>OGXQ01002874.1_pt1 | contig 10955 bp, 7 predicted proteins | sample 1576291 | NCBI WGS metagenome assembly OGXQ01 (sample SAMEA3541575, study PRJEB24748) | human gut metagenome | biome: human gut; feature: human-associated habitat; material: faeces | place: China | collected 2012 | reverse complement strand
CCTCCTCCGTGGCGGCGCTTTTGTGCGTAGGTGAGAAGGGCTTGGCACGAAACCGGCCCATCTGCTACGTTTGACTGCCCACCCCTGACCATACCGAAAAGTGCGAAAACAAAACCGCAGGTAGAACGCCTGCGGCTTTTTGGAAAACGGGGGTATGGTCGGGGGTATCGGGTCAAAGGTAGTAGATGGGCCGATTTCGTGGCTAGCGTCCTCAGCGCATCCCCGGGGGCGGAGAAAACGGACCATGTTTGGTCCCGTGAGGCCCTAGGTGACACTCGCGCGGGGTCGCCCAAACAAAACCATGCCGGTTTACTACGATGAATCCGACATTCCTGACCACACCAGCGTTTTTCTAGAAACCGCAAGTGCTCTACCTGCGGTTTTGCTAACGCGCGATTCGCTGTGGTCGGAGACGGGCGATTCGTCGTAGTAAACCGGCATAGTTTTGAAATGGTATTAAATCTGTAGCAGCCATTTTGCTATGCCGGAGCGGTCGGCGGTGGGGTAATTACCCCCGCAGATAGGCGATGGCGATCTGCGTGCGGTTGCGTAGGCCCATTTTGGCAAGGATCGAGCTGATGTGGTTGCGCACGGTGCCTTCGCCCATGTATGCCGTGGCGGCAATCTCCTTGTTGTCGAGGCCGCGGGCGATGAGCTCGGCGACTTCGAACTCGCGGTCGGTCAGGCCGGCAAAGGCCGCGGGCCGGCGGGTCGTGCCGGCCTCGACGCCCGCCCCATCAAAGTTGATATCATCGATCGCCTTACCCTCGAGCACGCGCTTGCCGTCCATGACTTGCGCCAACGCCGGAGGAATGGCGGCGACATCGGTTTTGATCAGGTAGCCGCGGGCGCCCAGTTTGAGCGCCGACACAATGTACTCGTCATCCGAGAATGTCGTCAGAAACACCACGCGTGCCGCGGGGTCGTGCTCAAGGATTTCGCGCGCCGCCGAAAGGCCGTCGCGCCCCGGCATCTGAATGTCGAGCAGCGCGATATCGGGTGCGAGTTCGGCGTAGAGTGCCACCGCGTCGTTGCCGTCGGCTCCGGTGCCCACCACTTCGATCTGCGGCTGGGCGCCCAGGATAATCTTGAGCGAATCGACTACCAAGCGGTCGTCGTCGACAACTATGAGCCTCATCGGGCGTCATCTCCTTGCTGTTTGGGGACGGTGGCAAACACGCGCCAGCCGGGGGCGCCGGCGCGCAGACCGGCGGTGAAGGTTCCGCCAAGCGCCTCGACGCGCTCACGCATGGAGACGAGCCCCATGCCTTCTGCGACGTTGCTGCTGCTCGCCGGGGTCGCGTCCGCGCCATCATCGGTAACGATGAGCTGGTAAAACGATGGATGCTCCATGCACCGCACGGTAATGGTTTTGGCATGGGCGTGGCGCATGGCGTTGGACAGCGCCTCGCGCAGCACCGCCGCAAAGCAGTTGGCGATGTTTGCGGGCGCATGTTCAGCCATAACTTCAAGCTCAATCTGCGGACCGCCGTCCGAGCGCGCGCCTTCAACAATGCGTTCGAGCTGCACGGAAAGGTCGACGGCGTTGTCGTTGAGCGCGTGGACGCTGGTGCGCACAAGCTGGAGCGCCTCGTCAACCGTGTGCTTGACGTCGGCGAAATCGGCGGCGACGCCGTGCTCGTCGGCGTGGACCACGCGCAGGGCTTCGGCCTGCAGTGAGGCGCGCGTGAGCTGGTGCCCGACGTTATCGTGAATCTCGCGCGCGATGCGGGCACGCTCGGCGAGCGTCGCGAGTTCGACCTCGTAGTCCTGTCGATCGGCAAGGTCACGGTTGCGCGCTTCGAGCGCGAGGGCTCGTTCCTGCAGTTCGTCGCGGATGCGGCGCATACGCTGCTGCTCGCGCTCCAGCTGGGCGGTACGTAGCGATAGCAAGGTGGCGGCAACCGAAAGGATGGCGGTCAGCAGGAGCGTTCGGGCGGTGAGTGCGTCGGTGCGAAGGTCCGCGACGAGCGCAAAGACAAAGGCGACGCCAATGCCCAGCGCGACCCAGGCGTGCTCACGGCGCACCCGCCGCACGATGTCATAGAGGGCGAGAGGCGCAAACGGCACAAACGGCGGCACGAAGACGGCCGCGATGATGTAGACGTAGCTCGCGGCCTCGCTCGCACGGCGGTCACGGTTTCCCCGTGCGACCTCGGCCAGTGAGGTGGTAATAACGCCAAGACAAAACGCCGCGACCAGGCGAGCGTCCACAACAAGACCCATGGCGGCCGCAACACAGCACGCCAGCACGATCGATTTGTCGAAAAGCCTGTTCATACGGGTATTGTACGCGAAGCTGCGCGTAATGGAGGGGCCGCCTGCGCAACCGTGACATTCCTCCCGCGCGGCAAAGCGGGGGCGTCGGCAGGCCGCACGACCAAGACCTCCGCACTCGTGACAAAGCTCACTGGTGCGCGCTGCCCGCTCCTGCGATGATGCAATCGTACCGGGCCACGACCAACAGAAGGGCCGCCTCATGACAGACATCGTCCACGTCGAAAATCTCGTCAAGCGCTATGACGATCTTATTGCGCTCGACCACTTTAACCTGTGCATCGCCCCTGGCGAGATCTTTGGCCTGCTGGGCCCCAACGGCTCGGGCAAGACCACGTCCATCAACTGCATCCTGCAGCTGCTCGCCTACGACAAGGGCACCATCGAGCTGTTCGGCGAGCGCATGACGCCCGCCCGCTACGATCTCAAGCGCCGCATCGGTGTGGTGCCGCAGCAGGTGGCGGTGTTCGACGAGCTCACCGTGCGCGAGAACATCGACTATTTCTGCAGTCTCTACGTCAACGACCGCAAGCGCCGCCGCGCGCTGGTGGACGAGGCGATCGACTTTGTCGGCCTGGGCGACTTTACCAAGTTCCGCCCTGGCAAGCTCTCGGGCGGCCTGGCGCGTCGTCTCAACATTGCCTGCGGCATCGCGCACAAGCCCGAGCTCATCTTTTTTGACGAACCCACGGTGGCGGTCGACCCGCAAAGCCGCAACGCCATCCTGGAGGGCATCTGCCGCCTGCGCGACGAGGGCGCCACGGTGGTGTATACCAGCCATTACATGGAGGAAGTCGAGCAGATCTGCAGCCGCATTATGATCATGGACGGCGGCCGCGTGCTGGCGCAGGGCACTAACGACGAGCTCAAGCGCATGATTCAGATGGGCGAGAAGATTGTAATCGAGGTCGGCGAGGTTCCGAGTGCGGCGCTCGGTGCCGTCGCAAGCCTGCCGCACGTTCTGGACCTTTCGGCAACGGCGGGACAGCTCACGTTTTCGTGCGAAGCGAGCCCGCACAACCTGACGGACATTCTCGATGCGCTGCGCTCGCATGACGTGCCGCTCGGCCGCATCTATTCCGAACCGCCGACCCTCAACGACGTGTTCCTCGAGATCACCGGCCGCGAGCTGCGCGACTAGGGGGCGGCCATGTTCAACACCATCATCACCACGGTCAAGACGCTGCTGCGCCGGCCGAGCACGTGGGTCTGGGGCGCTCTCTTTCCTATCGCGCTTTCCACGATGTTCATGTTTATGTTTGCGAACCTCAGCTCCGACGGCACGGTCGACCCGGTGCCGGTTGCCGTCGTGGCGGACGAGGCCTGGGATGCCTCGACCTTTAAGGATGTGGCAGCTTCGCTTGCCAAGGCAGGCGACGATCAGCTGCTCGATGTGAGCGAGTACGAAGACTTGGCTGTCGCGCGCAAAGCGCTCAAGGCCGGCGAGGTCGCGGGCATCTATACGGTTGATGCCGCGGGCACGCCCAGGCTCACGCTGCTGTCGAGTTACGACAGCTCGCGCGCCTCGTCGGTGCTTACCGACCGCAGCATCCTTGAAACGGTGGCAAGCTCGTATACGCAAAATGCCGAGCTCATGTCCCAGATTGCCCAGGACAACCCGGCGGCGCTCGCCGATCCGGCGGCGGTTGCGCGCGCCCTGTCGCTCGAGGGCGGAACCCGCCGCGTGAGCCTGACTCGTGCCACGCCCGATGGCACGGTCATCTACTATTACGCGCTTTTTGGCCTGGTCGCGATGATGTCTGCCGAGTTTGCCGCCTTGAGCGTCGTCGATTTGCAGCCCAATCTGTCCGGCCTCGGCGCGCGCCGCTGCGTGGGCGGTCTTTCCAAGACGGCGTCGCTGGCCGGCATTTTTGTCGGCTCGTGGCTGGTTTCCTTTGCATCGATGGCGGTTGCGATCGGCTACGTGCGCCTGGTCGTGGGCGTCGACTTTGGCGGGCGCGAGGGGTTGTGCCTGCTGGGCGGGGCTGCATCCGCGCTTGCCGCCACGGGCCTGGGGCTTTTTGTGGGCACGCTTCCCGTTAAGGGCGGCAAGGCATCCAAGTCGGGCATCCTCACGGGCTTTGCCACCACGTGCGCCCTGTTCGCCGGCCTCTACGGCGAGCCGGCGATGGCGCTTGCCGACGACGTCGCCCGCGCTTGTCCGGTCGAGTGCTGGCTCAACCCCGTCAAGCTCATCTGCGACATGTTCAATCGCCTGTATTTCTTTGAGGACCTGGGGCCCTTCGCTGTTCGCGCCGGCGCGCTCGTCCTGATGGCCCTGGTGTTTGTCGCCGCCGCTACGCTGATCTTTGGAAGGAGCCGCTATGAGCACCTTTAAGACCGCGCTTCGCATGGCGCTGGCGCACCCATTCTACCTGCTCATCTATACGGTGTTCATCTCGCTCATGGGCGTATTCATCGCGGCTTCGGTGAGCTGGAACTCGTCGCAGCTTACCGAGTACAAGCCCTACGACACCAACGTGATCGTGGTCGACCGCGACAATAGCGACCTTTCGCGGGCGCTTACCAAGCACCTGGGCTCACGCTTTGACCTGGTCACGGGCGTCGGCGACGACACATACGACCTTGCCGACGCGCTCTCCAAGAGCAACAGCGCCAAGGGCAGTGCCGATTGCGTGTTCTTTATCCCGGAGGGGTTTGAGGACGATCTTGTTGCAGCCGCCCGTGCGGGGGAGGCCCTGCCCAAGCTCGACGTGACCTATGGTTCCGGCACCATGGCGGCGGCGCTTTCGTCCGCCGAGGCCTCGCGCTGGATCTCGCTCGCGGGCGCTGCGGCGGCGCTTGAACCCGCTGCCTCCAACGGTGACGTCGCAAGGGCCGCCGAGCACGCGGCCGCAAGGCGCGCGGAGGTCCAGATCGAGCAGGTCAAGGTCGACTCGACTGCTGCTACCACGCTCGAGTCGTACTTCAACTTTGGCGCGTACGCGATCATCTCGTCGGTCATCGTGTCGGTGGGACTGGTGTTTTCGGGCATGAACGAGCCCGAGCGCGTGCGCCGCATGGATGCCGGCCCGGTCTCTGAGCGCCAGCGTTCGCTCGCTGTGTTCGCGGCCGCTGCCGTGCTCACCGTCTGCATCTGGCTCGTGTCGAGCATGATGGGCGTCGTGGGCTTTGCCAGCGCGGTTGCCGAGGTCGGCGTGGGTCGCGTGTGCCTGGCGCTGGCGGCAACGTTTGCCCTGGCGTGCACGCCGCTGGCCGTTGGCTTTACGCTGTCGAGCCTGGGCGCGCGCGAGGAGCTGCTCAACGGTGTGGGCAACCTGCTCGGCATGCTCATGACGTTTTTGGGCGGCGCCTGGATGCCGCTGTCGCTCATGGGCTCGGCCGTGCAGACGGTGGCGCACTTTGTGCCGACGTATTGGGTGAACGACGCGATCGGCAAGGCGCTCGCTTCGGACCTGACGTCTGCCGTGCTGGGCGACATCGCCTGCGACCTGGGCGTCACGGTGCTCTTCGCCGCTGCCATCGCCGCCGTAGGCCTGGCCCTCACGCGCGCCAAATCCCATGCCTAGCCACCTAGTCATCGGGGACGTTCTTAAATGACCAGTCATTGGGGACAGTCTTTGTCGATTCGCCGGGCCGCTGGTCGGGCTGGCAAGGACTGTCCCAATATGCCGGCCTTGGGGACCACTCATTGGGGACAGACTTAAATGAGCGATTTCACTCATTTAAGTCTGTCCCCAATGAGTAGGTTGGAAAATAGTTCGCGCACGTCGCTTAAAAATAGTTCACCTGGGTTTACTATTAGCCTAGAAAAGTGGCAGAAGGCTAACAACGGGGGATAGCATGGCGACAAAGCAAGCGTATGTCCAGGTCAAAGGGCTCAAGAAACACTATGGCGACGGTGATGCGCGCCTGACGGTACTCGATGGCATCGACACGTCCATCAACCGCGGCGAGATCTGCGTCATGCTGGGGCCCTCGGGCTCGGGCAAGTCGACCTTTCTCAACCTGATCGGCGGCCTGGAGGATGCCGACGGTGGCTCCATCATGGTGGACGGCTGCGACCTCACGGTGCTCAAACCTACCGATCTGGGCGAGTATCGCCGCCGTGAGCTGGGTTTTGTCTTCCAGTTCTACAACCTGGTGCCCGATCTCACCATCAAGGAGAACATCGAGGTCACGGCGCACCTGTCCAAAAACCCGCTCAATGTCGACGACCTGCTGCGTTCGCTGGGCCTCTACGAGCACCGCAACAAGTTCCCGCGCCAGGTCTCGGGCGGCCAACAGCAGCGTTGCGCCATCGGCCGCGCACTCGTCAAAAACCCGGGCCTGCTGCTGTGCGACGAGCCCACCGGCGCGCTTGACTACAAGACATCCAAGGAAATCTTGCAGCTCATGGAGGATGTTAACCGCACCTACGGCTGCACCATCATCATCGTCACCCACAACGCCGCCATCGCCCGCATGGCCAACCGCGTGCTGCGCCTGCGCGACGGCCGCATCGTCGAGGATGGGCTCAACGAGTCGCCCGTTGCGGCCGCCGAGCTCGATTGGTAGGCGGCGTCATGACACCTCTCGCAAAACGTCTCCCGCGCGAGCTGCGCCGCAATATCGGCAAGTACCTGGGCATCTTTTTGCTTATGTGCGGGAGCATCGCCCTTACCTCGGGCTTTTTGCTCGCGGCGCATTCCATCGGCTGCCTTATCGACGACATGCGCGATGCGTACACGATTGAGGACGGCCGCGTGACCACCTCCTTCGAGGCTACCGACGACCAGCTCAAGGCAGCCGAGGATGCAGCCGACGACGTCGGCGGCGTCACGCTCTACAAGAATTTCTCCATCGACGCCATCATCAAAAAGACCGCCGGCGACGACGGCACCAAGCGCACGCTGCGCACCTATGCGCACCGCACCAAGGTCGATATCGCGTCCTACTGCGAAGGCAAGGAGCCCAAGACGGACGATGAGGTGGCTATCGACCGCGTTTTTGCCACCAACAACGACCTCGCCGTGGGCGATAAGGTTGAGCTTGAGGGTCGCACCTACACCATCTGCGGCATCATGACCCAGCCCGATAGCCAGGCGCTGTTCCTCGACAATTCGGACTTCACGGTGAACACCATCACGTACGGCGTGGCCGAGGTCACCGACGCCGGCTTTGCCGCGCTTGAGGACGCCGGCGGCGCGCCTGCCTACACCTACTCCTTTACCTTTACCGACCGCGATCTCCCCACCGCGGATCGCATCGATGCAGAGCAGGATATGGTCGAGGCGCTGACCGATGCCGATGCGCGCGTCGACGATCTGATCGATGTCGATTCCAACCAAGGCATTGGCTATGCGCGCGACGACGTGGACGGCGACTCCATGATGTGGATGACGCTGCTCGACATTATCATCGTGATCATGGCGTTTGTCTTTGTGGTGCTCACCGACGCCACCATCGAGGAGGAGAGCGCCATTATCGGCACGCTGCTCGCCAGCGGCTATCGCCGTCGCGAGATCGTGCTGCACTACCTGGCGCTTCCCGCCATCGTGGGCGTGCTCGCGGCGCTTTTGGGCACTGCGCTCGGCATTGTGTTCTTTACCGAGCCCATGCGCAGTCTCTATTACGGTTCGTACAGCCTGCCGCCCTTCCAGGTGTACTGGAGCTGGGAGATCTTTGTGAAGTGCGCCGTGGTTCCCGCTGCCGCGCTCATCCTCATCACGCTGGTGGGCCTGCTTCGCAAGATGGGCAAGACGCCGTTGCAGTTCCTTCGTCACGAGGCGAGCGGCAAATCGGGCACCAAGCGCGGCCTGCAGCTGCCGGAGCGCATGGGCTTTGTCTCGCGCTTTCGCCTGCGCATCTTCCTGCGCAACCTGGGCAACTTCGCCACGCTTTTTGTGGGTATCGCGTTTGCCTCGCTGCTGCTGCTCTTTGGCCTGGCGATTCTGCCCACGATGACGCATTACGCCGACAACCTCGAGACAAGGCTGGTCGCCGAGCACCAGTACACGCTCAAGGCTCCGCTAGAGCTTGAGGGTACTGCCGAGGAGCGCGGGCAGTGGGCGGCGCTCGAGCGCTTGCAGTCGGTGGATGGTGCGCTGCTCTCCGCCGCTCAGGATGCCAGCGACGAGCTCGATGACGCGGCCGATGCGGCGCAGGCGGCAGCCGATGCCGCGACCAGCGTTCCGTCTGCCGAGAGCCTGACCGCAGCGCAGGATGCGCTTGCCAAGGTCCAGGACAAGAAGGATGCGCTCTACGCGCGCCTTGACGATCTTGCCGACGCCCTCGGCTGCAACCGCGATGAGGCCATCGATCTGATCGACAAGGCCTCTAAGATCGACACTGACAACGACGATATCCACCCGGTCAATACGACCGACAACGGCGCGGGCGCAATCGCGCAGGCCGAGAAATATGCCGTCTACCAGCTGCAATACGACCGCGGCGATGGTAATGGCGAGGAGACGATTTCCGTCTACGGCATCTCGCCCGATTCGCGCTACTGGAAGGGCCTCAACATCGGCGACGGACACGTCGTCTTTGGCGGCGGCCTGCTCGACAAGTTTGGCTGGAGCGAGGGCCAGAAGGTCGAGCTTCGCGACAAGTACGAGGCTCGGGATTATTCCCTTGAGTACGCGGGCAAGGGCTGCTCCTGGGGCTCAAAGTCGGACATGAATATCTATATGAGCATCGATGACTTTAACGAGCTGTTCGACAACGATGCCGCCTACTTCAACGGCTATGTGAGCGACGAGAAGCTCGACCTCGACGCGCGCTACTTTGCCGGCGACACCACGCCCGACGACATGCGCGCCGTGGGCGACCAGTTTATCGGCATGATGAGCAAAATGATCGGCATGATGGTCGGGCTCGCGGTGTTTATCTTCCTGCTGTTTATGTACCTGCTGACCAAGGCGGTGATCGACCACAGCGCCCGTTCGATCAGCTACATGAAAGTCTTTGGCTATCGCGATAGCGAGATCTCGCATCTGTACATCCGCTCGATCACGCTGTGCGTGGCGGTGTCACTCGTGCTGAGCCTGCCGGTCATTATTGGCTCGCTCACGGCCATCTTCCGCTCGATGCTGCTCGCCTACAACGGCAATATCGAGATCTACGTGCCCGCTTGGTCCATGGCTGCATGCGTCGGCATCGGCTTTGCGACCTACCTGGTCGTGGCGCTGCTACACACGCGCTCCATCAAGCGCGTCAGCCTGGCCGAAGCCCTCAAGGTGCAAGAGTAGCAATTGGGGACGTTCTTAAACGACTAGTCATCGGGGACAGTCTTTGTCGGATTGCCGGCTCGTCGGCCGGGCTGGCAGGGACTGTCCCTGACGGCACTCATTAAAGTCTGTCCCCAATGAGTGGCCGTGCTTGACTTCAACCCCACTTCACCGGGTACCATCCTCTATGTCTGTAACGCCATATAGACCGAGGGGATATATCTATGACCGCAACCGCACCCGCAGCACCGGCAAAGGTGTACTTCACCAACCTGCGCACGCATGCTCGCGAGAGCCAGCTCGACAAACTCAAGCGCCTCATTCGCCGCGCCGGCATTGAGCAGATCGACTTCGAGAACAAGTTTGTCGCCATCAAGATTCACTTTGGCGAGCTGGGCAACCTGAGCTTTTTGCGTCCAAACTACGCCCGCGCCGTCGCCGACGTGGTGAAGGAGCTGGGCGGCAAGCCCTTCCTCACCGACTGCAACACGCTCTATGTGGGCAGCCGCAAAAACGCGCTCGAGCACATCGATACCGCCTACCAGAACGGCTTTACCCCGTATGCCACGGGCTGCCAGATCATCATCGCCGACGGCCTCAAAGGTACCGACGAGGCGCTCGTCCCGGTCGAGGGTGGCGAGTACGTGCGCGAGGCCAAGATCGGTCAGGCGCTCATGGATGCCGACATCGTGATCAGCCTCACCCACTTTAAGGGCCATGAGCAGGCTGGCTTTGGCGGTGCCATGAAGAACCTGGGTATGGGCGGCGGTAGCCGTGCCGGCAAGATGGAGCAGCACGCCGCTGGCAAGCCGAGCGTCGATACCACCAACTGCGTAGGTTGCCGTGCCTGCGAGAAGATATGCGCGCACAGCGCCATCACGTTTGACGGTACGCGTGAGCGCGAGCTTGCCAACGGCAAAACCCGTACGGTTCACGTTGCCGCTATCGACCACGATCGCTGCGTGGGCTGCGGACGCTGCATTGCGGCGTGCAACCAGGACTGCATCAAGCCCGACTATGATGCCGCGGCCGACGTACTCAACTACAAGATCGCTGAGTACACCAAGGCCATCGTCGACGGCCGCCCGAGCTTCCACATCTCGCTCGCCGTGGACATCAGCCCCAACTGCGACTGCCATCCCGAGAATGACACGCCCATCGTCAACGACATCGGCATGTTCGCGAGCTTCGACCCGGTCGCCATCGACCAGGCCTGCGCCGACGCCGTCCTGGCGTCCGAGCCGCTGCCTAACACCGAGCTTACCGACAGCGCGGCCAAGATGGAGCATAATCACGAGCATCTGGAGGGCGAGCAGGCCAAGGATCCCTTCTGCATCACGCATCCCGACACCGACTGGCGCTCCTGCATCGCGCATGCCGAGAAGATCGGCCTGGGCACGAGCAAGTACGAGCTCATCGAGGTCAAGTAGCTCTTAGCTATTGGACAAAACAAGCGCCTTTGTGGCGCAAGTCGAGCAAAAGCCGCCCGTGAGCATCCGTGACGGG
>OGXQ01002857.1_pt1 | contig 11002 bp, 5 predicted proteins | sample 1576291 | NCBI WGS metagenome assembly OGXQ01 (sample SAMEA3541575, study PRJEB24748) | human gut metagenome | biome: human gut; feature: human-associated habitat; material: faeces | place: China | collected 2012 | reverse complement strand
TGCCCAGCTGCTCCACGATGCGGTGGGCCATGTCCAGGGCCGCTATGTCGAGGCCGAGCCGCCGGAGCTGGAGGATGGGGCAAAGCCCGCCGCCACGCTTCCCGCCGACCCCGGTGTGAAGAACTACTCATATGCCCTGGTAGGCGGCCAAGTGTACTACCGGGAAAACAGCGTCATGGTCCGCCCCGAGTTGACCGCTTCGGCGGAGGGACGGGTCAGGGGCATGATCGCCCTGCGGGACTGCGTACACGGCCTTATCGCCTTCCAGATGGACGAGCACAGCACAGACGCCGCCATCCAGGCCAAGCAGCAGGAATTGGGCCGCCTGTACGACGCCTTCTCCGCCCGGTACGGCCTTATCAACGACCGGGCAAACCGGCAGGCCTTCGACAAGGACAGCGCCTACTACCTGCTCTGTTCCCTGGAGATTTTGGACGATGACGGGAATCTGAAGCGCAAGGCGGATATGTTCACCAAGCGCACCATCCAGTCCCACCGGGCCGTGACCCATGTGGACACCGCCGCCGAGGCCCTTGCCGTTTCCATCGGAGAGCGGGCCCGGGTGGACCTGGAGTTTATGGCCCAGCTCATGGGCGGCAGAGAGCACATCCCCCAAATCGTGAGCGACCTGTCCGGCGTCATCTTCAAAAATCCGGGAACCGGCCCCTTTGACTTTGACGAACAGGGCGAACACTGGGACAAGGGCTGGCAGACGGCGGACGAGTATCTCTCCGGGAATGTGCGCCGGAAACTCCGTGCCGCACAGGTGATCGCAGAACAGGACCCCTTCTTCGCCAAGAATGTGGAGGCGCTCCAGGCCGCCCAGCCCCGGGACCTGGACGCTTCGGAAATCGAGGTGCGCTTGGGCGCTACCTGGATTGACCCGTCCTATATCCAGCAATTCATGTACGAGGTGTTCAAGACCCCCGCGCGCCTGCGTGAGCACATCCGGGTGCTGTACTGCAGGCAGACGGCGGAGTGGTCCATCACCGGAAAGGGCACCGTCTCATACAACGATGTGGCCGCCCACACCACCTACGGCACCGACCAGACCAGCGCCTATAAAATCCTGGAGGACAGCCTGAACCTGCGGGATGTCCGCATCTACCGGACGGTAAAAGATCCGAAGGGGCAGGAGCGGCGTGTGCTGGACAGCAAGGAGACCACCCTGGCCTCACAGAAACAGCAGGCTGTTCGGAGCGCATTCCGGGACTGGATCTGGAAGGACCCGGAGCGGCGGCAGACCCTGGTACAGCAATACAATGAGCAGATGAACTGCATCCGACCCCGGGAATATGATGGGAGCCACATCACCTTCAGCGGCATCAACCCGGCCATTCAGCTCCGGCCCCATCAGCTCAACGCCATCGCCCGGGTGCTGTACGGCGGCAACACACTCCTGGCCCATGAGGTGGGTGCGGGCAAGACCTTTGAGATGGTCGCCGCCGCCATGGAGTCCAAGCGCCTGGGCCTGTGCCAGAAGTCCATCTTCGTGGTGCCCAACCACCTGACCGAGCAGACCGCCTCGGAGTTCCTGCGGCTGTACCCCTCCGCCAACATCCTGGTGACGACCAAGCGGGATTTCCAGCCGGCCAGCCGCAAGAAGTTCTGTGCCCGCATCGCCACCGGGGACTACGACGCCGTCATCATCGGCCAAAGCCAATTCGAGAAGATACCCATGAGCCCGGAACGGCAGAAGCGGATGCTGGAAGAACAAATCGACGACATCGAAGAAGGCATCCTGGAGGTCAAGAGGGCCAAGGGCGAACGGTTTACCATCAAGCAGCTGGAGCACACGCGGAAGTCTCTGAAGGCCCGGCTGGAAAAGTTGCAGGCCAACCACCGCAAGGACGATGTGGTGACCTTTGAACAGCTGGGCGTTGATCGGATGTTCGTGGACGAGGCGGATTTCTATAAGAACCTGTTCCTCTACACCAAGATGCGGAATGTGGCTGGCCTCTCTACCTCTGATGCCCAGAAGTCCAGCGATATGTTCCTGAAATGCCGCTACCTGGACGAGCTGACCGGGAACCGGGGCGTCATCTTCGCCACCGGGACCCCCATCTCCAACTCCATGACGGAACTCTACACCATGCAGCGGTATCTGCAATATGACAGGCTCCAGGAGCTGGACATGACCCACTTCGACAGCTGGGCTTCCAGGTTTGGAGAAACCGTGACGGCTCTGGAACTGGCCCCGGAGGGGACCGGCTACCGGGCACGCACCCGCTTCTCCAAATTCTTCAACCTCCCGGAGCTGATGAGCCTCTTCAAAGAGGTGGCGGACATCCAGACAGCAGATCAGCTCCATCTTCCCGTGCCGGAGGTGGAGTACCACAATATCGTCTGCCAGCCTACCGAATTCCAGAAGCAGATGGTCCAGGAACTGTCCAAGCGGGCGGGAAAGGTACATAGCGGCAAGGTGGAACCCAGAGAGGACAATATGCTCAAAATCACCTCGGATGGCCGCAAGCTGGGACTGGACCAGCGCATTCTCAACCCCCTGCTCCCGGACGACCCCGGAAGCAAGGTCAATCAGTGCGCCGGCAACATCCTGCGCATCTGGAGAGAGGGAGCGGCAGACAAGCTGACCCAGCTGGTATTCTGCGACATCTCCACGCCCCAGGGCGCTTCCGGGCAATTCACTGTCTATGACGACCTGCGGCGCAAACTTGTCCGCGGCGGCATCCCGAAAGAGCAGGTCGCCTTCATCCATGAGGCCGACACCGATGCACGGAAAAAAGCGCTGTTTGCTAAAGTGCGCTCCGGCCAGGTGCGCGTCCTGATGGGCAGTACGCAGAAGATGGGGGCGGGCACCAATGTCCAGGACCGTCTCATCGCCATGCACGACCTTGACTGCCCCTGGCGGCCCCGGGACCTGACCCAGCGCAAAGGCCGCATCGAGCGCCAGGGGAACTGCAACCCCCTCGTCCATGTGTACCGCTATGTCACCGAGGGCACCTTCGACGCCTATCTGTGGCAGACCGTGGAGAAGAAACAGCAGTTCATCAGCCAAATCATGACTTCCAAATCCCCGGCCCGTTCCTGCGAGGATGTGGACGCGACGGCGCTGTCCTTTGCCGAGATCAAGGCCCTGTGCGCCGGCGACCCCCGCATCAAGGAGCGCATGGAGCTGGATGTGGACGTGACCCGGCTGAAGGTGTTGAAATCGGACTACATGAGCAAGCACTACCGCATGGAGGACAACCTGCTCAACCGCTATCCCAAACGGCTGCGGGAGAACCGGGAACTGAAGAAGGCACTGGAAGCCGACCTTGCCCTGGCAGAACAGCACCCGCATCCGAAAGATGGCTTTGCCGGCATGACCATTGGGAACTGGGCCTACCAGGACCGCACATCGGCCGGCGAGGCTCTTCTGGCGTTGTGCAGCGAGGTCAAGGGCGACAATATGCTGGAAGCGGGACACTACCGCGGCTTTACCGTCCTGCTGTGTACCGGCTTACTCTGCTATAAGGCCATACTGAAGGGCTCCGCAGAGCACAGCGTAGAACTTGGGCAGGACGCCAAGGGGAACCTTGTCCGCATCGACCATGTGCTGGACAGGTTGTCCCAGCGCATCCAGGAGACACAGGACGCCATCGACCACACCCTTCAGCAGTGCGAGGCGGCCAAGGCAGAACTGGAGAAGCCGTTTCCACAGGAGGCCGAACTGGCGGAGAAGTCTGCCCGGCTCACGGAGCTGGACATCCTGCTCCACATCGGGGACCAGGAGAGTACAGACCGGCTGGCAGGATGAAGCAGGGATGCCCGCATGGACCTGCCGTGCGGGCACCTCTACAATTACATGTATATAAGGAGGAAAACACAATGTCAAACGCAAAACTGATGACCCCGCTCTTTTACCAGGGGAATTTCAATGCAGGCGGAAAGAAGATGCGGGCCATATTGGTACGCGAAGTGTCCAACGGGACAGACACCTACCGGCTCTGGAGGCGCGATGGCAAACCGGACCGGCAGTACCCCCAAGGGGAGGGGGACGACTATATCCTCTATGTGGAGTTACATGGGTATCTTGCTTCGCTCCGTACGACTGACTTCTATCTGATCGACCGCTGTGGCTTTCCGTCCGCAGTTACAGCCCTATACGGGGACAAAGACCAGCGGGCGCAATATTTTGACGGCCTGCGCTGGTCTGGGGGCGATGAAGCGGTGCTGGAGGCTTTGAAGCGGGAAGAAGAGAAGATACAGGAGCTTGGGCGCGATCCGGCCCATCAGGCCGACTACATCAAGGCAATCCTGGACAAACATATTTCCACCTACCGCGCTGCCAGACAGAATGGCGGCGAGACCTTCCCGGATTTTGTCGGTGCTCTCATGTTGGGAGAACTCTCGGAATGCCGTGAACTGTCTGCGATTTATCAAGGTAAGAGCCGGGAGAGGGAGCAGAAGCGCAGAGCCAAAGCAGTTGCGGAGGACCAAGCGTATTGTGAAGAACGCAACCGGCTGGCCGAAGAGCAGGTGCAGGACGCCATTCGCATCATCCGGGAGGGCGGCGTACTTCAAAATGACACCGTAGAGTTTTATCGGAGCCGGCATGATTCCAGCACGTGCTCCATCGTCCTCTGCCTGATGAGGCGGTATCAGGTGGACGTGCCCCTCCGCACCCAGGGGTGGATAAACAACAAGCTGGCCGCTGCCACGATTGCGGACGGCCGGTGTTCTCATCTGCGGTTCTGGGGGCGCAAGCGTGACAGGGCTTCCCGGCGGTTTGTAGACTGCATGAATGAGCTGATTCGTGCGGTCTCCGCCTAATGGAGGGACAGCCTGGGGAAATGCATCCCGCCGGAACATATGACCATGGAGCAGATACAGGTCCGCATCGGCGAGCGGTTCCGGGCCTGGAATCAGATTGTCTGGCATAGGGGGTACTGACCGAATGGCCGGATAGAGTCGCAAACAGCAGAAAGGCGGCTCCCGGGATTGGGAACCGTCTTTCTGCCGCCAGTCACATATCCGGCTGGGCTGTCTGCTCTATCAGAACATCCCGGTCAAACTCCACCTCGGGATAGATGCAGAAGTCCAGCTCCACCTGCCGCCCTGTCGGCTTACAGATGTGGTGACGCAGCGCCCAGCCGTACTCTGAGGCACGCAGCCGCGTATCAAAAAAGGTACGGCCTGGGGCGCTCAATTCCGCATTGGGGATATTCGCCGTCAACAGGATTGGGCGACCCTCTGTATCTCCATCCCGAACTGCTACAACTGCCAACCGATTGTTCAGCATATACCGTAATTGGTACAGCCTCACCGTTTCCCCTACAGGCAGGTAAGGGAAATGCTCAAAAGCCACACCGTTGCCGTTGTTTTCCATTGTGATCGCTCCTTTGATGGTTTATCGCCTTTATTTTTGTTATTATCAGTATATCATAACTTAATTTGATTGTCAATATTTTTATATATCTATCAAATTATTATTTACATTTCATATATTCTATGTTATAATAATATTGAATTAAACTGGAATGATTTTTGGGGGTGTGTGTATGCCTATCATCATGGATGATGAACTCAGGACTGTCGGCGGGCGCATCAAGTGGGTCAGGCGGCAGCAAAATCTAAAGATAAAAGACTTTGCCTCTCTCCTGGGCATCTCGGCCAACTACCTCAGCCTGCTGGAGCATAACAATCGTCAGCCATCAGAGGAATTGCTGCGGAAAATGGCCGACTATGCCGATACATCCTACGAATGGATGAAAACGGGGTCTGCGCTGGTGGTAGACAACTATGAAATACCTGATACCGTGCAGGAACAGCCGAAACAGGCGAGGGACAACAGAGCGCCGAATATACGGCTGTGCCTCTGCCTGCTGAAAATATACTGTCCCAACCTGTTCCCGGACACTGTTTGCGGCATTCTTGGGATCACGCCTGAAAAACTGGACGGCCTCATGGATGGCACGGAGAAATACCGCCCGGGATGGGATAAAACCTTTGAGGTACTGGCCGGCCATCTGCAAAAGACAGAGGCGGAGCAGGATGCCGGCTGTCTCTTTCGTGCGGTCAACGAATTCAGCCGGCAAAACGAGCGGCGCCTGTTCAAGTCGTTTGTCGAAGACTACCTGGACGCCCATGTGGACAGCACATATCGGAGGGGCGATGTAGAGGAACCCGCACCAGACGGAGAACCGTATGAACTGCCGGACTGCACGGTTGCGGTTTACAGCGCCGGCTCCGTCTGTTTTCCGGCGGGTGCGCGGGATGAAACCGAACACTGGCGCTTCCGGTATATGTGCATCACCAGTAACCCGGACCACATCCAGAGCGGGAAGCTCACCGGAACGGACTTGCGGAGATACCAGGATGTGGCGCGGAGCCTGCTGCCGAAGGTCAAGCCGGGGCCCAAAAAGAAGGAACCCGCGCAATCCCGTCATGATATTCTCATATTTGACAACAAGGCGCTGTATGAGCGGTTTGCGGCGTGTATGGCGGCCATTCAGGCAGACCGGGAGTCGCGCGACGATAGACTTGCGGCACAGCAGCTCCCCACCCTCCTTCTCGTGGACCTGGAGGGGGACCGGCTTCTGAATACCCAAGGAGCCTTGCCGAGGTTTGCCTTCACAACCATGCGGGACCATGCCGCTGAATGCCTGGGCGGTAAACCGGATGTTCTGGGGATGCCGGAAACACTTGCGATGGCAGCACCCACGCTTTGGGGTTACAAGTTTTGTTTTTTGCGGAGCAAGGCAAATCAGGAAGAACCGATTCTATACCTTGCCAACTATTTAGATATGGCGGAGACCGATACGGCGGCTGAAATGCCTGACAAGGAAACGGTTACAGCACTGCTCAAAGAGGCTGTTGATTCTCTCCAGGTATTTAACGGCTATTCTTCCTATTTCTTTGTATTTCGGAATCAGGCGCTGTACCAGACGGTTTTGAAATATGCACATGAACTCGTGGCCGAAGATAGCTTCAACAATGAATGCGGTCACAAAATGAACGATCTTCAATTCCTCCTTCTGAATCAGGATTGCACCGCCGTACAGGAAACATCCGGCTCCTCTGTACCAGCCCGGCCCTAAACAATAAAATCGGATAACAATACGAAACAAGACGGCTTCCCACACCAGGGAGGCCGTCTTGTTGCATTATTTTATGACACAGGAGGTGAGAAACCACATGTTCCCTGTCACTTCGGAACAGCTGGCCCAGGCCCGGGAGCTGGACTTGCTGACCTATCTGCGGCGGTATGAGCCGGACGAGTTGATTCCGCACGGCAACGGCTCCTACGCCACACGCACCCACAGCAGCCTCAAACTCTCCAATGGGCAATGGTACTGGTGGTCCCACGGCGTGGGAGGCGTCACCGCGCTGGACTATCTTGTGGAGGTGCAGGGGCTGTCCCTGCCAGACGCCGTGCGGCAGATCCTCGGCGCAGGGCCCATGCCCCCGGCGGCGCCTGTCCCCCCGGAGCGGCGCAGGCCCCAGCCGTTTCATCTGCCACCCCGCCACACTAATGACCGGCGGGTCATGGCCTACCTGACCGGCCGCGGCATCGACGCTGAAATTCTCCGCGCCTGCATCCGAAACAACCAACTCTATGAGGACGCGGCCCACCACAACTGCGTGTTCGTGGGTTACGACGGAGACACGCCCAGGTATGCCGCCCTTCGTGGCACATACCCTCGTTCCGCCTTCATGGGCGAGGTGGCCGGGAGCGATAAGCGGTTCTCCTTCGCTGTTCCCGTCAGGGCAGGGCCGCGGCAGACCCTCTGTGTCTTTGAAAGCGCCATTGACGCCCTCTCTTACCTGACCCTGCTGAAACAGGGCGGGCAGAACTGGCGCACAGCCAACACCCTCTCCCTGTCCGGCGTCTATGGTCCGAGCCGCCGCGGCCGTGATAAGAAGCCCCGGGCCCTGGGACAGTATCTGGAGCGCAATCCCATCAGGCGCATTATCCTCTGCCTGGACAACGACGATGCCGGACGCATGGCGGCCCAGAGCCTCCAACGCCTCCTGACCGGCTACCTGGTACTGAACAATCCGCCGCAGGGGGTCAAGGACTATAATGACCTGCTGTTGCGGCGTTGAGGATTGATGGCTTCTCCCACGCCCCCGGCCAATACAGGAAAAGGAAGAGACAGAAGGCCATCTCCGCATTCCGCCGCATGGGTCCTGCTACCCGCTCTTGTATTCCCAGGCTCTGTCTGCATCGACGCCTTGCCGCCCTGCCCCCGTTAATACAAAAGGGAGCAGGGCGAGGGCTAAGATGAAAGGTATGGGTCCGCGCTATGTCTGCGTCCTGTCCCCTTTTCCGCTTTTTTCTCTACAAATATTTTCTTTACAATGTTTTATTCATCCTTATTGATTTTTACGAAAAAAAGGGAAAAGTGGACAGAAACACGGCAAACCATTGTGCCGCAACGGTTCCCTGGTGTCCACTTTTTCTCCCCCCTGTCCTCTTTTGTGTGCCACGGCGGGCGGGAGCGGGGGATAAGCGTCACGGGCCGTTGCATTATCATGCCCTGTATCTTCTATAACCTTATTTACAGTCAGACCTTCTGCTGTCTGCGGCGGTTCCCCCGCCGGAAGTGTGGAGCGGACAGTGTGGGATCAAACCTCATTCCCACGATGACTTCACAAAGGAGGTATGGACAAATGGGGTTTTTTGCAGAAATCGAAGAGGCGGCCAGACAGGAAGCGCGCCAGGGGCGGAGGGAAAATACAGAGCCGCACCAGCCGGAGAAACAGGTCCCGGCGGAAACAGAGACGGAACACGCCGCCGCTCCCGCGCCTCGTCCCGGACCAAGTGCCGCACCGCCCAAGGCGGCCGCACCTGCTCCTGTCCCGGCGCCTCAGATAACGGAGGCCATAGGCCAGGATGATGTGGCCGCCGCATCCGTTCAGCGCATCCGGGAGGAGATCGAGCGCATCACTCGGAAGAATATGAAAGACTGCGTGGCCGCCCATCTCGCCCAGCTGTGTGCCGGCGACCCTGCCTTGGCCCGAAATGTGCTCTCGCCCCAGAAGTCCCTGGCCAAGTGTTTCCGCTACATCAGCCGGAAAGCCAGAGAGTATGTGGAACAGGAGCGGGCGGACGGCGATGTGACGGATGCCGGGGTCTACGGGTGTGACATTCCGGACGATATCGTGTACCAGTGGGCCGTGGACTATTTTAACGACCCGAATGCCGATAAAGAGCCCGAGCGGAAGCCGTCCGTCAAACAGGGCAAGGCTGTGACCCGGCCCGCAGCTCCCATCCAGCCGAACAAGGCCCCGGCAGGCGAGACCTATGAGCAGATGTCCCTTCTGGGAGGTGACGGACGATGAACAAGGCTGAGTGCCGCAAATATGCCGGCGAGCCCTTGCGTATTCGTGCGAACAGCGACCTGCTGTGCGCAGACCAGATCGAGTGGCTGACCACCGCCCATGTCCGGGTGATAGACCACCGCCGTACCCTCGTGCTCCAGGTCTATTCCCGGGCCGGGGCGGCCCAGGGGGACCTGCTTCCCAAATGGACCGTGTTCCAGCAGAAAGACGACTATCTCACGCTGGAGCGCCGGGAGGATGGCACTGCATCCTGGCGCACGACGTGCTTTGAGCGGCTGTCTCCTGATTGGAACTTCGTCTCCCGCTGTGCCTTCCTTACCCAGTCTGACCGAAAGTGCATCAGCCGCTTTTTCCATGATGGTACGCGGGACGGCTTCGGCTGCCTGACGGCCCATCAAAAGCTGATACAGGAGGACCGGCAAAAAGCCCGGCAGCGGAAGGAGCGCCGCAGGATCAACGCCCGGATGCAGTCTGTCCCACCAGTTCCCCGGGGCCTGAAACGATGGCTGTACCGCAAAATTATGCCGGCGTACTTCTTCTACGACGCCGTGAAGGGCAGAAAAACAGTCCCCGGCGTCTGCTCCGCCTGCGGCAGGGAAATCTCACTGTCCGGCGTCAGGTACAACGGGAACGCCCTCTGCCCATCCTGCGGCCGGGAGTTGATAATGAAATCCCGCGGCCGCATGGGAAATCTGTTTGACCAAGAGACCTGCCAGGTCATACAGAGGACCGCTCCAGACGAAGTCGTGGTCCGGGTGTTCAAGGCCACCCTCCATCATGCGAACCAGGATTTGGACCTTTGGGAGGCCGCCCGCCAGTTCATCCGTCAGAAGCCCGGCGGCAGTCTGGAGGCAGACCAGTATTACAGCTCCTTCGGCGTATGGAAAGCCGGGGCCCGTCCCGTATTCAGCCGCTGGCAGTACAACTTTGCGGCGGATGTCTGCGGCTATGTCTATCCCGGCAACCTGCCGGACGCCCTCCGTGACACGCCATGGCAATACTGCCCTGTCACGCAGTTTTGCGGCTATTTTCAGGAGCCGGTAGAGCTAAGGCCGCTTCTCACATCCTATATCACCCAGCCCAAAATCGAGCATCTCATCAAGGTGGGCTTTTGTGATCTGGTGTCCGACTTGATTTACAGACATCAGACCTTGCGCCTGGACTGGGAGCAGAACCGGACACACCGGCTTTTGCGTGTAGGGGCCGAGGATGTTCCCTTCCTTCGGAATATGCGCATCAGAGCTTCCAGTCTGACAGACTTTCAAGCATACTGCCGCATGGGCCTGAAGGACCGGCAGGCGCTATTCCTCTGGCAGAACAGGCATGGCATCCACTATATCGAGCGGAACATCCTGCCCTTCATGGAAGTCACCACGCCGCACAGGTTCATGCGCTATGTGGACGGCCAGACCAGCCGCCTGACCGCCCGCACCGACCTGGGCAGACGCTATCAGAATACATACGATGTGGTCCGGGAATATGCCGACTATCTGGATCTGTGCCGGAAGCTGGAGTTTCCATTGAGCGATTCCGTCCTGTTTCCCCGGGACCTGCAAAAGGCCCATGACCGGGCCGCCGCCCAATGGAAGCAGGAATTGGACGCCAAGATGCGCCGGGACTTCCATGCGGCGATGGAATCTGTCCGCCTCCATGCTGCGCATCGGGGATCTGGAGATCCATCACGAGCAACGCCGGGTGCTCATGGCCGGCAGGG
>OGXQ01002846.1_pt1 | contig 11054 bp, 10 predicted proteins | sample 1576291 | NCBI WGS metagenome assembly OGXQ01 (sample SAMEA3541575, study PRJEB24748) | human gut metagenome | biome: human gut; feature: human-associated habitat; material: faeces | place: China | collected 2012 | reverse complement strand
AAAAACGTTTATCGTTTAATGCTCAAAAGCAATGTGCAAAAAACGCACTTTGCTTTTTCTTTTTACATGACTTCATTCATACAATTTTTCGAGCGAAATCAGCTCCAATTCATCCTCCTGCGCATTGAATCCGCTCCGTGAGATAAACGCATATCGATAGCAGTTCATTCCGGTTCGCTTGACCTGCTCGATTTTCTGATGAATCATGCTCTGTGTGAGCGGTTCGCTGCGGAATTTCGCCTCATAAAAGACGTAGCCGTTTGGATTTTCCGTCACGATATCGAACTCGCCGTTTGTCCGCGTCTGCGGATCATCGTAATAATACTTTCCGATTCGATCAAACGGAATCGGGAGCTTTCCCGCACGATTTTGATGAGTCAGATACTGCCTGCAAATTTCCTCGAACTGGCGCGGCACATACTGCTTTTCAAAATCATCCCTGATATACCGGTCATAAAACACATCGGAATCCATTACATTCATCTGCGAAGAATAGCGGAACACATACCGATAGTAAAACAGCGAAAGATTATCCGTAATGATATACCCTGCTTTGCGCTTGTTGTTCACATCGTTAATCGGTGCTTCCTTTTTCACAACCTCCATACGAATCAGCTTTTCTAACACATCCGCCAACGCCGGGCTGCTGGAAACATGGGACTGCGAGAGTAAATCGCTGTACTTCGAGAATCCCCGTGCCAGCGCTTCAAACACCTCGTTTGCATTGTTGATTTTGGAAATCTCCGATTTAAGGTACATCGAAACTTCATTTTCCAGCCGGGCATCCGGCGAAGCAATCAGCTCAATGATGTTCTCCCGAACCGAAAGCTGCGAATTGATGAGCCTGTTGTAATACGGAATTCCACCGAACACGCTGCCAATGAAAACGCCCAGGTTGATCCAGATCAGGTTTTCAATCGTCAACAGGTTCTGCAGAGCAGGAACGATAAATTCAAGCATGTCTTTTCCCTCCCTATCAGAACATCACGCCCAGGCCAAAGCGGAACACGGCCCAGATGGCCGCCGCGGCGGCGATCACGACGGCGTAATACAGCGGCTTTTTGCAGCGGAAAATAAATAGCATCAGCACGCCGAAGACGGCGGCGCCCACGGCGAAATTGCCGCTCGTCTTCGCGACGAAACAAAAGACAATCATCGCCAAAAAGATCAGCAGCGCCTTGACCTCAACCAGCAGGTTGACGGTCGTCAGCTTGACCTCCTGCCCGCGCGCCAGCTTGATGACCTGCTGCACGATCAGGATGATCGAACAGGCGATCATCACGTACATCAGCAGGTTGGGAAAGGCCCGCCCGTTGACCAGTTCCTTCTTCTTGATCTCGATCTGCTGCGGAATCAGCCAGAGCATCACAAGCCCGAAGATCAGAAAGAGCACACCGCCCAGCAGGTCGGTCGGCACCTTCCATTCCCTCTTTTTCAGCTTGTCCCCGATTGCGTCCAGCTTCGCGTCAACGCTCGCGACAAGCCCCATTTTCTCGTTACTCATACCAAATCCTCCCCGTCACGGTCATGTTACTCAGCGGTCGTGACTGACGTAAAACGGGCAATGCAAGACTTTCCCTGCATTGCCCGATCGTAAGCCCGCGAATTACTCGGCAACCAGATCGTAGTACTCATCGACGATATTCTTCACGTTGTCGATATGCGCGATAACCTCTTCCTCGGTCATCATGTCGGCTTCCAGCAGCATGGTGTGGTTCAGCCAATCGACCATCTCCTCGTCGGTGAGGATCTGCGCGTAGAGCGCCTTGAGATCCGCGATCTTCTGCTCGTCAGCGCCGGCCTTGGCGAAGATGAAGCAGCGGTTGCGGAAGTACGGATAGCCATACTGGCCAACGCCCTCAACGCCCTTGAACGGGCCCTGCGCGATGGGCTTGCCGTCAAACGCCGCAAAGACGTCAACGCCGCCCTGCTGCCACGTTTCCAGAATCTGGCTCTGGTGAGAAACGGCGATATCCACCTCGCCGCGCGTCACAGCCTGAGCGGCCTCGGCGGCGGACTCATACGGAATCAGGTAGAACTGATCGCCGTAGCCCATCGCGCCGATCAGCGCGGCGGCCAGGAAAGCCTCCGAACCGGTGGCGCCGTTGGTGCCGACCATGATCTGGTTGCCCTCCTCCAGATACGCCTTCAGCGCGTCGATGGAGGTGATGCCCAGCTCCTTGCGGGCGCTGGCGACGAAGATGGAGGAATAAACTTTTCAAGCCTTGCTGCAAGGGTTATCTGTATGGATTTTAATGTTTTGGAAGAGCCGGAATGATAAGAGTGGTAATACTTCAAAGCAATGTGGTCAGGATTATCTATCATCAAATCCGAAAACAGATTATCAAGCGGAGAAGGACTTGGGTCGTCCTCGTCCTCAATTGCCCCGGCTCTGAGCATTTCCATTACCATTGCAAAATTCTGTTCTTCCGGCGGTGCTTCATAATGCAGATAAAATGCAAGTGCAAGCAGAAGCATTGACGCTGCCGTATCCCAAAACGGGTCATTACTCTGTGAACCTTTCGGAGTGGTACTCTTGAATAGATTGGTTACGAGCTTCTGCACATCATTGTCATTCTGCAAATAAACAAACGGATTGTAACAATGGCTTTTCTCCATTGAAATCAAATCAAGCACACGCACTTCGTAACCTTTCTTCTCAAGAAGATGTCCCGTATCTCGCAGGATTTCCCCTTTCGGGTCTAATATCACATAGCTGTTTCTGGCAGCGTTCATAATATTAGGCTTTGCATAAAACCTCGTCTTACCTGCACCGGAGCCACCGCACACAAGCGTATTCAGATTTCGTCTGTGCTTCTTGGCATTAAGTCCAATGCACACATTCTGAGTCATCAGCTTATTTTCTGACAGCGGCTTTTGTCGGTACTTTTTATCAATGGCTCTGACATTGCCCCATTTGGCAGAACCGTGTTCTTCTCGTCTGCGGTAATTCTTTCTTGTTGAGAAATAAATCCCGATACCCATTCCATAGCACAAAAGCAAAATGAGGACAGTTTTCAGGCTGTCCCCACATAATTTTATGGAAAATGGATTATCAAAGAGTGTCGCAAGATTGGCTGCTATCTCCGGCAATCCTCCGCTTATGGAAGGTGCAATCAGAAGTGCCAGCCATATGACCGGAACGATACCGACAATGGATAAAATAATGGCAGTCTGCCTGTCATTATCTCGCTTCATCTGAGCGTTTCCTTTCAATCACTTTGAACTTTTTCAATGGGGCATTTCCGACTTTTACAAGCAGGTCGTCTACTGCGTCTGCGGACTTGCCTTCCTCCATCAACTTTGTTTTCTCATCGTTTAAGGAGCGAATGACAACACCGTGTTCATAATCGTCCAAAGCAATGTGGTAGAGTTTTTCTTTTTCCATATCTGCCCTCCGTTATCTCTCATAGTCCTTTGAACGCTCCTGCTTCTTGCGGAACATTTCATCAGAGATATGACTGTGAATTTCTGCCATTGCATTTCGTATCTTGGAAAGCTCCGCACGGATTTCTTTCGGATCTTTGGAAGCCAATCCCTCCGGAATACGGTTAATTGCAAAATTCTGTGTATCTACGCCATACTTCTTGCAAATCATATATCCGATACACACTGCCTGAAAGCCCATATCCCTGCGGCTGTAACTTTCGCTGTTGATGGAAAGCTGTGCGTGTCCAAGTTCCTGAGCGACACACTGAGCAACTGCTACGCTGTCGCCCACATTACGCTTCACATACAAGGTCTGCTTTTCATTATTATAGAAAGCTGCCATATTCGGATACGGAAGTTCATCGGTTGCCGCAACCTCCACCGGAGATACATCAAGCATTGTCGTGATAAGTGCTTTCGGGTCACGGTTTGCTGATACTGCCGGAGCTTTTCTTCCATTTGTCTGCGTAACATCAAATACCTTTTTGACATTGTAGGAAATACCCGGAGAACCATCTGCTCTTGTGTATTCCACTGGTTCAAGGATAGAAATACTCTTTGCCCCTTTGGTAATCTTCACATTGTCCTTACCCCAATCATCAAAATCTTTAAGCTGTGTCGCCTGCGGATACTGACTGTAAATAAGGAGAGCATTTGCTGCGGAATATCTGTCCATTCGACTCTGCGTATCAAGAAAGTTCTTGAACTTCTCAGGGTCACTCACAATCTCACGGGCAGCGTCATCAATCATCTGATAGACCTTTTCTTTTTCTGCTCGCTTCTTTTCCGCATACTCCTCTTTGGATAATCTTGGCTGATTACCGCCAGCCTTTGCGGGTTTGAAATCATTTGTCATAGTGAATTACCTCTCTTTTGTTTTGGGTTTCTTCTTCGGCTGACGGTGTACCGTCTGACCGTTTTTCTGCTGCGGCTTCTTGCCGTCTTTCTTAACCTCCGGCTCTTTACGCTCTGCTTCTTTTTGCTGTTTTGCCTGAGCCTTATAACGGTCAAGTTTCTCTTTGACCGATGGCTTTTCCACTGGCTTTGCAACACCCTTATCAGATTGCGTTTCTACCGGCTCTGAGTTTTGCCTTGACAGAGGGCTTTTGTCTGTTTTGGCGACTGAGGGGTTTGCGTTTGCTCGCTCCTCTTTCTGCATTGGATTTCTGACTGCTTCTTCCATAATGATTTCACTCTTGGATTTGGTCGGCTTTTCTTTCTCAACCGCTTCACGGTCTGCGATAGCTTTCTCTGCTTCACTGACAATCGAAGCCTTATCCACCTTGCCAAGTTCAAATCTTTCAACGATACGCTGAATTTTAGAAGCGTCCTCTGCTCTTGCAATAATATCTACCGGAGCGTTCTCTCCCTTTGTGTTCTTATCTCTGAGGACACAATAAAGAACGCCATAGCGTTTTGCCTGTTCGGTAAACTTCTTCAAATCCTTTTGCGGAATGGAAAAGACTTTCAGCTCCTTGCCTGACTTAATCATATTGGTAAGCCTTGCTTTGCCCTTCGTCTTTTGTTCCTGCTTCAGAACCGATACCAAAAGCAATGCGATATTCTTCGCCGCCGAACCGCTTAATCTTGCAGCAACTTCAAATCCTTCAAGCGAAAGCCTAACGACCTGCTCTGCTGCGTCACCACCGTTGTTCATAGCGTGATTTCTCCTTTCTCTGCTGTTTTTGTTCCTCTGTTTCGATATGCTCAAGGTTTTCTTCCATAATCTTTGACCTCTCCGCAATATCCTCGCAGAGTTTTACTTCCCGTCGGAGTTTTTTCAATTCTCCATTGATAGAAGCGATTTCATCTTTTGCCGCCTGAAGCTGACCATCATCAATATTTGTTCTTATCTTTTTTCGGAGATGTGTTCTTCCGGCAATCAGATTTTTCATCTGCTCCTCTAAGGAAGTCTTATATGAAAAAAGCTGTTCGTCCGTGGAAATATTTTCTCGTCCGAGCAGCCTTACTTCATCAGTAATCTTATCGAGCTTCATCAAATCATCTTTCAAAAGATAATGAAGCCTTGCGTTATTCTGTTTCTTATACTTGGGCAGATAACCGAGTCTGTAACAGTAATACAGATACAGCCCATAAAGTCCGCCTTTCTTTTTCAGCTTCTGCCCTCTGGTCTGCATACGGTACTGTCTTGGTTTATAAGTCGCCCTCTGGAACGGCTCAATCTCTGCCCATCTGTCACGATTTTCTTTGATACGCTCTACAATCCGGTCATTGGTATAATCTGCTCCGAGATTTTTCAGTCGTATCGGCTTATCGTATCCCTTTGGAATGACCGTCCAGTATTTTCGGCTTGGACTTAGGTTATAGGCATATCCCATTTCCTTGAGAGCAAACTGAAATTCTTTCAGGGTCTTGCTATGGTCGATAGCATAATCAATGGCTTCTTTTGCAACCGAATAGCGTGTCGGCATACCTGCCTTTTCTTTCATCGTCAGATAATCCGACTGCTTACTGCGGTTCGGATTCGGGTCATAGTAAAGTCCGTACTTCTCACAAATCCTGTCTGCAATTTTTCGGAATTTGAACCACGCTTTTTCCTCGCCCCACAAATGTTTGCCATCGACGAAAGAAATAGAGTTGACGACAAAATGGCAGTGCAGGTGCTTTGTGTTCAGATGGGTTGTCACAACGACCTGAAATCTTTTCCCCCACACTTCATTCGCAAACTCCATTCCGATTTTCTGTGCCATCTCAGGAGATATATCTGTTTCCTTGAAACTCAAATATCCGTGGTAGGCTTGGATACCTTCTGTCTTTTGGTACTGCTCCTTAACCGTTATGAATTGGTCACGGGCAATCGCCACATTACAGTTGATACCCTCAACATAAAATTCTCGCTCTGTTTTTTCTTCGTCCTTTGCATAAGCAATAACATCTGCAAGAGCCTGATACTGTTCCGGCGAAAACTCCCTTTTGATTTTTGCAGAAGTCTTTTCCGGATTGGTCGCATAGTCAATGACCTGACCGAGCCTTTCTGTTACCGACCACAACTTTGTTACTGCCATTTCATTTCGCTCTGATTTGGACGAAGATATGTCCTCTCAATCTCTGACTGGAACTTATTCCACTTTGCAGCTTCATTCTTCAGCATAGGTGCGTCAATGAAACCAAGTGTATTCGCTTTGGCAGCAAGCTGATTGATGTTATTACCGATAGAGGAAAGTTCCCTCATCACATCATAGAAACGGTCATCGGGTTTCTCTTTCGGTTCGTAACCTCTGATAAGCAAACGGATAAGCCCTGCTTCGGAAAGACAAGCCTTCTTTGCCTTTGCTGCCAAATCCTGTGCTTCCTTGCGGTTAAAGCGTACAATCTTCTGAATGTTTCTCTTTCTCATAATCGGTATCTTCCTTTCTCTTTACTCTGCAATCTTTGTTAATCTGGAATAAGCACATCATCGTAACGCCAAGACAACTGCCGAGCAGTGTTCCGGCGGCGATAAGTAATAACTCTCTCAAATCAAGTTCTCCTTTCTCACGGGGTATTAGGGGCAACCCCTAACGAGCCTTTTACCGTTTGGGAAACTGTGTTTATCCAAATGGTCTGCTCGCTAAGAATAAACATCTCCTCCGGGTTGCCCCGTTCTCAGTCTACTATCTCTCATAATCCTTTGATTTCGGCTTAAAAGGTTCAGCCACGATATTGCCGCCCACTTCCTTAGAAAAGCGTTCAGGATACTTGAACTGTTCCTTGTATTTCTTCATCATATCGTCCGGCAAGCTCTGAAAACTCTCACTCTCAGGCGGTGCATAACAGATAAAGAATTTGCCGCAGATAATATCTACCATCTCTTTCTTATCATTGTCCTGCACATAAACTGCACGGTTAAGCGGAAGTCCTCTCATCTTTCCTTCCTCATTACAGATGATTGCAACATCATCGTCATAGGGCATATATTCCTCAATATCCCCGCCGACAACCTCCTGCATTGCTTCCAGACTGTCGTCGATTACAATTTCCTTCGGGTACTTTTCCGGTTCTACCAAGAGAACTTTAATCTTAGAATCATTCATCGTTCTTCATTCCTTTCGTGTGTTTTTTTATTGTAAATTCCCATCCGCATACAAAGAAAATCGTTGAAGTCCTTACCTGCTTTTGGTGGCTCATCAACGATTTCATACTTATCCGGCAGAATGGTTTTTAAGGTCTGTGCTGCCTTTCTGCCCGCTATATCATTGTCAAAATGGATACGGATTTTCCTGACAGATGGGTTACTGCCAAGATACTTTTCCAGTGCAATCGGCACTTTACTGTCCTCAATTTTCTTTGCCGGAGAATACACACCAGACAGCGAAACAAAGCTCATTTCTTTCCAATTCTGCCCGTTCAGCTTCGCAAGCGTGGCATAGGATAACAAGTCAATGGCACACTCAAAGAGGTGTACTTCCTCCAAGTTTTCCTTACCAAGCCGAAAAGAATAATCTTTTTTACTGCCACTGCAATCGCCCATAATCCTACGCTTATTCGTGGAACGGTAGGCTGCATATTTCGGTTCTTTCTTCTCGTCATAGCCTACAAACACAACATTGTGATACGGCAGGCTCTCAAAGATAAGGTCATTAGAGATACAGTAATTGATGATTTCAAAATCTATTCCTCTCCCGAAAAGATACTCTGTAACCACTCTGTTGGAAGCACATTTTTCAGGGAGAAGAAGCGGTTTATTTTCCTCTTTTGGCTGTGGCTTTTCATAGACCGGAGCCTGAATCGCCGTGTGTCCGATAATGGTTTCCACCGCTTCAAGGAAGCTGCAACCTTTGACCTTAATCAGATAATCCAAAGCACTCCTGCCGCCGATACCTCTCGACCACCATATCCATTTCCCGTTTGAAATCTTCAAACTGTCGTGGGTTCTGGTGCAATAGGTGTTACCTGAAAACTTAACTAGCTCATACGGTTCATAATTTTTCAGGTAGGTTAATAAGTCCATTTGCTTCGCCTGAATGATTAACTCAGGTGCGATAAATGGCATATCGACCACCGCCTTCCTGTTTATCTCTCATACGATTTCTCCTTTCTGCCGCCGACTGCTTCGCCCTCATCAGGCTCTCCGCCGACAATCTCATTTTCTTTTTTATCCATATTGAGCAGGATATTCAGCTCATCAAGTCGGGCAGTTTTTGCCCTCAATTCTTCCTCCTTTGCAAACGGCTTTTCGATTTCCTGCTTCGCTGTTTCAAACTGCTTTTCCGTATTTTCAAGACTGTTTTTCGTATCAGCAAGTGTTTCTTCGAAGCGTTCAATGCCGTTATCTATTCTCACGATATTACCGTGAGAATCATCGCCAAGCGGTACATCTCTGCTTGTTTCGCCTTTTAATTTCACAACATAATTACGCTGAACCGTATCAAAATACAGTTCCATTTGAAAGCCACGGTACTCGCCAAGTGGTATCGCATCGGGACTGTTCATTGACTTGCAGGCATTGATGATTGCCTGACCTGCTTCGGCTTTTTCGGAATAAGAAACACCCGATACCATCATTCCAAGCGGCTGCTCGTCTATCGGTTTCGGGTGTAATTTTGCTGTTTCAACATCTTTTGTAAGTCCCTCTACACGGGATTTCAAGTAAGCAATCTGTTGTGGGTAGAACTTGATGACCTTATCCTCCAGTCCGTATTTCTCCGATAAGAAATTGGATTTTAACATCTTTAGCTTCTGCACCTGAATGTCTAAGTCCATCTTTTCTTTGATATATGGATTACCTGTTGCAAGCATTTTTATCTCTGCATAGGACAGTGCGGTTTCATCAATATCCTCTGCCGACCTGACCGGAGATTTGCTCGTCATAATCTGACTTGCGAACTTCTGCTTACCTTCCACAAGCTGATAGAGGTATGCATCAAAGGTCTGCTCTGTTACATAGCGGTAAATATCTACCTGCGGATTTTCATTGCCCTGACGGACAATTCTACCGGAACGCTGCTCCAAATCTGAAGGTCGCCACGGACAATCCACATCGTGAAGTGCGATAAGTTTGTCTTGCACATTCGTTCCTGCTCCCATCTTCTGAGTAGAGCCAAGAAGCACCCTGACTTCTCCCTTGCGGGTCTTTTGGAACAGTTCTTTTTTCTTCATATCCGTGTCGGCTTCGTGTATAAATTTTACTTCACTTTCAGGAATACCTCTCTCAATCAGCTTTTTCCTAATGTCGTTATAGACGGAAAATGTTCCGTCATTCTTCGGCGTGGAAAGGTCACAGAACACAAGCTGTGCCGATTTCTTGTCGGCATTTTCTTTCCATATCCGATAGATGTTATCGACGCAGGCATTGATTTTACTGCCCTCAAAATCAGGCAGCATATCGTTTAGCATACGCTGGTCAAGAGCCAGTTTTCTTCCGTCATTCGTGATTTTCAGCATATTATCTACGCTTGAATCCACACCGCCGCCACGCACCTGCTCGGCTCTCTCTGCAAGGGAAGCAACCATTTCCTTCTGTATTTCCGACGGCTTTACTGCAATGTTATGGTACTTTGCTTCCGGTACTGGCAGGTTCAACATATCTGCTGTTTTAATGTCCGCTATCTCCTTGAACATCGCCATTAGTTCAGGCAGGTTATAGAATTTTGCGAACCTTGTCTTTGCTCTGTATCCTGTTCCTTCCGGTGTAAGTTCCACTGCCGTAATGGTTTCTCCGAAAGTGGAAGCCCAGGCATCAAAGTGCTGCAACCCATTTTTCACAAGCGTGTTGTACTGCAAATATCGCTGTATCGTATAGAGTTCCACCATACTGTTTGAGATAGGTGTACCCGTTGCAAATACGGTTCCTCGTCCTCCGGTAATCTCGTCAAGGTAACGACACTTCATAAAGAGGTCGGAAGATTTCTGTGCTTCCGTCTGTGCGATACCTCCCACATTACGCATTTTTGTATAAAGATAAAGGTTCTTGTAATAATGGCTTTCATCAACAAAAAGCCTGTCTACACCAAGTTCCTCAAAGGTTACAACATCATCTTTTTTCGTCTGGTCATTGAGTTTATCAAGTTTCTGCTTGATCCTCAGATTGTCTACATCCTGAATATAAATACTTTCATGTTTATCTATGGATGATGTTCCCAAAGCGCGAGGATGGCTATGATCCATGTGGTATACTACATGGAAGTGATTAAGTCCGGAGTCGCCTCCGTCCTGAAGGGCAGAAAGAAAATGTTCTTTATTCAGTTCCTGTCCGGAATGATATATTGTTTTATCATCGTGTTGGGAACAAGTACAGTTATAATGATCAAAAAGATACCACTTTTTGATTTGAGGATAATGAGAAAGATAGTTATTGATGGAGGCTTTTGCGTCATTATAAAGCTTGCCTGTAGATTCACTCTTACTTATATATGCAGACGCAGCCAAATGATTCATTAAGTATTTTGTGTTCATATTTTCCATTTTCTCATACAAAAGTACTTTATTAATAAAGATCTTAGCTTCCTTTACATTTTCTACGGATGCACGTCCTATATAACATAATCTGTCTTGCTTCATTTTGTCTTTTCCTCCTGACTCAGCCAGTTTTTCTTCATTGTAGCAAAGAATGAAAACGAAGTCAAACGAATGGAACACGCGAGTAAAAATTATTGGGCGGCCACATAGCCGGATTTTTGGATGCA
>OGXQ01002826.1_pt1 | contig 11095 bp, 9 predicted proteins | sample 1576291 | NCBI WGS metagenome assembly OGXQ01 (sample SAMEA3541575, study PRJEB24748) | human gut metagenome | biome: human gut; feature: human-associated habitat; material: faeces | place: China | collected 2012 | reverse complement strand
GAGATTCGTGAGGAATCCCGCCTTGCCGCCGAGCGCCCCGGCGATCAGCGCGAGCACGAGCACGGCCGCGACCACGATCGCGCCGACGCGCGCGCCTTTCTTTTTCAGATACGTTTTCCAGTTCAAAGCAGCTCGACTCCCAGTTCGTTCAGCAGTTGTCCCAGCCTGCACAGCGGCAGGCCCATCACGTTGAAATAATCGCCGTCCAGATGCGCGACGAACAGTGCGCCGCGGCCCTGAATGCCGTAGGCGCCGGCCTTGTCCATCGGCTCGCCGGTGGCGATGTAGCGCTCGATCTCCCCGGACGTGAGGGGGCGAAAGCGCACGGCCGTGCGCTCGGCCGCCTGCCGCAGCTCGCCGCCGCGCAGCACGGCGACGCCGGTGTAGACGATGTGCTCGCGCCCGGAAAGGGCCGTGAGCATGCGCACAGCGTCGTCATGATCTCGCGGCTTGCCGAGGATGGCGCCGTCGAGATAGACGATCGTGTCCGCCGCGATAATGATGTCCTCCGGCGCGCAGGTCTGCGCGACCTCCTGCGCCTTGTGCAGGGACAGTTCGCGCACGGTCTGCTCCGGGCCGGCGCCCGGCGTCGCGCGCTCAGGGCCCTTTGCCGGCCGGATCGTCAGATCCGGCACGCCGAGCATCTCCAGCAGCTCCCGCCGGCGCGGGGAGCCGGAGGCTAGAATCCAGTTCATGGTCGTTCCTCCCGGGCGGGTCATTCCACGCCCCGATAATACAGGCCGCGGGTCAGCCCGTTCGGGCGATAATCCGTCAGGCCCAGATAGCTCTGCGTGACCGCGACGCACTCACGCGGCGTCTCGGTCGTGAACATGAGGCGCACGCCCCAGAGGCCCGCCGTTTCATAGTCCTCATGCTTGTCGGCGAGGTAGAGCTTGTGCGCGTTGAAGATCTGGTTGCGGTGACCGAACGCCGGCAGCACCGGGAACAGCGCCCCGCGCCGGTCGGCCAGATTGTTGGGCACGCTGCAGTTGCAGCGGCCCGCGCTGTTGCGGATGATGCACTGCTCGGTGATCATGCACGGCAGGCGGCCGTAGACGATCATCTCCGTGTCGATGCTCTTGGCAAGGTCGCGGATCTGCGCCACGCGCAGCTCGAACGACGCTGTCGCGCTCACGAGACCGGCCTGCTGCAGCACTTCCTCCGTGAAGGAGTTAAAGACATTGAGTCCAAAGTCGCCGCGCACGCGCATCCCCGCGCGGCGGGCGAAGAAGATATGGCCCATGTTGCCGACGAGCGCTTCCTGCACGCCGTTTTCGGCGGCGCGAGCGAGCATGGCGTGCATGTCCTCGGCCTGATCGTCCGTGATGACGCGCGGCAGCACCGCCACGACCTGCGCCCCCTGCTCCAGAAACGGGGCGAGACGCGGAAAATCACTGTCGAGGATCTCGACCGGCACATATACATACGCCGGGCGCAGCGCGGCAAGCTCCTGCGTGAGCTGCTCGGCCTGATGCACCTGCACGATGAGCGCGGGGTCGGCAAAATAGTGCTTGCTCTCCGGACGCAGCGGCAGCGGCAGACTCCGCCGCTCGGGCAGGGCCGCGCGCTCCTCCTTCAGGCCGGTGATGAGCCGGCGGCGCAGGTCGTTGACGGCGGCCGCCGGAAGATAGAGATCCGGGTCGATGCGGCTCTCGGTGCCGGTGGAATAATAGGGCGTGCCGCCCGTTTTGGCAAACTGGTCGGCGAGGCTCTGCGCGGTCAGCGGCGCGCGCTGCGCGGGCTCCGGCACGGGGCCGGTGAGCACGGCGCGGTGGCCTTCCTCGTCCATGACGGCGGCCATGACCGGCTCGCCGGTCTGTACCTTGGCATAAAACTTCACGGGCACGCGGCGGCGCTCGCCGTCGGCATACGCCTTGCGCGCGGCGGTGAACATTTTTTCCGTCTCGCGGTCGGGCTCAGCGGCGCGTGTGCCGAGCATGTCCGGCCCTTTTTTCCCGAGCAGGTAGCCCTGCGTGAAGCCCTGGCGCGAGAACGCCAGCGCGAGCCGGTCGTTTTCCTCCTGCGTGGGCACGCGGTGCTCATGGATGCAGCGGGCATACACGTCCGTGACCACGGCGACGTACTCCGGCCGCTTCATGCGGCCCTCGATCTTCACGCAGGCGACGCCCGCGTCCTCGAGCTGCTGCAAGTAGTCTGCCAGACAGTTGTCGCGCAGGCTCAGCGGATACTCGTCCATGCGGCCGCCCATGCTGTACTGCATGCGGCACGGCTGCGCGCACGCGCCGCGGTTGCCGCTGCGGCGGCCGATGAGCGCGCTCATATAGCACTGGCCGGAATAGCAGAAGCACAGCGCCCCGTGCACGAACACCTCGGTCTCGATGCTCGCGTGCTGCGAGATGAAGCGGATCTGCTCGAGCGAGAGCTCGCGCGCGAGCACGGCGCGGGTGATGCCCATCTCGGCCGCGGCCTCGACCCCGGCGAGATTGTGGATGCTCATCTGCGTGCTGGCGTGCAGCGGAATGTCCGGCAGAGCGGCGCGCAGCACGCGCGCGAGGCCCAGATCCTGCACAAGGATCGCGTCCGCCCCGGCGTCCGACGCCTGCTGCGCGAGCGCGGCGGCGGCGTCCATCTCGCGGTCGCCCACGAGGGTGTTGAGCGTGACGTAGACCTTGCAGCCGCGGATGTGACAGTAGCGCACGGCCTTGGCAAACGACTCCCGTGTGAAATTATCGGCGCTCCGGCGCGCGTTGAATCCGTCGCCAAAGCCCATATACACCGCGTCCGCCCCGTTTTGCACCGCCGCGATGACGGCGTCGAGGTTGCCCGCGGGCGCCAGCAATTCCAGCATAGACCCACTCCCAGTTATAGTCATACATATAGCATTATAGCACAGCAGGTGCTCTTGCTACAAGTCAATTTTCATGCTATAATGTGAATCTATCATGAATTTCTAGTGACCCGAGGGGTAATTGCATGGATCGAGCCGAATTTACGCTGTCGCGGCCGGTGTGTCTGTCGCTGCCGGTCGAGGAAGTGGACAAGCTGCTGCGGGAAAAAGACGGGCGCTGCGCCCTGGTATATCTGGCGCTGCTGCGCGCCGGCGGAAAGCCGTTTCCCGCCGAGAGCATCGGCCTGACCGAGCGCGAACTGCGCCAGACGATGGAGCGGCTGTGCGCGCTCGGGCTCGTCTCCGCCGCCGGGAAGTCGTCCCCTGCCCCGGCCGGCCGTACAGCACCCGCGGCAGGCAAGCCGGGCACGGCCGAGCCGAAGCTCGTGCCGGCGGCCGAGCTGCCGCAGTACACGGCCGAGGACATCGCCAGCCGGATGCTCAGCGACGAGCCGATGCAGACCGTGCGCCGCGAGGCCGAGCAGCTCTACGGCCGCAAACTCACGACGCCCGAGATGAATATGCTCCTGGGCCTGCGGGACTATCTGGGTCTCCCGGCCGACGTGCTCATGGAGCTGATCCACTACGTGTTTCAGGAATACCGCGCCGAGCGCGGCCACGCCGGCACGCCGACGATGCGCCGGATCGAAAAGGAGGCCTATGCGTGGGCCGATCAGGAGATCCACACGACGGCGCAGGCGGAGGAATATTTACAACGCAGACAGGCGCGGCGGGAGCTGGCGCAGCAGGTGCTGCAGGTGCTGCAGATCCAGGACCGCGCGCCGAGCCGCACCGAGCGCGGCTACATCACGAGTTGGCTGGATATGGGCTTCGGCTGCGACGCCATCGCCGAGGCATACGACCGCACGGTCGTGGCGACCGGGGCGCGCAAGTGGGCGTACCTCAACCGCATCCTCATGAGCTGGCACGAAAAAGGGCTGCACACGCCCGAGGAGATCGAGACCGGCGACCCGCGCGCAGCGGGCAAGCGCCGCGCGGCCAATCCGGCTGCGCCGGCGGCCGAGCGCGACGATCTCGACCGCGTGGAGCAGCTGCTCCGCAAGATGGAGCAGACCAACACCTAAGGAGGGACCGGCATGGCCCGCAATGGGATCTATCTGGCGCGCGCCCGCGAGCAGATCGCGCAGCAGCGCGCGGAAAATGAGCGCGAGCACCGCCGCCGCGTGGACGACGCCTACCGCCGCGTGCCCGGCCTGCGCGCGCTCGATCAGACGCTGCAGCAGCAGATGATCACGCTCGTCGGCCTGACGATGCGCCACGGCAGCGACCCGACGGAGGAGCTGCGCGCGCTCGAGCGCGCGAATCTCGACACGCAGGCGCAGCGCGCCGAACTGCTGACGGCGTACCACCTGCCGGTGGATTATACCGACGACATTTACACCTGCCCCCGCTGCCACGACACGGGCTATGTGCAGGGGCAGCCGTGCGAGTGCCTGCTGCGGCGCTACAACGCCGAGCTCACGCGCGACCTCAGCCGCCTGCTGCAGCACGGCGACGAGTCGTTCGAGCACTTCGACCTGACGCTCTACGACGAGAACGCGCGGCCGAAGATGGAGCGCGTGTTTCAGGTCTGCCGCTCGTTTGCGCAGACGTTCCGCCCCGGCACGATGAACCTGCTGCTGCAGGGCGGCACGGGGCTGGGCAAGACGTATCTGTCGGCGTGCATCGCGCGCGTCGTCGCGGGCGCGGGCTACGCCGTCGCCTATGAGACGGCCGCGAGCGCATTCGATGCGTTCGAGTGCGCGAAGTTCCAGCGCGGCAGCGCCGACGGCGAGGCCGCCGAGCAGCGCGTGGAACAGTATCTCGGCTGCGATCTGATGATCCTCGACGATCTCGGCACCGAGATGATCACGGCCTACTCCACGAGCGCGCTCTACACGCTCATCAACACGCGCCTGACGCGCGCCAAGGCCACCATCATCAGCACGAACTGCTCCAACGAGGAGCTGCAGAAAAAATACACGCCGCAGATCCTGTCGCGCATCGAGGGCGAATACCAGACGCTCCCGTTCGTGGGGCGGGACATCCGGCAGATCAAAAAGGAGCGCGAAGCATGAATCAGCACGAGATCACCGAGCGCCGCCCCCTGCTCGACGCGAGCGGCAACCTGACGGAACCCGGCTATGCGAAGTCCCTGCTGCCCGTCTACCGCCGGGGCGACATCAAGGCCAACAAGCTGCGCATCAAGGAATGGGACTACTACTGCATCAACAACGGCCACTTCGCCCTCGCCCTGACTATCGCGGACAACAGCTACATGGGGCTCGACTCCATCTCCCTGCTCAACCTCGACGAGGGGTGGGAGATCACGAAAAGCCCGATGAAGGCTTTCACGAACGGCAAGGTCTGCCTGCCCGAGAGCAGTGAACGCGGCGATGTGCACAGCGCCGGGCGCAACTACAGCATCCTCTTCAAGAATGAGGGAGACCGCCGCGTGCTCATCGCGCAGATGAAAAACTTCGGCCCGGAGGGCTCGCTGTACGCGAAGGTGACGCTCACGGACATCCCGGCCGAGTCCATGGTCATCGCCACGCCCTTTGACAAGGACAAGCACTTTTACTACAACCAGAAGATCAACTGCATGCGCGCCGAGGGCACTGTGACCTACGGCTACCACAACCGCACGTACACCTTTGACCCGGCGGACAGCTTCGCCGTGCTCGACTGGGGCCGCGGCGTGTGGACGTATAAAAACACGTGGTACTGGGGCAGCGCCTCCGGTCTCGTGGACGGGGAGCGGTTCGGCTTCAACATCGGCTACGGCTTCGGCAACACGAGCGCCGCGAGCGAGAACATGCTCTTTTACAAGGGTCGGGCACACAAGCTCAGCCAGGTCATCTTCCACATCCCCGGCGACGGCGGCAGGGCCACGCCGGACTATATGCGGCCCTGGACCTTCACGAGCGACGACGGCCGCTTCGAGATGGACTACACCCCCGTGCTCGACCGCGCGAGCTGTTCGGACGTGGGACTCATCAAGTCCGACCAGCACCAGGTGTTCGGTGTCTTCAACGGCCGCGCCGTGCTCGACGACGGCACGGTGCTGAACGTGAAAGACCTCCCCGGCTTCGCCGAGAAGGTCATCAACAAATGGTGAAACGCAGCAAAAACCGCTCTGCTTTCGCAGAGCGGTTTTTGCGTCTGTCGGAAAACCTCCGGGTTTTCCGACAAAAGGCCTGCAGCCTGCTGCGCGCATAATTTGTGTGCCGGCGGCACGCAAATTCCACACTTGCAGCCTGAGTAGTATTTTCTCCGCCGCACATGTCGCCGGAGAAAATGATTTCACTTTCTTTCGCCGCGCCGGCGGCGAAACTCTGCGAGGCTTTGGGGCTGCGCAGAAAAACCGCTCTGCAAAATGCAGAGCGGTTTTTGTTATGCAGACAATTACTTGCCCTCGATGGCATCGGCGAGGCTGCTGAGCCAGTCGCCCTGCACGTCCTCGATCCGGCCCGCGTCGCACGCCGCCGCGATGGCGGGGTCGATGGGCAGCTTGGCCGTGTTGGGGATGCCGTGCTTGGCGGCAATGGCCTCAATGTGGCTCTCGCCGAAGATGGCGTGCTGCTTGCCGCAGTCCGGGCAGGTGTAGTAGGCCATGTTCTCGACGATGCCGAGCACGGGCACGTGCATCATGTCGGCCATGTTGACGGCCTTGTCGACGATCATGCCGACGAGCTCCTGCGGGGACGTGACGACGACCACGCCCGCCACGGGCAGGGACTGGAACACCGTCAGCGGCACATCGCCCGTTCCGGGAGGCATGTCGACGAACATATAGTTCACGTTGTCCCACTGCACGTCGGTCCAGAACTGGGTCACGGCGCCGGCGATGACCGGGCCGCGCCAGACGACGGGGTCGGTCTCGTTCGGAAGCAGGAGGTTGATGGACATGATCTCGATGCCGGTGCGGGTACGGTTGGCATACAGGAAGTCCTCGCCGCCCATGGCGCCGCCGTGGACGCCGAAAGCCTGCGGGATCGACGGGCCGGTGATGTCGGCATCGAGCACAGCGGCCTGATGGCCGCGGCGCTGCATCTCGCAGGCGAGCAGGCTCGTCACGAGGCTCTTGCCGACGCCGCCCTTGCCGGACACGACCGCGATGACCTTATCGACGCGGGAGCCGGGACGCAGCGGCTGCTGCAGGGACTCCGGCTCGTGCTGGGCACAGACCTCGCCGCAGGTCGAGCAGTCGTGCGTGCAGTTTTCGGGTGCTTCGTTGTGATTGTCACTCATTGTGGTGGATTCCTCCATTTCAGCAGTATGTTAACCTTATTATACCCTGAAAGTGCAGGAAGTCAACCGGCAAGCGCTGCCGGCTCTGCTGCGGCCGGCTGCGCGGACTGTGCGTCCACATACTTCTGAAGGCGGCAGAGCACCACACACGCCTCGGCGCGCGTGGCGTTGGCCTGCGGAGCGAAATTAGAACCACGGCCGTTGAGCAGGCCCTGCTCATAGCAGAAGCAGACCGGCTCGAGCGCCCAACCGCCGATGGCATTCAGGTCGTTGATCGGATACGACGAGATCTCGGACGACGGCGTGGTGTCCAGTCCCTTCCAGTTCAGGTATTTTGCCATGATCTTCGCCATTTCCTGACGGGTGATGTTGTTTTGCGGGAGGAATATCCCGTCGCCGTAGCCGTCCACGATCCCGTTTTCCGTGGCCCAGGCCACAAACGACGTGTACCACTCCCCGTCCGGGACGTCCCGAAACACGCTGGTGGTGTAGTCCGTATCCTTGACGCCCGCCATGCGGCCGAGCATCGTCACAAACGCGGCGCGCGTGAGCGTGCCGTTCGGCTGGAACTCCCCTGCGCTCACGCCGTTGACCCAGCCGGCGCTCGCCGCGGCCTCAATGGACGTCTTGGCCCAGTGATGGCGGCAGTCATAGAACGTCGGCTCGACATCGACCTCGCCGGGGGCTTTCTTCTGAAGACCATAATAGGCCGCGATGCCGCGCGCGTCCGCCTGCGCGATGGCCCGGAGCTTGGCGTCACTCGACAGGAACTGCTCACACTCGCTGTTGCTGCTGATAAAGCAGTGCTCCACGATCATGGACGGGACATTGTTCTCCACACCGTAGCGGACGATGCCGTAATAGTCGGCGAGCTTGCCGTTGGGATAGAGCGTGTTGTCCTGCGAGCTCTTTTTGACCAGGCCGCGATTATAAATGCCGAGATTTTTGAGCTGCATGAGGATGTTCGTGCCGACACCGTCGAGCACTTTGGCGATCTCGGGCCGGTAGTTGCCGTTACTGACGAGCACCTCAGCGCCGCGCGCCGACTGGCTGGGCGAGGAATTCAGATGCAGGCTCACGAGCAGATCGGAGTGCTGACCTGCTGCAAAGAGCACGCGGTTTTCCACCTTGCTCAGCGGCGCGGTGGCGCTCGTGCCGTAGCTGTCCGAGCGCGTCATGTCCACATGGACATTGCGGTACGTCTCGAGCTCCTGCTTTAAGTACAGGCCGATCTTGAGCACAAGGTCCGCCTCGTGATAACCATAGGTGCTGCTGATCGCGCCGGGATCGTTGCCGCCCGCGCCGTTGCCGCCGTGGCCGGGGTCGAGCGTGATGTACAGCCAGTCGGTGTCATTGCCGTCCGTCTCGTTCGCCGCCGCAGCCGCCGGGCTCAGCAGCGCTGCCGTCAGCACCAGCGAGAGAAAGATAGATAGGATTCGTTTCATCGCTTCTCCGGACGCGCCGCGTGCGCGTCCGCCCTCCTTCTTGGGAATTATGACAACCTTTGTCGAAGCTGATTGTACCCCACCCTTCCCGCTTTTGCAAGGGCATAGAATGTCAGCGGCAGAAATTTAAGGCAATCAGCAAAGTTTGACATTTCCCGCCGGGTTGTGCTATGCTGTGTAATACTCTATGACAAAATGAGGTTGCATACATGGATATGACTCTGGTAGTGATGGCGGCCGGGCTCGGCTCGCGCTATGGCGGCGTCAAGCAGATCGAGCGTCTCGGCCCCGACGGCGAGATCCTCATGGAATACGCGATCTACGACGCGCTGCGCGCCGGGTTTGACCGCATCGTGCTCATCATCAAGCCGCAGATGCTGCAGGATGTGCGCGCCCTCTTCGGCGACCGCATCGAGCAGCGCACCGGCATCCGGATCGACTATGCGTTTCAGACGCCGGAGCGCTTCACCGCGGCGCGGCCGGAGCTGGCGCAGCGCAAAAAGCCGCTCGGCACGGTGCACGCCGTGCTGTGCGCGCGCGATGCGATCGAAACGCCGTTCGCCGTCATCAACGCCGATGATTTTTACGGCCGCGGCGCGATCGACGCCATTGCCGCCGCGCTGCCGGAGCTGCGCGGCGCGCAGGACGCCGCCATGGTCGGCTATCGGCTGAAAAACACCGTGAGCCCCTTCGGCACGGTCACGCGCGGCGTGTGCGCGACCGAAAACGGCCTGCTGCGCAAGGTGCACGAAACGTACAAGATCCAGCTGTGCCCCGACGGCACGATCCGCGACACGTCCGGCGCGGGCGCGGGCGTCGCGCTCGACCCCGAGGCGCTCGTGAGCATGAACATGTGGGGCTATCACCCGGCGATGCTGGACGTGATGGCGCAGTATTTTGACGCCTTTGTGCGCGATCTTGCCCCCGGTGACGAGAAGCGCGAGTGTCTGCTGCCCGTGATGATGGACGCGCTCACGGCGCAGGGGCGCGTGCGCACGCGCGTGCTGCAGACCAACGAGCGCTGGTTCGGCCTGACGTATCAGGACGACAAGCCCGGCGTCGTCGCGGCGCTGCGCGCCCTGCACGCCGACGGAACGTATCCCCCGGCGCTGTGGAAGTAAATCTGCCGAAACTGCCAATCGCGGCGATCTGTCCGATCGCCGCGATTTCTTTACAAATTTCTAATGGTTTTTTAAGTGTCTCCCGGTATGATAAAGTAACCAAAGTTTCAGGAGGCACCCGCGATGGACGAGATGCTGCGCATCGCCGTATTCGGCGACTCGCTGATGAAGGGCACGCTGCCGGACGAGCAGCTGCGGTATCATTTTCACACCGACCTGTTCGAGGCACCACTCGCCGGTCTGCACGCCGAGGTGACGAACAAGTCCGTCTTCGGCGCGACCTCGCGCAAGGGCGTCACGCTCGTGCAGCGCGACCTCGCCCGCGGCCACCGCTATGACTGGGCGCTCGTGGAATACGGCGGCAACGACTGCAACTATGACTGGCCCGACGTGGCCGCGCACCCGGAGCAGGACCACGACCCCGTGGTGCTGGCGGACGAATTTCGCGCGAACATGACCGCCATCGTGCAGATGCTGCGCGAGGCCGGCATCCGCCCGATCTTCACGACCCTGCCACCCATCGACGAGGTGAAGTACCTCGCCTGCATCGACCACAACGGCGCGAGCGCCGCGGGCGTGATGCAGTGGCTGGGCGACGTGCGGCGCATCTACCGCACGCAGGAGCGCTACTCCGGGCTCGTGCGCACCATCGCCGCCGAGCTGGACGTGCCGTGCGCCGACCCGCGCGAGCGCTTTCTCGACGGGGGCGACCCCCACGCGCTCAACGCGGACGACGGCATCCACCTGTCGGAGGAAGGATACCGGCTGTTTTACGGCGCGCTCATTTTCTCCGCGATGACCGCGACGATCATGCCGATGAACAATCCCTGTGCGCCCAAGGTCGTCGAAGCCAGACCCGCAGCACTGTTGGCTACCCCGTCGACCAGGACAGCAACAGTCTGCGGAATGACAGTAATGTATGCGCAGGCGGCGGCCACTCCTGCCAATTGCGGCGGCAGATTGTCGTTTTTCGCCAGATTCATCGCGATTAAGAACACGATCGGAATCGTCATAAACGACATCGTCGCGAAGTTGATCGCGGTGAAGGCTGGTTTTAAGGAGGCGGCGGCCGGTATTAAGGCGGCCAGACCGATGCTGGTGGAACAGATCAGTGTGTTGAACAGCGTGGCAAATGAGCCGACAATGATAAACGGCATGTACGCGGTAAACGCGTTTTTAATCGCGGTCAGATACTGATTGCCGTCAACCTTTTCGGCGACCAGCAAAAGCCATATTTTTCCCCTCTTACTTCTTAGCCAGATTTTCGGCTTGTTCCAAAACCTTAGCCCCGTTGCAGGTTCCGTAAGCAACCGGATCGATAACGGCGATCGGCGCCTGGTCGCCGACGATCTTGGTGACCTTGCGCAGGATATGCCGGACCTGCGGTCCTAACAACAGGACGTCGAAATTGCCTAATTCTTCCTGGATCT
>OGXQ01002825.1_pt1 | contig 11103 bp, 11 predicted proteins | sample 1576291 | NCBI WGS metagenome assembly OGXQ01 (sample SAMEA3541575, study PRJEB24748) | human gut metagenome | biome: human gut; feature: human-associated habitat; material: faeces | place: China | collected 2012 | reverse complement strand
GGGTATAAAAGGAAAGCTTGTCCTCCGCAGGGGAAAATTAGTGAAAGTGTTGATGGGAGTGGTAGTAGTGCTGATTTAGGAAATAAACTCGACTATCAATTTGGAAAAGCAGGAGGAAACAGGCATAATATTGACAGGACTAATGGTTTAAAAGCAGAAATGGATAAATTAGGTTTTAATGATACAGCAGAAAATCGAGCTTATTTTGAACAATATTATAATGACGTTTTAAATAGTTCAAATAATATTGTAGGAGATCCAGAAACGGCATCATATATAGAAAATGGAGTGACACATTATTATACTGTTACAACTAGAGAGAGTTTTTTGATGGGTAAGTATGGTGGAGCAAAGGTAACTACATATTGGGATGGAAATAGATTATTAACAATAAAAATAGGTTCTGGAAAGCAAACAAGATATAATCATTAAATTGGGAAAGCAGGTTATTGGTATGAACGATATTATTAATTTGGAAAAAGCGACAGAGTACGTGGTGTATAATCCAATATTGACATTGAGTGAAGACGTTGATTATGATAATTGCTTTTGTGTATTACAAACAAATAGTGGCAATATTGCATTTTCGTATTATGATTTGGGAATTGCTCCTGCTTATGTAATACAAAACACAATCTTGTTTTTAAGTTTTGGAAAAGGTTATTATATTATAGATTTAAAAGAAAAATACGTATTATATAAATCTGTGGATTTATTGTCTGTTATTTTTGAAATCATAAAATTTGATTATCAATCGTGCATTGTACTTGTAGGAGAAATATCTTTAATATGTTATAGTTTAGAAGGAAATTTGATATGGAAAAATAGTTATAGAAATACAATATTTGATTGGTTTGTTACGGATAAAGGGCTTTCTGTAGTTTTTGAGAATGATGAGAAGTGGCTAATTACATTAAAAGATGGGAATGGTATTCGTGTAGAATAATATTTAATCTGCGTTATACTTTTGGACATTCAATAACTTACAACTCTTGCATGTCTATTAATTAACGATCATGGTTACTCAGAAGGAATCAGGAATCCATGATGTTAATTAATAGAATTCGGGTGTGAAAAGGTAATTTTTTGAAAGTGATTCGTCATAATGTACAAAATATATGCATTCAGAACCCGCTTTCGCTTGGATTGGTTTGCTCATGTTACATACAATTCCTGTTGCATTTCACTTGCAGGAATTTACTAACGAGTAGACCATACAGTTCTTCATCGTATTATATTTGTGCATTAGGGTGATTACTTTTTAGAAGGGAATCTTTTGACACTCTAATCTTAATAGATACTAGCGAAATTTTGCCGAGTTGGGTATACGAAAGGACATTGCAATTTCAATATGCTGATGTAGCGTACTCTTAGTAACAGAATATTGGGAAATATGCTTTCAGATGGAGAAATTTCTTATCTCTATGACGGTTTCGGAAGGTTTGAGCAGGTGACAAAGGCAGACGGAAGCATCACCCATGTGATAAATGGTGAAGAGAAGGAAAGCGGGGAGCTTCCACAGGAGGATGTACAGTCACGTGTACTCAACTACTATGAATATGATGCATTTGGCAATACCATCAGATGTGAAGAACAGGTGCACAAACGCTTCCGTTATACAGGAGAGCAGTACGATATTCTGACGGGACAGTATTACCTGAGGGCAAGATATTATAACCCTGTCATTGCCAGATTTACACAGGAAGACACTTATTACGGGGATGGACTGAACCTGTATACCTACTGTCAGAACAACCCGGTTCTCTACCATGACCCGACAGGACACGGTACGAAGGAGAACAGCCCGTACAGCAGGAAAGAACAGCAGTACATTGATGCAGGGGCAGACCCGGATACAGCCAGACTGGCAGCCGAGTGTTACCCGGATGCAAAATCGAAACAGGACTTATACAATAAGTACAAGAGTCAGGGATATTAATTCTTTAGGTGATGCTTATGATGAAGTATAATGTTTAATTATGTCTCAATTTAAGGTCATTTGAAATCAAAGCTGAATATTGTTGTCGTTAGAGACGTAAAACGCACTGTTTTCGTAGCACATAGTGCTGTGGGGACAATGCGTTTTTTCTTGTGCGTCTGGGGCGCACGTTTCTAACCGGTGCAAGTCCGGAATCCGCCCGGTAGTGGGAAGGATATAGCCGAAGGTAAGGGTGTCCATCGTGAGGTGGAATCCGAAGAAAGCCGGATGTGGAGAACCTACTAACCCATGGACAAAGCTCTGGTTTGACGAACAGAAATCACATATAAGGCCATGCATGAGGGTAAGGTTGCAAGGCAAACCAAAGCCCGATAACTACACGGAATTCTGGGCAGACGAAGCCGCATTCATTATGGTAACGGTGTGGAAACCGCCTATACCTATGACGGGGACGGAAATGTCCGCACACTGGAAACCAAGGCGGGAGAAGATGTCCTGCTCTCCTTTGCATACCGGTATGACGGCAACGGTAACCGCACAGCGAAGGCAGGTGTAACTCTTGGCGGCATTACTTCCGAAATCACCGCAGGGAATAATGCGTTGGATATCTCCTATGCTTATGATGTCCGGGGACAGCTTCTGGAAGAGCGGCGGAACGGCGCTTCTGTTTGCTGTGCCTATGACAAAGCCGGGAACAGAATCCGGAAGACGGATGCATAGGGAGAAGTCCGTTATCTCTATAATGAGAAGAACCAGCTGATCACAGAAGAAAGCCCTGCCGTAACCTGAGCAGTCTTGCTGACAGTACGGGAAATGTTATATACTATTCTTATGATATGCTGAACCGCTTGAAACGGGTGTCTGGAGACAAGGAAGATGTGCTGGCAGAATATGATTACACCGGAGCCGGACAGATCCGAAAACTCCGATATGGAAACGGTGTGGAGACGGAATACAGCCATCGGGAGGACGGGGAATTGTCCAGTCTGGTAACGTTGACCGGACAGGGGCAAGTGCTGCTGAATTTTGACTATGCTTATGACGGGAATGGCAACTGTATCAAGAAGAGCGGTGAAACTTACCAAAACGAATATGCATACGACTGTATGAACCGCCTTAGCAGTGCGGTGCAGGACGGGAAAGAGGAGAGATATGCTTATGATTTGGCAGGAAACCGCCTGAAAAAGGAAACTGCGCAGGGTACGGAAATTTATTATTACAATGTAAAGAATCAGCTCACCTGTCTTCAAAGAGGAGCGGACACGTTCAGGTACCTTTATGACAGACAGGGAAACCTGCTGGAGAAACAGGGAAAAGGGAATCGGAAGCAGTACAACTATGATGTTGCAAACCGTCAGGTGGGCGTCATTGCGAAAAAAGCAGATGGAGTAACAGAAAAACTGCAGCAGATGAATTGGTATGACGGCGAGGGTTTGCGTTATGAAACAGAAGAGAATGGAAAAATCATTCGTTTTCTGTTTGACAGGGGAGAGCTGGTAGAGGAAAGTAGTGCAGAAGAGAAAATCAGCTATGCAAGGGGATATCAGCCGATTTTCCAGAGCAGAAACGGAAGGGAGAGAAATTATTTTGTCCAGGATGAAATGGGGAGTACCCTGCTCCTTCTGGATCATAACCAAGAAATTCAGAAAACCTACCGCTACGATGCCTTTGGGAACATTCTGAAAGAGATGGGGGATATACCTAACCGGGTGACTTATACCGGGCAGATGTATGATGGCGCTGCGGGGCAGTATTATCTAAGGGCGAGATTCTATAATCCTGCTATCGGACGATTCCTACAGGAGGATACCTTCCGTAGGGATGGACTGAATCTGTATGCGTATTGTGCAAATAACCCGGTGATATATTATGACCCGAGTGGACATGTCTTATGTTTAAATGGAAAAACAGCATCACAATTAGATACATATGAGGAAGTGCAATATCATAAACGTATTTCGGCAACTCCGGGTGAAAAATCTGCATTAGGAACATGGACAGGACAGAGAGGGGAAAGTATGTTTATTCCTACAGATCCTGATATACAAGTACTTTTAAGACAAAAAGGATTGGAAGGAATTACATATAAAGATGGAATTCCAGATTTTTCAAAGTTTGCAGAAGTAGAAATACAATTGTTTAATATGCATGGTGGTGAAAGTGGAAGAAGCTATAACTTCTCTCACGCTGATGAATTGGCTGGTCAAGGTCATACATTGGCAGAAATTAGTAGGGATAGGGGAATGAATTACACATGGCATGAATGCAATGACATGATAACGATGCAATTAATTCCGAGTGCAATCAACGATTACTTTGGACATATGGGAGGTGTTGGAGAAATAAATTTATTATTTGAATTGTTTAATCCAAACCAAACGGGTTGGTATTATAATTGGAAAAAATAAATAAAATACAGGAGGATTGGAATAATGATAAAAGATTTGAGAGAGAATGACTTAGGGTTTATGGTAGGGACATTTTATTCAAGTATTTTTAAATATGACATAGAAGTGTTGTTTGATAGAGACATTTCTCTAGAATATATTGAAAAAAATATTGAATATTTTAATTTGAATAAGTTTATTACTTTCTATGCTAAAGATTCTAATTTTAAATACAAAGTAAAAAAACTTTCTGGAATTTTACAATATCCTGAAGTAAAATTAAGCAATATTAGAGAATTAACAGGAGATAAAATATATCCTGAAATATTAAGACTCTTACAAGAGTTTCAAAAAAGTAAATACATAGAATTTTTTGAAGATTCATTTAAATATACACTAGATGGTATATTTTGGGGTAATAGTATTGTTGCAGTTTTAATTGAAAAAATGATAGAGTTAGAATAATTTTTACTTCATTAAAAATATATTTTAAAAATAACAGTAATAATTTACATAAAAATTTCTTTAAAACTTTTTATTTTGAATTTTAAAATATTTTATACAATAAATACTTGACTTTTGATTAAATATAATATATAATTCATTTAATCCTTTCTTTTAAAGTATTTTAATTTACTTAAACTAACAATTAATATAAAAGCTGTCAGTGTTATAAAAATCTGACAGCTTTTATATTTTTATTAAAAACTTTATTTCCAAATTCTAAAAAATCTTTTAACCATCAAAGGAAAATCTCATTCTAAGCTCAAAAATTTAAAAAATGAATTTTTTCATTTATAACGAGCTGACAGTACAGGCGGACAAGCGTCTGCTGGCTGCCTTTGCCGGAGGGGACGGTGCATGGAAAACGGCACTGGAGGAAAAAAGCGGCGGCATGATTCTTTTGGAGGAAAGCGAAATGGGCTTTGGGCAATATGCCATGGAGAAGCGAAAGAAAAAGTAAATGCATGAAAGCGCCGCAAAGGCGTTTTCTTTGTTGCTTTTGCGCTTTGTACACTTTACTGTGCTGAATTGTTTCTTGACACACATGTGAAAAAGTTATAAAATGAAAAAGGTGTATTTTCGCCATTACTTACAGATTATGTAAAACAATTAAAAATTGCACTTTGAAAACTGAATAAGAGGGAGGTGTTTTTCATTAATCCGATAAGTATGATTTGTGCTGTCGTAGGTTTGCTGATTGGCGTTATCATCGGTATTGCATACCGCAAGAAGATTGCGGAGGGCAAGGTTGGCGTTGCGGAGGAAAGAGCCAACAAGATTGTCGAGGATGCAGTAAAGGATGCAGAGGCCAAGAAGAAGGAAATTCTTCTGGAGGCAAAGGAAGAGAGCATTAAGACAAAAAATGAACTGGAAAGAGAGGTTCGTGACAGAAGAAACGAGCTTCAGAAAAATGAAAGACGGCTGTTCCAAAAAGAAGAAACTCTGGACAAGAAGGTAGAGGCTCTGGAAAGAAAAGAGGAGCACATGACCAAAAAGCTGGAGGATTTGGACAGACAGAAGGAAGAAGCAAAGGAACTGAGAGAAAAACAGCTCAGAGAGCTGGAACGAATTTCAGGACTGACCACCGAGGAAGCAAAGAATCACATTCTGGCAATGGTGGAAAACGATGTGAAGCACGAGGCAACCCTGCTCATCAAGGAAACGGAAAGCAAGGCGAAGATGGAGGCGGAAAAACGCTCCAGAGAAATTGTTGCAAATGCAATTCAGCGCTGTGCGGTTGACCATGTGGCAGAAACAACGGTTTCTGTTGTACAGCTGCCCAATGATGAGATGAAGGGACGTATCATCGGCCGTGAGGGCAGAAACATTCGCGCTTTGGAAACACTGACAGGCATTGACCTGATTATTGACGACACGCCGGAGGCGGTCATTCTCTCCGGATTTGACCCTATCAGAAGAGAAATTGCAAGATTGGCACTGGAAAAGCTGATTGTAGATGGGCGTGTACACCCTTCCCGTATCGAGGAAATGGTGGAAAAGGCAAGAAAAGAAGTGGAAACCACAATCCGCGAGGAAGGCGAGTCTGCAACCTTTGACACAGGTGTCAATGGGCTGCATCCCGAACTGGTAAAGCTGTTGGGGAAACTGAAATACCGCACCAGCTATGGACAGAATGTATTGAAGCACTCTATCGAGGTATCCCATCTGGCCGGACTGATGGCGGCAGAGCTGGGGGTAGATGTCGTTCTGGCGAAGCGTGCAGGCTTACTGCATGATATCGGTAAGAGTGTGGATCATGAAATGGAAGGCTCTCATGTCAGCATCGGTGTTGGCTTGCTGAAGCGTTACAAGGAAAACCATACCGTTATCAATGCGGTGGAGGCACATCATGGCGATGTGGAGCCGCAGAGCATTATCGCGGTGCTGGTACAGGCAGCAGATGCCATTTCTGCGGCAAGACCCGGCGCAAGACGCGAAACCTTGGAATCCTACATTAAGAGATTGCAGAAGCTGGAGGAAATTGCGGACAGCTTCAAGGGCGTTGAAAAATCTTTCGCAATTCAGGCAGGGCGTGAGCTGCGAATTATGATAGTACCCGAAGATGTGACGGACGAAGGTATGACACTTCTGGCAAGAGAAATTGCTAAGAAGATTGAAGAGGAATTGGAATACCCCGGTCAGATCAAGGTAAATCTGGTGAGAGAGACCAGAGCCGTGGAATACGCAAAATAATTTTAACACCTGAAACAGAAAGAGCCATTCGGAAACGGATGGTTCTTTTTTGGTATTTTGACGAAGGAGGAAGCAGCATGACGATTGATACCTTTTCTTTCAGATATGCCGATACGGCAGGATTTATGGAATGGTTTCGCTATAATCCGGCGCAGGGGCTTTGGATTGACAGATGTGACGGGGCAATGCAGGCGAAGCGGTGCCGGATGACGGAGGAGGAGCTGGCAGAGCTGGAGGAAATCATCCGCGCGCATAAAATTGACGAATGGAATGATTTCTGCAAGCTGGATTTATGTATGTGCAGCGGCAACAGCTGGACGATTCATGTGACCTACAGGGAAAGCAGGGACGAATATATTCATGCGATGGGGCACAGCGAAGCACCTGACGGATTTGCGGAGGGCAAACGTGCGATAGAAGCATTTTTTGAGCGATATCTTTAAAAAGAAGGGGCTGTGGGGCAAAAATACCCCATGGCTCTTGTATTTTACGGCAGTTTGTGGTATGTTTAAAACAGGAAGAATTGGAAATATCAGGTAATTCGCAAGGAGGGACAAAAATGTACACTGCTTTTTCCCCGGGGACAAAAAATCTATTTCTTGTGCTGTCTGCTGCCTGCTGCATTGTGGCATTTTTTTTGATGGATGCCATGCGGAAGGAACAGAAGCGCAGAAAATGGGTCTGTGGGATATTGCTGTGTATTTTGGTTGCGATCGCTGTGGCAGGGTTTCATGAGGCGAAGCAATCGGCAGGGGTGCTTTCGGCGGCAGGCTGGATATAAGGGGAAGAAAAAATGGCTGTGGGAAGGGATTCCCGCGGCTTTTTTATGTTGGAAAGGGATTGTCGGGGATTCTGCAAAGGACGGCTTTTTTGTGATGTATACGTTATTTGAGAGAAAGTGGGGGGATTTCTTACGAATTTCTTAATTTTGCGGATGGGAAACGATTTTGCGGCGGGATTTGCTTTACGGAAGGGGGATTTTATTGTATGCTCGAAATAGGAAAAATGCGGCTGTGAAGGGCTACAAAGGAGGGGGATGGCAATGAAGAAGCAAAGGAAATGGGCGATTGGCATTTTGCTGTGTATTGTTGCGGTGGTTCTTGCAGTTTGGGTTGGTGCGGCAAAGGATGAGAAGGACGGAGACAGGGAGAGTCTGTATGAAAATGTAGATTACGGTCTTGGGTTTTGGATGCCGCAGGGCTATACGGAGAATCCGTTTTATATTTCCGACATGGAAACGGTTGGAAATGGGTTGATGGTCGAGTTTTTTGCACCGGAGGCGGATATGCAGATTTTCTCCTTCTGGTATCTGGATAAGGCGTATTGGGAAAATGAGGTCAAGGAAAGCTATTCGGGGATGTACCGACAGGTTTGTGCGGATGAGGAACGGGTGCTGCTCTGCGTTTTTGTGACGGATGTGCAGTATGATCCGGAGAATCGGGAGAAAAAGAAGGAATATGAAAAATTGCATGACTTGCAGGATGAAATGTGCGACAGCTATTATTTCTTTGAAGTGCCGGAACGGGGCGAGCCTGTGGGCAAGATGCCGCAGTTTGATATTCCGGAAGGGGATGCACATATAACGGCAGCCGTTGCTGTGCATGATGGAAAGGAATATGCTTTGACAAAAGAGGAATATCTTTTTCTGGAAAATGACGGCGACGTTGAGGAGATGCTAAAGGAGAGAGAAAAATGAAATGTCCGATTTGCGGAGAAGAAATGCAGGAGGGCTTCCTTGGGAGCAGTAGCGAGATTGTATGGACACCGCAGGCGGGAAAAATAAAGCCGCCGCGGAACACAAAGGGAGCGGAGCGATTGGAAAGAAATGAGGAGATGCCGTTCTGGTGGATGTATTATTATGTGGATGCAAAACGATGTGAAAAATGCGGATTGATTCTGACAAGATAGATTTGATGAAGGAATCAGCCCCCTTTGCCGACCTGCGGCGAGGGGGTTATTTTATTTTTAAGGAAGATATGCTATAATGATGTATCGAAAAAAGAAAGGAGGCAGTGCCATGCGGATTACAGCCATCACGCAGCAAAAGCGTGACCCGAGCAGATACAACATTTTTATTGACGGTGAATATGCCTTTGCACTGCCTATGCAGGATATTCTGTATTTCAAGCTGAAGGAGGGGCAGGAGGCGGCGGAGGATACGATTGCCTTTATCCGCAAAAACCTGATTTACATTAAAGCGCAGGATACGGCCTTGCGTTTCCTTGGCTACAAAATGCGGACGGTGCAGGAGATTCGCCAAAAGCTTCTGGAAAAGGGGTTTGCGGAGGATGTGATTGCGGAAGTCCTTGTCTTTCTGGAAAAATACGGCTATGCGGATGACAGGGAATACTGTCGCAGATATATCAGAGAAAGGCTGCGGCTCAAGCCGAAAAGCGGCTATGCGCTCGGACTGGAGCTGCGGCAGAGGGGCGTTTCCTCCCGTATCATAGAGGAAGTGCTTGCGGAAACGGAGATTGACGAGGCGAGCGATGCCCTGCGGTGGCTGGAGAAAAAAAGCCGCGGACAATGGCCGCCCGAAAACGAAAAAAAGAAAAAACAGCTGTTTGATTTCCTGCTGCGGAAGGGCTATTCCTACGATATCATCAAGGAGGCGTTTCGGCAGATGGAGGAACGGAGGTGAAAGCAAATGGCTTTTTATATCGGAGAAATGAAGAAGGTACGGAACAGCTTTTTTGAGGCCTACAAGGATGGAGACTACAAGAAGGCGATTGTTCTGGGGAATAAGCTATTGCAGATTTATGCGGAAAACGATGACTGCGACTGCATTGAGTATGCGGTGGATATGAGCAATCTGGCAATGGTGTTTGACCGCTTGCAGCTATATCCGCAGGCGGAGAAATATTACAAGCAGGCGGCGGAGCTGAAGAAGCGCTGCGGCGGAGAGAGCCTTTCCTATGCGGATACGCTGAACAACCTTGCGATTGTATACAACCAGACGAGCCGACAGACGGAGGCACTGCGTCTGCACCGAAAGGTGCTGGAGATTCGGGAGGCAAAGCTTGGCAGGGAGCATGCGGATTTTCTGCACAGCCTGTATCATATCGGGAATACATACGAGCTTTTGGGGGAATATGACAAGGCGATCGAATACCATGCGATGGCATTGAGGAACAATACCTTTTCTACGCTGGAGCTGGCGGATGTGCATGGGGCACTTGCCAGAGCCTATGAGGCGAAGGGGAATTATAAAAAGGCGATCTATTATTACGAGATTTGTCTGGATTTGATTGAGAAGGCGCGCGGCTGCGATACGTTTTATTACATGATGAACGTGCTGACGCTGGCTTCTGTCTGCGAAAAGGCCGGACTATTGGATTTGGCGGTGGAATACTGCGAAAAGGCGGTGGAAATCCGCAGAAGGCTGATGAGTGAGGAGCATCTGGATTTTATCAACAGCCTGAATTCTCTGGCGGCACTGTGCTGTAAGGATAGGCAATATGACAGAGCGTTGGAGGTGCATCGGGAGGTTCTGGAGATTGTGGAGCGGATGCTGGGGAAGGAGCATATTTTTTATGCGGATGCGCTGGGCAACCTCAGTGTGGATTACGGCGGCAAGAAGGAATTTAAAAAGGCACTTGCGCTGAGCAAAAAGGCTTTGCAGCGGAAGAAAGAGCTTCTGGGCGAGGAAGATCCGCAGATTGCGGCGTGCCACATGGCAATGGGGGCACTTTATGAAAGCATGGGCAAGGCGGAGGAGGCTTTGCAGTGCTATGAGGCTGCGGAGGCACTACGCAGTGCGATTGCGGACGGAAGGAATACAGCCTATGCGGATACGCTGACGGCAATCGGCAAGCTTTACGAAGGACAGGAGGCATACGACGAGGCGGAGCACTTTGTCAGAAAGGCACTGGAGGTGCGAAAAAGCTGTGGCGATGAAAAAAGCGGCATGTATCTCTGGTGTTTGCAGCTGCTGGCGGAAATCGAACGGCGGCAGGAGGATTTCGATGCGGCAGTCGGACATTGCCGACAGGGGGCGGAGATTGCGAAGGAACGCTTCGGAGCAGAGCATCCCCGTTATGCAACGGCGTTGGAAAAGCTTGGGCTGATGGAGGAAGCGGC
>OGXQ01002817.1_pt1 | contig 11130 bp, 3 predicted proteins | sample 1576291 | NCBI WGS metagenome assembly OGXQ01 (sample SAMEA3541575, study PRJEB24748) | human gut metagenome | biome: human gut; feature: human-associated habitat; material: faeces | place: China | collected 2012 | reverse complement strand
CCCCTGTGATGCTGGAGTCCAGCGAGGACCCGGCAGAGCCGGAGCCCACTGAGACGCCCGCAGAGCCGGAGCCCACCGAGACACCCGCAGAGCCGGAGCCCATCGAGACGCCCGTAGAACCTGAGCCTACTCCAGTGGAAACAGAACCACAGGTTCCCCAATATACAGAGGCCGATGTTTTGATTGACCGGGGCGCCAATGGACTGTTTCGCGCGGACACGGATGAGGGCGCCTATACTAAGAACTATCTCCTCTGGGATGGTCTGATCGAAACAGAAGATGGCGCTCTTACATACTGCAATCTTGAGAGCGGAAATTATGTTATTGTCATGCAGCCTACCACTCCGGGGGCGGAAAAGTACAGGAGCTTCCTGGCTTTTTCGCAGAATTCTGAGCGGCAGGATCAGTTCCTGAACTCGGACGCTTGGAGCGAGCTGGAGGCGATGGCGGAAAAATACGGTTGGACAGTTGACCCCGTGGACCTGTTGACCGGAAGCTTCAAGTGGGAATACCAGGATCTGGCGCTTTACGGGAAAGACGATCTTCCGTTTATCCGGTATTATAACTCGTCCGATTTTGAGGATGACCATGGCCTCGGCCTAGGCTGGAGCAGCAACTATACCGCATTTTTGGATATTGAGAATCTCTTTGTCCGGGCCATCCTGCCAAACGGCAGGGAGCTCTATTTCAACCTCAACTTCGACGATACCTTCCGGCCGGTGGGAGACTGCACGCTGGAGTGGGCTGGCGGGGAGTTCCTGCTGAAGAACACCAGTGATGGGACAAGCTATGCCTTCACAAAGGAAGGTGATCTGGCACGGATCGACTATTTGAATGGGAATACCGTGCAGTTTAGCTATACTGGCGATCAGCTTACCGAAATCTCGAATGCCTCCGGCAGCCTTTTGCTGGAGTACACTGGCGGACACATATCCAGAATTACGGACAGCACAGGCCGCAGTATCACCCTCACCTATGACGGCGATTACCTGTCCCAGGTGGATAATCCAGACGGAAACAGCTTCTCTTATACATATGAGGACGGCTGCTTGACCGAGGTTTCCAACCTAAAGGGCGAGGTGTATGTCCAGAACGTGTATGATTCCCAGGGACGAGTCGTGCACCAGGAAGTCGCCAACATGGGTGTATTCGACTTCACGTATGATACGGACAACCGGGTCAATACCTGCACAGGTACAGACGGCTACCTGCTGGAAATCCACTACGATGAGTTGGGACGGATTACCCGGAGCACAAATGCGGAGGGGACTGCCCGCATCACCTACAATGAGGAAAATCAGGTAACCAGTGAGACAGACCGCGAGGGCAACACCACCCGCTATACTCACGACGAGGCGGGGAATATCTCCCGCATCACCTATCCGGACGGCACGACGGAGGGCTTTGTCTATAATGAAGACCGGCTGGTTACGGAGTTTACCGACCGGAACGGCATTACCAGTTCCTATACATATGATGACAAGGGTAACGCTACCAGCCTGACCGACGGCCGCGGCAACACAATTTCCTGTGAGTATGACGCTATGGGCAATATGCTCACTCAGACAGATGCCGAAGGGAATACGACTACCTACACCTACGACGCGGTGGGAAACTGTACCTCAGTAAGGGATGCCCGCGGCAATCAGACCACTATGGAATATGACAGACAGGGCCGCCTGCTCTCCCAGATAGATGCCCAGGGCAACACCACTTCCTATGAGTATACCGATGCGGGTAAGCTCGTAAAAATGACGGACGCCCAGGGCAACGTGCAGAACTACACCGTAGACGGCAATGGCTTCAATACCAGCGAGAGCGACTGGCTGGGAAACACTACAACCAGTGAGCGCAATGCCCAGAACCAGGTCACAAAGATCACGGATCCGCTGGGCAACGCCACGACCTACTCCTATGATGACCGGGGCAATATGACTGTGGCCACTGACGCCAACGGGCATTCCACCACCTATACCTACGATGCCGCGGGGCGTATGCTCTCCATGACAACCTCCAATGGCGGTACCTGGAGCTATGGCTATGACAACGAGGGGCGGCAGATCTCCGCCACCGATCCCGCCGGCGGGACCACTACGACCCATTATGACAGTACCGGCCGCACTACTTCTACCACCAAGGGCCGCGAGGCTGAGACCTCTTACACCTATGACGGTGTGGGAAATACCATCCAAACCAAAGATGCACTGGGCAACAGCACTGTGATGGAATATGACGCCAATGGCAACTTGATCTCCCAGACCGACCGCACCGGCGCCCAAACGACCTATACCTATGACGCCAACAACCGTATGGTCAGCAGCACGGATGCGTTGGGCCAAGTTACACAGTATAGCTATGATGAGGTAGGAAATCTGATCTCTACCACTACCCCGGAAGGGAATAAATCCTCCGCGGAATATGACGATCTGAACCGGGCAGGCTCCTCTACCGACGCTCTGAGCCGCGTGACCGCGCAGGAATATGACAGCTTGGGCCGTGTGATCAGGACCACCTATGCCGACGGCTCTAGTGTGTCCTATACTTACGATGCCAACGGGCAGGTGCTCACTGCTACGGACGAAATGGGGGGCGTGGTATCCTATACCTACGATGCCAATGGCCGTATGCTCACTACTACCGATCCCATGGGCGGCGTTACCAGTACCACCTATGATGCGGTAGGTAATGTGCTCAGCGAAACAACCCCCATGGGCTTCACAACCACCTATACCTACGACGGGGACAACAATGTAGCCGCCGTCACCGATGCCAATGGTGCTGCGACCTCCTATACCTATGACGCCATGGATCGGGTGAGCACCGTGACCGCCCCCATGGGAGGCACCACCAGCTACACCTATGATGCCGCTGGCAATCAGAGCACGATCACCGACGCAGAGGGCGGAGTGACCCGCTATGAGTATGACCTGCTGGGCCGCACCACTTCCATGACCGATGCCCGCGGCAATACCTGGATCTACGAATACGACAATGAGGGCCGAGCCACTGCGACTGTGGATCCGTTGAACTACTCCACATCCAAGAGTTACGACGCCATTGGCCAGCTTGTCAGCGAGACGGATGCCAACGGCAACACCTGGACCTACACCTACGATAAGGACGGTCGGCAGACATCTCAAACTGACCCGCTGGGCAATACGACGACATATGCCTACGACGCGGTGGGCAACCTCCTCACCAGCACCACGGCGTTGGGGCGAACCACCAGCTATACCTACGATGCCCGGAACCGCAAGACCAGCGAGACCGATCCTATGGGCCATGTGATCACCTTCTACTACGATGCCCTGGGGCGGCTGGTTGGAACGGACAATAAGGATGGAACGCATGTCTCCACCACCTATGACGCCAACGGGAATACCCTGACTACCACGGACGAAGAGGGGTATGTGGTCTCCTATGTCTATGACCTGGACGGCCGTATGACGGAGATGACCAATGCCCGTGGGTACAAGACCTCTTATACCTATGACGCGGTGGGCAATCAGATTTCCGTTACCGATGCCAAGGGCGGTGTGACCAGCTCTGTCTATGATGCCAATGGCAATCTGACCTCTGAGACTGATGTGCTGGGCAATACGACCACTTATACCTATGACAAGCTGGGCCGGGTGCTCACCATCACCGACCCCAAGGGCGGCGTGACGGCCTCGGAGTATGATGCCAACGGCAATCTGGTCAAGGCCACCGATGCGGAGGGCCATGTCATTACCTATACCTATGATGCGCTCAACCGCCTGAGCAGCTACGTGGACACCGAGGGCTACACCCACTCCTATACTTACGACGGCAACGGCAACGTTCTCACAGAGACCGACGGCCGGGGCAACACGACTACCTATACCTATGACGGCCTGAACCGGCAGGTGGGTATGACTGATGCCGAGGGCGGTGTGTCCTCCAACACCTACGATGCCGACGGCCGCCTGATCCAGACAACCAATGCGGAAGGCGCTGTGACCAAGTATATCTACGATGACTGCGACCGCGTGGTGGAGATGATCGACGCTCTGGGCAACTCCACCAAGTACACCTATGACGCGATGGACCGGGTGCTCACCGTGACAGACCCGCGCGGCGGCGTGACCACTTATACCTACACGGACCGCGGCGACGTGGCCACCGAGACCGATGCCGAGGGCTACACCGTCTCCTATGAGTACGACGGCAACCACAATATGGTGAAGAAGACCACCGTGGACGGCGACACCACCTATGTCTATGACGAGCTGGACCGGCTGGTCTCCACCACCACCCCGGACGGCAAAACCGAAAACATCGAGTACGACGGCAAGGGACAGGTGACCGCTTCCACCGATAAGGGCGGACACACCACGAAGTATGTCTATGACGCTGCTGGCAACGTGATCCAGACCATCGACGCCAAGGGCAATGTTGCGGCCTTTGAGTATGACCTGATGGGCAACCTCACAAAGGTCACCCTGCATCGTGTGGATACCCAGGACGGCGTGGACGAGTATGAGGTCACCCTGTATGAGTACGACGGCCGGGGCCTCGTCACCAAGGTCGTGGATGCTCTGGGCAACGTGACCACCACGGAGTACGACGGCAACGGCAATATCGCAAGGGTCATCGATGCGGACGGATATGTGACTGAATATACCTACAATGCCCTTGATATGGTGACGCATATCAACTATAACGGGGGCAAAGAGGTGTCCTATCAGTACAATGCCGTTGGCGATCTGGTGCAGATGGACGATTGGACGGGCACCAACACCTTTGAGGTGGATCTGCTCAACCGAATCACTGCGGTCACCAATGAGAAGGGCAACAAGGTTACCTATGAGTATGATGCCACTGGAAACCAGACCAGAGTAGGCTATCCTGACGGTACCAGTGTGACCAAGACCTATGATTTGGTGGGCAACCTGGAGAGCGTCGTGGAAAGCGACGGCCGAACCCCCACCTACCAGTACGACGGGATGCGGCGCTTGGTTCACATGAACTATCCGGATGGCTGGCAGGAGGACTACACCTATGACGCCGTTGGCCAGATCCTGAGTATCTATGACACCGATCCCACCGGACAGGACATGAAGCAGCAGAAGAACAAGTTCGAATACGACGCCTGCGGCAACATGACCTATGAGTACATGCGGGGCAACGGCACCGGAGGGGCTACCACAGAGGTGTTTTACACTTATGACGAGCTCCATCAGGTGGTGACGGCAAAGGAGAACTACGGCAACAAAACGCGCACCTACCAGTATGACAGCCTGGGCAACCTGACCTATGAGACCAACAGCAACAATGTCCAGTACGACTATAAGCTCAACAATCTCAACCAATTGGTGGAAAAGACCTACAGCAAGGGCAAGGAGCATACGGTCTATACCTACGATGGCCGGGGCAACCTGGTTGAGGAGGAGTACGGGAAGAACAAAAAGACCGCCACGGTCGGCGCATACACCTTCGATGAGACGAACCGGATGGTGCTGGGCGTCAACGCCGACAGCGAGAGCAGCGCCTATATCTTCAACGGCCTGGGGGCGCTGGTGGAGCAGACCTGGACCATCAAAAAGAACAGCTACGGCTATCACGACGGTTCTGAGGCGGCTGTGCTGACTGCTCAGGGAGGAGTGGAGACTGAGAGCGGGGCTGATGCGGAGGCGCAGACCGCGGCTCCGGTTCCTGACACCAGTACGGCTCTTCTGGATGAGCTGGATGCCATGGGCGACCCGGCCGCTGCTCTGGATGCAGAATTGGGGATCATGCCCTTGAAGAACGACCACAGCGGTAAGAAGCCGGACGATAAGCCCGGCCACAAGCCGAACCAAATGATTACCGTGGTCAAGCAGTTCTTCCCGGATTACACCCGGGAGACCCTGGACCCGCTGGTGGAGAACGAGGTGGGCGGCCTGGAGTACCGGTATGTCTATGGCAATGAGCGCCTGAGCGTCAACATCACCGGAATCGAGAACGGCGCGGGGAGCATTGTGGAGAACGGCAACCAGGTACGGCTCTACTACCACCAGGATCTGCGCGGTACGGTGGACTACCTGACCAGCCCGGTGAGCCAGAAGATCGAGAGCTGGACACACTACAACGAGTGGGGCGAGATCACCCACAATGCGGTACTCAAGTGCGGCCAGCGGCAGCTCGACCTGGTGAAGAACTACACCGGTCATGAGTATGACGCGGTGCTCAACCTCTACTTTGCCAAGGCCCGCTTCTACGACGCGGAGAACCGGCGCTTCATCTCCATGGATCCGGTAAAGGGTTCAGTCAAGGATCCGATCTCCATGGTGCAGTATCTGTATGTTAAGAACGCTCCTCTGATCTATACTGATCCCACAGGAGAAAAATATTCTCTTGCGCAGGGAACTGTAGCCCATGCGGAGATTACGGCTTACATTAAAAGTATTGAGCCCACTGCGAAAGGTGGAGTGAAGATAGTTGGACTCACCAGAACAAAGTCTGGCCATGGATTTGCAGACATAATCATCGAAAATGGAGGAGACCATGATGTCTATGAAATAAAGTCCGACCAATATGAGGTTTGGGGAAGATATAATGCCGCTGCTATTAACCAGTTGGACTCTTATATCAACGCAATAACCAACTATCCAGTAGAAAATGCCGCCTATTATCCAGCAAGAAAGGGTGTCGCGGTGATTACAACTCCGGTATATCTTCCCTACCTTTTGGATCGAACAAAAGTAATACGTGTATATACAAAATACAACAAGTATCCTGGTCTCATTTTTTACGAGATTATGAAAGCACCGCAGAATAAGCAAGTTGTTCCGGAGGAGTCCTTTGTTACAGCTTCGCTACTGCAAACGGTAAGCTACTATGGAATGGTTACATGTGAGTACCCACCAGCCTATTACCAAGATTACATTAATGTTGATTCTTATTTGGATCAACAAATGAATGATGATATTCAAGCATGGCTTGATGGTGCAACCGTTTCAACATATACCGAAGGGCTTAATATTTATACTAAGATAGTATATGCAGATGGTACCGAGTTTTACCGTTATGAGGGGCTGGGAGTTCCTTTTTTGACAACTACTCCTAAGCTAAGCGGTAGTGAATTGCTCACAATTAGAGAGGGTGGAACTTATAACCAACTACAAGGCTGGGCGTCATCTGCAAAAGAAGCATTTAATTTGCAAAAAGCCGCATCGACAGTACCGGTGCTACCGCTTCCTGGAGGAGGCGTAGTCGTACCGGTAGTCTGAATTATAATGCTGGCCGTCTTCGGACGGCCAGCATTGGAAAAGGGTGTGATCGAAAAATGAACCTAAAGCGAATTATTGAAACGGAATTGGAGCCTACCCTATTCTCATTGGGTTACAGAAGAGGAAATTGGGGGCAGGGGTGGTATCAGTATAAAAATGACGAAGCAGGGATTGACATTGAATATCACGTAGCGCGTGTGGGACAACAATTTACAAGAGGCATCGAGGTCGATTTTGTTGCCTACGGTCTGGGGCGGAAGTGGTTCAGCTTGTCGGACTTTCCGGGAGAGTCTCCCATATATTATGATACACAAGCAGAGCTGGATCACAAGTTGAGGCATGCATTTGATGCTACGGTAAATATCGTTTTGCCCTACATACAGGACATGAAAAAGTATGCTGTTCCGGATCCCTGTTCGGAAGATTACCAAGCTCTTGCAAACTGTCCGATGCAGCGGGCAGAGCGTTTTTCTTCCCAATACCATATTCCGATGATACCTGAACGAACGACGCTCATGCAACTTAATTCTATACTGAAGTCAATCCGTCCAACGAATTTATCCGAGCTGCGAGACTCATTTCGAGCGAATTATGAAACGCTGATCAATATGGCGGCTTTTTACGGCACGCTATTTGTCAAAAAAGCTCCTCGCTTTTGTTGGGGGTGGGCTCCGCTGATACCGCCAGATGATCCGATTTATCCGCTTATAACACCAGAGACAGAGCGATTTGTGATTCTTGAAATAGGTGACCCTGATATTACGCCGGGTATAAGGATTGATGCCCTGTCATTTTCTGTACGGGTATGGAACTATGTGGAAATAAAGAGGTACCAATTTACCTCCGTTGCACTTATGTGAAGAAGAGCACGGCCTTACTCCGGAGCAATATAAAGCTGCCACAGAGTACGCAACTGCCAGCGAACGCGGTAATTACTATATCCAGGCGTTCATAGATATTTTGAAGAAGAACCCCAAGATCTGAGCGTTTTGGAATGGTATCTTTAGAAAACACATAGCATCGGCATGTCGCTGGGAGATTTCCTCTCAGCGACATGCCCTCAGTTTTGGTTTTGTATCCATATTTCGGGGAGGTCATTATGAGAAAAGGTAATTTGCTGCTGTGCGGAATAGTCGCTGTGGCAATGCTAGCGCCGTCATGCCAGGCCATCGCTCCTGATGTGGAATACAAGCGGCTTCCTGATTGGAATTGCCTAGAAGGACTGGAGTCTTATACCGAAGAAAACGGCGCTATAGTTCCAGTTCTACATGTGGGCGGTAATTGGAAATGTAATTTTGCAAACCAATGGGGGGAATTACTTGTAGAAGGGGTTTTTGACGATTTCGGCGAATTCTCGGAGGGTCTGGCTTTGGTGCGTGTGGGTGATACATTTGGGTATATTGACACGCTTGGGACAATGGTGATCCAACTGCCTGAAGATGCCTCATATTGTGGAGACTTTCATAACGGGCGCGCTTTTATCAAAGGAAGAGATGGGGATAGGTACTATATCGACAGGACGGGAGAAATCATCTATCGCAGTCCAGAGGATGTTTTTTTAGCGGCGGAATTTGATGTACATGGGATCGCACCGGCCAAAGATCTCCAGAGCGGCTTATACGGATATTATAACCAAGACGGCTATTGGGAGATCCCTCCGCAGTATGAGACGACCTATTCTTTTGAGGGGGATTATGCGTTTTTCCGCGAGGACGGAAAAGGCGGAATAATGGATCGCAGTGGGGCTATCATTCTTCCACCTAAGTATTCGATCGTTTATACGCTTTCGGAAGGGGATCCCGCACTATTTGGTATCTGTGAGACTCGGGATGAAAAACAGCTCTATGGCTTAGCAGATTCGAACGGCACGATTCTGATAGAACCTCAAGACAAATGGACATATAGCGTTCCGATGTATTCGTGCGGGTATTGTGTGGTTAACTATCGATATCGCCAATATGATCCAGAGTCGGGTGATTATACGGACAGTTCTCCCAACAGTCTTATTGATGAGAAGGGCAATGAGATTCCCCTGCCGTATGAGGTTACAGATAGCCAATTCTACGATGGTTTTCTTCTGGTCAGGGATCCGGAAAGGACGGCATATCTCAATACAGACTTGGAGGAAGTTCTTTCGCTGGATATATCATTTGAGGAATATTCCGCAAGTCCTCTCATCGACGGTATTGTTGCTGTAACCAAAGATATCGGCAGTCACACCTATGTGATTGACCAGGATGGAGAACTTATTTGTGAAATGACGGACAGCCGCCTCCATGATGATTTTGGGGTATTTTCAGAAGGGACTTGCTGGGCTCGAACGGTCAGTGAAACAGAGGGAGGCTCTTTTTTATACTTCGATCCCCGCCTGAAAGACTATACCAGTCCCTGGGCGGCGGCGGAGATGGATCGTGCTCAGGCGGCGGGGCTGGTGACGGAGAGCAACGACAGCTATTTCACGTTCCGCATCACGCGGCGGCGGTTCGCGGAGCTGATGGCCAATCTGGTGGAAAAGACGACCGGCCGGAGCATCACCCCGGCGCCGGAGGGCACCTTCTCGGACACCGACGATCTATGGGTGCGCAAGGCCGCCGCGCTGGGGCTGGTCAACGGCCTGGACGACGGCCGCTTCAGTCCCAACGGCTACATCAACCGCGAGCAGCTGGCCGTCATGCTGCATCGGACGATTGAGTACCTGGAGGACGAGACCGGACGGAGCGTGCTCGCAGACGCCGGCGGCCTGGAAAGCTTCACCGATGCCGGACAGGTCTCCGGCTGGGCGGCGGACTCCTTGGCGGCCCTCACCGCCTCCGGTATCCTCCAGGGTACTTCCAGCGCCACCCTCTCCCCCAAGGACACCACCACCGTGGAGCAGGCGATTCTCCTCACCCTCCGGGCCTATCAGGAGTTTTCTAAATAGGTTGGTACCTGGAGGAGTAATTATTCTATAGAAAGAAGGGGAAATTATGTTACCTCTTAAAGCGAGAGAGAAGTCCTTTAGCAGTGTACGTTCTTTTGCTGGGGCATCTGGCGGCTCACCTGACAATTTTTATAGAAGGGTGAACGTAACGGTCCGCCACGGTCAAGAAGAATATTTGTATCGAGGAATCTATATGAGCATCGGCTATCAGTATAACTATATGGATTATAAAGTAGAGTTAATTTGGGAGGATGATACCAGTCAACCGAATTATGAGGACATCGGGTTACACGGAGAATATTCAACAAACTGGCCGCAGGCAGCCAGGGAGAGCAGCATCAGCGCGGCAAGCAGCAGTGCGGTAAAACGGCGCATGATCGGATGTTCCTTTCTGTCGATTTTTGTCGGTGACCATAGTATAGCAGGAAACCGGACAGGAAAGAACAACAAAAAAATGACAAAATAAGAACAGGGCGGCAACGGTTGCCCTGAGACCGCAAAAAAGTGGCTGCAGCCACTCTTTTAGAGCTGCAGACCCAGCGCGCAAAACCTGCCCGCCATAGGAGACGGACAGGTCTTGCACAGATGGGGCGGGAAGTGGTTTCGGCCGTGCGCAGGAGGCGGCTGAACCCAGAATTTGATGCGCCTGCGGGCACGAATGCCGCGGCGGCCCCGGTTCCCTTACCGCTTGTCCCCCGGCCGGAAGATGGCCGCCATGAGCACGCCCGCCACCACGCTGGCGATGAGGATGTTGCTGATGCCTTCGGGAGCCAGTACTTCCAGCGGCTTTTCAGCAAAGCCCAGCGCGTGGAACATCGGGTCCAGCACATGCTCGAAGCCGAACACGCTGCCGTACACGAAGCCGAACAGCGTGCTGAACACGCTGCACCGCGTGAGGATCAGGCCGATGGGCATGTGAATTTTCCGGTACATGATGAAGTAGCCGATGAGGCCCAGAAGGATGCCCGAGATGCCGCC
>OGXQ01002809.1_pt1 | contig 11138 bp, 9 predicted proteins | sample 1576291 | NCBI WGS metagenome assembly OGXQ01 (sample SAMEA3541575, study PRJEB24748) | human gut metagenome | biome: human gut; feature: human-associated habitat; material: faeces | place: China | collected 2012 | reverse complement strand
TTTTACGCATGTTACTAAATAAATTGTGTCAACTTATTTAGTACACTACAGTTTTTGGAGGAGAATAAAACGAATGAATCGATTTTACTTTTAATTTAATTAACTGTTTGAATATATATTATTTACGATAAATTCGTAGATTTGCGAAAAGTTCGTAGAAAAACTCGTTTGATATGGAAAAGCTAACTTATCAGGAAGAAGAAGCCATGCGCTTTATTTGGAACTTGGGACCATGTTTTGTGAAGGATGTGGTGGGCTGCTATGCTGAACCTAAACCACCTTATACCACGGTGGCCTCCATTATTAACAACCTGAAGCGGAAGGGATACCTGCAGGCAGAGAGGTTTGGTAATACTTACCGCTATACTCCTTTGGTGGCTCAGGAAGAATATACCAGCAAGTCTGTGGGCAACATTGTGCGCAATTACTTTGCCAATTCTTATAAGGAGATGGTTTCGTTCTTTGCCAAGGAACAGAAGATTTCCAAGGAAGACCTGAATGAGATTATCAACCTGATTGAAAAACGTGAAGACAAATAAAAACTTATTTCTATGCTATACCTTCTTCAAGTCAATGTCGGATTAATCCTGTTTTATGCACTCTATAAACTGGTATGTACGCGGGATACCTTCTTTCGTTCAAGAAGATTTATCCTGATAGTGTCGCTTGTATTGCCATTTATCCTGCCTTTTATCGACGTACGTGAATGGCTGGAAAGCCGTGACCGCATGATTATGCTCACTCACTTTGATTACTCGGCGGTGTTACCGGAGATTGTGGTGGGCAGTGAAGCAGTAGAAACCGGGAACCGTGTATTCGTACTGTCTGAATGGATAGGCTATCTGTATCTTGCCGGGGTAGTGGCATTGCTCGTCCGGCTTGCGGTTCAGGCATTCAGTCTGTATCGCCTCATTGTACGTATGCCGGAAAAAGAGATAAACGGCGTCTGCGTAAAATGTTTGAATGACCCTTCCGGACCGTTCTCTTTCTTCGGATGGATTTTCATGAATCCTGCCGCAGTGAAGGAAGACGAAATCAGTGAAATCCTGACGCACGAAATGGCGCACGTAAAGCAGCATCATTCTGTCGATGTACTTCTTGCCGAGATGGTCAGCATCTGCTGCTGGATGAATCCCTTTGCCTGGCTGCTGAAACGCGAGGTCAGACTGAACTTAGAGTTCCTGGCCGATAGGAAAGTAATGGAGGCAGGGTTTGCTACTAAAAGCTATCAATATCACCTGCTTGGGTTGGCTTACAACCACAAGTACGGGTTATCCAATAATTTCAACTTCTCTCACCTTAAACAACGTATCATTATGATGAACAAGAAAAAATCAAACGCTGCAGGGCATATCAAATATGCACTGTTCGTGCTTCCGGCCTTTGCTCTACTCGTTGCCGGAAACATCTCCTGCTCGCAGGATGCATCACAGACGGAGGATGCAAAAGAAGAAGTTGTTGCCCCGGTAAGTCCGGAAGCAAAAGAAGCTCCCGCAGATAGTACGGCTAAAGAAGAAGTATTTATGGTTGCAGAACAGATGCCTGAATTTCCGGGAGGAATGAAGGAGTTGTTGAAATTCCTTCAGGACAACCTGAAATATCCGGAAAATGCCATGAAGAATAATGTGCAGGGACGGGTAATCGTGCAGTTTGTGGTGGAAAAAGACGGAACTCTTACCGAATTCAAGGTGGCTCGTTCTGTAGATCCGGATTTGGATGCAGAGGCTTTGCGCGTGTTGCAGACCATGCCTAAGTGGAAGCCGGGCATGCAGAGGGGGAAGATCGTAAGGGTAAAATTTACCGTACCTGTTTCCTTCAAACTTCAGTAAATTGTGTTTGAGTCCGCTTTAAAAATGGGCTGTAATTATGCTTAAATGCTTCTGAGAGAAGTTGGAATGTAATCCTGTATTTTAGAGCGGACTCATTTTTTATAGAAATATAATGTCATGAAAATCATTGTAATATTATTCTCCTCCATGTTATTGGCTCTGCCGATTTACGGACAAAATAGAGAGACGGACTATCTGTCGCATGTACTGGAGAAAATGAACGCTGTAGAATCGGTAACCTATCATTGTGTGAAAAAGGCATGGGAACCGGGAGACAAAGAGCCGGTGGACAATGTGCCAAGAGAAATTTATGAGCATGTGAATCCGCAGGATACTGCTGTGAGGTATTCTTTCTTGTGTGCCTCAGATAAGGAATTCAGACAACCACTTTGGGTATATGACGGAACTGTGTTTGCTTACATAGAGAAAGAAGAAAAAGAAGTACGGATAGATGATTTCACTCAGAAAAGTCCCCTTCCATTCAGAGTTATTATGCCGCAAGCTTTTGGTTGCATGAAATCCATTCTTGAGTATGCATTGAACACTCAGGATAGCATAGTCCTCAGCTTGAAGGATGAGGGGAAAGATTATCTGATGGAATTAAGTATCCATACACCGTATCAGGTGGAGTTCTTTGGTAAAGCTTGTTACATGCCGCAGAATCCGTATATATATGATCCGACATCTATTTACAAAATCTGGATTTCAAAAGAAAATGACATGCCTTATCGTTATCGCAGGGAGATGCAGCATAGCATCAGTGAGGATATTTGTTCCGATTTTGTGTATAATCCTTCAGGAAAGGGAAAAATTGTGGCGGAAGATTATTATCCGGCAGATTATGTGCGGCGTATAAAAGGAGAGAAGTCTCAGAAGGCGACTGTGGATATGACGGGTAAAAAAGCTCCAGACTGGACGCTTACTGATATGAAGGGTCAGAAGGTTTCTTTAAGCGGTATAAAGTCGAAGGTCATCTTGTTGCAGTTCACAGGGATAGGCTGCGGACCATGTAAGATTTCGATACCTTTCTTGAATAGGTTGAAAAAAGAATATGCAGTGAACGAGCTTGAGGTGCTGGCTGTAGAAACGTGGGGAAGGTCGAAGTCGTCTTGCGAAGCCTATGTGAAAAATCAGGGAATAGAATACAGTTTTCTGACTGCCGATAAGGAAACAATAGCTAAACTTATAAATGATTATCAGGCTGGTAGCGGAGTTCCGCAGTTTTACTTGATAGGTAAAGACCGCACGATAATTGCAAAGTTCCAAGGCTATGCGGAAAAGACAACGGACACGGAGATAGAAAAGAAGATAAAAGCGAATTTGTAGACCAAAAAAACGTATTCTCCCCAATCCTTGCATTTTCTGTAGATTTTTCTATACATTTGCAGCCGTACATTTAAACAAAGAAAAAACAGATGCATCGTATCACTCCCTGTTCGCAAAAGGTCATGCTTCGGTTCCGTCGCTGGAGCCGGAAGGAATATGCTGCGTTTGTAAGTCTGCACCGCCATGTCACCATCGGACAGGTGGGACGGGGAATTGCAGATGCTTCATTGGGCAAGCAGAAAACGGCAGTGTGCGAGGGAAAGAAAACAGAAGGCATGTCATGGACTGACCTTTCAGGGGAAGATGCACTCTTTGGAAGTGGAGGACCGGGGCTTGGAGGAAGTCTATTCGAGACAGACCGGACAGAATTGTGGCGTCTGCTGGTGCCGCAAAGGGAACTTCCACCGAAGCCATGTTGTGCGTGGAGAAGATGATGGTATGTCCTTCTTTCTTCAGCTCCAGTATTTCACGCTTCAGCAGTTCGGCGTTCACAGGGTCGAAGCCGGAGAACGGTTCGTCAAATATCAGTAATTGGGGTTTATGCAGTATAGTGATGATAAATTGTACTTTTTGCTGCATCCCTTTGGACAGCTCTTCCAATTTCTTGTTCCACCACGGAGTGATTTCAAACTTTTCAAACCATAGCTTCAGTCGTGAAGTGGCTTCTGCTTTGCTGAGACCTTTCAATTGAGCCAGGTAGATAGCCTGTTCGCCCACTTTCATCTTCTTGTATAATCCGCGTTCTTCGGGTAGATAACCGATATGATAAATATCTTCGGCTTGCGACAGGTGTCCGTTGAAGCGTACTTCTCCCGAATCGGGGGCCGTGATGCGGTTGATGATGCGGATGAGTGTGGTTTTGCCGGCACCGTTCGGCCCCAGCAATCCAAAGATTTGTCCTTCGGGGACCTGAATGCTGACACCATTCAGCGCAGTGTGGTTGGCAAAGCGTTTGACCACTTGATGCGTTTCTAAGAAAAAGTTATTCATAGCTTTTGATGTTTGTTGTTTTGTTGAATCAAAATGTCAACGTTATGTTTGTTTTGGTTAACTCGTGGCAAAGTTATGGATTTTTTCTTATAACTATAAGTGAAAAAGGGAAAATAATTAGGTTGATTCGGATTTATCTCAAGAAGAAATAGCTGTCTTTACTTTTGCAGAATCCTAAAGGTAATCAGTATAGAGCAGAGTATTTATTCCATCGGTATACAGAATTTCGAGAGCCTTCGCCAAGACGGTTATCATTTCAACTTCAAGACTCCCGGCATCTACAATCGGGGTGAATGGGCGGCGAGGCATGCGAAGGGGAAACCATTCATCTCGAAATGCCGATGAATAGGACAAAAACGGATGGGGGAAGGGGGAAATTCCTGTTTTGAAGAGAGGGGCACGGCTTCAAAGTGTACGTTGTTGGAGCTGTTGATGTAAGATAAAATAGGTTAACTTTTTTTTGTTGCGAAGAACAGCGTGACGGTTTATTTTTTAGCTTTGTTCATATATTAACTTTAAATATAATGATGTATGAAAAAGATTGTAGTTTTATTTGCTTTATTTCTAATTCTTGGTGCAAATATTTATTGGGATTGTATTGATTCAACAGGAAACTTGTCAGAACTTCAACTAGCAAATATTGAAGCTTTAGCAAGTGGCGAAAGTGGAGCTTCCAATACGGGACCTAGAGAAGAAAAAAAATGTTATGGCGGCGGACATAAAATGGTGTGTCGTTCCATTAACTCCGAATCATGTACTGACTCTGATTGTTATTAACTTCTTTTTTTACGCCTTTGTATTAATACTGAGCAGAATTTGGACAAGACAATTAAAGCCTTATCTAAATTATTCATTAATGATTGTGCTTGTTAAAAATGAAAAATAGAATTATACAGATATTTCTACTAGGATTATTATCAGCTTGTTCTGGGAATAAAGATTCTGTTGAAACAGTTCCTTTAAATTGTGATGTATATAAAATAACAATACCTCTTGATGAAGCTTATTATGATTCCGTCACTAGTCACATTGCAGACACTTCATTCGTTGTTCTGAACGAAGGAAACAACATCATGTTCTCTTGTGCCGACAAAATAATAGAATACAATAACAAATATTATATTCTAGACCAAAGCGCATTACGAACTGTTGTATCCTTTAAAAAGGATGGTACTCCAATATTAGTCCCATAGTAGTATCTTATCAAAAAAAGAGGGTGTGTCAGATTGAAGACACACCCTCTTTTTATTTATTGGGAAGGATTATTTATAATCCTGCCAGCTCTTGATTTGAATATCCTTTTCGCTCATTTCGCAGAATGCTTCAATGAAAGCACTTGCCAGACGAGCATTGGTAATCAAAGGAATATTGTGGTCGATTGCTCCGCGACGAATCTTATAACCGTTAGTCAACTCACGTTTAGAATGGTTCTTCGGAATATTGACAATCAGGTCGAACTTGTGTTCGGCAATCATCTTCATTACATTATTCTCTGCATCGGGACGTTCATCAGGCCAGTAAACAGGAATAGTGTTTACTCCGTGTGCATTCAGGAAAGTAGCAGTTCCGGCAGTTGCATAAATCTCGTATCCCTTATTTGCCAACATACGGCTGGCTTCCAGCAAATCTACTTTAGACTTGGTAGCACCCGACGAGAACATAACTGATTTTGTAGGAATTTTAAATCCTACGGCGATCAGTGAATTCAGCAAGGCTTCATGGAAGTCATCACCGATACAACCTACTTCACCGGTTGAAGACATATCTACACCCAATACCGGGTCTGCCTTGTGCAGGCGTGAGAATGAGAACTGAGAAGCTTTTACACCAATCCAGTCAATGTCGAATGCCGACTTGTCCGGTTTGCTGTATGGAGCATCCAGCATGATGCGGGTGGCTGTTTCAATAAAGTTACGTTTCAATACCTTGGAAACGAACGGGAATGAACGTGAGGCACGCAGGTTACATTCAATCACTTTTACTTCATTGTTCTTAGCCAGGAACTGCATATTGAACGGACCGGAAATATTCAATTCTTTGGCTATGCGGCGACCGATTTTCTTGATGCGGCGGGCTGTCTCGAAATAAATCTTCTGAGCCGGGAATACCAAGGTTGCATCACCCGAGTGTACACCTGCGTATTCAATATGTTCTGATATGGCATATTCCACTACCTCACCGTTTTGGGCTACAGCGTCAAATTCTATTTCTTTGGTGTCTTGCATGAACTGTGATACGACTACCGGATATTCTTTAGAAACTTCCTTGGCCATCTGCAAGAATTCTTTTAATTCGTCTTCGTTATAGCATACATTCATGGCAGCGCCCGAGAGCACGTATGAAGGACGAACCAACACCGGATAACCTACTTTGTTGACGAACTCTTCCATCTCTTCCAGGCTGGTCAATTCCTTCCAAGCCGGTTGGTCAATGCCCAGTTGGTCGAGCATAGCCGAGAATTTATGACGGTTTTCCGCACGGTCGATAGAAAGAGGTGAAGTTCCCAATACAGGTACTGACTGACGATGTAATTTCATAGCCAGGTTGTTAGGAATCTGTCCGCCTACCGATACAATGACACCACCCGGTTGTTCCAGGTCAATCACGTCAAGTACACGTTCGAATGAAAGTTCGTCGAAGTACAGACGGTCACACATGTCATAGTCGGTAGAAACCGTTTCAGGGTTATAGTTAATCATGATTGATTTGTAACCCAATTTACGTGCTGTCTGTACAGCGTTTACAGAACACCAGTCAAATTCTACAGATGAACCGATGCGGTAAGCACCCGAGCCTAATACAACCACTGACTTTTCGTTCTTATAATAATTGACATCATAACCTGTGGTAGCGTATGTCATATACAGGTAATTGGTCAGTTCGGGATGTTCGGATGCGACGGTATTGATACGTTTCACAGCCGGAAGAATACCTAATGCTTTACGATGAGCTCGTACGGCCAGATTCTCTTTTTCCATGTTGCCATTGGATTTCAGTACGAAACGTGCAATCTGGAAGTCGGAGAACCCTAACACTTTAGCTTGGCGAAGTACATCTTCGGGCAGATCCTCAATCTTATTATAAGTGGAAAGTTTGATTTTGTAGTCAACGATATTTTTCAGTTTGCCCAAGAACCACGGGTCAATCTTGGTCAGTTCATGGATACGTTCAATGCTGTATCCTTCTTCCAATGCAGAAGCGATGGAGAAGATGCGGAGGTCTGTCGGGTTAGCCAGTTCCTCATCCAGATTCTCGAATTTAGTATGGTCGTTACCCACGAAACCGTGCATACCCTGACCGATCATACGAAGACCTTTCTGAATGATTTCCTCGAAAGAACGTCCGATAGACATGATTTCACCTACCGACTTCATGCTGGAACCGATCTGACGTGATACACCGGCAAATTTGGTCAAGTCCCAACGGGGAATTTTACAAATCAGGTAATCCAATTGGGGAGCTTCGTATGCTGAGTTAGGAGTACCCATCTCGCCAATCTGGTCCAGTGTGTAGCCCAAAGCGATTTTAGCGGCAACGAATGCCAAGGGGAAACCGGTGGCCTTGGAAGCCAGTGCGGAAGAACGGCTCAGACGCGCGTTTACTTCGATGACACGGTAGTCGTTGGTATCTGCATTGAAAGCATATTGGATGTTACATTCACCCACAATACCCAAGTGGCGGATACATTTTGTAGACAATTCTTGCAGCATGGTGACTTGTTCTTCTGTCAGAGAGCAAGTAGGAGCTACCACGATAGACTCACCGGTGTGGATACCCAGCGGGTCGAAGTTTTCCATGCTTGCTACTGTGAAACAATGATCATTAGCATCGCGGATTACTTCGAATTCAATTTCTTTCCAACCTTTCAATGACTCTTCAACCAGGATCTGTTTAGAGAATGCGAATGAGCTTTCTGCTAATTTGATGAAAGCTTCTTCGTCCGGACAGATACCGCTACCCAAACCGCCCAATGCGTAAGCAGAGCGTACCATAACAGGATAACCGATTTCGCGGGCAGCCTTCAGAGCCTCTTCCATGCTTTCCACAGCGTGGCTCTTCGGGGTTTTCATCGGAATTTCATCCAGCTTTTTTACGAATAAATCACGGTCTTCAGTGTACATGATGGCTTCTACGGAAGTACCCAGTACTTCTACACCATATTTCTTTAATGTACCGTTCAGATAAAGCTCAGTACCGCAGTTCAGTGCAGTCTGACCACCGAAAGCCAATAAGATACCGTCCGGTTGTTCTTTCTTAATAATTTCTTCAACAAAGAAGGGAGTAACAGGAAGGAAGTACACTTTGTCGGCAATACCTTCCGAAGTTTGAATAGTTGCGATGTTAGGATTTACCAACACCGAGTGAATGCCTTCTTCGCGCAATGCTTTCAGCGCTTGTGAACCTGAGTAATCAAACTCTCCTGCCTGGCCGATTTTGAGGGCACCCGAACCCAATACCAGGACTTTCTTTAAATCCTTTTTCATTGAAAGTTTCTTTTATTGTAATAGTTGTTTTAATGTCGCTAAATATTAAAAAAAATGCGTCCATCCTCGTACGAGGACTAACGCATTTGTTCGTATGTCTATATTATCTTTGTTCCTGTAGGATACATAGCATTACTAAATTTTGTGCAAAGTAACGACTTATTTCCAAGATAACAAAATAAATCAAGATCTTTGTCAACACAAATTAAAATAAAAGTCTGAAATCCTCTCCGAATGTTCTGTTTTTTGTATATTTATTCGGATACTTCTGTATCATCGGCATACGAAAAGCGGAATGAATATCCTATATTTTCCGATCCGCCCATCAGGGTCATATCTTTTAGTCTTCCATCCTGCCGGAAACTATAGTCGTATATATAATAAGTGTCTTCCAGAATATTGGCGCTTCTTTTCCCTAGAATTTCGGCCATCTGTCCGAAAGTGTTCATTACGGTGGTATAGTTTTCGCGGTCATCAATCCATTGTGCCAGTGTGTTCAAGTCCAGACTATAATCATTGGCGATATTGGAAACTCTGTAATCACTGTTGTAAGTTCCTCTTGGAGTAGTGGTTATGGAAGATAGATTTCCGCTTTCCCAATTGTATTCCAATACGGTTCCATTGTTATTGCAGCTTTTCAGATAACCTTCATTGTCATAAGAATAGGTTACCGGATTTTCCCGGTTGGAGAATTTGCATACATAACTTCTGCCGTTTTCCAACGAGGTGCTTATTTCTACCAAAGGAGAATTTTCCGTAGAGTAAGTATAACTGACTTCAGAGTTCTCTTTGTACGTGTAATTTACTGCCGCTAACGGTGAACTGCTATAAATGCGGGTCAGCCGTTTGTTGTTGTCGTAAGTGAGGCTTATCATTCCCTGATAAGTGATAACATCCGAAATCTTATGCACTTTAATTCCGGTAATCATCCGTGAAGGTTCCGGTACGGGAATACTTTTATCGTCATCATCGGAACATGCGGCAAAGAACAGGCTTGCTACAGAAATAAATAGAGCTAGTTTAATGGTCGGTCTTAGTTTATTCATCGAAACAATTATTATATGTGAAATAGCGGTTCAAAGTTAAGTGTTTGTGTCAGAATATTCCTATCTTTGCGTAATTTTTAATATAAGATAATATTTAAGAGATATGGGAAAAGAAAAAATCATACTGACCGGTGACCGTCCTACGGGAAGATTGCATATCGGTCATTACGTAGGTTCGTTGAAGCGCAGAGTTGAACTTCAGAATTCCGGACTGTATGACAAGACTTTTATTTTCATTGCCGATGCGCAGGCATTAACCGATAATATAGAAAATCCCGAGAAGGTGCGTCAGAATGTGATTGAGGTGGCGCTTGATTATATGGCTGTCGGTCTGGACCCGATGAAGTCCACCATCTTTATCCAGTCTCAGATTCCCGAATTGTGCGAATTGACTTTCTATTATATGGATTTGGTCACAGTGTCACGCTTGCAGCGTAACCCGACAGTGAAAACCGAAATCCAGATGCGTAATTTTGAAACCAGCATCCCGGTAGGGTTCTTCACTTATCCTATCAGTCAGGCTGCTGATATTACCGCTTTCAAAGCAACTACCGTTCCGGTGGGTGAAGATCAGGAGCCGATGATTGAGCAGACCCGTGAAATTGTACGTCGTTTCAATCATATTTATGGTGATACGTTGGTAGAACCCGAAATCCTATTGCCGGACAATGCGGCTTGTCTGCGTCTGCCGGGTACGGATGGAAAGGCTAAGATGAGCAAATCATTGGGTAACTGTATTTATTTGTCGGACACAGCCGACGAGGTGGAAAAGAAAGTGAAGAGCATGTATACCGACCCTACTCACCTGAAAGTTTCCGATCCGGGTAAATTGGAAGGAAATACAGTATTCACTTATCTGGATGCTTTTTGTAAGCCTGAGCATTTTGGACGTTATTTGCCCGATTATCCTAATTTGGATGAACTGAAGGCACATTACACCCGTGGTGGATTGGGAGACATGAAGGTGAAGAAGTTCCTTGCCGCTATTATGCAAGAAGAATTGACGCCTATCCGCGAACGTCGTAAAGAGTTTGAAAAGGATATTCCGGCTATTTACGATATGTTACGTAAGGGATGCGAAACAGCCCGTGCTACGGCAACCGCTACATTGGATGAAGTACGCAAGGCGATGAAGATTAACTATTTTGATGATGTGGAATTGATTGCCGAACAGGCAAAGCGTTTCGGGCAGGAATAAAATAAATTCAAAAGGAAAAAGGGGAAACTATATATAATAAGGTATAGTTTCCCTTTTTTGTTTCTTGAATGATAAGACAGGATTTGTAATTTATCCTCTGTATTTCAGTGTGTTAAGTGCTTAATTGAAAAATAAATGAAAAAATAGTGTGCATAAAATTTGCAGTTATCGGAAATAGCCGTATCTTTGCAACGCTTTTGAAACAAGAGGCTATCGGGCGTTTAGCTCAGCTGGTTCAGAGCATCTGCCTTACAAGCAGAGGGTC
>OGXQ01002807.1_pt1 | contig 11140 bp, 9 predicted proteins | sample 1576291 | NCBI WGS metagenome assembly OGXQ01 (sample SAMEA3541575, study PRJEB24748) | human gut metagenome | biome: human gut; feature: human-associated habitat; material: faeces | place: China | collected 2012 | reverse complement strand
CGCCGTTTCCGCCTGCACCGCCGTTCGCAAGTCCGCAGCCGCGTAACTGGTTCTCAAATGGTGGAGGATTGGTCCAGGATACAGACGGTGACGTGCCAACATCCCCACCTTTTTGCCCGCAATGTCCTCCCTGGGCCCCGCTAATCAAAACATAGCGGATCAAAGTAGTCCCAGCCGGGATTTGGTAAGTTCCCGACCCGGTGAGCACGATGCGTTCATCAAATGTTTTGAAATCATTAACTTGCGACGGAATAAATCCAATTCGCATTTCGGCATTCGCTTTCAGCGTTGAGGACATGTTTACATCCATTGACTCAATACAAGCAGAAACGATTTCGTGATCGTATGGGTCCATGACCTTTACAACTTGTCCGGGCTTTTCCTTTTCGGTCAGAAACGAAGCTTGAAGTGTTTTATTACATGCATAGAAGCTCGCTAACCGTTCAGCAACTGCAACTGAATTCACCAAAGAAACAAGGGTTGCATTTTCTTTGCCTTTTTCATTTTCAGGTACATTTTCATTGATTACCTTTGCAATTTTTCGCTTGTTGTGGATATATTTCAGCCCCGTAAGCGTCCCTGTACCGGCAGAGATTTTTGCGTAGTTTGCTCCGCTTTCCAAAACGGAAAATCCGGAAGCAGACAGGGTATGCATCGGCTCATTGAAAATGATTAGATCGCCGTTCTGAGCTGTGCCATTAAACAACTCCTGGCTTTCTTGTCCTTCCGCAAACTGATGTTCAATAACAGAGATCGCGCTAATTTTTTGATTATCTGTAACTGAGCCAGCCATGTCCGTCTTTTTCGTATCTATTGTCGATATGGTTCCATCCCAAAACGTCTCCACTCGCAAAACACCATTCAAATCGGTAGTAAGACAAGCGCCAATAGCAAACAGGACTTGATTGAGATTGTCTCGTGCGGAGCTGTTCGGTGGGCTACAATAGGGGAGCCATCCATACACCTTAACATTCTTTAGATTGCTTTTTACAATAACGGGGATTTCACCGCAAATATTCTTTATGATTGATTCTGCGGTCTGTCCGGTGTAAATTCCGCCGGGATGGAGCATAGTGTCTAGCTTGGATACCGCTGATATCGCATACAGATGATAGGAACTAGGCCCAGTTCGTTTGATACTATCTACATAGAGGGTTTGTCTTTGCTGATCTCCATGGTAGTAAACCACCTTTTCCCCAATGGTAGCCAAGATTGTGGAACTATCCAGTTGACTATTAAAGTCACAATCAAGCGTGTCCATTTCCAGGACATCGTTTAAAAGAGAAGTAGTTAAATTGACGTTTCCGGACGTCAGATTATAAATCCCCGTTATTTCTATATCACCAACGAGAATTCGATTAACTGCCATTTCTTTACCTTTCAATCAGAGGGAATGTGATTCCACCCCATAACTCTTTCCCATTTCTGGTCTTGATTAGGAATTGGGCGGGGATGTTGTTTGAATACATTTGCTTTGTTACATCTCCGCCCTCCATAGGGTCTGTATATGTAACTGTGACATACTCGGGCAGAATAGAGGAGAGAACGAGGCTTGCTTCTTCTAGCGTCAATGGGCGGCAAGTAATATCCAATCGATATTTTATGGCTATCCGATCTCTCGTAAGAAACGCATCATCGATTGAGCGTGTGGCATTTGGGCCGTCTACATCAGCCCTTTGCCACTGTACGCCGCCGAACGCAATATAAGGCGTCAAATCCGTTCCGTTTACAGTCAATGTCACGTTTTATCCTGCCTTTCATGTAATGGGAGAGCCCTTTTCTCGCTGCGTCTGTTGGTTGTATTTGTACAGGCTCCTCGACACCTGACGGCCATCCAGAGAAACTGTTGTATCTTTATCGTTGACTGCCTTAGTAATCATTGCACCGATTGCCATGACCGCATTGATGACTCCGGTATTAGCAGAAGCGATACCGTCAACGATTTGGTCATTGTTCGCCACCGCTGCTCGGTTGCCCATTTGACCAACTAGCTCAGGCCCATCCTCACGGGCAATGAACATTTGCCCATGCTCGGGGAAGCCGCCGGACGCGTATGCAGTGATATCCTGAACAGAATAGCTGTTGGCCGAACGGGAAGAAGAATTTTCCGAACTATACGATGCGCCATTCCCGAGATTTTTGATGGCATCTTGCAGCAGGCCAGAACTGGTGAATCCCTTATACATGTTATCTGCCATTTGCTTTCCTAGATTTTCAAACTGGCTCATATCAATAGATTGGCTAAAATGATTGATTTCCGTTTTCAAATCTTCCATTCCATCAATACCGGCGTCTCCAACTCCAGATTCTTCTTGCTTTAACCCAATAATAGAATCTGTAAGACCTTGAGTTTCACTTTGAAGATCACTGTATAGCTGAACCGATTGCATGTATGTTTCCTGTGCGGCTTTTGCCGCTTCGGTTTCTTTCTCTCTTGCAGCGACAAGTTCTCTGGCTTTCCCCCAACTGAAAATGTCTGTTTCGTTGAGTTCTTTTTGTGTGTTATTTAATGCTTCTGCGGCCGCATCATAATCCTTTGCCGCCTGTTGCATATCACGCATTGCCTGATATTGCTCTTTATAACTCTCAACAAGCATTTCTCGCAGGGCTTCCATTTTGGCCTCTCGCTCCAAAGAATCAATCAGCTCGTCAACGGCGGCTTTACTTTCTTTAACTCGTTGTGTTGTTTCATCAATTTCCAAATGTAGCCCATCAATGTTCAAATCGTTCAGAACTTGAACTTTTACCGCCATTTGATCTAATTCATAAGCAGATGCATTTGCATTATCGTTAATGGCATAAATTTCATCTGCAAGCTGTCTGGCAACTTGGAAATCAGCAATAGACGAATCAAAATCTTCTAAACGATTTTTCATATTGGTAAACGCTTGGTCTGTGCGTTCAGACGCTTCTGTGCAACGGTCAAGAATGTCCGCCATGATTGCAAAATCTTCTGACGCCGCATACGCCGCATTTGCTGCCGTTTCTACACCAACAATTTCGAGAACAATGCCAACACCAAGTCCGATAACGGCACCAGCAGCAGTACCAATAACAGGAACAACGGAGCCGATTCCCGCACCAGTTAATACAGACCCGAGTATTGTCATCAGTCCACCAGAAAGAGTTGCAGCGCCCTCTTTAATTTGTGCAGTAATTCCCATAATCACAAGAGATAATCCAACCCCGATTACTAGACCGAAAGCGGCTCCAGCTCCTCCAGCAATGACTGCGCCGATGCCAAATCCAGCCAAAGCTCCGCCAATGAGGCCCATGATCCCATTTCCAATATTAAGCCCATCTTGAAGAATCGACGTGATAGACGAAATCAAGAGAGACACGCCAATTCCTGCAATTATGCCACCAAGAACCCCTTGCGCAGGATTTAGATTTTTTCTGAATGCAAAGTATCCGCCAAGCGCTCCTCCAGCCAATGCACCGCCAATAGCACCTAAAAGGACATTCCCAAAGTTCAGTCCGTCTTTGATTTGAGAGGCAATGGACATGACCATCAAGGAAAGTCCAAGACCGACAACAGCTCCAAGCAGCATTCCGCCAGCCCAAGTGAGGCCAAGTTTCTTAGCCAAAAGCAGGCCAAGTCCAGCCCCAGCAAGTGCTCCTCCAGCTGCGCCTTTTAGGATGTTTTCCCATGTTAGCCCATCCCCAAAAAGAATGTCTTTTACACTGTCAATTAGCAAAGAAATACCTACCGTGAACATCAACCCGCCTAGCAAAGCCTTGAGGCGGCCGATATCTGTAAACAACGTCCTTGCAATTCTCCACGCAAGCAGTGCAGAACCGATGGGAATGATATAGTTGTCAAGCAAGTCTTTCAAAACAGGTTTGATTTCGTCCACTTGCTTTTTTAACGCATCAAGGGCGGTTTTGTCCCAAATATCCGGTATTTCAAGATCGTCGGTCCATTTTCCGACTTCTCCAGTATCCAATTTGATTTCGTTGGATGCACCAATGATATTTAGTTCATCGATTCCTAAAAGCTGCTGCTTTAGCTTTTTTAATTCGTCAGTTGTATCGCCAACGGAATCGGCAGCGGAGTCAGCATTTTCTTTGATATCTTCTCCCCAATCATTGGTTTCCCATTCCGGCATTTCAAATCCGACCAGAACAGCAAACCGCTGAATTGCCTCCGTCAATATCTCAACAAATGCTTGAACCCATGGGATTACCTGAATGAGGATAGGAACAAACACCGTGCCAATCGCTCGACCAAGCTGAGTAATTTGCTGGCGCAGCACTCTCATAGCATTTGCGGGGGATTCCAAGGTTTTTGCAAAATCTCCAATAGCCCCGATCCGGGAGGCCCCCTCCATCAGAACCAGACTCCGCAGTAATGCCTTTTCCTGTTCTGTCATAGACATAACGCTTTCATCAATGCCATGAGCAAGCGCATATTCCTGTAAGGTGGCCTGACTAATCGAAATACCTAAGCGACGGATAGGCTCAATTTCGCCAGCAAGGGCAGACTGCAAACGTAAGACCGACTGTTCTGTGTCCTCGTTATACAGAGAACTCAGGTCATAGGCCAGTTCTGTCAAGCCCTCGCTTAGGTCATAAGCTTGTTGCCGTGCTAACCCAAAACCGTTTGCCATAGACATGAACACGCCTTGCGCACGCATCCACTCTTCGGGGTCGATGCCAAGTCGGTCATTGACCAGCATGGCATAGTTATAGGCTTCGTCATAAAACTCACCCATGGAGACCTGAAACAAATTGACTGTCTCAACGTAGTCATTAGCCGACTTTATCCAGCCGGAAATAACATCGGCAAGTCGCTTAAATGCTAAATAATAGATACTAAATTTAGCTGCCGCAGAACTGATACCAGTTCCAAGAACGCCAAAACTTCTTGCCGCTCTGCTATTTGATGCCGTCAGACTTGCGTTGCTCTGAATAAGCCTCTGAATTCTGATCGGAAATGCTGAAAATCCATTGGATACCTTCTGCATTTCTGTCGCTAGCGGCCGCACAGCAGCGGCCACCTGCTCCATCTGCTTTGCGAATTTACCAAGGTCTGTCTTTTCGAGCGACGCACTAATCTCAGGAAGTTTTTTTAGTGCGTTGATCGCGGAGGAAAGGCCGCTTGCTTTTTGGATACCAGCCAAGCTATTCATTGCAGCCGTGAACTCTTTTATTTTTCCACTATTCAGATTTGCGCCATTGATTAGCTTTGCTGCTTCCGAAAGTGCCTTTAACTGCTTTGTGGTGGTTGTAAGCCCCGCCCCTCCTTTAGCCGCAGTTTTTAACCCGGTCAATGCAGTAGTAAGCGCCTCAATCTTCTTTGCTGCATCACTGGACGTCGCCTCGATTTCAATTTGCAGGCTATCAATATCTACGGCCATATTGCCACCACCTTTCTATATTGGCACTTGGCAATAAAGCACTTGGCACTAAAATATAAAATTCCGCTACCTCAAACTTCATAGAGATAGCGGAAACCTCGATACGCCTAGAAATAAAACGGCCCTCCGCCTATTCCTAAGCGGAGGGCGATTATTAAATTTCAGAACTTAAAATCTGAGGTTGAGTAATCATCAAACATGATGTTCCCACTTGCATGTATATCTTCTACTACTTCTGGCAATTCATCAAATCTGACCTCAATAAGATTTTCTTCATTTGCTGATATTGAATGGCTTGTGATATGTCCACTATCAACTCCATTTACATGCAAGTCAAAAAATCCAATTGTTAGATTTTGGCCCGTTTTATTGACAACAGAAAAAACCATTGCAGATTTTGGAACATCCAGATTATCAGCAGCATACACCGTTTCATACTCTACTACACCATTATATACTATAGAAATTTTATTGTCACTATACAAAGTATCGCCAATATTTAAGTCTCTTCTCTGACTTAATTCTTCATCTAGTTCCTTTTGAGCATCCTGTTTAGTGGAGTCTACATCTTCTTTTGTTATAACAACAAGTTCACTTTTGTCATTCATGGTATCACAAAAAGCTATATCATCTCCGCTTTTGTATTCCTGAATTTGAATAGAAGTTTGCAAATTTTTCTCCTCTGATGGACAATTAAAGATAACTGTCCCAAGGCATTTATACACAGATTGATTATTCTCGCAAATAATTTCAATCAATCGATCTACATCAATTGCACATACACTCGGGTCGTCCTGTCTTGCGCTCTCTCCGACAAAAGATATTTCTAAGTTATAGTAGCTACCCGTTTCATTGATTGACTCAATATCGACACGAAAGCTTCTATTTTGCAAAAATGCGTTTTCCACATCTTCCGTGCTTGCAATTTCTGGATTGTTAGAATCTGATGTATCATGATATTCATGTTCAGTACTCTCGCCACATGACGTTAACCCGATAATCATTAAAAAGGCAAATAGTACAGAAAAAAATTTCTTCATTTTAATCGCCCCCCTTCATTATATGATACATCACACAACGGAAGGAAATCAATCAAAATCTCCGCTATCTCTATGAAGTTTTCAAGGTGCAACGGGGACGCTATTTCTTCCCCCAGCTCTTTCCGGCCCTTACCATCTGGCTCATATACGCCTTTGCAAACAATGCGTCCCGCTCTTCCTGCTGTTCAGATTTCTCTTCGGGCTTATCTTTCCCAAACAAAGGATATGGCTCCGTTCGATACTCTATCGGTTTTGCACCATTTTTGGCAAAAGCATGAAGAATGGGGGAGACGTCGCACAAAGCCTCATAAATGTACATTCCCATCAAATGGGACTCCGCATTTGTTCGCTCCATACGACGTCTATCAGCCTCCCTATAAATGTTCACCATCCACACGTCTCCGTTCCAGTATTGCTCCCATGTCATACCGATAGAGAGATAATACGAACAGTCACGCACGAACAGTTCTTCAAATGACTCCGGACCCTTTACAGCTCCAGAGTCAGTCCGGAGTTTTTTGCGGCGTCCTCGTCAACAACGATAGAGTTGGCCGCAAGAGCTTGCGCGGCAGTTCCCTTTACCGGTACCGTCAGGCGCACGGTAACAAAATCACCCTCAGTCGCATGGTTGCGGGTAATGAAATTCTCCTCTTTTATTTCCGCACGGATAATCAGTTCGGATTTCACACGGTTGGCACGGATCTTCGCCGTGGCAAGGTTCTCGGCTTCACTGCCCAGTGAATTACAGTATCCGTCAACCAATAGCGGCAGCTTGCCGTCAAGAATTGTGGTTTTGTTATTTTCGATACATTCCAACAGACGGGCAAGTTCCGTGTCATTGCCATTCCAAGGCACGTAGAACGTGTCCTTCTGCGGAACGAACCGGAAGGTGTAGGTCGTGTCTGCTTTCTGCTGCGCAATGACAGGAAAAGTTACCGTCATCAGCCACAGAAACAGGGTAAGAAAAGTGATTTTTCTGCTCATGCTTTTATCTATTTTACTAATTCTAATACAATTTAAAATTTTCTGGAATTAAAATAATAAAAATAATCTATATAAATTTCACTTTTTCTGATAAAAATGTTGATTCATGTGCAAAATAGGAAGTATTTGTTATTCAGAATACTTTTTTTGTTTTTCGAGCAATTTTTCCGGGAGCCTGTATCTTGTTTCGACAGGCTGGTGAACAACCTTCTTTTTCTCTAAACCCACTTGTGAAATGGCCGGTTATCTGCCAATAACTTTACTGCATTTTTCTGTTTTTACACTTTTTATTCGTAATTTTGCCGGAGAAAATGTAGAAATTCATTTACGCATGAAAAAAACGGGCTTGGGAATGCTCCTTGGGGGATTAGGAATGCTGGCAGGATGTCTGTCTCCCCAGCAGCATGGAGCAGAAAAGCAGGATGAAAATCAGGAAGTCATACAACGGCTGCAAGGCATCTGGCTGGATGACAACACGGAGGCACCTTTATTCAAAATTCAAGGCGACAGCATTTATTATGCCAGCCAGATTAATGCCCCGATGCCTTTTTCGGTGCACAATGACACGATAACGGTGTACAGTGCCCAGCCCATTCATTATTTCATAGAAGAATGCTTGTCGTACAGCCTGCGTTACCGCACGTCGGTGGGCGAGACGGTGAGCCTGCATAAGGCCGAATCGGATACGTTGTCGTTTGGTACGGTGGTTCCGGTGAAGGTGGTAGAGAACGAGGTGTTTGAAAAAGACTCGGTTATTTTCCATGGAGGAGAGCGATACAGAGGTTATGCGTACATCAACCCGACCAAGAAGCGGGTGACCCTTGTCAGTATCAATGAAGAAGGTCTTCCGGTGGAAAATATTTACTATGACAATATCATCCACATCTGCGTGTACAAGGGGAAGGAACGTTTGTTCTCCAAAGATATAAATAAGGAAATGTTTGCCCGCGTGGTACCTGCCGATTTTCTGAATAACGCCATTCTGAGCGATATGGACTTTGTGAAGGTGGATGAAAAAGGTTATCGCTACGTGGCTACACTTTGTATCCCTGACGGAGCGGCTTGTTATAATGTCCGGCTGGACGTGAGCAAGGAAGGAAACATCGTTTTCTCTCGCTGAGCGGGAAACTATAATGAAAAAATATCCTCCAGACTGTTTGGGTGAAAATCGCAGTCTGGAGGATATTTTTTATTCTGCCTGCTCTTTGAGCGAACGGTTTACTTGTTCTATGTAGTTGAGGATTTCCTGTCGTCCGGTCTTGTTCTCCGAAGAAGAGATGAAATGCGGAGGCAGCTCTTCCCATTGTTCTTTCAATGTGTCCAGGAAACGGTTTACGCTGGCCTTCGTCTTTCCCACGCTCTGCTTGTCGGCTTTGGTGAAAATCAGGGCGAAGGGGATGCCGTTTTCTCCTAACCACTCGATGAATTCCAGGTCGATGCGCTGCGGTTCCAACCGGCTGTCGATGAGGACGAACAGGCAGGTCATCTGTTCCCGTTCCAGCACGTAGTATTCAATAAGCTTCTGGATTTTCTCCATCATCTTTTTCCCCCGTTGGGCATAGCCGTAGCCCGGAAGGTCTACCAGATACCATTCCTTGTTGATGAGGAAATGGTTGATAAGCAAGGTCTTTCCCGGTGTGGCCGAAGTCATGGCCAGTTTGGGATTCTTGGTCAGCATGTTGATGAGGCTGGATTTTCCCACGTTGGAGCGCCCGATGAAGGCATATTCCGGAAGATGAGTCTGGGGGCACATGTCGGCCCGTGAGTTACTTACGACGAACTCTGCGCTGGTTATGTCCATAGGTTATATCTGTGAGTTGTTTTATGCAAAGGTAATATAAAAACGGGATTCGGTGGAAGACTTCCTTGAAAATAATCTCCGCGAAATGGAGGCCGGTTCTTGTTTTATCCGTATTTTTGCCATTCGTATTAAAGAAACGATAAGCATGAATCAACAATATCCTTCAGTTTTACTGGAAAAAGCGGTGGGGGAGTTTGCCAAACTTCCCGGCATCGGACGGAAAACGGCCATGCGGCTGGTGCTGCACTTGCTGCGTCAGGATACGGCCACGGTAGAGGCTTTCAGCAGTGCCATTTCTACCTTGAAGAAAGAGGTGAAGTATTGCAAGGTGTGCCACAACATTTCTGATACGGATGTGTGCCGCATCTGTTCCAATCCTTCGCGCGACGTGACCACGGTGTGTGTGGTAGAGAATATACGCGATGTGATGGCGGTAGAGAACACCCAGCAGTATCGCGGGCTGTATCATGTGCTGGGCGGGGTGATTTCGCCCATGGACGGCATCGGGCCTTCCGATTTGGAGATTGAAAGTCTGGTAAACCGTGTGAAAGAAGGTACCGTCAAGGAGGTAATCCTGGCACTGAGTTCTACGATGGAAGGAGATACCACCAACTTCTACATTTTCCGCAAACTGGCGGGCTGCGATGTGAAGATAACCGTCATTGCCCGTGGAATCTCCATCGGTGATGAATTGCAATATACGGATGAGGTGACGCTGGGACGGTCCATTGTGAACCGCGTGGCATTTACTGGAACCCTTTAAAGATAGAAAGAAATGGAAAAAAGAATGACTCGTCTGCTCCGCGTGCTGGAAGCGGAATTTGCCTTGTTCTGGATACTGGTCGTGGCAGGGTGTGTGTTGTATGAAACGGATGTATTGCCTCAGGGGAGTATGGTGGGCGATGCACAGGCAGAATACATCTTGCAGACTGTTGGCATTTTGCTGACGGTGTGTCTGATACCCTTGTCGCTGCGCATGTTCAGCCTTTCGCTGACGCGCTATGTCCGTCAGTTGTCCTTGCCCGAAGCATTGGTGAGCTACCGCCGCTGGTGTGAAATCCGTCTGGCCATGCTGCTGGCCCCGGCGTTGTTTAATCTGACGGTGTACTATACCACGCTCGATGTCACCTGTCTGTTGTGTATGGGCATGCTGCTGGTAGCTTCACTGTTTTGTGTGCCGGGACGCGGCCGCCTGATGCGGGAGCTTGATTTGCAGAAAGACGAACCGGAAAAATGAACACACCATGAAACAGGGAAATATCAGTCTCCGCGCACCCGAGCCGGAAGATTTGGAGGTGATGCTCTCGTTTGAGAATGATGCGGCACTTTGGGAACTGGGTACGGCTACGGGCCCTTATTCCCGCTATCAGATGAAACGCTACATCGCCGAGAGTCAGAATGACTTGTATGCCGACGGGCAACTGCGGCTGATGATTGTGTGCGAAGGGCAGGGAGTGGCCGGTATTGTGGATGTGTTTTCCTTTGATGCACGTCACAACCGGGCGGAGGTAGGAATTGTAGTGCGGAAAGACTTGCGGGGGCAGGGGGTGGCGCAGACGGCACTTTCTCTCCTGGAATCGCATTGTTTTTCCTTGTTGGGTCTCCGGCAATTGTATGCCTATGTGCCGGTGGGGAATGTAGCCAGCCGGAAGCTGTTCACTTCGGCAGGCTATACCGAATGTGGTATCCTGAAGGACTGGATACGGGTAGGCACTTCTTATCAGGATGTGTGTTTCTTTCAGAAAATCAACGGAATATAGGTCGTTGTAAAAAACTTTAAAACAGGGTTGAAAAAACGCCTTTGCGTTTTAACTTAAACGCCTTTACGTTTTAGGTAAAACGCAAGGACGTTTTACTTTAAATGCACTTGCGTTTGAAAGCAAACGCTTAGGCGTTTTTGAGGGTCAACGTAATAATCTGAGGGGTAAATCCGATAAATTTATATCTTTGCCGGA
>OGXQ01002797.1_pt1 | contig 11170 bp, 8 predicted proteins | sample 1576291 | NCBI WGS metagenome assembly OGXQ01 (sample SAMEA3541575, study PRJEB24748) | human gut metagenome | biome: human gut; feature: human-associated habitat; material: faeces | place: China | collected 2012 | reverse complement strand
TACGTTCGGCACTTTCCTGCGCAAGGAGCTTTTCAAAGCGATGGTCTTTATTGCGGTTGACGACAACGCCCGGCAAGAGTCCCGGGTGGCGTTTGAGGGGTTCGTGCAGAGAAACGCGTACCAAGCCCGGACGCAGCTGCTCGGCGCGATTGACGCGCAGACCTTCGAGTTCTTCCTCGGGTGTCAGATACACCAGGCCGTCGCCGTTGGCAATTTCGGCTTTGGTGGCGATGTCGACGGTGGAGCAACCAGAGCTTACTGCTACGACCTTGCCCACGGTCTCTCCCGTGCTCTTGGGCGTATCGAGTGCCGCAATCTGGGGGCGTCTGCCGTTGACGAAGTAGTCCGTTGCGCCGCGTCGAAACGTTTTCTCGGGGTCCGGCTCAAAGGTAAAAGTCGAGACGCCCACGGAAGCGCGCTGCCAGTTCTCGCCTGCGTGCTTTTCCAGCAGGGCGTCAATTTTGCGGCGGTAGTATGCTGTGAGATTCTTGACGTATTCGGGGCCTTTGAGGCGTCCTTCGATCTTAAAGCTTGAGACGCCGGCGGCGATGAGTTTTTCGAGATTGGCGGACTGATCGTTGTCCTTGAGGCTTAAGACGTGCTTGGAGCGGACAATCGATCGCCCCGAAAGGTCGGTGACGTCGTAGGGCAGGCGACAGGGCTGAGAGCATTGTCCGCGGTTGGCCGAGCGTCCTGTGAGCGCCGCCGAAAGATAGCATTTGCCCGAATAGCTCACGCACAGGGCGCCGGCAATGAAAAACTCGATGCGGGCGCGCGGCATCGCCTTGCGGATGGCCGCGATTTCATCGAGCGTCAGTTCGCGGGCCGGCACGACCTGTGCGAATCCCAGACTGTCGAGAAAGAAAGCCGGATTTCTCACAGAAAGCACCCTGGATTACCGCATTTCCGGCCTGTTGGCCTATATCAACAGCCATTTGGAAGAGCCTATGGACGTAGCTTCCCTTTCTGCTTTAAGCGGCTTAAGCTCCTATCACATGATGCGCCTGTTTAAACAGGAAACCGGCTATACGGTTGGAAATTACATTACGGAAAAGCGGCTGATCAAGCCATGTTCACGTACCAAGCGCCTTGCCTTCGTTCTCAATTCGAAAACCGAAAGAGAAGGGGTATCATCGACATACAACGGAGCGTCATACAATTCCTTAATCTTATAGTCCAACTGCCCCCATTCGTATGGAGCCAACTGCCCACTCTTAATTTTCTCGCCCGGTATTTCGCACACATTGACAATCAAACGATTGACCAACTGCACGTTCGCCATTTCAAGCGAGAACAATGCTACCGGAATTTTTGCATTGACTGCCATATTCTTAGCCATTGAAAGCACGAATGCTGTTTTACCCATGGCGGGACGAGCAGCAATAATCACAAGGTCGGAGTTCTGCCATCCCGAAGTCATCTTGTCCAGTGCATGGAAACCACTCTCCAAACCACTTAAACCATCCGTCCGAGCCGCCGCCTTCTGAAGCATCTCATACGCCTCCTGAATAACCGGATTAATCTGCGTATAATCTTTCTTCATATTCTGCTGCGAAATCTCGAACAGCTTCCCTTCAGCTTCTTGCATCAAATCATCCACATCCTGTGTCTCATCGAAGGCTTTCGTCTGAATATTACTGGTAAAAGAAATCAGTTCGCGTGCCAAGAACTTTTGGGCTATAATTCGCGCATGATATTCAATATGGGCAGACGATGCTACCTTCCCACTCAACTGAGTGATATAAAAAGGACCTCCCACTTCATCCAAATCACCGGTGCTGCGCAACTGCTCGGCAACGGTCAGAATATCCACCGGCTGCTGGCGTAGTGCCAACGCCGTAATAGCCTGATATATCAACTGATGACGATGCTCGTAAAAAGACTCGGGGCGAAGAATTTCACTCACCAGTGAATATGCGTCTTTTTCTATCATTAATGCTCCTAATACTGCCTCTTCCAATTCAGGTGCCTGTGGCTGCAAATGCCCATATTCATCAACAGGCTTTGCCTTTACAGTTTTAGGAGTACGTGTCGTTTTTCTTACTTCTGCCATTTCCTTTCGTTTAAAGTAGGGCAAAGATAGAACTTTTTGACGAGTTGAACATCCAGCCGGGAGCAAAAATAATAAAAGAAATACGAAGACTTTTTCTATAAAACATGAACAATCCATACACAAAATGGTTTTTTATATGGTTAAATGAAAAGTTTACCTTATATTTGAGCCGTGTCACGTGCTCAGGAGCCGTAATAAAGACACACTAGAAATTAATCTAAATAAAAGAATATGATAACATTTCCGAATGCTAAAATCAATCTGGGTCTGAATATTATAGAAAAACGCCCGGATGGTTATCACAACCTAGAAACAATTTTTTATCCTATCAATCTTCAAGATGCGTTGGAAGTCACACGCTCCACAAACAGTGACAAAGAGTACAATCTCCATGTAAGCGGAAGTGCTTTGGACGGCGAACCGGAAGATAATTTAGTAGTTAAGGCTTATAAGTTACTGAAAGAAGATTTTCCACAAATGGCAGCCATCGAAATTCATATGTACAAACATATTCCTGCAGGAGCAGGATTGGGAGGCGGATCATCAGATGCAGCATACATGATTAAATTATTAAATGAAAAGTTTGCTCTGAACATCAACCATGCGAAAATGGAAGAATACGCGGCACGCCTCGGTGCCGACTGTGCATTTTTCATTCAAAACAAACCGGTATTTGCAACCGGCATAGGGAATATCTTCGAACCGGTCGATTTGTCTTTGAAAGGATATCACATTGTATTGGTCAAACCGGATATTTTTGTTTCTACCCGTGATGCTTTCGCTGCCATAAAGCCACAACGTCCTGCCGTTTCCTTAAAAGAAGTAATCAAGCAGCCGGTAGATACATGGAAAGACAACATGCAAAATGATTTTGAAGACAGTGTATTCTTGAAATTCCCCGAAATAGCTGCCATCAAAGATGAATTATATGATTTGGGAGCCGTATACGCATCCATGAGTGGTTCCGGTTCGTGCGTATATGGTATATTCAAAGAACCTATAGAGAACGTAGAAGATAAGTTCTGCCAGTGTTTCTGCAGACAGCGTGAGTTGGAGTAAGGATTAACCATTCTTCTAACTTGTTCAGAAAACTCTTCAAACAGCCGGTGTATGCTGTTTGAAGAGTTTTTTATGTCATCAAACTTAGAATGCAACACACAAGCATAAAAAAAACTGTCCCCCGACTCACGTCGAGGAACAGCCACAACACAAACACAAAATAAAACACGACAAAACTACTATGCAATTTTTTAGCCTGCTCTATGTTTTGAGTAACATAACTACCGCCAATCAGGTATTCACATATCCAAGAGGGGTTTCAGGTTATTTGCATCTATAAAACGCCACACTAGCGTCCTTTGTTCATCGGTCTTTCTAAAAATATCTTAATTCTTATTGAATTCCTCTTTCTCTTAGTTTCAGCTGCCAGTTCCAAGCCGAACGTAGAGTGTCCTCCAAATTGGCTTCTGCCTTCCATCCCAACTCCTTATTAGCAAAATCAGGATTAGCCCATACCTTCTCAATATCTCCGGCACGACGACCCACGATCTGATAATTAAGTTTCACACCGGTAGCTTTTTCAAACGTATTGATCAGTTCCAATACAGAAACGCCTTTACCCGTTCCAATATTAAAGACTTCCACCTTCTCCTTCTGCTTGTTATTCAAAATGCGATCCATTGCGATAACGTGAGCCTTCGCCAAATCCACTACATATATATAGTCACGGATGCAAGAACCGTCCGGTGTATCATAATCATCCCCGAACACACTCAGTTTTTCACGAATACCCATCGCTGTCTGAGTAACATAAGGTAGCAAATTTTGTGGAACCCCATTAGGTAATTCACCTATTAATGCAGTGGGATGTGCGCCAATAGGATTAAAGTAACGCAACATAATAGCATTGATAGGCGATCCCGAAGCAACTGTATCACGAATAATTTCTTCATTGATCTGTTTTGTATTACCGTACGGAGACTCAGCCTTCTTAATCGGAGCCTCTTCCGTTACAGGAAGAACATCGGGCTGACCATACACCGTACATGATGATGAAAAAATAATACCTTCTACTCCATGTTTCGGCATTAATTCCAACAGGTTAATCAATGAAACCAAGTTATTGCGATAATACAACAACGGTTTTTGTACCGATTCACCCACAGCCTTGCTAGCCGCAAAATGAATAATACCTTTTATACCCGGATATTTAGTAAACAGCTTATCCATTCCCTCAAGATCCAAGCAATCCAACTTTTCAAATGCAGGACGGATTCCTGAAACCTTTTCTATATTATCTACCACATCGGCGCTTGAGTTGGACAAATTGTCCACAATCACTACGTCGTAACCGCTATTTTGCAGCTCTACTACCGTATGAGAACCGATGTAGCCGGTTCCTCCTGTTACTAAAATTCTTTCTTTCATAATACTTAATATTCTGTCGTTTTCTAATAGGTTCAAAACAACTTCGACGGGTAGATCTCTTTTCGTATCATATCATTGATACGAAGCAGGACTTGTATCTTGTCATCATGCGATACCAATCCCATCCATCTGGCAGGTGTCTCAATCACTTTCACCCTGACTCCGTCAGCAATACGCTCATTCATAAAAGCCGGAATAGAATAATGGGCTTTCATATCCATTCCATTCTCATCTATGAACTTATCGAACGCCTTCTTCATCTCACCGAATACCTGCGGAGTAAATCCCCACATATTCATTGAAACCAAGCTGTTGTCATCCAAAGCCACCCATTTATGTAATTCATTAGGATACATCGGATTTCCACTTATCCGTTCTACTCCTACACGGTCTGTAACGGACAACAGATATCCTTTTTCATCCACTTCACAAATACCACGGGTAACCCCTCCGCTTTCCGCCAATACATTTCTCAGCCTGTAGCAAATATTGAAACTATGGTAGTCAGCTTCTCCCAACATCACCAGATTATTATATAACAATTCAAAACTTTCTCTTTGGTAAAAGTTCACGGCATTTATCACACCGAATGGAGAGTCAATCAACTCTTCTCCCATCAGAACAGCTCTTACCGAACCGTACAGTGCTTTGCGCTTCGGATTACGCTTTTCTTCAGGAATCGTTTCCACATCCTGATAAACATACTCCACTTCTACCACATGTTCGTATTTGCCTGATACCAGTTTCTTGAATTCTTGTTCAAAATGTCTGCTTATGACAAATACGATCTTATTAAATCCGACTCTTACGGCATCATATATGGAAAAATCTAATATTGTTTCGCCATTAGGACCTATTCCCTCCAGCTGTTTCAATCCACCATATTTATTCCCCATAGTGGCCGCGAGTACAATCAAGGTCATAGCCATTTAATCTCTCTATTAATTCTAATGCAAAAATAAGCATAAAAATTGAATTTACGGACAAGAACAATGGATTTCTTTCTAATAAAAAAGTCCGAAGCTGTGCTCCGGACTTCTGAATCGGTTTATTTTAACGATGAAGTGAATTTATTCTATTCCAAACAAAACACCCAAGCCTTTGTCTACACCTGAAAATCCCATGAATGCCATTGCCAGCAGACCGGCAGTAACCAATGCGATAGCCATTCCCTGCATTCCTTTAGGTATATTCACCAAACTTAATTGTTCACGGATACCTGCAAACAACACCATAGCCAAAGCAAAACCAAGAGCTGTAGAGAAGGCATAAACCACCCCCGTCAACAAATCAAAGTCTTTCTGGATTACCAAAATAGCCACACCCAGAATACAGCAGTTAGTAGTAATCAACGGAAGAAAGACTCCTAATGCCTGATAAAGGGCGGGAGATACCTTCTTCAAAATAATTTCCACCATCTGTACCAATGCTGCAATGACAAGGATAAATGCAATGGTCTGCAGATAGGTAAGACCTGTCGGTACCAGTACAAAGGTATAAATCAGGTTTGTCACAATAGAGGCCAGCACAATTACGAAAATAACGGCTGCGCCCATACCCAGAGAGGTGTCTACCTTCTTGGATACACCAAGGAACGGGCAGAGTCCCTGGAACTGGCTCAGGATGATGTTATTCACCAGAGCAGCGCCCACAATTACTAAAATTAATTCTTTCATCTACTCAGCCCCTCCTATTCTGCCGTTTTCTCTGCAGCTGCTTTTTCAGCGGCTGCTTTTTTTGCTGCAGCTGCCTTCTCAGCGGCTGCTTTCTTTGCTGCCAGAGCCTCTTCTTCTTTCTTTCTGCGAATTTCTTCCAGAGCCTCATGGTTTGCCTGACATGCAGAGCCGCTGCAGGTTAAGCAGTTGCCGCCGCAGGCCAGCTTGGAAGGAGCCACAGAGCCATTAGTAGCAGAGGGAGCCTTAAATTTGTTCTGAAGGGCAGTCAGGCCAGCCAGTACAAAGAATGCTCCGGGTGCCAGACCGAAAATAGCAATACGGTAATTTTCCGGAATCAGCTCAATACCGAAAATGGAGCCAGAACCAAGGATCTCACGGAAAATAGCAATACAGGTCAGACCTACAGTAAATCCAAGACCCATACCAATACCATCAAAAGCGGATTCCACAGGACCGTTCTTTGCTGCATATGCCTCAGCGCGGCCAAGGATAATACAGTTTACTACGATCAGCGGAATAAAAATACCCAGTGACTCATACAGGCTCGGAATATATGCCTGCAGAAGCAGCTGTACAATAGTAACCAGAGAAGCAACAATTACAATATATGCCGGAATACGTACCCGATCCGGAATAATTTTCCGCAATGCGGAAATAAATAAGTTAGAGAAAACCAGAACTGCCGTTGTGGACAGTCCCATGCCGACGCCGTTGATGGCGGTTGTGGTAACTGCCAGAGTCGGACACATACCAAGCATCAGGACGAAGGTCGGGTTTTCTTTAATAATACCGTTATATAAACGTTCTACACATTTATTCATGACTTCCTACCTCCTACTGTGCCAGGCAGTTCTTTACATAGTAAACTGCCCCGTTTACTGCACCAGTTACTGCATTTGAAGTAATGGTCGCACCGCTGATTGCATTAATCTCATTCTCTGCGGAAGCGCCGTTTTTGGTAACAGTAAATGAATCTACATTCTTGCCTGCATACTGGCCTTTCCATTCCGGCTTGTCTGCATTCATACCAAGACCTGCTGTCTCAGCCAGAGTTAAAAACTCAATGCCGGAAACTGTGCCGTCTGCTTCAATACCTACAGAAACAGTAATTGCGCCGCCATATCCGTCCTTGGAGGTAGAGGTAACAACATATCCCACCTCTGCGCCGGAAGCGTCCTTGCCGCTTACCGCCTCGTCCACAGTTACATTGCCATAGCCCAGGCCTGAAATCTCCGTATTGGCTGCTGCCAGAGCATCTGCAGAACCAGCCTCCTCAAAGATCTCTGCTGCCGGTAGAACTGTCTTATAAGCCTCTGCCTTGGCAGCCATCTCAGCCGCAGCAATGGGAGCCTTTGTAATCTCATAAACACCGCCCAGACATGCACCGGACACCAGTGTGATGGCAAACAGGATCATGGCATCTTTCATAAATCCGCCTTTACTCATGATTTTTTGCCCTCCTTTCCAAATGGTGTCGGAAGAGTGAAGCGCTCAATCAGCGGAACCAGCAGGTTGCTGATGATAATTGCGTAGGAAACACCCTCCGCAGAACCGCCGAAAATACGGAACAGTCCTGTCAGAATACCTAAAAGAATACCGAACACAATCTGGCCCTTTGGTGTGATCGGGCTGGTCACATAGTCCGTTGCCATAAAAAAGGCACCGAAAATCAGACCGCCGCCGCAAAGGTGAGCCAGTACATAATTCAGATCCTGCTGTCCAAAAATAAATATGAAAACAGCGGTGGTCAGAATATAGGTAACCGGAATTCTCAGGGAAATCACTTTTTTCACAACCAGGTAAGCTGCACCGATTAACAGGGCAATCACAGAAACCTCACCAATGGTTCCCGGAATCTTACCAATAAACATCGCTGCTACATCTACACTCTCGCCTGCCTTTAATACTGCCAGAGGAGTTGCTCCCGTCCAGCCGTCCAGAGTAAATGCAGACATCTGGCCGGTAAAGGAAATCAGCAGGAAGCATCTTGCTGCCAGAGCCGGGTTCATAAAGTTCTGTCCCAGACCGCCGTAAAGCTGCTTTACTACAATAATGGCGAACACACCGCCCAGAGCCGGAATCCACAGGGCAATCTCCGGCGGCATATTAAGCGCCAGAATCATACCGGTAACAACGGCACTGAAATCACTGATGGTACAGGGTCTTTTTGTAATCTTTTCAAATACATACTCACTCAGCACGCAGGCCGCAATGGTTACAATCAGAACCAGCAGCGCGTGAAGCCCAAACTGAAATACACCAAAGGCTGTAGCCGGAAGCATGGCAATCGCCACATCCACCATAATGCTCTGGGTCGTCTCATTGCTCCGAACGTGCGGGGATGAGGATACGTTTAATAATTTACTCATGTCTTATCTTCCCCTCCTACGCTTTCTTTCTGCGGTTTGCTGCAACCGTTTTTCTCATTTCCTTGAAGGCCTGGGTCAGAGGACGCTTAGCCGGACAGATAAAGGTACAGCTTCCGCACTCCATACATTCCATGCCGCCAACCTTTTCAAAGGCCTTACAGTCGCCCTTTAAGGCTGCCTTCATCATCTTTACCGGCACAATATGGCTGGGACATACGCTTACGCACTTGCCACAGCGGATACAGGGCGTCTCTGCATTGGCAGCAACCTCGTCCTTGCTCATGCACAGCAGAGCGGAGTTAGTCTTTGTCACCGGAATATCCGTTCCAAATAAAGCCATACCCATCATAGGGCCGCCTGCAATCAGCTTCTCCGGCTCTGTTTTAAAGCCGCCTGCTGCCTCGATCAGCTCCTGCATATTGGTACCGATCTTCACCTGGAAGTTCTGGGGATTTGCAATCGCATCACCCGTCACGGTAACTACGCGGCGCATCAGCGGCGTTGTCTTACATACAGCATTATATACGGAAATAACCGTGTCAACGTTATCTACAATACAGCCAGCGTCCGCAGGAAGCATGGAGGAATTCACCTTTCTTCCAGTTACTGCATAAATCAGAGAACGCTCACCGCCCTGAGGATACTTGGTCTGCAAAGGACATACCTCAATCCGGGACTCGTCCTTTACCAGCTCCTGAAGCTTTTTAATTGCCTCCGGCTTGTTATTCTCAATGCCGATTACACCCTTGGCGTTGTCAAACAGCTGAAGGATCACCTTCAGACCGCCTACTAACTTCTCCGGCTCTTCCATCATCAAACGGTAGTCAGATGTCAGATATGGCTCACACTCTGCACCATTCACCAGAATATATTCGATTTTACTCTCATCCTTTGGTGCCAGCTTTACATGTGTGGGGAATCCAGCTCCGCCCAGACCTACAATTCCGGCCTCCTTCACAATATCGCGGATCTCCTGCTTTGACAGCTTTGCCGGATCGCGGTCTGCACCCAGCCCCTCTACAGCAGTGTACTCACCATCATTTTCCACCACAATGGAGTTTACCATCGCACCGTTTGCAACACGCCTTGGCTCAACTGCTTTGACCGTTCCGGAAACAGAACAGATAACATTTGCAGAAATGAAGCCGCTGGCTTCGCCGATTTTCTGGCCTGCCAGAACCTTGTCACCCTTTTTCACCAGCGGAATCGCCGGAGCGCCGATGTGCTGAGACATTGGATAAACCAGATCTCCCTTCGGCATCAGGATCTGTACCGGCTTGTGCTCGGACAATTCTTTTCCTTCATAAGGATGAACGCCGCCTTTAAATGTAGCCAATCCCATGAATCCTTACCCTCTTTCTCTACTTTTTTCTTGCATTTTATTGACAAAATCTCTCACCTTGTCATCCATATCAGTATAACATAATTAAACAGGCCATTCAATTCCATTTTTCTCCTTGTATACTGTGTATATAATACATTTCTCGACCATTTTGTCTCATTTCTAAGTAGTTTTCGACTATTTTTTGTTAATAAAAAAACAAGTTTTTCTGTTTTTGTATTTATTATGTTTTTCTAAAAAAACAATTTATTTTTTATGAATTCCAATGATTCAAGAAAAAGGGTGAAATGAGGAAAAAACTGACAGGAGAGCTGATTTCCTGCGGATGTCAGATTGTGAAATTTTTGTTCATTTTTAGCGTTTTTTATGAAAATTTTTGATTTATTGTTTTTTCTTATTTATATTAATAAGTGTTGCTTATTTATTTTCATTTAAAAAATTTTTTCAATTTTTTGAAAGAAGTGCAATAAAACTCACTGCCTCTGCATTAACTAATTGAACGGATGAAAAGAGGAACGCTCTGAAGCAGAACATGCGGCAAAAAACCTATCAAGAACATTTACGAGATCCCTTGATGCATTACACTCTATCACACACCGCCGCAGCTCCTGTACAGGGGCAGACTCCTTTTCAAAAAACCTTAAAAATTAGGGTTGCAACCAAAAGAAGCGGGATTTCCCACAGCTCAACAAACTGTGAAAAATCCCGCTTCTTTTTTATACTCTCCTCAAAACAGAAAAACGTGATAAAATAGAAAAATAAAAACCACGAAACCATACAGGGAGGTATTTCTATGACTCAACCAGAACGCCGCGATGCATCTATGGCCTATATCAGCGATGACGCTGTCATGGAAGAACAGCGCCAGTGCCGCAGGATTCTTCAGCGGTTTAATTTTGCCGATCGCTCTGACTTTGAAGGTCTGGCCACCATCACAAAAGAGCTTCTCGGTAAATCCGATCACGCCTTTATTAACCCGCCCTTTTTCTGTGACTACGGAAAGCATATTGAAGTGGGCAAAAACTTCTATGCCAATTACAATTGTACTATTCTTGATGTAGCAAAAGTAACTATCGGAGACAACTGCATGCTGGCTCCTAACGTAGCCATCTATACAGCAGGCCATCCCCTCCACCCGGTATCCCGCAATTCTCTATACGAATACGGAATTCCCGTTACCATTGGAAACAATGTCTGGATTGGCGGCAATGCAGTGATTCTTCCCGGTGTCACCATCGGAAATAATGTGGTAATCGGTGCGGGAAGCGTAGTGACGAAAGATATTCCCGACGACAGTGTTGCA
>OGXQ01002792.1_pt1 | contig 11181 bp, 9 predicted proteins | sample 1576291 | NCBI WGS metagenome assembly OGXQ01 (sample SAMEA3541575, study PRJEB24748) | human gut metagenome | biome: human gut; feature: human-associated habitat; material: faeces | place: China | collected 2012 | reverse complement strand
ATAGGGACAGTGTATGAAGCTGCTTTAGCTCGGAGAGAACTTCTACACCCTCACATTTTTCCATTAGGGTCAGTTCCTCCAGATTGGGATAATCTCGCAGGAAGGACAGATTCACCTTCCGCTCTCCCGTCACAGACAGACACCGTACCGCATCTGGTTTTAGTCCATTCAGATCAATCTTTTCTCCGCCGCGCCAGAAAACTGCGGTGCAGTATGCCTGTTCCATTTTGCTTCTCTCCTTATTCTGCTACCAAAACAGTCCTGTTGTACTCATGCCAGTTCCGCATCCAGAATCTGCACCTGTTGCCCTTTTTCATTCACATAGTAAAGTGCAATGTAGTCGATGCCGTCCCGCTTGACCTGCTCCCAGGGCATCCGCTCACCGTTGATCAGTTCTACGGTATCCGCTTCGTCCACCTCAAAGTCCTCTTTTTCGTTCTCATAGTCGTTGCCGCAGCCCAGCTCCAGCACCAACTTGGAGGCAGGGATTTCATACCGCTTGAGGGGGCGGTGTTCCAGTTCTGCCGGATCATGCTCATCGCAGAACAGGTTGTTATAGCCATGCCGCCCGTTGTCGAAGATGACAAATGTCTCGCCGCTCTCCGGGTCACGGGCTGCCACCAATCCAGGGGCCTCGTCGCCATCTATGATATAGGGTTGGGGCTCTCCCTTCACCGTGAACAACTCTCCGTAATACCAAACCTCCAGCAGTTCATTTCCAGCAGAGGAGCAGAGGGTCACGGTGGGCAGGCGCTTTTGTGCCTGTTCCTTAACATGGCCCTCCAGCCAGGTGGGAATTTGGGGAAGGGACGCCCCTTTCTCCTGGTTGGCGGGCGACGCCTGTGCATCGTTCCACGGCTCCATATCCAGGCTGATGATCCATCCCGTATAATCGCTGTACTCCATTGTGGTGTGCGCCCGGATATAATCCTCGCCCCAGAGGGCCACATCCGCTTTGCTGTACCAGGTAGTCTGGGTTACGCCGTCCTCATTGGTAACATCGCAGCAGAGATAATCTTCCGCTTTTCCGTTTCTCAGTGCTACCATACGGAGGATTCTGGTGTCTTCAGGGGTGATGTCTCGAAAGTTTAATGTTAATGCCATTGGGCAGCCTCCTTGTAGTAAAAGATTTCGCAGATCTCTTTACGCATCCTGTGATCGAAAAATTTCAAAATACCGCTCTTTCAGTTCCTTCGGAGCCGTCTTAATGACCTTGCTGCCGCCGTTTTCAGAGGCTTGCCCCCAGATGGCCCAGAGCAGGCTCTGCCAAGCGATGGCCCGGAATTTCGGGTCTTCGTTTTCTTCCGGCAGGAGATAAGCGGAAAAGCGGCGCTTGACTGCCAGCAGTGCATCCAGGCTTTCCCCATTGGCGATCAGGCTGCGGAATTCTCTGGCAGGCTCCAGCCACTGCATAGATAATGCGCCCCGCACCAATACCCCCAGCGTCCATGGTTGAAACCCAAACTTTCGGATCAAGGCATGAAGGAATTTCCCTTGCAGGGAGGAGTGCTCGTCATCGCAGAGATCCAGATACTCCGTCACCAGCGGTGCCCACGGTTCTCCCTCCAGCCCCAGGGCAAACACGGCGAAGGTGCCGGGCATCGCACAGGCTTCATCTGAGAGGTTTTGGTACCACTCAAATTCCCGCATAGCCAGACGAGCGTATCGCGCCATAGCCGGATGCAGATTGGGGTGTTGCACAGCACAGGCAAAGAGCTGATTGACGCCCTTTTTGGGCAGACCGGGAATGGGCAGATAGAGTTTTTCCTTCCCACGGAACTCCACCGAGTAACTGCGGGGAAATCCCTCCTGCTCCAACACCGCACACAGGTAATCCAGAATTTCAGCATAGCACTCCTCCGTGGAGTCCCTGGCGGTGATGCGGATGGTAGCAAACACATCATTGGCCGATGCGGTGAAATGCTCCGTCTTACGCCGCTGGATGTCCTTTGGCAATTTGCCGCTGCCAGCTGTTTTCAGCTGCTTCACCATATCCGGGCGAAGCTGGGAAACCAGATCAAGGTAGTGTTCGGTTATAATCGTATTATCGCTGGCCCCATACACCGTATAACAGACCGCCACATAGCAAGTAAAGCGCAGCAGATTCTCGTCCACATCCTCCGGCCGCAGCTCCGGCCATGCGGTACAGAGCGGGAAAGGCGAAAAGTAGTCCTCATTCTCTCTAATCTCAAAAAACCTCTCCTGCACCTGGTGTTTGATGTATTTTCCCAAGGTGTAGCCAATCTCCCTCCAGCCCACCAGCCGCCGCAGGGCATCGCAGAATGTAACAGCTTCCTCATAGGGGAATCCCTTCAAAGGCAGTTTGGACAGATACCGCTCCAGGAGCTGGCTGGGAAGAAAGGGCGTTCCGCTTTGGTTCCGAACGACCACCGGATAGCCGGAATGGTTTTCTTTTGCAGTTCCATCCAACACATCCTGGATGCACTGATCGGCGTGTTCCAGCACTTCGGGGTTCGTATCTGGTTTCTGGATCAAATAATAACGACCTTGTACGCCGTCGCGTTTCGGCAAACTCATAGCAGGCCACCACTTCCTTCCAGGTTCTCCGTTATCGGAATAAAAATCTGTCGGTAAAGTTCCTTCAGTTCCTCCGAAGCTGCTTCCACCACTTTCTGACCACCCTTGGCGCTGGCTTTGCCCCAGATCACATAGCAGACCGTTTCCCATGCGTATTGCAGCACTTCCTCCGGGCTGGCTTCTGTTTCCTCAGCGGGTTCCTCGTCCTCGTCATCATCCTCGTCGGAGGAAAAACCGCTTGGAACGATCTCGGACAGGTGGATTTTTGCCTCCAGCAGAGCGCCCAGGCTTTCTGCATTTGCCATCCACGCGGTATAGTCCTTGGAATACTTCATGTTCTGCATGGACAGCACCCCACGGACAAATACAGGGACGGTATCGGCGGTAAATCCGAACTGTTTCACATACTCCCGGAGGAATTTTTCCTGTAAGTGGGAGTGCTCATCATCGCAGAGATCGAGATAATCCCATACCAGCTGCTGCCACTCTTGCCCCAGCATTCCCAGGGCGAACACGGCAAAACTTCCGGGGAGCGCGCACTGCTCATCGCTGAGATTGGTGTACTGCTCATATTGCCGCATGGCAAGCCGGGCGTACCGTTCCATCAGGGGGTGGAGGCCGGGGTACTGCACGGCACAGGCAAAGAGCTGGTTTACTCCCTTTTTGGGCAGTCCTGTGATGGGAAGATACCTCTTTTCCGGCCCTTTGAACTCCACCGCATAGCTGCGGGGAAAATCCTCCTGCTCCAGAAGCTCACACAGGTAGTTCAGTACTTCATGGCAGCACTCCTCCGTGCTGTTCCTGGCAGTAATACGGATCACAGCAAAGGCATCGTTGGCCGATGCGGTGAAGTGCTCTGTTTTCCGCTTTTGCAGGTTGAGCGGCAACCTGCCGGTCCCATGTTCTTTCAGCTTTTTCACCATATCCGGACGGACTTTCTCCACCAATCCAAAGAGGTAATTGGCGTCCAGATACTGAAAGTCCATACCATATACCTTATAGCTCACCGCCACATAGCAGGCGAAACGCAGCAGCGGCTCCGGGACCTGCTCTGCACGGATACCTGGTTTTAGGGAATACTCCCGATCCCAGAAGTGGTCATCTTCATTGCCTGTCACGATAAAATATTTCTCCTGTAGCTCCCGTTGCAGCATATCAAGTAGATGGTGGTCAATTTCACCCCACCGGCTCTGGCGGCGCAGGTTTTCGCTGAAGGCGATGGCCTTTTCCGCGTCAAGGGTCTCAGCCCGCTGCGCTTCGGTCCATGTCCGAAGCAGTTGCCACACCTCAAAGGGCGCGCCTTCGCTGCTGACCACTACCGGAGGCCAGAGAGAATCAAGCCGCGTGATTCTCCCGTCAATGGCATCCTGGATGCACTGGTCAAAGAGCGGTTGCAGTTCCTCCTGCACCTCGGGCTTCATCCAGTAACAGCGCCCGTCCGCACTATTTCGTTTTGGTAAACTCATATCAGGCCACCTCTTTCCGAACAATAAAAAATGCCCCGCGACACCCCGTCATTTGGACAGGCTGACGCAGGGCGCGAAAAGGCCGCACAGAACCAAGACCTGTATCCCAAGGCTCTGTGTCTGACGATATTCTGCTGTCTTTCCCGTCCGCTTGGACATGGGTACTCATCCCTATCCATTTGCTTTCACCTACCGCACATCCTCTTTTACCCGCTCCATCTCGTCCACCAGAGCCCTGACCTGGAAGTCCACCATATCCTCCGCCACCTCTGGGAATAGAAATGGCATGGTGTCTGGAATGGCTTTGTGTACCATCATCATGCTGAGGGCCAGATTGCCAAACAGCCGGGGATCAATACTGTCCACAGGGAGGCCAAAGATAGAAAGCAACTTCCCATAAAAACTGACTTGGTCCTGTCGGAATGCCTGAAAATTCTCTTCGGAAAGGCAGCGGCGCGCCTGCTGCTCCTCCTCAATGGACAAAACAGCAACTCCGCTTTTGGCCCCGTAGCAACAGTTTTTCAAAAAGGTCTCCACTCCCGCCCGCCAACTGAGTCCAGGGTCTTCCATCAGGGACCTTGCATAATCCAGCAGCCTGGGCTGCTGGTACCGCAAGGCATGGAGCACCAACTCCTCCTTGGATGAAAAGAAACTATAGAAGAAAGTCTTGGAAATGCCCACCTTTTTGCATAGAACATCAATGCTGCTGTGGATCAGACCTCGGTCCGCGATACACCGGATCATGGTGACCATCAGGGCTTCCTTTACCTGCGCCCTCTCCTCATCAGAATACGCCTTTCTTGCCACAAGCCGTCACCGCCCTATATAAATAACGAAATTAAAAAACAGTCTTTATTTGTATTATAGCGAAACTTAATTGAAATGCAAGACTGTTCCCAAAAATAAGTCCCCCGGTGCAACACACCGGGGGCATAGTAGGATGCGTTCAAAATGCCGGGGTAATCTTTGTTAACACCGTGCTAAAACCATTCTGAAAGATGTGGTTACTAACTGCCTCCCAATGCGTTACTCTGACCACATTTTTAGCCACAGTGCCGCTCGGAGCACACGGAAACAGTCCATCCGAAGAATGCTAAAGAGTAATCGGAATGGAACAAAAATGGCTATAAAGTATTAGAAATAATACAAAAAAGATAATTCCATCTCTTTGTTTCAGTGTATCATATTTAAACCTGTGTCTGTTTCTTACATCCAAGCAAAGCGCCCCTTTTGCAAGTACAGTATGTGTGTTTGGGTCCTCAAAATTAGGATCAAGCAGGCATGAAGGAATATATTATGGAACTATACATGCTTCCTATTAGTACAGGGTATAGAAGTATTCTTTGGTAAGAATTTGAAGATGCGGGTGAAGAATTGCTGCTGCGACCGGGAAGCCCGGACGGTAGGCGCTTTGGAGCATACCCTTAACTTCTGAAAGCATTAAATGAGGGGCAAGGGCTCTTGGATTGGCGACTCCTTGGTCCATATCGTTTTGACGATTGTATGAGGATGACTCAAACGCTCAGTTGTTGAATTAGGAGGCCCATGTTATAATAAAAATATATTTGAAAATATTTCCCGATTGGCAACAAAGCGAGGAAACATTGGAGTACGTATAATCATTCAAGAAAAGCGGGGTGACCTCCATGACTCCTGAACAAAAAGCGCGTGAGGCAATTGATCAGAGACTCATTCAGTCCGGTTGGATTTTGCAGGATATGCGGCAGCTCAATCCTATGGCTGCTCCCGGCGTAGCGGTGCGGGAATTTCCCACCAGCACCGGGCCGGTGGATTATGCGCTTTTTATAGATGGCATCCCAATCGGGGTTGTGGAGGCCAAGGCAGATGAAAAAGGAGAAAATATCACCACTGCTGAGGCGCAGTCCAGCCGGTACGCCAGGAGTACCTTCAAGTGGGTCAAGACAGACTACCGCATCCGGTTTGCCTATGAAGCCACGGGAAAGCTGACTCGTTTCACCGATTACAAAGACCAGAAATACCGCTCCCGCCGCATCTTCAGCTTTCATCGCCCGGAGAGCCTGCGGGAACTGCTGAAACAGGATGACACCACCCGCAACAACATGAAGCATTTTCCGCCCCTGGACACTACCGGGTTCCGGGATTGCCAGGTCACGGCCATCCACAATCTGGAGAAGTCCTTCGGTGAGAACCGTCCCAGAGCGCTTATTCAGATGGCCACCGGCGCAGGCAAGACGTTTACCGCCATCACCGCAGTTTATCGTCTGCTGAAATATGCCAAGATCAACCGGGTGCTGTTCCTGGTGGATACCAAGGGCCTGGGAGAGCAGGCGGAGCGGGAATTTCTGGCCTATCGGCCTAATGACGACAACCGATCTTTCTCCCAGCTCTACGGTGTGCGGCGGCTGAAGAACTCTTACCTGCCAAACGATGTGCAGGTGTGCATCAGTACCATCCAGCGGATGTATTCCATCCTGAAAGGGGAGGAGCTGGACGAGTCTGCGGAGGAGACTTCTTTTAACGAACTGACCACAGCGGATCGCCAGCCTGCCAAAGAGGTGGTCTACAACGAGAAATATCCGCCGGAATTTTTCGACTGTATCATCATCGACGAGTGTCACCGCTCTATCTACAATGTGTGGCAGCAGGTTCTGGATTACTTTGACGCCTTCCTGATCGGGCTGACTGCCACGCCGGACAAGCGCACCTTTGCCTTCTTCAACGAGAATGTGGTCAGCGAATATTCTCGGGAGCAGGCCATCATCGACGGGGTCAATGTGGGGGAGGACATCTTCCTCATTGAGACTCAGGTGTCCAAGAGCGGCGCCCACATCATGAAGCAGATGATCGAATACCGCAACCGGCTTTCAAGGGAAAAGCGGTGGAAGCAGATGGACGAGGATGTGGACTACCGGCCCACCCAGCTGGACCGGGACATCGTCAACCCCAGTCAGATCCGCACAGTGATCCGCTCTTTCCGGGAAAATCTGTTCACCAGACTGTTCCCCCGTCGGCGTGAGGTCCCCAAGACCCTGATCTTTGCCAAGACAGACAGCCACGCCGACGACATCGTCCAGATCGTCCGGGAGGAGTTCGGCGAGGGAAACGAGTTCTGCCAGAAAATCACCTACTCGGCCCAGGACCCGGAGGGGACCCTCAGCAGTTTCCGCAACAGCTATAACCCCCGGATCGCCGTCACTGTGGACATGATCGCCACCGGCACCGATGTGAAGCCTATCGAGTGCCTGATCTTCATGCGGGATGTGCGCAGCCGGAACTACTTTGAGCAGATGAAGGGGCGGGGGACCCGCATTCTCAGCAAGGACGATTTACAGAAGGTCACGCCCTCGGCCACAGAGAATAAGGACCACTTTGTCATTGTGGACGCTGTGGGGGTCACCACCTCCAAGAAGTCGGACACCCGTGTCCTGGAGCGCAAGCCCTCTGTCTCTTTGAAAGAACTGATGCTGAATGTGGCGCTGGGAGCCCGGGACGAAAATACCCTCACCTCCCTGGCCGGACGGATCATCCGCCTGAACAGCCAGATGTCGCCCGGCGAGCGGAAGGAGTTTACGGAGGTAGTGGGCCTGCCCGCCAACAAACTGGCGGAGGCGCTTCTGGACGCCTTTGACGAGGATGTGCTCACCGCCGCGGCTCGGGAGAAATTCCACACACAGGAGCCTACCGCGGAGCAGGTGCAGTCCGTCCAAAAGGAGGCAGTGGCCCAGGCGGCTGCTCCCTTCTGCCGCCCGGAGGTGCGGGATTTTATCGAAAATGTCCGCCGCAGCCACGAGCAGATCATCGACAACACCAACCCGGACACGGTGCTCTTCGCCGGATTCGACGCCCAGAAAGAGCAGACCGCCCAGCGGGTGATTCAGACCTTCCGCGACTTTATCCAGGAGCACAAGGACGAGATTATCGCCCTGCGCATCCTGTACAGCCAGACCTATCAGGACCGGCCCATAGTTCTGGAAAAGCTGAAAGCCCTGTATGAGAAGCTGCGGGAGAAAGGGGTCACCTTGGAGCGGCTGTGGGACTGCTACGCCATTCAGAAGCCGGAGAAGGTGAAGCAGACCAGTACTGTGCGCCAGCTGGCCGACCTGGTGTCCCTGGTGCGGTTCGAGATGGGAGAGGCGGACAGCCTTCAGCCCTTCGCCGACAAGGTGAACTATAACTTCCAGCAGTGGACCTTCCGCCGCAGCGCCGGCGCGGTCCACTTTACCCCGGAGCAGATGGAGTGGCTCCAGCTGGTGAAGGACCACATTGCCACCTCTTTGAGCATTCAGAAGGAGGATCTGGACCTGAGCCCCTTCGACCGCAGGGGCGGCCTGGGGCGGTTCTATCAGGTGTTCGGGGACAAGTATGAGGAGATTTTGCGGGAAATGAATCGGGAATTGGTGGCGTAAGGAGAGAATAACATGGGAATCTATGATGCTTTTAAAGATGCACTTAATGTAGCACAGAAAGCTGATAATGTTGAATTATACCGGAAACTGTTGGATTTGAGCGCCCAGGCACTTGATTTGCAGGCAGAAAATGCGAGATTGAAAGAAGAAAATACTGAGTTACGTAAGATAAGAGATTTGGAACAGAGTATTATTCGACACAACCAACCATATATTTCTATTAGCGACGATGAACGGCAGCTACCTTACTGCGCTGTGTGTTGGGCCAAGGAAAACAAACTTTATCAAATGAAAGTGCTTAATACTTACGGAGTTGCCGAAGTGTATTGCAAGAACTGTGGGAATAAATGTAGATATGAAAAATGAGATACAAAAATATTTGCTTAAAGATATTGCCGCCATTATAGCAGGGCAATCACCGGAGTCAAAATATTATAACACTAATGGAGAAGGGATTCCTTTTTTTCAGGGAAAAGCAGATTTTGGAGCCTTGTATCCTAATATAAGGACATACTGTTCTCAACCAATCAGAATAGCGGAGAAAGATGATATCCTTTTATCTGTTCGAGCTCCTGTTGGCCCGACAAATCTATCTCCTGGAAAGGTATGTATTGGCCGTGGATTAACAGCAATTCGTCCGGGCAGTAGCATTTCTTTGAAGTATCTTTTGTACTTTTTCAGGTACTATGAGGCACAGTTACAGAAGTCAGGTACAGGAACAACCTTCAAAGCGATTACACAGAATGTCATTAAAAATATTGAGGTGCCTGTTCCATCTCTTGATGAACAGGAGCGCATCGTATTCAAAATTGAGGAGCTGTTTTCCAAGCTGGACGCCAGCGTGGCGGAACTGAAAATCGCGAAGGAAAAGCTGAAGGTCTACCGCCAGGCAGTGCTGAAAGAGGCGTTTGACTCCGTCCGGTCCGATTGTATGACTACAACGATAAAAAGTGTTTGCGAAACAATTAAGGTTGGAATTGTAATCAAGCCAACACAGTACTATGTAAAAACAGATGGTGTATTTGCCTTTAGAAATGCAAATGTCCGCCGAAATTATATTGAAGATAACGACTGGGCGATGATTTCACAGGAAGGGCATCAAAAGAATTTGAAAAGTCAAGTCCATACAGATGATGTATTGATTGCCCGGTCTGGAGTGAATCTCGGAATGGCTGCGGCTGTACCTGAAAAATATGACGGATATAATGCAATTGATATTGTGATTGCTGTTCCTAAGAAAAATTTTGTGTTGCCGAAATATCTTGCTCAATATACCAATTCTCCATACGGAGTAGAGATTGTAAAGAAAAATCAGCATGGCGCGGCTCAAGGTCACCTAAATGTCAAGGAGTATGGGAACCTGCCAATCTTTTTGCCCAATATTTCAGTGCAAAATGAACTGCTTCAAAAAATTGAATCCCGCTTATCCGTCTGTGATAGCATTGAACAAACCATTGATACTTCTTTACAGCAGGCAGAAGCCCTGCGGCAGAGTATTTTGAAACAAGCTTTTGAGGGGAGGTTGATAGAATGACATCCCAAAACACTTCTAATGAAAATGTTCAAAGCAATGAAAAATATCCGTCTGCGGAATTTTTATATTCTGTGAGTTTAGAGGACTATAATCGAGTTCTGTCAAATTACGATAAAATCTATGATCGAATCAATGTTGCATTAACCTTATGCGGCGTAATTCTGATCGTAATACTAAGTAATGTTGATGTGATAACATTACTTAGTTGGAATAATTATTCAAACCTTGAAAAAATGGCAGTTGCCATCTATGGTTTATGTGCTGTTGGAAGTGCCGTTTTGATTGTCATTGCAGTCATTAAACTTCTTTTGCTTTCGAGAAGTAAAGAAATGCTGTCTTTTGACAGTAATAGTATCAAGACAGAATCTCTCTATAATGAAAAAATCGAAGATGCCGCATTGTGGGTAACACTTCAATATATCCGAGTGATAAATGATATACGAGAAAAAATAAAAGAAAAACAGAAAGCATTTAACACGGCAACAATACAAATAATTGTTGCTTTGCTTGCATATGTGATTTCAATGCTAATACATAACGGAGGATTAAAATGAGTACAGATAAGGATTTAGAATCTATCAAAAACGGTTGCGGATTAAGCAATTCTTCCACCTCAAACGATTCAAACCAGTCCACGGGAGTAGCCACAGAACAAAGAGGTCAGGACGCAGGCATCCGAAGAGATATTTTTACCCGCCAAGACAACCAAAAGGAAGGCGGGAAATAATGTCTGACCAAACCTCAACCATCATCTCCAAAGTCTGGGGGATGTGCGGTCCCCTGCGGGACGACGGCGTATCCTACGGTGACTACCTGGAGCAGCTTACCTATTTAATTTTTCTAAAAATGTCCGATGAATATTCCAAGCCGCCCTACAAGCGGGAGACCGGCATCCCCGCCGGCTGCGGCTGGTCGGATATGAACACCTTGAAAGGCGCGGAACTGGAGAGCAAGTACAAATCCATCCTGGAGACACTGGGGGAGCAGGGCGGCACCCTGGGCAAGATCTTTCAGGGGGCGGTCAACAAGATCAGCAACGCCGCCATTCTCTACCGCATTGTCCAGATGATCGACAAGGAAAACTGGGTGTCCATGTCCACCGACGTGAAGGGCGAGATCTACGAGGGCCTGCTGCAAAAGAACGCCGAGGACGTGAAAAGCGGCGCGGGCCAGTACTTCACGCCCCGGCCGCTGATCCGGGCCATGGTGGAGTGCATCCGACCGGAACCCAGGAAGACCATCGCCGACCCCTGCT
>OGXQ01002791.1_pt1 | contig 11185 bp, 8 predicted proteins | sample 1576291 | NCBI WGS metagenome assembly OGXQ01 (sample SAMEA3541575, study PRJEB24748) | human gut metagenome | biome: human gut; feature: human-associated habitat; material: faeces | place: China | collected 2012 | reverse complement strand
TTAGGAAAAGTTAGGCAGTCGATCGTATGGAAACAAAGAACGCTCGGGGTAATTCCCGGGCGTTCTTTGTTTTTTAAGGGAAATAATCTTAGCGGGCAAACAAAACAGCAAAGGTGTTGTTCTATGAGATACAGACGGTACAAACGCTTGTGGGGAGAGCTTCGCTCTTTTGGAGCAATCGGGGTCAATCGTCTATGAGTTCAACCATCAAAAGTATCTGATATGAGAAAAGTTTGTGAAAAACTACACATGAAAATCCGGTCAGGGTTGCTGTTAGGATTATGTTGCCTGTCGTGGTCGCTATCGGCGCAACGTATGGCCGTGCAAGGGACGGTAGTCGATAGTTCGGGAGAGCCGGTTATCGGGGCGAATGTCATTGTTCGGGGATCGTCTGCGGGCGTAGCGACCGATCTCGATGGGCGGTTCCGGCTCGATGTGGTTCCCGATGCTACTCTCGTAGTTTCCTATTTGGGATACAATACGCAGGAGGTTCCGGTAAACAATCGTTCGCAGATAACGATCGTTTTGCAGGAAAACGCTGTGGCTTTGCAAGAAGTCGTGGCGATAGGTTATGGAACTGTCCGCAAGAGCGATGCCACAGGGGCGGTTACTTTGGTGAAACCCGATGAGATAAATGCGGGTTTAGCGACTTCTGCACAAGATTTGTTGGTCGGGAAGACACCGGGTGTAGTAGTCACTCTCAACGGCGGTAAACCCGAGGGTGGCGCCGATATCCGTATTCGTGGAGGTTCATCGCTCAATGCGACGAACGACCCTTTGATCGTTATCGACGGTGTTCCTGTCGATAATTCAGGAGTGACCGGAATGTCCAATTCGCTATCCATGATTTCTCCCGATAATATCGAGTCGTTCACGATATTGAAAGATGCTTCGGCAACGGCCATTTATGGGTCGAGGGCATCGAACGGAGTTATCATTATTACGACGAAACGGGGACAGTCGGGAAAACCGCAAATCAATTTTACGGCCAATATGTATGTGAATACACCTCGTAATAAAGTGGGGGTACTCGACGGAGACCAATTCCGTCAGGTGATAACCGATTATTACGGAGAAGGGAGCCCGGCTTATAATTTATTGGGGACGGCCAATACGAATTGGCAGGACGAAATTTTGCGGACGTCGGTCAGTAGCGATTATAATCTGAGTGTAGGTGGAACGTATAAAATTCTGCCGTATCGGGTTGCGGTGAGCTATACCAATCAGAATGGTATTTTGAAAACCTCTGCTATGTATAGGGTGACGGCTTCGATAACGTTGAATCCCAAATTTTTCGACAATACGTTGAGTGTGACGGCCAATGTGAAGGGCTTTTATATGCACAACCGTTTTGTCGACGAAGGTGCTATCGGTGGCGCGGTATCCTTCGACCCGTCGCAATCGGTACGGGTCGATAACCTGCCCATCGGTAACGGATATTTTACATGGTTGAAACCCGGAACCGACGAATTTATAGGTATCGCACCCGTAAATCCGGTATCGCTTATCGACGAACGGTCCATGAAAGCCGATGTCTATCGCAGCGTGGGTAACTTGCAGCTCGATTATGTAATGCCTTTTTTGCCGGCGTTACATGCCAACTTGAATTTAGGATACGATGTCTCTCATAGTATTCAACATAATCTCATGACTCCCGACTCCCCTCTTACTTACAAGGAGAATAAAAAAACAGGGCTGGGACAAGACGAACGGTTGAGGCAACTCAAACGGAATTTGTTGCTCGACTTCTATCTCAATTATAAGCAGGATTTCGAGTCGATACACAGTAGGCTCGACGCTATGGCTGGATATTCGTGGCAACGTTTTTATAAAGATGGAGGAACCCGCACTACATTGATGCCCGATAAGGAACAATGGTTCGTCTCGTCCTATACCGACCATTTACAGTTGATTTCCTTCTTTGGGCGTGTGAATTATGCCTATAAGGACACCTATCTGTTTACAGTCACGTTACGTGGCGACGCGACATCTCGCTTTTCGAAAGATAACCGTTGGGGCGCATTCCCGGCCGTTGCGCTAGGGTGGAAAATTATCAACGAGCCTTTTATGGAGCGGGCGACTTCGTTTATGAGCGAATTGAAGTTGAGGTTGGGTTATGGTATTACGGGACAGCAGGACATTAGCGACAGTTATTTCCCGTATATGCCGTTGTTTACGATCGGCTATCCTACGGCATCCTATCCGTTCGGCTACCAATATTATTATACGATACGTCCTAACGGCTATGACCCCAATATTAAATGGGAGGAGACTACGACGTGGAATGCCGGTATCGATTTCGGATTTTTGAATAATCGCATTACGGGATCGTTGGATTACTATTATCGCGAGACGAACGATTTGATTAGTCGTATTCCTGTTCCGGCAGGGTCCAACCTTACGAACGAGATATACACCAATGTGGGACGTTTGCGCAACGAGGGTATCGAATTCAATATTCAAGCAAAAGTTATCGATAATAAAGATTTTACTTGGGATTTGGGTATGAACGTCGCTTGGAACTCCAATAAAATAACCAAACTGAATAAAAGCGAGAGTGCCGATTATTACATTCCGGTAGGAGGTATAGGCGGAGGTACGGGCAATACCGTACAGGCTCATAAGGTAGGGTATCCGGCATACAGTTATTTATTGTATGAACAAGTATATGATGCCGACGGTAATCCCATCGAGGGATTGTATGCCGACCGTAACGGCGACGGGGTCATAGACGAATCGGACAAATATATTCACCACAGCCGTGACCCGAAAGTCGTTATCGGTATCAACTCGACCATGAATTGGAAAAATTTCGATTTCGGAATCTCTTTGCGGGCCAACTTGGGCAATTATGTTTATGACAACGTATTATCTCAAAATTCGATATATAGCGCGATGTACAACAGCGCAGGTTTCCTGAGCAATATCATGCGGCGTGGGGCGAAATTCGAAACCCAGCAATACATGAGCGATTATTATTTGAAGAATGCCGGATTTCTGCGTTGCGACAACATTTCGCTGGGATATACTTGGAAACACCTGTTGGACGATGCGTTGCGGCTGAGAGTTTACGGTGCGGTACAAAATCCTTTTGTCATTACCAAATACAAGGGGCTCGACCCGGAAGTTTTTTCGGGTATAGACAATAATGTTTATCCTCGGCCCACGACCTATACGTTGGGTGTCGTTTTGACCTATTAACCTCTAAAAATACAAAAATATGAAGTCTTTTATATATAAATGTTTTATAGGCGGGAGCGTCGCTCTTTCGATGACTTTGTCTTCCTGTTTGGGCGATCTCGATTTGAAACCTATCGACGATAACGTGATACAGTTGTCCGACTTTAAGGACAATCCGCAATATTACACGCAGCTGTTAGCCAAAGTATATGCCGGTTTGGCCGTGTCGGGGCAAGAGGGCCCTGCCGGTAATCCCGATATACAAGGGTTCGACGAGGGACAGGCGCAATACCTGCGGGCCTATTGGAATTTGCAGGAACTGCCTACCGACGAGGCCGTGTTAGGTTGGAACGATGCCGGACTACCCGAATTGAGTATGTCCACATGGTCGGCAGCCAACGGTTTTGTATATGTCATGTATAGCCGCGTGTTTTTTCAGATAGCTTTATGTAACGACTTTTTACGCAATACGACCCCGACAGCGCTGGCTGCCAATGATGTCCCCGAAGATGTTGCTGCTCAGATACAGACCTATCGGGCCGAGGCTAGGGTGTTGCGGGCTCTTTCCTATTGGCATGCTATCGATCTGTTCGGTGCGGTCTCTTTTGTGACCGAGGAGAATAAAATCATGGAGGCCCCCAAGCAGAAGTCGAGAGCCGAGATATATCAATTCATATTGGACGAGTTGAATGCCGTAGAAGAGTCTATTCCTTTACAACCTCAGTATGGGAGGGTAGGACGCGATGCCGTCAATATGATTCGGGCGAAACTCTATCTCAATGCTGCGGTTTATACCGGTACGCCGCAATACGGATTGTGTGCCGCCGAGTGTGAAAAAATAATCGCTCGGCACAATACCGGGACGAATCATGGATTGGCCGAAACGTATAAATACTTGTTCGGCGGCGATAACGACCGTTATGCGAGGGGCGGTAATGAAAGCGAAATACTTATGACTGTTCCTTTCGATAGCGATTCGATTCGTTCGTACGGGGGAACGATGTATCTCACCGTAGGCTCGTATGGAGGTAAAATCTCGGCGAGAAATTATGGGGTAAACGATGCTTGGGCCGGCCCCCGTTCTACCTCTACGCTGGTACTCTCATTCTCTCCGCAAGACGAGCGTTATGCCTTTTTCAGCGAAGGAGCGAGTATTAACAATACCAACCTTTCTACCTATCAGGACGGTTATTCGGTCGTGAAGTTTACCAATCTGCTCTCTACCGATTGGGACAATGCAGCAGGCCGTGCCGAATCTTATCCCGATACCGATTTCCCCTTGTTCCGGCTGGCCGATGTCTATCTGATGTATGCCGAATGCGCATATCGGGGAGCTGCCGATCGGGAAACGGGAAGAACCTACATGAACTATTTGAGGGATAGGGCAGGCATGCCGCAATACGATTCGGTAGACGATATTACACTCGACGAAATTTTGCAGGAACGTATGCGTGAGCTTTATTGGGAAGGGCATCGCCGCACCGATTTGATTCGGTTCGAAAAATTCACCTCCGGTAATTATTTGTGGCCGTGGAAAGGAGGCGTATATGCCGGTAAATCGCTGGATACCAAATATAATCTATATCCTATTCCGGCAAAGGAAATCGCTGCCAACCCCGGCATACAACAAAACTATGGCTACTAACGGTAAAAACGACAGAATTATGAAATCTTCTTTTATTAAATTATCCGTTTGGATAGGCTTGTCGGCACTTGTCGCCTGTAACGATGTGGATACTCCCAAATATGACTTGCAGGCTGCACCCGAACTGGCGCCTCTTGCACAACCGGCTTTGGTGTTGAACGAAGCCTCGTCGGGGTTTATAGCCGAGACATTCTCATGGTCGTCGGGAGACTATGGTTTCCCCGCTGCTCCCGTTTACACATTGGAGATAGATAACCGGAAAGATTTTCCCGATCCTATACAATTAGCCGAGTCGAATGCCGATTATGTATCAGTGACTGTCGCCCGATTGAATATGGCGACTCTTATTCTGGACGGTCAACCGGGAGAGCCTTGTGATTTGTTCGTTAGGGTAGTAGCCAAGTTGACAGCCGACCATACCGTCGCTTCTTCTCCTCGCGACATTACGGTGACGGCCTATGACGAACCTATCGTGTATCCCAAACTGTATGTCCCCGGTAATTATCAAAACTGGGATATTGCGGCAGCGCCCGTGCTGCAATCCTATCGAATGAATAATCGGTATGAGGGATATGTCGATTTTGTGGTCGCTGGAAATCCCGATGCTGCGGTAGAATTTAAAATAACCACTCTGCCCGATTGGGCGCAGGGCGACCAGTATGGCGATGGAGGTCCCGGACGATTGAAACTCGATGGGGAAAATATCTCATATACTCCGCAGGGTTATTATCTCATGCAGGTAGATTTGGATAAATTAACCTACAAATTGACTCCGTCCGAACTGGTCCCGTGAACCATCTGCACCGTGAGGTGTTTTCTATATATACTGTGTTATGTGTGTGATGGCGGAGGAAACGTAGCTTTGAACGGCTGCGCTTCCCCCGCTTTTTTGGGTGAAGTGAAGATACCTACCCATGACGCAAAGGAAAAGCAAGGGCATGAAGCTATGACTGTTTTATCTCGTTAAAAGCAACTTATCTGTAAAGAGATTTTTCAATATTGTTTTTTGCTCGTTGTAAGAGTGTCGTGCAAATTAAAATATGAAACGGTTTGATTATGGTGAAATAACATTTCCCTAAATTATTATGGAATCTGACTTTTGTGCTGACAGATATGCGTTGATTATCACGTTCCATACTCTCGGTCATAAACACAATTTCCAAATCAAGATGTTTATCATTTTTGCATACCGTTGCCATATTATCGGATTCGATAAGCACCAAATCCGATAACTTTCTTTCTTTTTTCAATCCGAAAGGTCTCATCACGACATTACGGAACTTCATCAAAAGGGTTATCCATTTGGGGGCAGAAAAGAACTGTTCAGACAATTCTGCCGCACTTATAAATCTTTCAGTATGAATTATATCGCTGAATACATCTGTATAATCGTAATTCTTATCGCTTTTCATGATTCTTTATTTCAATAACTTACGGCTGTAATTATTACCACTTTCCAATATGCTCATCTGATGAATGGCTATTTGGTTTAGTCTAACAAGACGTTTGCTCTGTGGCATACCTTGTTCGATGAATACAGCATTGAGATTCTCCATATTCGACAAGCAGATAAGTTCATTGATAGTAGCATAATCACGAATATTGCCCGTCAGTTCGGGGTTGGCTTCCCTCCATTGTTTTGCTGTCATACCAAACATCGCCACATTCAGTACGTCAGCTTCGTTTGCATAAATAATATTTGCTTGTACCGGTGTAACTTTCTGCGGGATAAGGTTTTGCTTTATGGCATCAGTATGTATGCGGTAGTTGATTTTAGACAATTCACGTTTGGCCGACCAACCGAGTTGCTGGTGTTCTTCTGCTTTTAGTCGCTGATACTCTTTAACAAGAAGTAATTGAAATTTAGGAGAAATCCACATGCCAAAATGATATGCTATATCCCGATGTGCATATGTGCCACCGTAGCGACCAGCCTTAGAACGAATGCCGATTGCATTGGTCCTTTCTATCCACGTTTTTACAGAAAGCACGAAATTGTTACTTCCTGCTGCATTTTTAATTGTACCGAATTCGGTACAATTAAAATCGGGGTTATACAACATTTCCCATTCGCCAAGATATTCGATAGTGCTTTTAAGACTAAGCCAACGGAAGATAATATGCTCTTGCAATTGACTTTTTGCCATGTCTGTAAGGCTGATGTAGTCTTCTTCATTGTACTTGACAACGCTAATATCTGTATTTTGAACGGTAATTTTTGCCATTGTATTGTAATTGATGCAATGAGTTTCAATCACAAAAGTCGCTATAATTTGCGAGATTATGTCTTTTTTAATGGACTATTTGCAAAGATGAAATACAACAATTCGATTATTGGTATTGTCTTTCCCGACAATTATTTTAATTCTATATTAGAAAGAATTATTGAATAGTATTGTATTTCAAGTGTCTGAAATTCAATTTATTAATAAATTTTTGTCTTTGATTCTCAAATAATTCGCTAAAAGTTTATTCTTCAAACGACTGTATCGAGCCGTCGGAAATCTAAAATATATTGAAATAGAGATATTGCCGATTTTTCTTCGATTATTCCGCTGTTTTTCGATAACTTTGCGCCGAAACATAATCAAATAACAAGTGTCATTATTCGAGCTTTTTGTTTTGGCTGTCGGGTTATGCATGGACAGCTTTGCCGTGTCGTTGACATCGGGTGTCCTTTTGAAGCCTTTTACGTTATCCCGTGTTTTGAAGATAGCCGCTTTTATGGCGGTTTTTCAGGGAGCTATGCCGCTTGTCGGTTGGTTTTTGGGCATTGGGTTTAAGAATTATATAGAAGCCTACGATCATTGGGTAGCATTCGGCGTTTTACTCTTTTTGGGAATGAAAATGATTTATGAAGGCTGGCCCCGGAAAGGAGAGTCCGAACCCTGTTGCATCGATCCTGCCGATACGCGTACGTTGGTAGGTCTTTCGTTGGCTACGAGTATCGATGCTTTGGCCGTGGGTATTTCGTTTGCGTTTCTCAACATGACGATGATTACGCCCACGATAGTTATTGCCGGTGTCACATTTGCCTTTTCTTTGGTCGGGGTTTATATCGGTCGTCAGTTCGGTCGCCGTATACATAACTTTGCCGAGGTCGTCGGGGGAGTTATCTTGATAGGGATAGGCGTGAAAATCTTGTTGGAACATTTGTTTTTTTAGGAGGTTATGGATAAAAGATATGCTCGTTCGTGGTGGGCGGTCGTTCTGTTTTTGGTCGTGTTTCTGTCGACAAGTACCATACGTCGTTGCGGCAAGAACACATATCGATATGACGAGGGGCTGATATTCGGCACTTTTTACCACATAACTTATAAATATCCCGAATCGTTGTCCGAGGAAATCAAGAACCGGTTGTTGCAATTCGATGCTTCGCTTTCTCCGTTTAACGATACTTCTATTATTTCGCAGGTTAATCGCAACGAACCGGTCGAGACCGACCGATGGTTCGAACATGTTTTCAACGCTTCGCGGCGTATATACACACGCACGGGTGGGACGTTCGACCCTACCGTATCTCCGCTTGTCAACGCATGGGGTTTCGGTTTTAAAAAAGGGGTTATTCCCGATTCTGTTCAGGTCGATAGCCTGTTGCGGCAAGTGGGCATGAATAAATTGGCTCTTGAAAATCATCGGGTATTAAAGTCCGATACTTGTATTACTCTCAATTTTTCGGCCATAGCCAAAGGATATGCCTGCGATGTGATAGGACAGTTGTTGTCCGATAAGGGAATCGATGATTTTATGGTCGAAATAGGCGGTGAGGTATTCGCCCGTGGAAAAAATCCGGAAGGAAAAATGTGGCGGGTGGGTGTGAACCGTCCCACTATTGCCGATGGTGAAGCCGGAACGATCGAAGAAATCGTGCAGATAACCGATGCCGGATTGGCTACATCGGGTAATTATCGCAATTATCGTATGGTGGACGGAAAACGGATTGCACATACGATAGACCCCGTAATAGGTTATCCGGTACAACACACGTTGTTGAGTGCGACGGTAATGGCTCCCGACTGTATGACCGCCGATGCATACGCTACCGCTTTTATGGTTATGGGATTGGAACGCAGTAAGGCATTAGTCGATTCTTTACCGGGGGTCGAGGCTCTGTTTCTCTATCAAAACGGTAGCGATACTACCCGGATAGATTATTGGGCAACGCCCGGAATGCGGGAAAAGATGGAGCGGTAGAATAATCTTTTGAAACCATGAAAAAGCAGATAAAAGAAATACCCTCGATACTCTTCCTTATGATTTCTTTTGGAGTAGCCATTCGGGTAATGACCGAAGGAAAGGAAGAAGTCCCTCTGCACTGGAATGCCCGGGGCGAGATAGATTCGTGGGGCGACCCGTGGACGATCATTCTTCTTCCTGTCATCGCTTTGGCGTTGTATGGATTACTTACCCTTTTGCAACGTCGACCCCAATGGTGTAACTATCCCTGCAAAATAACCGATAAGGCAGGCGCATACAAACTCATGTCGGGTATGATAGGCCATATCAAGAACCTCGTTATGCTGCTCTTCCTCTATATTACGCTGGCTGTGGCGCAAATCGTAGAACTGAACACCTTTGTGCTATTGCTTGTCGCTCTTGCCATATCGTTCATAATTGTTGTTGTCTCCAAAAAATTCGAACGGTTTTCTTGAAACCGATTGCCGATGATTGTTGCTTTTTGGGGGCGGCGGTTGTCTTATGTCTCGGTGTTTTTACTTGGCCTAATTATGCAACGTCAATGTGATCTCCCCGCTTAACGAGCGGTTCATATTTTCTATTACGACTTTGGCGGAATGGCGGTGACCGAACAAGAACATAAGTTTGGTGAGTACGGCTTCGGTTGTACTGTCATAACCGCTCACTACGCCCGCGTCTTCGAGTTTACAACCGGTTCCGTATCGGCTCATTTGTACGCTACCCCCCATACATTGGCTCACATTGACGATAACGATGCCTTTGTCCACTGCCTCTTTCAGTAAGTCGAGGAACCACTCCTTCACGGGAGCGTTTCCCGATCCGAACGTTTCGAGCACGACACCTTTCAATCCCGGAATGTTCAAAATGGAGCGCACGGTTTGTTCCGATATGCCGGGGAACAGTTTCAGTACTACGATGTTGGTATTCATCAAATAGTGCGGGCGCAGAGGGTTCGATGTGGTGCGGGCGATTTGGTTTTCGTCATAATGAATGTGCACACCCGCCTGTGCCAACGGAGGATAATTGGTCGATACGAATGCGCTGAAACTTTCGGCACTTATTTTAGTTGTACGGTTTCCTCTCAGCAGATGGTTGCCGAAAAAGATACACACTTCCGGGACCAGAGGTTCGCCGTTGGTATTTTTGGCGGCAGCTATTTCGATGGCGGTAATCAGGTTTTCTTTGCCGTCTGTCCGCAACATACCCATCGGAAGTTGTGAACCGGTCAATACAACCGGTTTAGACAGGTTTTCCAACATAAAACTCAATGCAGAAGCCGTATAAGCCATGGTGTCAGTTCCATGTAGAATGACAAAACCATCGTATTGTTCGTAATTCCGTTCTACAATTCGTGCCAATCTAGCCCAATGGTAAGGTTCCATGTCGGAAGAGTCAATGGGGGGATCGAAAGAATAGGTGTTGATATGATAATTAAAACGTTTCAACTCCGGAACGAAGTTCAGCAAGTGGTCGAAGTTGAAGCTTTCCAATGCTCCTGTTTCCGGATTTTCTATCATTCCGATAGTTCCACCTGTATAAATCAGCAATACGGAGGGGGCAAAGTCTGTCATATATCCATGGTTTTGCGGTTCATTTGCAAATATAACGATAAATTCTGGATTTTGAGGTGGAGTGAATAGCTTTTGTTCGTGTTTTCTAAAAAATCTTAAACTTGGAAAGTTTTCCGTTGGAAATTTGTTTCACTGTAAATTAAAGGCGTTCTTTGCAAAAGTTTCTATTGGAAAATAATGATAATATAAAATAAGAAGGAAGAATATGAAGTATGTAATTGTGGGAGGAGTGGCTGGTGGTGCGACTGCGGCTGCCCGGATTCGTAGAAATACGGAAAAAGCGGAAATAATTTTGTTTGAAAAGGGAGAATATATATCGTATGCCAATTGCGGTTTACCTTATTATATAGGTGGAGTGATCCGTGATAGAGAGCGGCTTTTCGTGCAAACTCCGGAGGCTTTTGCACGTCGTTTCCGTGTGGATGTCCGTACAGCATCCGAGGTGACGGCAATAGATGTACGTCGAAAAGAAGTTACGGTAAGGACATCTGACGGTCGGGAATATGTGGAAACTTACGACAAACTCTTGCTTTCGCCCGGAGCCTCGTCGCGTGCTGGACTTCCTGACGAAGTACGACCTGCCGGTGGGGCT
>OGXQ01002788.1_pt1 | contig 11197 bp, 8 predicted proteins | sample 1576291 | NCBI WGS metagenome assembly OGXQ01 (sample SAMEA3541575, study PRJEB24748) | human gut metagenome | biome: human gut; feature: human-associated habitat; material: faeces | place: China | collected 2012 | reverse complement strand
GGAAATCTGGAACAAAGCGGTGCCTTCATGTCCGCGCCGGTCGAGCAGCCCGCGCAGCCGGAAGCCCCGGCCGTCGAGCAGCCTGCGCAAGCAGCCCACGTGTCCGCCGCCCCTGTGGAGGCGCAGCCGGTGGAGACCGACGACACCGCGGCCGACAGTGCAGCAGATGACGCCACGCAGCTTTATCACTTCCTGCATAACAGCTGAGTGAACATGCAATCAACCAGGGCGGGACGGCCGGTGCCGTACCGCCCTGCGCAATTTTTGATGGAAATACAACTCTGAGAGGAGAAAGATAGAACCATGTCCAAGAACGATTTCAACGCCACGATCAATCTGCCGAAAACAGACTTCCCCATGCGTGCCGGCCTTGCCAAGCGGGAGCCCGAGATGCTCCAGCACTGGTACGACATGGACCTGTACCACGAAATGCTCAAAAAGAACGACGGCAAGCCGCGCTTCAGCCTGCACGACGGCCCTCCGTTCTCCAACGGTGACATCCACATGGGCCACGCGCTCAACAAGGCGCTCAAGGACTTCATCATCCGCTCCTACGCCATGCGCGGCTACTACACGCCCTACATCCCCGGCTGGGACAACCACGGCATGCCCATCGAGAGCGCCATCATCAAGGAGCAGAAGCTCAACCACAAGGCCATGAGCATCGCCGATTTCCGCAGCGCGTGCCACGACTATGCGCAGAAATACATCGACCGCCAGATGGCCGGCTTCAAGCGCATGGGCGTCATGGGCGACTGGGAGCACCCCTACAAGACCATGAACAAGGGCTTCGAGTCCGACGAGGTGCGCGTGTTCGGCAAGATGTATCAAAACGGCCACATCTACAAGGGCCTCAAGCCCGTGTACTGGTGCGCCCACGACGAGACCGCCCTCGCCGAGGCGGAGATCGAGTATCAGGACGATCCGTGCACGACCGTGTTCGTGAAGTTCCCGATGCACGACGATCTCGGCAAGCTGCCGAACGTTGACCACAGCAAGCTCTTCTTCGTCATCTGGACGACGACGATCTGGACGCTGCCCGGCAACCTCGCCATCGCGCTCAACCCGCGCGAGCTGTATAACCTCGTGCAGGCCCCGAACGGCGAGGTGTATATCATGGCCGACGCCCTGACCGAGAAGGTCATGCACATCGGCGGCTTCGACAGCTATGAGGTGCTCGAGCAGCATCCGGGCGACTTCTTCGAGAACATGCTCGCCGACCATCCGTTCCTGCCCAAGACCTCGCGCCTGGTGCTGGCGGATTACGTCACCATGGATTCCGGCACGGGCTGCGTGCACACCGCGCCCGGCTTCGGCGCGGACGACTACCTGACCTGCAAGCGCTACGGCATGGACATGGTCGTGCCCGTGGACGATCAGGGCCGCCACACCGACTACGCCGGCAAGTACGCCGGCATGACCACGGAGGAATCCAACCCCGTCATCCTCGCGGACATGAAGGAAGCCGGCTCTCTGTTCGCATCCGAGGACATCGTGCACAGCTATCCGCACTGCTGGCGCTGCAAGCAGCCGATTATCTTCCGCGCCACGCCGCAGTGGTTCTGCTCCGTCGATTCGTTCAAGGAGGAGGCCGTCGCCGCGTGCGAGAACGTGCGCTGGCTTCCCGCCTGGGGCAAAGAGCGCATGGCCGCCATGATCCGCGAGCGCGCCGACTGGTGCATCTCCCGCCAGCGCCGCTGGGGCCTGCCGATCCCGGTGTTCTACTGCGACGACTGCCACAAGCCCGTGTGCAATGAAGAGAGCATCGACGCCGTGGCCAAGCTCTTTGAAAAGGAAGGCAGCAACGCCTGGTTCGACCGCCCGGCGGCCGACATCCTGCCCGAAGGCTTCACCTGCCCGCACTGCGGCGGCAAGCACTTCACGCAGGAGACCGACACGCTCGACGGCTGGTTCGACTCCGGCTCTACCCACGTTGCCGCCATGCAGCGCGACCAGGGCTTCTGGCCGGCGGATATGTATATCGAGGGCGGCGACCAGTACCGCGGCTGGTTCCAGTCGTCTCTGCTCGTGGCCGTCGGCGCGCTCGGCAAGGGCGCTCCGTACCGCGAGTGCCTGACCCACGGCTGGACGGTCGACGGTGAGGGCAAGGCCATGCACAAGTCCCTCGGCAACGGCATGGATCCGGCCGAGATCATCAACGAGTTCGGCGCCGACATGCTGCGTCTGTGGGCGGGCAGCGCCGACTACCACGCCGATATGCGCTGCTCCAAGGAGATCTTCAAGCAGCTGACGCAAAACTACCTCAAGTTCCGCAACACCGCGCGCTACTGCCTCGGCAACCTCGACGGGTTTGACGCCGAGCATCTCGTCGCGCCGGAGGATATGCTTCCGCTCGACCGCTGGGCCATCACGAAGCTCAACGACCTCATCCGCCGCGTGGCCAAGGCGTATGACAACTATGAATTCCACGTGGTCTCGCACGCGATCAACGACTTCTGCGTCGTGGAGCTCTCGAGCTTCTACCTCGACATCATCAAGGACCGCCTCTACTGCGAGGAACGCAACGGCCTCAAGCGCCGCAGCGCGCAGACGGCGCTGTTCCTCATCCTCGACAGCATGACAAAGATGTTCGCGCCGATCCTCGCCTTCACCTGCGACGAGATTTGGCTGGCCATGCCGCACTGCGCCGAGGACGACGCGCGCAACGTGCTGCTCAACGTCATGAATCAGCCGTTCGACGCCTATGCGCTCAGCGAAGACGAGCTCGCCAAGTGGGATCAGCTGATCCGCGTCCGCACGGACGTCAACGGCGTGCTCGAGGCCGCCCGCGCCGAAAAGCGCATCGGCAAGCCGCTCGAGGCTGCCGTGACGCTGCGCGCCGACGACGATGCCGCCAAGGCCGCGCTCGACGACGTGCAGAGCATGAACCTGCCCGAACTGCTCATCGTGTCGCAGTGCCTCGTCGGCGGCGACGTGCCGGCCGACGCCGTCACCGGCACCGGCACGAACTTCCCCGGCCTGCACATCTCCGTGCACAATGCGCCCGGCACCAAGTGCCCGCGCTGCTGGATGCACTCCGAGCAGGCCGACCCCGAGACCGGTCTGTGCCCGCGCTGCGCCGCCGTCGTCGCCGCGCAGAAGGCGGAGTAAAATCCCGATCCCAAAATCCTGATCCGAAAGCGAGGAACCGCTATGTGGTATGCCATCGTAGCCATCCTGATCCTCATCGCTGACCAAGGCCTGAAGTACTGGGTCACGCTCAATATCCCGCTCGATACAGGGCACGTCACGCTCATCCCCGGCGTGCTGGAGCTGACAAATATCCACAACAACGGCGCTGCCTTCAGCATCCTGCAGCACGCGCCGCACTGGCTCTTCGTCATCTTCACGGTCGTGTTCGCCGCCATCGCGGTGTTCTGCCTGCGGCGCAATATCGTGCACGGCAAGGTCGGCCGCTGGTCGGTCGTGCTCGTGCTCGCCGGCGCGGTCGGCAACTGCATCGACCGCATCCTCAGCGGCTACGTGGTAGACATGTTCAACTTCCTGTTCATGCGCTTCGCCGTGTTCAACCTGGCGGATATCTTCATCGTCGTCGCTGGCATCACGCTGTGCCTGCACGTCATCTTCTACCGGGGCGACGGCAGCGAGGAGGGCGAGCCCGCGCCGAAGAAGGCGCGCAAGTCCCGTCAGCAGCACCCGGGCGCCCCTGCGCGTGCGCACAAGCTGCATCTGCCCGCACGGAAACAGCAGCCCGCTGCGCCAAAAAAGCCCGCCGCGCAGCCCGTGTCCCCCGCCCCGGCGAAGGACGACCCGTTCGCGGCGTGGGATCGCGCGCCCGTGCAGGCGCAGCCGGTGACACCGGCAGCGCCGTCCGCGCCGAAAAAGGCCCCGGCAGCGCCTGCCGCCCCCAAACCGGTGCAGGAAACGCCCAAGGCGGCTGCCCCCGCCGTCAAACCGGCGGACACAGCCCCGGACGACCCCCTGCTCGCCTATCTCAACAGCACGCCCGCCGCGCCGGCCGAACCGGAAGTCGCGGACAGCGACAAGGAAAAAGGCACCGCCCCGGCGGACGGCGAGCACTATTCGCTCGACGACATTTTAGCGGAGTTTTCGGATTTCTAATGGAACAACGAACGATTCAAACACAGGAGAGCGCCGAGCGGATCGACGCTCTCCTTGCGCGCTCTCTGCCCGAGCTCACGCGCAGCGCCGCCCAGCGGCTGCTCGCGCAGGGTGCGGTGACGAAAGACGGCGCACCCGTGAAGAAAAACTATAAGACCGCGCCGGGCGACACGTTTGTCGTCACGCTGCCGGACGCCGCTCCCTCGGAGCTGGTAGCGCAGGACCTGCCGCTGGACGTGGTGTATGAGGACGACGACCTCATCGTCGTCAACAAGCCGCGCGGCATGGTCGTGCACCCCGCGCCCGGCCACGAGGACGGCACGCTCGTCAACGCCCTGCTCGCCCACTGCGGCGACAGTCTCTCCGGCGTCGGCGGAGAGCGGCGGCCCGGCATCGTGCACCGCATCGACAAAGATACGTCCGGTCTGCTCGTCGCGGCGAAAAACGACTTTGCGCACCTCGCCCTCTCGGCGCAGCTGGCCGACCACACCATGGCCCGCACGTATGAGGCCGTCGTCTGCGGCAATCTGCGCGAGGACGCCGGCACGGTCGATGCGCCCATCGGCCGCCACCCGACCGACCGCAAGCGCATGGCCGTGACACAGAAAAATGCCCGCCGCGCCGTCACGCACTGGTCGGTCATCGCACGCTACAACGGCTACACGCACATCCGCTGCGAGCTTGAGACCGGCCGCACGCACCAGATCCGCGTGCACATGGCGCACATCGGTCACCCTCTGCTCGGCGACCTGGTCTACGGCCACAAGCGGCCGGAAAAGGGCCTGAGCGGCCAGTGCCTGCACGCGCGGGCGCTGCGCTTTCTCCACCCGCGCACCGGCGAGCTCGTGACGTTCACCTGCCCCCTGCCGGACTATTTTCAGGACGTGCTGGCGCGCCTCGGCCCGCCGGTCGGCTAATCAGAAAGGAGCATTCCCATGCGCAGATCCGATCGAGAGATCACCGATTTTCAGGAGCTCATCACCGTCATGCGCGGGTGCGACGTCTGCCGCCTCGCCCTGCACGACGAGCCGTATCCCTATATCCTGCCGCTGAACTTCGGCCTGGAGGTGGACGGCGAGACTGTCCGCCTGTACTTCCACGGCGCAAACACCGGCACGAAGTACGACCTCATTGCCAAAAATCCGAATGTCGCGTTCGAGATGGACCGCGGGCACGCGCTCATCCTCGACGATGAGCACGGCAACTGCACCATGACGTACAAGAGCGTCATCGGTCAGGGCCGCATCTCGGTCGTGCCGGACGCGGACAAGGAGCGCGCGCTGCGCGTGCTCATGGCGCAGTATCGTGCGCCGGACTTTCCGTATTCGAAGGCCGTCATTCCCGCAACGACCGTCCTGTGCCTGACTGTCGAGCACATGACCGGCAAGCGCCGCGCGAAAAAGCACGGCTGAATGCACCGCACATAACGAGCAAAAGAGCCCCCGCAGGCAGTGCCTGCGGGGGCTGTTTTTGTGATCCTGCTGCAGATCAGCGGATGAAATTGGTGAACTTGCGCGCTTCCGTCTCCGGGCGCGGGACACCGGCGGCATCGCCGGCTGCAATGCACTGCAGCAGCCAGAGTAAATTGCGCGCAAGCTGGCGCATGGTCTGCAGGCCCTCCTCGTCCTGCGCGACGTCCTCCGGGCGCGCGCCGTGCACCATCGGCCAGTACTGAGAGGACACGACCGGCATATTCGAGATCATCGGGTATTTGACCAGCTGATCGAGCGCGGCCGTCGTGCCCGCGCGGCGCGCCGAGACGACGCAGGCGCACGGCTTATTCGCCCAACTGCCGCCGGCATAGAACAGCCGGTCACAAAAAGCAGACATCGCGCCGGAAATCCCGGCATAGTGTACCGGGGAAGCGAGCACGAGCGCGTCCGCCGTCTCCATCGCGTCGATGGCATCGTTCACCAGCCCGCCGCGCACGCAGCGGCCGGTTGCACGGCAGCCGCCGCAGGCCACGCAACCGCCTATCTGCTCGGCACCGACGGTCAGAATCTGCACCTCGGCACCGGCTGCGCGCAGCACCCGCTCCATTTCGTGCAGGGCGGTGTATGTGCAGCCGCGCGGATGCGGGCTGCCGTTGATCATGAGAATTTTCATCGTATCACCTCACGCGCAGGATAGCACAAATCGCCGCGCAGCGCAAGCGCGCACGCAATGCCCCAAAACGCCTTGCGCGGCAGCAAAACCTGCTGCCGCGCAAAGGAAAAGAAGGGACGTATGCCATGGAGTGGGGGGGGAAAATGAAAGGAAGAAATGCGCATGGTGATACGGGAAACATGACGCGTCGGGCAGCCGGGCATACACAGCCGCCCGACGCGGAGAGGAACGGCTTCGCCGCTATGCGCCGCGGCGAAAGCCGGATCAGGCAGAGATCAGATGGCGCTCCAGCCGCCGTCCACGCACACGATCTGGCCGGTGGTGTAGCTGCAGGCCGGGGAGGCAAAGTAGGTGCACAGGCCGTCCATTTCGCCGGTCTCGCCGTGGCGCTCCATGGGGCAGCACTCGAGGTGCGCCTGATGGAAGAAGGGCGCGTCGATGTAGGCCGCGGTCATTTCCGTCGGGAAGTAGCCCGGGCAGATGCAGTTGACGGTGATGCCGTCGCGCGCCCAGGAGTTGCCGAGCGAGCGCGTCAGGTTGACGATGCCGCCCTTGGCCGCCGCATACGGTGCCGTGTCCACGCCCTTACGGCCGCAGACGCCGTGGATGGACGAGACCATGATGATGCGGCCGTACTGATTGGGCTTCATGGACTGGCGCACGACCTCGCGGCAGGTGAAGAACTGCCCGTTGAGGTCGGTGTTGATGACGTTGAGCCAGTACTCGTCCGTGAGCGTGGCCGGGTCGCCGCCGCCCGGAATACCAGCGGCATTGACCAGAATGTCGATCTTGCCAAAATGCGCGACGACGTCGCTGACGCAGTCCGTGATGCTCTTGGAATCCTGCAGATCCATGTAATGCGGATAGACCTTGACGCCGTATTCCGCCTCGATCTCCCTGGCGTTTTCATCCAGACGATCGGTGCGGCGGGCGACGAGCGCGATGTCTGCGCCCGCGTTGGCCATTGCCTTGGCGAACTGAAGGCCGAGACCGGAGGAACCGCCGCAGCAGAACGCGACCTGGCCGGAAAGATCAAACAGATTGTTTTTCATAATAAAGCCTTCCTTTTATAAAAAATTCAGTATGGTTTAGAAGAACCAGCAGTTTTCGTAGGCGCTGAGCGTGGCATCGGCCATCGTGCCGCCCTTGTTGGCGTCGCCGACAAAGACGACCTTGTCGAACGCATCCTTGAGCTGCTGCTCGTAGCTCTTGTCGGGGCGATTACCGAGCGCCATGATGACGATATCGGCCGGGCGGGTGACGACCTCGCCGGTGTCGGTCTTTTTGAGCTCGACCGCGCCGTCGGTCACGCCGGCAATGGCGTGCTCGGTCAGGACCTCCACGCCGCTCTCGGCGAGCAGGGACAGCAGCTTGTAGCGCGCGGTGCGGTAGATCGTGACACCGACCTCCTTCTGCATCTCGACGACCGTGACCTTGTTGCTGTCGCACAGGAAGTGCGCGACCTCAAGGCCGACATGGCCGCCGCCGATGACGGCAATGTTCTTGCCCTCGAAGGAGACGCGGCCCATGAGCACGTCCTCAATATAGTAGACATTGCTGCGGTCCACACCGGGAATGTTCGGCACGATCTGATCGCCGCCGCAGGCGACGACGACGCCGTAGGGATCGAGCGCGCGCAGCGTCTCGACCGTGGCGGGTGTGTTCAGGCGCACCTCGATGTGGTACTCCTTCATCTCGGCCTTCATGGTCTCGATGAGCTCGGCCACCATACCCTTGCACGGCGCTTTCGAGGCCAGCACGGCGCTGCCGCCGAGATGGTCACGGCTCTCGAAAATGACCGGGTAATAACCGCGCTTTTTCAGCAGGAGCGCAGCCTGCATGCCGCCGGGGCCGCCGCCCACGACCGCGACCGTGCGGCCGGCGCCGGTCTTGACCAGGTTCTCGTCGCCGTAGACCGTGGCGCGGCCGGTGACGGGGTTGATGGCGCAGTGCAGGTTCTTGCCCGCGACGACGGACTTGTTGCAGTTCATGCAGCCAAGGCACTTGCGGATGAGATCCTCACGGCCGGCCATGGCCTTTTTGACCACGTCGGGATCAGCCAGCTGCATGCGGGACATGCCGACAAAGTCACTCACGCCCTCCTGCAGGAAGCGCTCGGCCGTCTCGGGGTGCTTGATGGTGTTGACGGCGATGACAGGCACATTCACGGCAGCCTTGATGGTCTTGGCCAGATTCTTTCTCCAACCCTCGGGGCTGTAGCACGGCTCGATCATGGTCGGTGCGCTGGCATACACGCCGCAGGACACATTGAAGTAATCCACATACGGCTCTAGGTATTTGGCGATCTCGGTGCAGGCAGCGAGATCGTTGCCGCCCTCGACGAAGTCATTGCCATTGATGCGCGCGCCGACAACGAAATCACGGCTGACGGCGGCGCGGATGCCGGTGAGGATACGCACGAGGAAGCGGCAGCGGTTTTCCATGCTTCCGCCGTATTCGTCGGTGCGCTTGTTGGTGTAAGGGCTCAAAAACTGCTGCACGAGATAGCCGTGCGCCGCGTGGACCTCGACACCGTCGGCACCGGCCAGCTCGGAGTTGACCGCCGCCTGCACGTACTTCTCGACCAGGTTGTCAATGTCCTCAATGGTCATCTCGCGCGGCAGAATGGTCGCGCGGCCGACGACGGAGTTGAGCTCCACACTCGGAGCCATGGCCTGACGGCCGCCGTTGCAGGCCGGGGGCGCCTCGCGGCCGCCGTGATGCAGCTGGATGAAGATCTTTGCGCCGTGGCGATGCACCGCCTCGCAGATGAGCTGGAAGCTCTTGATCTGCCGGCTGTCATAGATGCCGAGCTGGATGGGGTTGCAATGGCCGCTGTCGGCGTCCACGGAGGTGAATTCCGGAATGATGAGGCCGCAGCCGCCCTTGGCGCGATCCTCATAGAAACGGATCTGCTCCGGCGTGGTGCAGCCGTTCCAGTCGCCCATGAGCGCGCCCATGGCCGTCATCACGACGCGGTTGCGCAGCTCGAGGTTGCCGATCTTTCCGGGCTGAAACAGTTTTTCGTACTTCATGAGGTGTTTCTTCTCTTTCTTTGGAGGATTCCGAAACCGATGCTGTCTGCTTGTGCAGGAACGACATGGGATGCGGATTCTGCCGCCGCATCCGTGCCTTTGCAAATATTTTAACCATCTGTTTTGCGAATTTCCATATGCACGAAACACCAAAAAAAGCTTGATTTTGTGCGGGACAGACAATCCCGCCGCCGTGCACAACGATCCTGCCCGACGTGGAAACGACCGCCGTTGTGTGCCGTGCACAACGACCCGCCGCCTTTTTGTCGCACAGCACAACGGCAGCGGTTGCGCCCGCACCCCTCCGTGTAGTATAATTGAGTTAAATATTTTTTTAACAATTTTAGTATATCCGAGGAGGCACGACCGTGAAATTTTCCGAACTGATCACAAAGCTGCATTCGGCCAGTCAGCCGCATATGCTCATGTACATCGACATTCGTTCCGACTGCGAACTGGCGGACGTCAACATCCTTGCCTCCGGTCAGAGCGATGTGCAGGCCGGAACGCTCTATTTTGCCGACGCGGGGCAGCTGACACCGGACACCGTACTGCCGACCAACCTGCTGTACTACGGCACGCTGCCGCCGGAGCTAGCGGACAGACTGACGAACAGCGCCATGATCGATCGCGGTGAATTTGCCGTGCTGTTTCAGACCGTAAAGGAACTGCTGAGCTACCAGCAGTCCGACCAGCAGCTCTATACACAGGTGCTGTATATGCTCTGCAACGGTGCGGAGCTGGACCGGGTGCTGACCAAAATGACCGACGTCACCGGCGACCTGTTCGTCGTGATCGACAGCACGGGAAAGCTCGTGGCCAAGACGAAAAACTTCTATGTGGACTACCCGCTGTGGATGCGGAGCATCGAGCAGGGATACTGCAGCGATATTCTAATGGAGTACATCGAGGACCGGCGGCGCAAAAACGAGTATTCCCTCTCGGACAAGCCCTTCACGCTCTTTTGCGAGCACATGCAGCGCTATCTGCTGTGCACGCGCATCGTCTACGACAATTTCATGATGGGCTACGTCATCATCGTGAGCAAGACCGGCATGTTCAGCGCGGCCGAGCAGCAGATCATCCCGCTGCTGTCCAGCTCGGCAAAGGAGCGCATCGTCAAAAGCAACAACGGCAACTGGATCGATTACCGCGCCTCCCAGCTCAACAACATCTTTGCCGATATGCTCGCCGGCGCGCAGAACGTGGACATGGAGCGCCGCATGAAGCTGGCCAAGCTGAGCTTTCCGGAGCAGAAATGTCTGGCGATCATCCGGCCGGTCTATTATAAGGAGCCGGCCTACTACAAATCCCGCCTCATTCCGGATATGCAGGCCATCTTCGGCAAGACGGCCTTTTCGGTGGTCAAGAACGATCTGGTGCTGCTGCTGACAGCGGCGGACGGCGGCACCATCACGCCCGAACAGCGCGCAGCACTGGAGCAGTACACGCAGGGGCACCGGCTGATCGTCGGCATCAGCAACTGTTTTCAGGCCAACAACCAGCTTTCACTCCACTATAACATGCTGCTGCAGACCTTGCAATTGGCCAAGCAGATGCGCTCGGACCAGAAGCTCTTCTTTTTCTCGGACTACGTGTATTACGCGCTGCTCGATCAGGTCGAGGACAAAAGCCTGCTGTCCTTCATCCGGCATCCCGCGCTCGACACGCTCATCCACTACGACCGCGAAAAAAGCGCCGAGCTCTACCAGACGCTGCGCGTATTCACCAAATGCGGCTTTAACAAGGCGCACACCTCCGAGCGGCTCTTTCTGCACCGCAACACCGTCAACTACCGCATCGCACAGATCGAATCCATCTGCGGGATCGACCTTTCGACGACAGAGCTGCTGTTTTCGCTCCAGCTGTCTTTTCTGATCGACGGCTACCTCAACAACGTCGCCTTCTGACGGCGGCCGCAGCCTGAAAACCGGACGCTGCCGGTGGAGTTCAACGCCTCCCACCGTGCGCTT
>OGXQ01002777.1_pt1 | contig 11239 bp, 7 predicted proteins | sample 1576291 | NCBI WGS metagenome assembly OGXQ01 (sample SAMEA3541575, study PRJEB24748) | human gut metagenome | biome: human gut; feature: human-associated habitat; material: faeces | place: China | collected 2012 | reverse complement strand
GATGCACGAAGCCGTCCTGAATGGATTTCGCACAGACAACATCCGCCTGTGGCGGATACAGCGAGGTGGTTTCGAGAAAGTGTCCCGGTTTCCATGCCGCAACGTGGCTGGAGATCGGCTGACACGACGGGGTAGACTTTCTGCCGCTATTGGCAGAAAGCTGCCCTCCGGAGGCAAAATACAAAAACACCCCAACAAAATAGCAGCCCCTCCGCCTTGCGGTGGAGGGGCTGTAATTTCATAAGCTGCTTTCCAAGAAAAGCTTACTTCTGATCGCAGTTGGGGCAGTGGCCATTCTCATCCAGATGAGCGCCGCAGCGGGTGCAGAAGCTGGGCGCCACGGGAGCCGCCTGCTCAGCGGGCTGGAAGGGAGTCTCCGTCTGGGCAGGAGCCGCAGGAGCCACGGGCGTTACCGGAGCAACGGGCTTAGCGGGCTGGGTACGGTGCAGCTCCGGCACGGCGAACAGGTCGGCGTCGGCGCTGCGCTCGTTCTGGTTTTTCAGCTTGCGGTTGATGGAGATGACGTTCTTCAGCAGCAGGACCGCCATCATCAGCAGCTCATAGCACAGACGTACCGCAATGGGGCCCAGCACCATCAGCAGGATGCCGTAGCCGCCCAGCCAGTGACGGCCGGTCCAAGTCTCCGGAGCCATGAACAGCATGAAGAAGCCGCACAGAATGACGTAGGCCGTCACGAAGATGTACAGAGCCTGCAGGATCTTCTCCACGATCAGGAACTTAAAGTTCACAGCGTCGTGGAGGAACTTGCCGAAGCGGCCCAGCTTCTCCCGCTTTCTCTCCGGTACGATCATCACAAAAGCTACCACCGTAGCGGCGATAGCGAGGATCGTGGCGATGATGCCGAAAGCACCCAGGTTGATGTTCAGATAGTTCATAGCTACCATCCTTTCGTTTCATATGATTTTCTCTGTTGCCCTTCGTCGAAAGCTGTCGAAGTGCGGGAGTATCGTATCACGAAAGGGGAAGCTTGTCAACATTCGACCAAAGCGGACAGAAGCAGGACGGATATCCACTTGACAAATGGTCCCAAAATGGGTATATTATGTACCAGTCAAGTGAACATCTTCCACCTTGGGGGAGTAATTCCACTTCGCAGCCTGCGGAGTGAGGCAGTTTCGTCAAACCGGCGTTCAGGCGCCCGGACTGCTTTGAAAGAATGAGACTCATGCGTGGGCTTCGGCCTGCGCATGAGTTTTTTTGTTACGCCGGGTGGGTAAAATGGAGATGGGGGGAGGCCCCCCGAAGAAGGAGTGGTTGGATGCAAAAGGAATACACCCAAACAAAGGAACAGGTGCTGGAGGGCCTGCGGACAGACCGGCAGGGCCTTTCGGCGCAGGAGGCGGAGAAGCGCCTTCGGGAGCACGGAGAGAATCGCCTGAAGGAGGCGGAGAAGCTGACCTTGTTTCAGCGGTTCGTGCAGCAGCTGAAGGACCCCATGCTGCTGATCCTGCTGGCGGCGGCAGCGGTGTCCGCCGTGACCAATATCCTGTCCCACGAGAGCTTTACGGAGGTCATCATCATCCTGCTGGTGGTGCTGCTGAACGCCATTCTGGGTGTGGTGCAGGAGAGCAAGGCGGAGGCCGCCATTGAAGCCCTCCAGACCATGACCGCCGCCACCTGCAAGGTGCTGCGGGACGGGCAGCAGGTGACCATGGAGAGCCGCCTGCTGGTACCCGGCGACGTGGTGCTGCTGGAGGCGGGCGACGCCGTCCCGGCGGACGGGCGCATTTTGGAGAGCGCCTCCATGAAGATCGAGGAGGCAGCCCTCACCGGCGAGAGTGTCCCCGTCAGCAAGTTTACGGAGCCCCTCGCCGGGGAACAAGTGTCGCTGGGCGACCGGAAGAACATGGCCTACATGGGCTCGGCGGTGGTATACGGCCGGGGCCGCATGGTGGTCACCGCCACGGGCATGGACACGGAGATGGGTAAGATCGCCGGTGTGCTGGCCCAGACGGAGCAGGAGGAGACGCCCCTGCAGCGTAAGCTGACCCAGCTGGGCAGCACCCTGTCCAAGATGGTGCTGGCCATTTGCGTGTTCATCTTTGTATTTGACCTGCTGGTGGCGGGTTCCCTGACGCTGGAGAGCGTGTTGGAGACCTTCATGGTGGCGGTGTCGCTGGCGGTGGCCGCCATTCCGGAGGGTCTTGCCACGGTGGTAACGGTGGTGCTCTCCATCGGCGTCACCAAGATGAGCCAGCACAACGCTGTGATCCGCCGTCTGACGGCGGTGGAGACGCTGGGCTGCACGCAGGTCATCTGCTCCGATAAGACCGGTACCCTCACACAGAATAAAATGACGGTGGTGGAGCACACCGGCCCGGAGGGACTGCTGGGTACCGCTATGACCCTCTGCAACGACGCCGTGGAGAATCCCGACGGCACGGTGCAGGGCGAGCCCACGGAGGCGGCGCTGGTGCGCTTCGGCGTGGACAGCGGGCTGGATAAGAACCGGCTGGAGCAGGAGCAGCCCCGTGCGGCGGAGGCTCCCTTCGACTCCTCCCGGAAGATGATGTCCACCATCCACCGCATGGATAACGGCTTCATTCAGTACACCAAGGGCGCACCGGATGAGGTGCTGCGCCGCTGCTCCCGGTATGAGGAGAACGGCCAAATGCTGCCCATGACCGAGGAGAAGCGTCAGGAAATTCTGGCGCAGAACAAGGCCATGGCGGATAAGGCCCTGCGTGTGCTGGCGGCGGCCATCCGCCTGTGGGAGGGCGGCCTGCCCAAGGACGACAGCCCGGAGTATCTGGAGCAAGATTTGTGCTTCGTGGGTCTGGCGGGCATGATCGACCCGGTGCGTCCGGAGGTGAAGGCCGCCATCCAGCAGTGCCGCACGGCAGGCATCCGGCCGGTGATGATCACCGGCGACCACAAGGATACCGCCGTGGCCATCGCCAAGGAGTTGGGGATATTGGACGATCCCTCGCAGGCCGTTACCGGCAGCGCTCTGGACAGCCTCAGCGACGAGGAGTTGGCCAAAGAGGTGGAGAAGTACAGCGTGTACGCCCGCGTGCAGCCGGAGCATAAGGTCCGCATCGTTAACGCATGGCGCAAGCGGGGGGCCGTGACGGCTATGACCGGCGACGGCGTCAACGACGCCCCGTCTATCAAGTCCGCCGACATCGGTGTGGGCATGGGCATCACCGGCACCGACGTCACCAAGAACGTGGCGGATATGGTGCTGGCCGACGACAACTTTGCCACCATCGTGGGCGCCGTAGGCGAGGGCCGCCGTATCTACGACAATATCCGCAAGGCCATTCAGTTCCTGCTGGCCTCCAATATGAGCGAGGTGCTGGGCGTGTTCGTGGCTACACTGCTGGGCTTTACCCTGATGAACCCGGTGCATCTGCTGTTCATCAACCTCATCACCGACTGCTTCCCGGCGCTGGCACTGGGCCTGGAGCGGGAGGAGCCGGACGTGATGGAGCGGCCGCCCCGCCCCTCTGATGACGGCATTTTCGCCGGTGGTCTGGGCTGGGACATCGCCTATCAGGGCATCCTCATTACCGTTATCACATTGCTCTCCTACATCATCGGCCACTGCATGGAGGTGGGGTATTTCGAAATGCCCAAGGGCGTCTCCGACGACGGCATGACCATGGCCTTCCTGACCATGAGTATGTGCGAGATCTTCCACAGCTTCAATATGCGCTCTCAGCGGCGCAGCGTGTTCAGCCTGCCCAGTCACAACAAGGTGCTGTGGTTGGCCATGATCGGCAGTCTGCTGCTGACCACCGTGGTGCTGGAGGTGCCCTTCATCGCCAACGCCTTCGGATTTACGCCGGTGAGCTGGACGGAGTACGGGATTGCGCTGGGTCTGGCGGTGCTGGTGATCCCCATGGTGGAGATCGTAAAAGCCTGCCAGCGGGCCCATGGCCGGAGAAAGAAACAGCTTTAAGCCTGTCGAATCGCATCCGCCGGGGCGGCTTTTGCCGCCCCGGCGCTCTGTCAGAACTCTATAAAATGCCGGGTCACCGCCCGGTGTTTTTCTTTCTGCGGGAATTTGCGTGGCGGCGAAAAGTGTGGTACAATCACTTATTATAACAAATCCCTCGGAAGGAGGCGTGAGCGTATGGAGGATGAACGGATGGAGCAAAACCGGCAGCCGGAAAAGACAGATGTGGTGTTCTTTTCCCCGGAGATGCTGCGCCTGGCGGATCAGCACCGGCGGGAGCAGCAGGAGCGGCTGGAGAACTGCCGCCAGGCGGCCCAGAATGGTGACTGCGCCGCAGCGGTGCAGATGGGACTGCATTATTTTTACGGCACCGGCGGCGTGAAGAAGGACCCGGACAAGGCCTTTGCATGGTTCAGCCGCACGGAGCCGGACGACCCCACGGCTCTTTACTGGCTGGCGGTGTGCCATGACAACGGCACCGGCGTGGAGCGTGACCCGGTGCGGGCCTTTGAGCTGTTTCAGGAGAGTGCCAAGCTGGGCTATCTGCCGGCGGTGTGCGATCTGGGCGTGTGCTACGAAAACGGGCAGGGAACGGAGAAGGATCTGGACCGGGCCATCCAGTGCTACCGCCATGCGGCGGAGGAGGGCTATGCACAGGGACAGTGCAATCTGGGAGCCATGTACTACTTCGGCGTGGGGGTGGAGAAGGACTATGGGCAGGCGGCCCGGCTCTTCACCCAAGCGGCGGAGCAGCAACATCCACGGGCGCAGTTCCTGCTGGGCCTGTGCTATGAGTTCGGCAACGGCGTGGAGCAGGACGCTAAAAAGGCGGCGCTTCTGTATCAGGAGGCCGGGAAGGGCGGCAGCGCCGAGGGCCTGTGTGCTCTGGGCGTGCTGCACCACGCCGGAAAGGGCGTAGAGAAGGACGATCGCCGTGCGGCGGAGCTGTTTCGTCAGGCAGCGGAGCTGGGTCTGCCCAGAGCGCAGCTGTTCCTGGGTCACTGCTACGACGACGGCATGGGGGTGGATCAGTCGCCGCCTCAGGCGGTGGAGTGGTTCCGTCAGGCGGCGCAGACGGGCTATCCCGACGCCGTGATGCAGCTGGGGCTGTGCTATCTGTACGGTCACGGGACAGCGACCGACGAGAAGCAGGCGGCGGAGCTCTTTCAGCAGGCCGCCTCGGCGGGGAACATCCGGGCCATGAACGAGCTGGGGCTGTGCTATGAGGCGGGCCGTGGCGTGGAGAAGGATATCCACCGTGCGGCGGAGCTGTACCGTCAGGCGGCGCAGTCCGGTATGGCGGCGGCGCAGTGTAATCTGGGCGTGCTGTACCGGGAGGGCCTCGGCGTAGAGCAGGACGACCGCAAGGCGGCGGCCCTGTTCCGGGCCTCGGCGGGACAGGGCTTTGCCCGTGGACAGTTCCTGCTGGGGCTGCACTTGGAGGACGGCCGGGGCATCGATCGGAATGAAAAGCAGGCGGCGCAGGAGTACCGCCGTGCGGCGGGACAGAACTATCCCAACGGCATGGCAGCGCTGGCCCGGTGCTATGAGCACGGCGTCGGGCTGGAGCGCAACCCCTATCTGGCGGCGGATCTCTATGACCGGGCAGCCCGCCGGGGCCATGTGAGGGCGGCCTATGCCCTGGGGAATATGCTGCTCTCCGGCGACGCCATCGGGCAGGATCCGGCCCGTGCGCTGGAGCTGTACCAGCAGGCGGCACAGGCCGGACACATGGGCGCTCTGCGGCAGGCGGGCCGGTGCTATCAGAAGGGAAAGGGCTGCCAAAAGGACGAGGCCAAGGCCTTCGACTGCTTCCGGCGCAGCGCCGAGGGCGGAGACGGTCCGGCGGCGGTGGCGCTGGGATACTGCTACCAAAAGGGCAGCGGCTGCCCGGTAGACGACGCCCAAGCGGCTCACTGGTACGAGGAGGCGGCCCGCCGGGGCCTGCCGCTGGGGCAGTACGATCTGGGCTGCCTGTATGAGGCGGGACAGGGCGTTCCACGGGATCGGAGAAAGGCACTGGAGCTGTACCGTCAGGCGGCACAGGAGGTCCCGGAGGCCCGTCAGGCGGTCCGGCGGCTGGAAAAGACCGGCAGAACCCAACGGATCGCCGGCTGGGCGCTGGTGACCTACGCCATACTCATGGGAGCCGGGCTCTGGGAGGGCAGCGCCGGTGACCGGATCATCTGGCTGGCGGTGGCGGCCCTTCCGGCGATGGCCGGAGGGTGCTGCCTGCACTACGGTCGCCGTCTTGCACCGCCGCTGAGTAGGATCGGGCGGATCGCCCTGACGGTTTTAGGGGCCGTGCTGGCCTTCCTCTTTGTGGTGGGGGTCGTGGTGCTGCTGGATCCGGCGGAGGCAGTGGACGGCGCCAGCGTGTGGCTCACCGGCTGCGCCGGCGTCGGTGCGGCAGCCCTGCTGCTGAGCGGCCTGCGGAAGCCTCGTACATAAAACGGCGCAGCGGGGGCGTGTACCAGACGGTACACGCCCCCGCTGCATATGAGAAAGAGAGAGACTCGAAGAAAGCTTCGTTATTTCATCGATCAATGACGGCCGAAGAAGTAGTCGTACAGGTCGCTGTACCCATTTCCGCTGTAGCCGTTATTGCCGTTATTGTAGTTGTTGTCGCCGCTCTGGCTGCTGTCCGTGGTGTCGTCGGTGGTTTGGGGCTGTGCGTCGAAGGTCAGCTGGGTGGTGATCTCCTTGCCGTCACGCAGAACGGTGAGGGTCACGGTATCCCCGGCCTTGAAGCCCTTCTTGGCGGCGGACAGATCCTCCATGGAGGTGATCTGAGTGTCGTTGAGCTTGGTGATGACGTCGCCCAGCTTCAGCCCTGCCTTATCCCCGGCGCCGCCGTCCTCCACGGAGTAGACGAACACGCCCTCGGTGGCGTTGATCTTATACTGTGCCGCCATCTGCTGGGTCATGGTGCCGGCGGTGATGGCCATGTAGGCCTTATTGCCGACGGAGCCGTTCTCTATGATGTCCTTGATGATGGACTGCACATCGTTGATGGGAATGGCGAAGCCCAACCCCTCCACCGTGGTATTGGCGTAGCTGGAGTACTTGGCGGACACGATGCCCACCACCTCGCCGTACAGGTTCATCAGGGGACCGCCGGAGTTGCCGGGGTTAATGGAGGCGTCCACCTGGATCATATTGAAGGGAGTACCCTCCACGTTGATGGCACGGTTCACGCAGGATACGATGCCCTGACTCATGGAGAAGGTCAGCTCACCCAGAGGGTTGCCGATGGCCATCACCGTGTCGCCCACGTTGACATCGGTGGAGCTGCCCAGCGTTACAGCCGGCAGATCCTTGGCGTCGATCTTCAGCACAGCCACATCGTAGTCGCTGTCGCTGCCCACCAGCGTGGCGGGATAGGTGTCGCCGTTATAGAGGGTGACGTTGATGGAGCTGGCGTTGGCTACCACGTGCTGGTTGGTGACGATGTAGCCGTCGGCGGTGTAGATGAAGCCGCTGCCGGAGGAGGCGGACTCGGTCTGCTGGCCGAAGATGTTGGTGGACACGGCGGAGCAGTTGATGGAGACCACACTGTTGACCGTGGAGGCGTACACCTCGGCGGGACTCATCAGCGTCTGTCCGTCCACCTTCTTGACGTTGACGGTAGCGGCGGTGCGGTTGCTCTGCTGCACAGTGGTCTTACCGGTGCGGCTGCTGTTCTGGGCCAGAATGGCGCCGCCGAAGCCGCAGGCTGCGCTGATAACGGCACAGCTGAGGATCAGGGCCACCACACGACCTACACCGCCGTGGTGCTTCTTGGGCTGCACCGGGGTGTCTGTCACCACCGGCTCGGCGGCGGGCTCCACGGTGGACCCGGCCGCAGACTCTGTATGAGATTCTGCGTTGGGATCACGATAGCTGAAGTGATACAGGTTGTTCTCGTCATGAAACTCGTTGGACATATGAAAAACCTCCTTTTGGGATATTGCCCACGGCGGGGAACTGTGCTATGATGTTTAGCGCCGTTCCGTTTCTTTGTCTATTATCATACCCGGAAAGCTTAATGTAAGCTTTAAGAAACGGATTTTTCTTTGAACATTTTGTAAAGGAGGTGCCGCCGTGCTGAAGCTGGAGGGCTTGAAGCTGACCCCGGAGGAGAAGGAGGCGGCCCTGCACCGGAAGGCAGCCCGGCTGCTGCGCATCCCGGAGGAGGACGTGCTGTCGGTGCAGGTGCTGCGCCGTTCCATCGATGCACGGGAGGAGCTGCATCTGGTGTACACCGTGGCGGCGGAGGTGCGGCAGGAGAAGCAGGTGCTGCGCCGCTGCCGGGACCGGCGGGTCAGCCGGTACGCCCCGGAGCGGTACGCTTTGCCGGAGATATTGTCTCCGCCGGAGGTGCCGCCGGTGGTGGTGGGCGCCGGGCCGGGCGGCCTGTTTGCGGCGCTGGTGCTGGCCCGGTGCGGCCTGCGCCCCATCCTGCTGGAGCGGGGGCGGGACACCACCGCCCGCCAGCGGGACGTGGAGACCTTCTGGCGCACCGGCGTGCTGGATCCGGAGTCCAACGTACAGTTCGGAGAGGGGGGAGCCGGGGCCTTCTCCGACGGGAAGCTGAACACCGGCACTAAGGACCTGCGCCACCGGTGGATCTTAGAGGAGCTGGTGCGCTGCGGTGCGCCGGAGAGTATTCTGACGGATGCCAAGCCCCATGTGGGGACGGATATGCTGCACATTGCCCTGCAAAACCTGCGGCAGGAGTTACTGTCGCTGGGGGCGCAGATGCGCTTCGGCCACCGGCTGGAGGGACTGGAGAGCCGGGAGGGCGTTCTGACGGGGCTGCATATCCGGGCCGAGGAGGAGACGTATCGTCTGCCGGTGCGGGCGGTGGTGCTGGCGCCGGGCCACAGCGCACGGGATACATTCCAGATGCTGTACGACGCCGGGATCCCCATGGAGGCCAAGCCCTTTGCCGTGGGGGTCCGCATCGAGCACCGCCAGCGGGACATGGACGCCGCCCAGTACCGGCAGTATGCGGGTCATCCGTGCCTGCCGGCCTCCACCTATAAATTGTCGTGCCATACGGCGGCGGGCCGTGGCGTGTTCTCCTTCTGCGTTTGCCCCGGCGGACAGGTGGTGGCGGCGGCCTCGGAGCCGGGGCGTGTGGTGACCAACGGCATGAGCCATTACGCCCGCAGCGGCGAGAGCATCAACGGCGGACTGCTGGTGGGCGTCACACCGGAGGACTTCGGCACGGATCACCCTCTGGCGGGGGTGGCGTGGCAGCGGCAGCTGGAGGCGGCGGCCTTCCGGCTGGGAGGCGGCGGATTTCTGGCCCCCTGCCAACGGGTGGAGGACTTTCTGGCCCACCGTCCCTCCACGGGGCCGGGAGCGGTGCTGCCCAGCTATCGTCCCGGCGTCACGTGGTGTGACCTTCATGACTGCCTGCCGCCGTTTCTCACGGAGGCCATGGAGGAGGCACTGCCCCTGCTGGAGCGGAAGCTCCGGGGCTACGCCCAGCCGGACGCCCTTTTGACGGCGGTGGAGACCCGCTCCTCCTCACCGGTACGCATCCTGCGGGATGAGAGCGGACAAAGTGCGCTGCGGGGACTGTATCCCTGCGGCGAAGGGGCGGGCTATGCCGGCGGCATCCTGTCCGCCGCAGCGGACGGTATGCGCTGCGCAGAAAAAATCTGGGAGGTATATTCATGATGAGAAAGCTTGCAGTGGTGGCGGATTATCTGGACGACAGCCACCGTACCCATATCGAGAAGATGGCCGGGGACGCCGGCTTCACCGTGGATTATTTCACCGAGGGCCACCTGCCTCAGGATCGGGCAGGGGAGTATGAGGTGATCTACGGCACCGTCCCCCCCAAGGAGCTGAAGGCCGCCACGGCCCTGCGGTGGTTCTGCTGCTCCTATGCCGGTATGGATCAGTGGAAGGACGATGCCCTGTACCACAGCCCGGAGGTGATGCTCTCTAACTCCTCCGGAGCCTACGGCGTGACCATCAGTGAGCACATGGTCATGGTGACGCTGATGCTGCTGCGGCAGATGCCCACCGTGCAGGAGTGGATGCGCCGCCACGATTGGAGCAACGAGAAGCCCCCCATGCGCTCCGTCTGCGGCAGCCGCGTCACGGTGCTGGGCACCGGCGATATCGGCACCTCCTTTGCCCGCCGGGTGAAGGCCATGGGAGCCAAGACCGTGGTGGGCGTCTCCCGCAGCGGCCGCCGTGTGGACGATGCCTATGACGCCATGTATACCACGGCGCAGCTGGATCAGGTGCTGCCGGAGACGGAAATTCTGGCCATGGCCCTGCCCGGCACGGCGGAGACGGAGGGCATCCTCTCCCGCAGCCGCATCGCCCTGCTGCCCAAGGAGGCGGTGGTGGTGAACGTGGGCCGTGGCACCGCCATCGATCAGGACGCCCTGATGGAGGCCCTGAACGCCGGACGGCTGGCCGGTGCGGCGCTGGATGTGGTGCGCCCGGAGCCTCTGCCTCCGGAGCATCCCCTGTGGAACGCCAGAAACCTCCTGCTGACGCCTCATCTCTCCGGCTTCATGTCGCTGGGCATCACACGGGATACGGCGGTGGCCCTCTTCTGCGAGGATTTTGAGAACTACATCGCCGGCCGGCCCCTGAAGCGGCTGGTGGACCGCCGCAAGGGCTATTGATAACGGGATATAGCAGTATATAGGAACAGGGCCTGCCAGACGTAAGAAACGACTCATAATTACCATAGCCTAAATATTCTAACAATTTAACAGAACAAAGACCGCGGTCATAACCCAAATAATTAGATTTAAAAGCCGAATATTGCGAAGCATTATGAACAAAATTAAGATAATCAGCAATAGACTGAGATGTAGTATAAGGCATCTCACCATTCAGAACAAAATTCGCTGTAGGGTCCAAAGAAACAGCATGTTGCGGGTTGTCCAGCATCTGTGTCAACACTGTATTCGATTTGTTCCACAACATATCATAAGGTACAAAGAAAAAATCATAATACTCTCTAATACGCGCAAATGCAGCAGTATTAACAGGTTGAGTACGCGTAAAAGCCTTAAGATTAATCTTAAACGTGTCACCGGGCAAAACTTCTTTTACCATAACCGGCAATAACTCACCAGCTTTAGCAGTGAAATTTTTCTTAAAAGACAAATCAAATCCATTACGCGAGGGTTTATTACGTATGGACTTTAAAGACATAATATTTGCCATAACATTAAAAAAATTAAATTAAACATTATTCGTCGACGAAAATTCTATTCAAATCATTAAGTTTCTTATGTTTGATACGGTCAGAAAACAACTTATTTATCTGCATATCATACAATCTATATACAGGAG
>OGXQ01002774.1_pt1 | contig 11256 bp, 11 predicted proteins | sample 1576291 | NCBI WGS metagenome assembly OGXQ01 (sample SAMEA3541575, study PRJEB24748) | human gut metagenome | biome: human gut; feature: human-associated habitat; material: faeces | place: China | collected 2012 | reverse complement strand
CAGCGCACAGCTGAAGGTGATGATCCCCGACGAGATCACCGTCGGTGAGCTGGCTGCCCGCCTGAAGCAGCAGGCCGGCAAGGTCATCGCCAAGTTCATGCAGATGGGCGAGATGCACGCCATCAACGATGTCATCGACTTCGATACCGCCTCCCTGCTGGCTGAGGAGTTCCACGCCAAGGTCGAGCACGAGGTGCATGTGACCATCGAGGAGCGCCTGTTCACGCAGGAAGAGGACGCACAGGAAGACCTCGTCGAGCGTCCGCCGGTCGTCTGCGTCATGGGCCACGTTGACCACGGCAAGACCAGTATCCTGGACGCCATCCGCAAGACCAACGTCACCGCCGGTGAGGCAGGCGGCATCACCCAGGCCATCGGTAGTTTGTCTTTTGAAGATGAAATGTTAAAAATGAGCATTAAAAATCTCTTTTTCAGTACATAGATTTTGAAAACGTTAACAACCTGTTTACCTTTGTCGATATTATATATGTTTCTTTTTGAAATTTATATGTTTATGTCTGTAACTGATTGTTTAAATAAAAAAATATGAACTTGAAAAATTTATTGATTATGGCGGCGATGTCTGTGATGGCGTTCGGATTTGCCGCATGTTCTTCTGATGACGATGATGATAAAGACGGAATGCTTTATGATGATGTAAATTCGGAATATAATGACTATGTCAGTGTTTGCGGAATAAAATGGGCAAGAGGTAACCTTCAGCATTTAGGTGAAGATTGGAAGATTGCCGATCATCAGTGGGAATACTTTAATTATGTCGATGGTAATACCGGGTCGTCTATTTCACAAAGTTCTTCGCAAATGGATCATTTCAATTGGGGAGTATGCGGTGCAAATGCTTTGAATACCAGTTCCAGTGTTTGTGCAAAAAATGTGTCGCAGGATATAAGCGGTAAAATGTTTACCGATGAGGCATGTACGGCCGAGACCTCTGATTTTGCTGCCGCATTATACGGAGATATTGCTTATTGGGCAACACAAGGGGCATGGAGACTGCCGACACAAGCGGAGTTGCAGAAATTGTATAATGAAGCTTCATATCAATATGGATATTATACGACAGAGGATGGTAAAAATGTATATGGATATTTGTTTACTCCTCCGATGAAAAGCGGTCGTGTAGAGAATACTTCAGCACGTCAGATTACCGATGAAGAATTGGTCGGCGGGCTTTTCCTTCCGGCAACGGGGTATCGTATCTATCCGGGATCGACGATTTCTAAAAGCGGAGAAGTCGGCTATTACTGGACATCTCAGTATCGTAGTGCCGGAGATAATGATTATGCCTATTATTTAGAGTTGCAACCGACTCGGATTCGTTGGGCGGGAAATGCCAGCTATTACGGACGGTCGGTACGACCTGTGAAAAATTAGATTGTAGAAGATTCCCATAAAGGAATCCTCAAAGCAAACTTGAATAAAATTTAAAAAAGGTAGCCGTTTCCGATAAATGTCAGGATAACGGCTACCTTTTGGTATTATAACAGCTTTATCGATGGGTTCTCATTCTGTCTTTTGCCATTTCGGCATATTCAGTACCGGGACGTCCGTAATTGCAATATGGGTATATGCTGATCCCGCCTCTCGGTGTAAAAAAACCGGTAACTTCGATGTATTTGGGATTCATAAGTTTGATGAGATCTTTCATAATCAAGTTGACGCAATCTTCATGAAATCCTCCATGATTGCGAAAACTGAATAGGTAAAGCTTCAGACTTTTGCTCTCTACCATTTTTATATCCGGAATATAATCGATCTGTATAGTTGCAAAATCCGGTTGTCCTGTAATAGGACAAAGACTTGTAAATTCAGGACAGTTGAAACGTACCCAATAATCCATCTCCGGGTGTTTATTATTGAATGCTTCCAATACTTCAGGAGCATAATCTTGGGGATATTCTGTCTTTTTTCCTAATAGGCTTAGTGTCGTTTCTTCCATATATAAATATTATACTTCTTTTATTTTTAGTATATTATAAGAAATGTCGGTGTCATATACATCGCTTCCGTCAATTCGTTTGATTAGCTTTACCACTCGTATGGTAACCGGTAAGATAATAGCTTCGTAGGCCGATTTCAGAATTGCTTGAGTTACAATGAGTATCAGCAGCTCGTTAAACGGTACGACTCCGGCGAAAGCCACAGGAAAAAAGATCAAAGAGTCTGCGCTTTCTCCTACCAGTGTCGATACCATTGCCCGAAGCGAAAATCTTTTACCTTTGCTGGCTATTTTCATTTTGCTCATAACGTAAGCATTCAAAAACGATCCGGCCAAAAATGCGATCAAGCTGGCTACTGCGATGCGGGGAGTTGCGGCAAATACCATGGAAAAGGCTTCTTGTCCGTTCCAGAACGAAGCCGGAGGCAAAAGTATAGCCAACTGTATAAGCGCTACGGCAAGAAAGTTCATGGCAAATCCTGCCCAGATGATCAACCGGGCTTTTTTATATCCCCATACTTCGGCAATACAATCATTTATAATATACGAGATAGGGAATACGATAAGTCCGGCAGTTGCCGTGACAGGACCTAAAGAGATCATTTTCACTTCCAGAATGTTGGAAATGATGAGGCATACGCAAAAAAGTATGCTCAACACCATAAAGGGGAGGCTGACTGTTTTTTTCATACATCTTGTTTTTTACGTGGTTTATCAAGCACACGGGAGTGCAAAGGTACGATCTTAAGGAATACTTAATTGTTAAAAATGAAAAAATATTTATGCTTCTGTTTTTCCGAGAGATGGAGCTCTGACAATGTAGAGGTGTGTCGTCGCTTTTGAGGGACATTGGCTTATTTTTATAAGATATAGATAATTGGCTTGAGTATATTTTTCTCTATTTTTGTTTCTCATAAATAATATCGGATAATTATGAAATATTTTATTGTTGGGGTTTTAATCGCCTGTTTTGCCGTTACAGAAGCTTTTTCAAAGGAAGAAAGAGAGTTGAAGATGCGTATCGCTTCTGTTCTGAAAGAGAAAAGGGCAATCGTAGGAGTTGCTGTTTTATATGGGGATAACCGGCTTTTTGAAGTGAATAGGGGCGATTATCCGATGATGAGTGTTTGCAAATTTCCATTGGCTCTTGCAGTTCTCGATTACCTTCATAAAAATAATCTTTCTCTCGACACCGAGATATTTATCCGGGAATCAGATCTGTTACCTGATACATATAGTCCTTTGAGAGATCGGCATCCTCAGGGTAATATTAAGATGTCGATACGGGAGTTGCTTTCTTACACGGTATCGTTGAGCGATAATAATGCGTGTGATATATTATTCGGGTATATCGGCGGGACAAAAGTTGTCGATGATTATATTAAGCGGTTGGGCATTTCGGGAATGTCTGTTGTTGCGACGGAAGCGGTGATGCATGAGTCGTTTGAGAAACAATACTGCAATATGGCTACACCGTCTTCTGCTGTTCTGTTGTTGGATAAGTTTTTAAAAGAAGATTTGTTCAGAGACGAGTATGGGAGCTATTTAAGAAAAATCATGATAGAAACATCTACGGGAAATGATAAGATAAAAGCCGGACTTCCTGAAGGGGTGGTAATGGGGCATAAAACCGGAAGTTCTGATCGGAACGCTAAAGGAATAAAGGCGGGAGACAATGATTTGGCTTTTGTGCAGTTACCCGACGGACAAAGGTATTGTATTGCTGTTTTTATACGGGATTCGAAAGAAGATGATAAAACAAATGCAGCTATAATAGCTGCTGTTTCAAAGGCCGTTTATGATTATATCGCAAAGAAGTAATAAGAGTCGGCTTTAATAAGCAAATTGTTTTGTATTTATTTAAGTATAAGTATATTATATATATTTTTTTATTTCTATATTTGTTATTGTATAAATAAAGAGGTATTACCATGAAAAAACTTTATCTGATAATTTCTTGTACATTGTTTTTTATCGTAGAGTTGGCAGCCCAAATAACCGGTTTATTTACTTATGAAGGAGGGTATTTTGTGAAAGACGGGAATAATTGGGCAGAATACCGTCCTCAATCTAAGGATGGGGTATGGGCTTCTTATATAAAATATGACGAAGACGAAAATTACTATTATATAAATAATTCGAAATGTTCTCTTTGTGTTCCGAAGAAAAAGCATAATAAGTTTTATATTTCTAAGAATGGCGAATGGGAGGTGATTTATAACACGACCGATATATACGATGTTGCTTCGGAGTACGATTATATGCTTTATTTCAAATATTATAAAGTCGCTGATGCTGAAGGTAAATTACAAGAAGTGAATGAACCTGCATCGATCAGTCTTAGTAGAAAAGGTAAAATGCGCTTATGTTGCGGAAATAAAAGCTATGATGGGAAATTTAGTGAGTTGGCAGTGACAACATTAAGAAACTCTGATACGGAATTGGGATTTAAGTTGATCGTAGATGAAAATAATTATATCCAGTTTATCGGGGACTGGTGTATGGTTAATGTTGAGAGTATCTGTCCCTTTATGGATTTTATGGATTGTACAAACAAAGATTTGATAGAGATAATAAAAAATAAAATTAAGGATAAAAGTTTCTTTGTTGATTAAGAGCCTGTGTGGATTTCTAATAATAATATAATCAGGCCATTTTTGTGTTTCCTTTCAGTCTGTTTTCCCGTTTTCATTCGTCGGATAGTCCGTTATCCTTCTTATAAAAACAGAAAAACATCCTCGAAAGAAACTTTCAAATCTAACCCGAGTAAAATTCAGATGAGAACAGAGAAAGTTTATAAAGTCGGGGAAATAGAAATGCCGACAATCCTCACAAAATATCTTGTCGGCATTTTTTGTAAATTTTTACTATGCGTTTTCTGTCATCATTCCTTTTAAAACAGAGTCGGCGGTTTCTTTGCCCAATGTGTTTTCGATAATTTTTGCAGCAAATTTTATCGTAGAAGCCGGGCCGTTTCCGGTAATAATGTTTCCATCTATTTCGACCGGTTGAGCTGTGTAAGTAGCTTCGGTGAGAAATTGTTCGAATCCCGGATAGCAAGTGGCCCGTTTACCTTTCAAAATTCCGTTCTTCCCGAGAACGAGAGCCGGTGCCGCGCAAATTGCAGCGATATTTTCTCCTGAAGCTGCCCTTTTTTTCAGCATTTCGATCAGTGGTGCATACTCTTCAAGATGTTTTGCGCCGGGCAATCCTCCGGGTAATATGATCCATTGTGCGTCAGATATAGTTTGTGTATCGAAAGTCATATCTGCACGGACAATGATGTCATGGGCTCCTTTGACTTCTAATTTCGGAGTGATAGATACTGTTTTTATTTCCATACCGGCCCGGCGTAACATGTCTGTAGTAGCAAGAGCTTCGATTTCTTCAAAACCTTCTGCTAATAAGAGATAAGATACTTTCATAGTCGTATTGAATTAATTCTTGTATTTTAATGAATATAACAAATATACAATAAAGATTTTGGGATTTTGAAAATTAAATTCGATGAAAATTTTTTTTAACAACAATTTATTCCGGTTGACTTTCGGGATTGTGAGAATCGGCAAAATTTTTCTTTATATGGAAACGCCTCCGAAAATTTAAGAGAAAATTTTCGGAGGCGTTTCAAAATTTTTAAAGAACTGTTTTTATTGTAGAGTCCCTTGTTCGGCTTGTTTAATCATATTTTCGTTTGCTGTGATATAGATATCCACCCGACGGTTCTGTGCACGTCCTGCTTCAGTATCGTTGCTGGCGACAGGTTCGTGGTATGCTTTGCCGGCTGTAGTCATTCTGCTTCTGGGAATACCATTTTGTACGAGAAAGTCGGCAACAGCCTCAGCTCTTTGAGCGGAAATCCTTTCGTTTACGGCTAAAGTCCCGGTATTGTCGGTATGTCCCCATATTGTAATATCAGTTTCCGGAGTATTTTTTAGAGATGCGGCAAATTGAGACAATGCTGTTTTTGAAACTGCATTCAAAGTTGAACTGTTCAATTTAAATAGAATACCGTTGTCAAAAGTCACTTTAATAGCTTGAAGTCCGTTTTGGTCTGTTACGGTAGAAACTTGAGCATTTTCTATTTTTTCCAGTTCGGCTTTTTGCTTATCCATCTTTTTCCCGATAAGAGCTCCTGCACCGCTACCTACCGCAGCACCCACGGCAGCACCGATTGCCGCGCCTTTACCTTTTCCTATAAGAGCACCGATTCCGGCACCTAAAGCAGCACCGCCACCCCCGCCAATGAGAGCACCCTTACCTGTATTATTCATTGTACCACAACTGGCGAGCATCATGATCGCAGCTAAAAACAGCGCTGTAAATTTCAGGTTTTTCATTTTTCTCTGTTTTTTATTGATAAAAGATTAAAATCTTGATTACAAATGTAGGTATTTTTTTAGTTATTGTACTTTGTTTCATTCTTTTTTTTATAGAAATAAAAAGATTTTTTTATTGGAAAATTTAAAGTTCTAAATAGTACCGTTTTTATCAGAGTAATAAAAAAAATCGGGAAGATTTTACCGTTAGATAAGTTTAATTCTAAGTTTTACTATTCAGGAAAAAGTCGTATCTTTACTTGCATATATTTTAGTAATATATTTAGACGATGAATAGTTTCGGAACAATATTCAGGCTTACTTCATTCGGTGAGTCTCATGGAAAAGGAGTAGGAGGCGTTATCGATGGGATGCCTGCAGGAGTTGAGATCGATATGGATTTTATACAGAAAGAGTTGAACCGTCGTCGTCCCGGACAGTCTTCGATTGTTACTCCGAGAAAAGAAGGGGATAAGGTAGAGTTTCTTTCAGGCATATTTAACGGATATTTTACAGGAACACCTATCGGCTTTGTCGTGTATAATGAAAATCAGCATTCCAGTGATTACGATAATTTAAGAGAAGCCTATCGTCCGTCCCATGCAGATTATACATATCAGCAGAAATACGGATACCGGGATCATCGAGGAGGCGGTCGTTCTTCGGCAAGAGAGACGATTGCCCGATGTGTCGCCGGGGCTTTGGCAAAGTTGGCATTAAGAAAACTTTCTGTCGATATCAGGGCATTTACCTCTCAGGTAGGACCGATCAAATTGCCTAAGGATTATACTCATTATGATTTGAATAAGATAGAATCGAATATCGTACGTTGCCCTGATGCCGATACGGCAGAAAAGATGATAGAATTGATTGCGGATGTCAAGTCTGAAGGGGATACGATTGGCGGGGTCATTACCTGTGTCATTAAGAACGTCCCGGTGGGATTGGGTGATCCGGTGTTTAATAAATTACATGCCGATTTGGGTAATGCCATGTTGAGCATTAATGCGGTAAAAGGTTTCGAATATGGTATGGGATTCGACGGTGTTCAGTATCGCGGATCTGAAATGAATGATGTGTTTATAAAAAAGGACGGTAAAGTTTCTACAATGACAAATCATTCGGGAGGAATACAAGGAGGAATTTCCAATGGAGAAGATATCTATTTCAGAGTTGCATTCAAACCTATTGCTACTATTTTGCGTGATATCCGAACACTGGATTATGCCGGCAATGAGATAAATCTGAAGGCAAAAGGACGTCATGACCCTTGTGTATTGCCTCGGGCAGTTCCTATCGTCGAATCTATGGCGGCAATGGTTATTCTCGATCATTATTTGTTAAATAAAACGAGACATATGGATTGAATGTATTTGAAAAATAAAGATTTGAAAGTATGAATGTAAAAGAATATATTGAGAAAAATCGCGGACGGTTTCAGGAGGAGTTGTTTTCTTTGATCAGAATACCTTCTATAAGTTCAGATCCTTCACATAAGAACGATATGCAAGAGTGCGCTTTGCGCTGGAAAGATTTATTGCTGGAGACCGGTGTCGATATGGCAGAGGTGATGCCGACTTCGGCAAATCCGGTAGTATTTGCTTCTAAAGTTATCGATCCGTCAGCTCCTACGGTTTTGGTTTATGGGCATTATGATGTGATGCCTGTCGAGCCTTTGGAGTTGTGGAATACCGATCCTTTTGAACCCGTAATTCAGGACGGACGTTTGTGGGCGAGGGGGGCTGACGATGATAAAGGTCAATCGTTTTTGCAAGTCAAGGCATTTGAGATTGCTTTGCGGGAGAAGTTGTTGAAATGCAATGTTAAGTTTTTGTTTGAAGGCGGAGAGGAGATCGGTTCTCCCGGGCTTGAAGATTTTTGCCTTGCTCATAAAGACCTTTTGAAATCGGATATAATTTTGGTTTCCGATACGAGTATGGTGGGAGCGGATGTCCCTTCTATTACTACCGGTTTGAGGGGATTGGCATATTGGGAAATAGAAGTGACCGGACCTAATCGGGATTTACATTCAGGTATTTTCGGAGGTGCGGTGGCAAATCCTATAAATGTTTTGTGTAAAATGATCGCCGGAATTACCGATAATGACGGACATATTACGATTCCTGGTTTCTATGATGACGTAGAAGAAGTTTCTGCTCGGGAACGGGAGATGTTGGCTGCCGTTCCTTATAGTGAAGATAAATATCGTGAATCATTGGATGTAAAAGCTCTTTTCGGAGAGAAAGGGTATTCGACGCTGGAACGTACGGCGATTCGTCCGACATTCGATGTTTGCGGAATTTGGGGCGGCTTCACGGGAGAAGGGTCGAAAACGGTTCTTCCATCTAAGGCTTATGCTAAAGTTTCGTGTCGTCTGGTTCCGCATCAGGAACATGAAAAAATATCAGGAATGTTTATCGATTATATCAATCGTATTGCACCCGATTATGTACGGGTAAAAGTGACACCGATGCATGGGGGAGAAGGGTATGTATGCCCGATAGATCTTCCGGCATATAAAGCTGCGGAAAAAGGCTATGAGGATGCTTTCGAGAAGAAACCTTTGGCTGTTCGTCGGGGGGGTAGCATTCCTATTATCGCAGCTTTCGAGAAAGTTTTAGGAGTAAAATCTATTCTTATGGGTTTCGGTCTGGAGTCGGATGCGACGCATTCACCGAATGAAAATATGCCGATAGATATTATGGACAAAGGGATAGAAGCGATTGTCGGATTTTATAGGGAGTACGGAAGATAAGAATGGATGATAAACCTTATGCCGATTTCGGGGTATTCTTGAAAAAATATTTTCGAGGTAAAGTTCAAAAAATTTCTATAAATGCCGGATTTACCTGTCCGAATAGAGATGGGACAAAAGGAAATGGAGGTTGTACTTACTGTAACAATCAGACTTTCAGCCCTGAATATTGCCATACCGACAAGTCTATTACCGAACAGTTGCAAGAAGGAATCGGTTTTTTCGGACGCAAGTATCCCGACATGGAATATTTAGCCTATTTTCAGGCCTACACCAATACTTACGGAGATTTGCGATCGTTGCAGGGTAAGTATGAAGAGGCTTTGAGCGTTCATGGTGTTGTGGGGTTGATTATCGGTACACGTCCCGATTGTATGTCGGATCGACTTCTTTCCTATTTATCGGAGCTGTCGAAAAAATATTTTGTCTTGGTCGAGTATGGCATAGAATCGACATGCGATGAGACGTTGAGAAGAATAAACCGGGGACATACTTTTTCCGATTCTGCGGATGCGGTAATGCGTACGGCAAATGCCGGAGTTTTAGCCGGAGCTCACATGATTTTGGGACTTCCGGGAGAAGATCGGGAAATGATTATTTCTCATGCAGAAAGATTGTCTCAGTTGCCATTGTCGACATTGAAATTACATCAGTTGCAACTGATCCGCAATACCCGTATGGCGTACGAGCAGTTGGAGAATCCTGAAGAATTTCACCTGTTCGATGTCGATGAATATATCGATTTGGTGATTGATTTTATCGAACATTTGAGACCGGATATTACAGTCGAACGTTTTGTTTCCCAGTCTCCCGATGATTTGTTGATAGCTCCGAAATGGGGATTAAAAAATCATGAATTCACTGCTCGTTTATTGAAACGTATGTTGCAGAGGAATAGTAGACAGGGGAAAATGTATGTTCCGTCTGTACTGTAATATATTTTGAAATTGTATTTTTGCAGTCATAAATTTATCGATATGGAAAAGTCTAAAGTTTTTTTTACCGATCTGCACACGACACCGTCCAGTAATTTGTTGGACAAGATGGAACGTCTTTGCCGTAGGGCAGGTATTGCAGGATTGGATTTTTCGAATCCGTTTACTGCAATAAAAATTCATTTTGGCGAACCGGGTAATTTAGCTTATATCCGTCCGAATTATGCAGCTCGTATGGCTAATTTGCTAAGAAGTTTAGGAGCGAAACCTTTTTTGACCGATTGTAATACCCTTTATTCGGGACGTCGTTCCAATGCAGTCGATCATTTACGCAGTGCTATGGAGAATGGTTTCAATCCTATTTCGGCGCAGTGCGATGTAATTATCGGAGACGGACTGAAAGGGACTGATTATAAGGAGATCGAAATAAATCAGGAATATTGTCGGACTGCAAAAATAGGAACGGCAATTGCCGATGCAGACGTGATCGTGACAATGAATCATTTTAAAGGTCACGAACAAGCCGGGTTCGGAGGTGCTTTGAAGAATCTCGGGATGGGTTGTGCCAGTGTCGGAGGAAAGCTGGAGCTGCATTCTGCCTCATCACCCAGAATAGAGGAGGCAAATTGTAAGGGTTGCAATATTTGCGTAAAACATTGTGCTCATGATGCGATACACCTGAATGATCGTCATATCGCTCAAATTGATTATGAAAAATGCGTCGGATGCGGGCAGTGTGTGGCTTTGTGTCAATATGATGCCGCTCAGTTAGGTGAAGGTGATACTTCGGAACGGCTGAACTATAAGATTGCCGAATATTCTTTGGCCGTATTGCAAGATAAACCTCAGTTTCATATCAGTTTTATTATGAACGTATCGCCTGAATGCGATTGCTGGAATCATAATGATGCGGCTATTGTTCCCGACCTGGCTATGGCTGCATCTCTCGATCCGGTTGCTTTGGATATGGCTTGTGCCGATTTGGTAATGAATGCTCCGTTGATTCCGGGCAGTCGTTTAGCAGAAGAACATCCGCATGAACATCTTGAAGGTGTAGATAAATTTGCCTGTCTGCATCCGGATACCAATTGGCGGGCAGGATTGGAACATGCCGAAAAAATCGGTTTGGGTACACGTGATTATGAACTGATAAAGGTATAAATGCAAAATTCTGACCGATAAAGAAAATATTCGATTACACATAAGGCTGTCTCTTTTTTGAAGTGACCCCAAAAAGTTGGACAAGTTACACATTATCCCGTAATAGAAAGAGTTCGGTATTGTACC
>OGXQ01002768.1_pt1 | contig 11291 bp, 9 predicted proteins | sample 1576291 | NCBI WGS metagenome assembly OGXQ01 (sample SAMEA3541575, study PRJEB24748) | human gut metagenome | biome: human gut; feature: human-associated habitat; material: faeces | place: China | collected 2012 | reverse complement strand
GCCGGGCCGGAATCCGCCGGAAGGAATTCCTCCTCCGGCGAAGATATAAAAGCAGGGAGTATAAACAGGCAGTGGAGGAGATAGGGTTGACGAATATCCCCAACGTTTACAGTCAGATGGATCAGTGGAACTCCGTGATGTTCCTCTATGATTCCGCTCTGAAGGCAATTCGTACCAAGATTGAAATTTTAAACGGAGAGTTTGTCCATATTTACGGACACACTCCGATCGAACACATTAAATCCAGACTGAAAACCCCGGACAGCATTGTAAAAAAGCTGAAGCGGGACGGGCTGGAGGTAACCATTGACAATATGGTGGAAAAGCTGAGCGATATTGCAGGAATCCGCATTATCTGTTCCTTCACCCAGGACATTTATCAGATTGCAGAGATGATTGCAAGACAGAAGGATGTCAGCGTTCTTTATGTGAAGGATTATATCAGGCAGCCTAAACCTAATGGGTATAAAAGTTACCATATGGTGGTGACGATTCCCATTTATCTGGCGGCCGGAGCAGTGGAAACCAAGGTGGAAATTCAGATCCGGACAGTGGCAATGGATTTCTGGGCCAGTCTGGAGCACAAAATCTATTACAAATTTGAAGGAAATGCTCCTGATTCTCTGCAGGCGGAGCTGAAGGCATGTGCGGATATGGTGGATATGCTGGATGCCAAGATGTTTTCCTTAAACCAGTCTATTCTGGAACTGGGAGAGCAGGAAGCAGCCGAGCAGAAGGAACGGACATAAAAGCATAGATGAAGACGTTAGCAAAAGAGACCTGGCAGATTGCCGGACATAACTGGAAAAATATTCTTTTGTTTGAGCTTCTGTACCGGGGAGTAACCATGCCGGTGTATCTGCGTTTCGTGAACCGCAGTCTGCATCTTGCCCTGGAGCTGGCCGGGTACAGCTATCTGACAGCGGGAAATATCGGAAGCTTTCTTGCAAGACCGGGAACGATCTGCATGGCGGGCGCTGTGTGTTTTGTTGGAGCTGTGCTTCTGACTGTGGAGACGGCCAGTCTTATTACGGCATTTCAGGGGTCAGCCTATTACCAGAAGCTGACCCCTTTGCAGATGCTCTGGGGCGGAATGCAGAAAACGGCAGATGAAATATGGAGAAAAAACTGGCAGCTGGGGCTGGTAATTCTGGCTCAGTATCTGTTTGCCAATCTTTTATTTCTGATTCGGGCGGCCAGTCATGTAAAGCCGGTGAATTTTATTATGCAGGAAATGGCAAAGGAGCCCTGGCTTATGGCTCTGACGGCAGTTTTGCTGCTGCTGTGTTTTCTGGCGGCGTTTCCGGCGCTGCTTTCTGTTCCCTGCTGTATGATTGAGCAGAAAAATTTCACAGATGCCAGATACCGGAGTATCGGGCTGATGCGGAAAAGGCGGGGGAAAATCATTTTTCTGCTGGCAGGCTTTCATGTGCTGTCAGCGGCTGTGGTTTTTCTGCTGTATTTTCTTTCCGTAGTGGCAGCCGCTGTGTTTATTGAGGTTTTTACAAAGAAAAATCTGGCTATGGCAGTTTTACTTTCTGTGTCAGACAAGCTGGAGCTGGGACTTCTGTTTTTGGGAAGCATTCTGTCTGTTGCAGTTCAGTATGCGGCTGTTTCTGTTATGTTTTATCAGTATGGAAATAGGCAGTATCATGGGGAACGGTGGAACGTTGGATATCCGTCTCATGGAACAGCAGGACGAAGGCGTATGGCAGCAGTTTTCTGCGCAATAGTGGGTATCAGCCTGATTTATATTTATGATCTGGTACGCAATGGTTCTGCTTTGTCTGATGAGATTTTGATAGAAACGCAGATTACGGCTCACAGAGGCAGTTCTCTGGCAGCTCCGGAAAATACCCTGTCTGCTGTGCAGGCGGCGATTGATGATCTGGCGGACAGTGTGGAGATCGATGTGCAGTTAAGCCGTGACGGAGTCGTGGTGCTTGGACATGATGCCAGTCTGAAGCGGGTGGCAGGAGTAAACAGGCCCATCAGCGCTCTGAACTGGGAAGAGCTGCAGAAGCTGGATGTGGGCTCCTGGTTTTCCAGTGATTTTGCGGGAGAACGGATTCCGGCTTTGGAGGAGGTTCTGGAGCTGTGTAAGGGAAAAATTAACCTGAATATAGAATTGAAAAATATAGGTCCAGAGAGCCTTCTTCCAGAAAAGACGGTGGAGCTGGTGATCGCTCACGGTATGGAAGAGCAGTGTGTGATTACCTCTGCCAGTCTGAATTATTTAAAGGACGTAAAGGCGCTGGAACCGCAGCTTCGAACAGGATATATTATTTCTGCCGCCTACGGGAATTTTTATTCCAGTGAGGCCGTGGATTTTATCAGTCTGCGGTCGGGCTTTGTAAATGAAAAGCTGGTTGAGAACATTCATGTTCAAGGTAAGGCAATCTATGCCTGGACAGTAAACTCCAAAAGCGAGATGGAACGTCTGGTGATGCTCGGCGTGGACGGAATTATTACGGACAGGCCGGTGCTGGCCCGGGAGATTATTTACCGGGAGGAGGCTACAGAAAATCTGATGGAGTATGTGCGGCTTATGTTTAAATAAGATACAGGAAAATATCCTGCGCTGCAGTTTTTGCAGCAGGAAATGACAGAAAGGTTTTCGCGGAATTATGAGAGCAGTATTACAGAGAGTGACTCATGCGTCGGTGAAGGTTGACGGGGAGACGATCGGAGAGATAGGAAATGGCTTTTTGATTCTTCTGGGAGTTGCAGAAGAGGATAATGAGGCAGCGGCAGATAAGATGGCAGATAAAATCTGCAAGCTGAGAATTTTTCAGGACGGGGACGGGAAAACCAATCTGTCTCTGGCAGATGTGGCAGGAGAACTTCTGGTTGTTAGCCAGTTTACCCTGTATGCAGACTGCCATAAGGGAAATCGCCCCAGCTTTATTAAGGCGGGAAGTCCGGAAAAAGCGAACCGGCTGTATGAGTATTTTGTAGAGCGCTGCAGGCAGTATGTGCCGAAGGTGGAGCATGGAAGCTTTGGCGCGGATATGAAGGTGGAGCTGTTAAATGACGGTCCCTTTACCCTGATGCTGGAGGGCGATGAAAAGGGCATTCACTAAGGCCGATAAAGGTACGGTCAGAGAACAGAATATGTGGAAAAACAAAGACAGAAAAACTGGAGGACGAGAAGATGAATGACAACAAAGAGAAAACAGAAGGAATGATGCTGGAGGAGCAGCTGGTATGGAAATTCCCCCATATCGGAAAAGATGCACCAGAGCAGGTTGAGGCTGCCGCAGAATTCTGCGAAGACTATAAGGCATTTCTGGATGAGGGAAAAACGGAGAGAGAATGTGTGGAGGCAGCGGTAAAGCGTCTGCAGGCTGCTGGATATACAGAATTTGAAAAGGGACGCAGCTATAATCCTGGAGATCAGGTTTATTTTATCAACAGAAAGAAGGCTCTGATTGCAACTACCTTCGGCCAGCTTCCGGTGTGCGAGGGCCTGCGGATTAACGGAGCTCACATTGATTCCCCCCGACTGGATCTGAAGCCCAGCCCGGTTTATGAGAAGTCAGATATTGCTTATCTGAAGACTCATTATTATGGAGGAATCCGCAAGTACCAGTGGGGAACGATTCCGTTAGCCATGCATGGTGTTGTGGTTAAGAAAAACGGCGAGCTGGTGAAGATCTGCATTGGTGAGGATGCAGCAGATCCGGTATTCTGTGTCAGTGACCTTCTTCCGCATCTGTCAGCAAAGCAGAATGAGCGGAAATTAAGCGAGGGCTTAAAGGGAGAGGAGCTGAATATTATCGCAGGCTCCATTCCATTTGTAGATGACAGCGTCAAGGAGCCGGTTAAGCTACTGGCTTTGAAGCTGTTAAATGATCGCTATGGAATGACAGAGGGAGATTTTTTCCGGGCAGAAATTGAGATGGTTCCGGCCCACAAGGCTTCTGATGTAGGCTTGGATCGCAGCCTGGTAGGCGCATATGGGCAGGATGACAGAGTCTGCGCTTATACAGCTTTGATGGCAGAAATTGCTGCGAAGAATCCGGTTCGTACAACTGTGACAATTCTGGCAGATAAAGAGGAGATTGGTTCTGAGGGAAATACGGGCATGAATTCTGATTTCCTGAAGCACTATATTGAATACCTGGCTCAGGCAGAGGGCTCTGATCCCAAGGATGTATGTATGGCTTCTCTGTGCCTGTCCTCAGATGTAAATGCAGCCTATGATCCGACCTTTTCCGATGTGTATGAGGCGAACAATTCCAGCTATTTGAATAAGGGCTGCGTGCTGACGAAATATACAGGCGCAAGAGGAAAGTCAGGTTCTAATGATGCCAGCGCAGAGACAATGGCCCGTGTAATTGCTATTATGGAAGAGAACGGCGTGTATTGGCAGGCTGGCGAGTTGGGCGCTGTAGATCAGGGCGGCGGCGGAACGATTGCCAAGTTTGTGTCTCACTTAAATATTGACACAGTGGATCTGGGAGTTCCGGTGATTTCCATGCATTCTCCCTTTGAACTGGTTTCCAAGCTGGATGTATATAATACATTCCGTGCCTTTGAAGCATTCTATAAATAATCCCCATAGGGCGGACGCCCGACGCTTCTTGTACGGTAAAGCCGTACAAGAAGAAGCAGGGCTGAACTGTTAGATAAAGCCGTAGGAAGGTTCAGCCAGAAAAGTTGTGAAATCTTTATGAATTTGTTGGAAAGGCTTTTTAAACGGGATGTAATATGATATAACAGTAGGAAGTACCCGTGTTTTGCGGATACTTCAAAAAATCAGAGATGAGGAAAGTATTATGAAAAAATATGTAAAACTGGCACTTTGTGGAATGGCGGCGGCAGCGCTGGTTACAGGCTGCGGGAAAAAGAATGCGGAAGAGACAACAGCCGCACCGACAGAAAGCAGCACGCCTTCTGACAGTACGGAGGCAGCAGCAGAGAAGGCAGATCCTGGCAAGCTGACAAAGCTGGGTACATATAAAGGCGTGGAAGTAAAGAAAAACAGCACAGAGGTAACTCCGGAGGAGCTGGAGCAGAGAATTCAGGGAATTCTGGATGCCAATCCGGAATACATTGAGATCACAGATCGTCCGGCTCAGAACGGCGATATTGTAAATATTGACTTTGTGGGAATGAAGGACGGAGAGGCTTTTGACGGTGGAACTGCTGAGGATTTCCCGCTGGAGCTGGGCTCTAATTCTTTTATTGACGGTTTTGAGGAAGGCCTGGTAGGAGCTGAGGCAGGAAGCGAGCTGAGCCTGAATCTGACGTTCCCGGAGGACTATTTTAATGCAGATCTGGCAGGACAGGAAGTAGTATTTGATGTTACGGTCAATTCTATTGAAGAAAAGAAAGAGGCAGTTCTGGACGAAAACTTTGTTCAGAGAATGTCTGATTTTACCACTGTAGATGAATTCAAGGCAGATACCCTGGCTGACATGGAGCAGGAAAAGGAAACGATGGCAGAGAACCAGCTGGAGTATGATGCATTCATGGCGGCTCTGGACAATTCCGAATTTGAGCTCAACGAAGAAGCTGTGGAGCAGCAGTATGAAGCACAGATGGATTACTATACTTCCATGGTTCAGATGTACGGTATGACAATGGATGATTATGTGGCAGCCTTTGGAATGACCATGGATGATTTCCAGAAGGAGCTGCGGACAGCTGCGGAAAACGCTTTGAAGCAGGAGCTTCTTGTAGATGCAGTTGCTGAGGAGGAGAAGCTGGAGGTGACAGACGAGGATCGCCAGAAGGTGGCAGAACAGTATGGTACAGATATTCAGAACATGAAGGATACCTACGGCGAGGAAGCTCTGGACAGAACAGCTCTTGTCTATAAGGTTCAGGCACTGGTTAAGGATAATGCAGTTGTAAAATAATATAAAAGTAACTATTCAGGACGGCGGGAGAACTGGAAGAAAAATCAGTGTCAAGCTTGCTTGTAAGAGGATTTTTCTTCCAGTTCTGACATCGGAGGAATCTCCGATGCTTCTTGTTCGGCTTTGCCGGACAAGAAGATGGCCCGTTCTGAACAATTATATATAAAATAATATGGGGGTATTCTATGGAGCTGCTTAAAGAGAGAATCCGCAAAGATGGAAAGATTAAGGCGGGTAATGTACTGAAGGTTGACAGTTTTCTGAATCATCAGATGGATACGGACCTGTTTCAGGAGATTGGAAAAGAGTTTAAACGGCGCTTTTCTGATGTGGAGATCAATAAAATTCTGACGATTGAGGCATCGGGGATCGGGATTGCCTGTGTAGTTGCACAGCAGTTCCATGTGCCAGTTGTATTTGCAAAGAAGAACCAGACAAAGAATATTGCCGGAGATGTGTATACCAGCAAGGTGGAATCCTATACGCATGGAAGAACCTATGATATTATTGTATCCAAGGAATTTCTGGGAAAAGGAGACAAGGTGCTTCTGATTGATGATTTTCTGGCAAACGGCAAGGCTTTGGAGGGACTGGCAAGTCTGGTGAAGGATTCTGGTGCAGAGCTGGTTGGAGCTGGTATTGTGATTGAAAAAGGCTTTCAGGTAGGCGGAGATCTGCTTCGGAAGCAGGGAATTCGTCTGGAGTCTCTGGCAATTGTGGAGAGTATGGATGAGGAGAGCGGAGAGATTGTATTCCGCGATGATAAGGTGTGAACAGGAAAGCATTATTTTTTGACATTGACGGAACCTTGCTGAGTGAGATTACCAGACAGGTACCGGAAAGCACCAAAGAGGCTTTACGGATTGCCCGTTCCCTGGGACATTTGGTATTTGTAAATACAGGGCGTTCCTATGGCTCGCTGGGGCCAATTAAGGGCATGCTGGAGGTGGATGGCTGGCTTTGTGGCTGTGGCACCTATGTGGAGGCTCAGGGACGGGAATTATATCACCGGGCAATGCCTCAGGAGCAGGTCAAAAAGATCTGCAGAGCCATGGAGGCAGCTGATGTGGACGGAATTCTGGAAGGACGGGACGGCTGTTATCTGGGCAGCCCGGAGAGTCGTTTTCCCGAAGGACGCAGACTTCGCCAGTCTATGAAGGCATTTATCCGTTCTACAGACTGGAACCAGGAGTGCGGGACGGTAGAAAAGTTCTGTGTTCTGGCCGATGAAAAAAGTGATAAGGCTGGATTCTTCCGAAGCCTGGGACTGGAGATTCAGGTGATTGATCGGGGAGACGGATTCTATGAGTGCGTTCCAGAGGGACACAGCAAGGCTTCTGCTATTGACATTATTCTGAAGGAATATGGGCTGAAGCTGACAGATGCTTATGTATTTGGAGACAGCACCAATGATCTGGCTATGTTTGAGCATGTGCCTAATGCCATTGTTATGGGACATCATAGCCGGGAGTTGGAACCTTACGCCAGCTTTTTTACAAAGACAGTAGAACAGGACGGCATCTGGTACGCCATGGAGAAGCTGGGGCTGCTGGAATAGCCGCAAACACCTGCGGAAGGGAATGCGGTTCACTTCTGCGGCAAGGACAATCAAAGGCAGATATGCCGGAGCAGAAACAGGAGAGATGAGAAAACAGCCGTGACGAAAGAAGCGGCTGTTTTTGTCATCTAACAGGAAAAACAGCAGAAAGGTTGACAGATTAGAAAATGAAACTGCGAATTGGAACCAGAAAAAGTAAGCTTGCAATGATACAGACAGAGATTGTGAGAGATGCTATTTTACGAAAATTTCCGGAAACAGAGATCGAGATGGTGCCAATGAGTACCAAAGGAGATTTGATTCTGGATCGTTCTCTTACAAGCTTTGGAGGGAAAGGCGTTTTTACAGGCGAACTGGAGACAGCACTTCTGGATGGAGAGATTGATATGGCGGTTCACAGCGCTAAGGATATGCCTATGGAATTTCCAGAAGGACTTTGTATTGGTGCGGTACTTGAAAGGGAAGAGGCGGCAGATGTGCTGGTTACTTTAGACGGCACTCCAGCAGAAAAGCTTCCGGCTGGCAGTGTGATCGGAACCAGCAGTCTTCGCAGACAGCTGCAGATTCGCGCAGTGAATCCGGGCGTGGAGGTTAAGCTTCTGCGGGGAAACGTACAGACCAGAATAGAAAAGCTGCGCCGGGGGGAGTACGATGGAATTCTTTTGGCAGCGGCTGGACTTGTGCGTTTAGGTTTGGATAAGGAAGAAGGCCTACATCTGGAATATTTGGATAAACACAGCTTTGTCCCGGCGGCTGGTCAGGGCATTTTGGCAGCAGAGGTACGCAGAGAGGATCAGAAAGAGGGCGGTCGGCTGGAAATGATGCTGAAAAGCATTCATTCAGAAATTGCAGCTGCAGAGCTTTTTGCAGAACGGGAATTTCTGCGGATTCTGGAAGGCGGCTGCAATGCTCCTTGTGGCGCCTGGTGTAGGATTCATGAGAAAACGATGATGATGACAGCTATGTACGCAAGAGATGGGATTCATCCGGTGATTTTTGAAGAAAAGCTGATTGTGGAAGAAGAAAAAGCTCAATGGAAGGCAGATAAGGCGCTGGAATGGGAACAGGAAGAGCCTTTTTCAGGAGGGCTTATAGAGACTGCCGGGAGGCTGGCAGAGAGGCTGGCAGCGCGCCTTCAGTACAAGCCGGTTTACCTGGTTGGAGCTGGTCCGGGAGATGGAGGTCTGATTACCAGGAAAGGGCTGGAATGCCTGCGTCAGGCTGATGTAGTGGTGTATGACAATCTGATTTCCGGTTCTCTGCTAAACGAGGCAAGGCTGGATGCAGAGCTGATTTATGCAGGAAAACGCTCTGGAAAGCATTCTATGAGACAGGAACAGATTCAGCAGATTCTGGTGGAAAAAGCAATGGAAGGAAAAAGCGTTGTACGTCTGAAGGGCGGCGATCCTTACATTTTTGGAAGAGGCGGTGAGGAGGCTCTGGCGCTTAGAGAACAGGGAATTCCGTATGAGGTGATACCGGGAGTATCATCAGTATACAGTGTTCCGGCTTATAGCGGAATCCCTGTAACACATAGAGAGGTAGCATCTTCTTTCCATGTAATAACAGGGCATGAGGGAGACGGAAAGCAGACAGCTTCTGTGGATTACCGGATCCTGGCAAAGGAAGAGGGGACTCTGGTATTTCTCATGGGCCTTGGACATCTTCGGTTTATTGCAGAGCAGCTGATCAAATACGGAAAAGATCCGGCCACACCGGCAGCAGTGATTGAAAACGGAACCACGGCAAAGCAGAAAAAAGCAGTGTCAGATTTGGCACACATTGAAGCTGCGGTGAGAGAAAAGGGACTGTCTACACCGGCGCTTATTATTATTGGTGAGGCAGTGGAAATGGAATCCCGATTAGACTGGTTCGGCAGAGGAGCCTTAGCAGGAAAACGGATTTTGATAACAGGGACTCGCCATATGGTATCAGAACTGGAAGCGGAACTGAAGCCTCTTGGTGCAGAATGTGTAGCAGTGAGTCTTATTGAAAGCCGTCCACTCTGGACGAAGGAAACGGCAGCTGCCTTAAAAAATGTGGCTCAGTATGGTTGGCTGGTATTTACCAGCAGAAATGGAGTCGATCTGTTTTTCCAGATGATGAGACAGATGGGGCAGGATCTGCGGACTCTGATGCATGTGAAGTTTGCAGCAATTGGAAGAGGAACGGCGGAGGAACTTTTCAAGCATGGATTTATCTGTGACTTTGTGCCGGGAAATTTTTCCGGAACAGGTCTGGCGAAGGAGTGGATCCCTGAGTTGAAAAAAACAGATCGGGTTTTAATACTTCGGGCGAAGAATGGCTCTCCTGTTCTTCCTCAGGAACTGGAAAAGGCAGGAATTCCCTTTACAGATGCGCCTGTGTATGAGACCTGGACAGATTGGCGGCGCCAGGAGGAGCTGAACCGTTTGGCAGAAACGGTAGACTATGTGGTTCTGGCCAGCAGTTCTGCGGCTCATGCGATGAAGCAGATGCTTCGCAGGAGACTTCCGGAGTCCGCCAGGGTGATTGCTATTGGGCCGGTTACTGCAGAAACAGCAGAGAATCTGGGAATTCATGTGGATTTGGAAGCGAGGGAATATACTGCAGCAGGAATTGCAGCAGCGCTTTTGGAGGATGTTTCACGATGACAGAATATCCGTATTTTCCATTGTTTGTGAATCTTTCCGGAAAGAAAATTTTGATTGTAGGAGCTGGAAGCATTGCGCTGAGAAGGGCAGAGGCGCTGTCTCCTTTTGGCGCAGAGCTGATGGTCACTGCGCCTGAGGGCCGTCCGGAGATGGAAAAGCTGGCGGCGGTTTGGAACCGCCGCCGGTTTCAGGAAGAGGATCTGGAGGGGGCGGTTCTGGTTCTGGCTGCTACGGATGACAAAGAGCTGAACAGCCTTGTGGCAGAGCTGTGCCGGGAACGGGGAATTCCGGTAAACAGCTGCAGCGACAGGACACAGTGTGATTTTTATTTTCCAGGAATTGCAAGAAGAGAAAACGACGGCCTGGGCGCATCGGGGGAGAACATCGCCCGGCTGCGCCAGCGCAAGCACTATTACTTCGTGCCCTACGGGCAGGATGACCCGGTGGAAAAGCCGCAGAGCCTGAAGGCCGATCTTTCGCTGCTGCCCGCCGCGCTGGAAGCGGCGCTGCAGGGGCGGCAGCTCCAGCCGATGCTGCGGATGTTCTGAGCGTTGCATTTCTCTTTTCAGCGGGGAAAAAGTGTGGTATACTAAAAAAGATTAAAGTGACGATGGAGTATACCAGATGAAAAAACAGATCGCCGTGCTGTGTGCGGTGCTGCTCTGCCTGCTGACGGCCTTTGTGCCCGGCGCGGCGGCCGCTGCCCCGGCACTGACCACCACCGAAGCCTACTGCATCATGGATGCGGACACCGGTCTGGTGCTGGAGCAGCAGAATATGGATGAAGCGGCGCTTAAGATTCAGAATGTCTATGCGGATCTGCTGTCAGCGGATCTGAAGGGAATTTATAATACTATCTGTAACAGTACGGGAACGACTGGAATCGAAGGAACTACGGATGGTACATCAGCAGATGGAACTGACAGTACAGATGTTAATGACAATGGAGATAGTGCAGATACATCAGGGAATTCTTCCTCGGATGTGACAGATGAAGGAAGCTATGATACGAGTTCTTATGACAGTGGAAATTATGATGACACTTCCTATGATGACAGCTCTTATGATAGCGGAAGTTATGACGACGGCTCCGATGATGGAAGTTATGATAGTGAAAACTATGATGAAAGTTCCTATGACGATGCAGGTTACTGATAATATCAAGTTAGGGACAAAAGACTTTTTGACCCTGATATCATAATATGGAAAGATACAAAAGAGATGCATGTAATA
>OGXQ01002767.1_pt1 | contig 11303 bp, 13 predicted proteins | sample 1576291 | NCBI WGS metagenome assembly OGXQ01 (sample SAMEA3541575, study PRJEB24748) | human gut metagenome | biome: human gut; feature: human-associated habitat; material: faeces | place: China | collected 2012 | reverse complement strand
CGAGACAGATCTGGCAGAAAGATCAGAATGTCTCCGGCTATTTTGAAACCTACAATGTTTCGGCAGGGGTCTCAGCCGGAGCCTCTGCGGGCTGCTCGCTGCTGGCAGGGGTCTCCTCCGGGACGCTCTCCGCAGGCTCATCCAGGACGACGCTGTCCGCCGGGGTCTCCGGCACGGAAACGGCGGCGTTGGGGTCTGCCGTCGGCGTGTGGACTTCGGTCTTCTCCGGGGTCTGCTGGGTGTCGCTGACCGTGCCCTCACCACCCAGCACGGAGGCGATCAGTTCCTTGGCCTGCGCCACCGAGCTTTCGTCCGGTTTCATGACGTAGAGGCTCTGCCCCTTGGCGGAGTAGCACTGGGAGCTCTTGCCGCTGGAACCGGTGACGGAGTAGCTCTGGATATCCCAGTTGGCGAGGTCGCTCAGCTGCATCCGGACCAGCGCGGAGATCTGCTCCTGCGACAGGCTGGTGACGAAGCAGTCTGACACGGCGTCCATCAGCTTGGAAAAGCTCATCAGGACGGTGGGGGACTTGAGCTTGTTCACCATGGCGTCGATGACCTTCATCTGGTTGATGCCGCGCTGGATGTCGCCGGAAGCGAAGGCGTGGCGCTCGCGGGCAAAGGCCAGCGCGCTCTTGCCGTCCAGATGGTTCCAGCCCTCGGCAAAGGTGGTGGGGTCATAGTAGCCGGGGCTGCCCACAGAAGTGAACGCCTGATCGGAGTAGACATCCACGCCGCCCAGCGCATCGATGATGCTGATGAAGCCCGCAAAATTGATGCGGATGTAGTGCTCCACATTCACGCCGTAGAGGTTGCCCAGGGTGGCCATGCTGGTCTCCACGCCGTACAGACCGGCGTGAGTCAGCTTATCCTTGCTGTCGGTGCCGGCAAGGTCTACGTAGTAGTCGCGCGGGGTGTTGATCAGGGCCACCCTCTTGGTGACAGGGTTCACGGCAGCAAGGATATTCACGTCGCTGCGGGCATTTTCGGTCAACTCGCCGCGGTGGAAAAGGTCTTGCAGGAGGGCAAGGACATCCTCTGCGTCTGCTTTTCGAGCGCGCTGTCCACAACGTATCAGTCCGCCTGCATCGCGGCGGAGGACCTGCGCGAAAAGTACCCCGAGGCGAAGATATTAGTCATTGACTCGCTGTCCGCCTCGCGCGGGCAGGGCATGCTGCTCTATCGCGCCGTGCGCGAGCGCCGCGAGAAGAATTTGACCATCGACGAGCTGGACGCCTACGTCCGCTCCATCATCCAGAGCCAGTGCCACTGGTTCATCGTCGACGATCTGAACCACTTAAAGCGCGGCGGCCGCGTGAGCTCCACGGCGGCGCTGGTCGGCACGATGCTCGGCATCAAGCCCGTCATGCACACGGACAGCGAGGGCCGCTTGACCCCCGTGAGCAAGGCCCGCGGCACGAAGGCGGCGCTGCGCGCGCTTGTCGACAAGGTTGGCGAGATCGGCGTCGAGCCGGAGAAAAACCAGCCCATGCTCATCTGCCACGCCAATTGCCCGGAGTCCGTCGAGTACGTCAAGGGGCTGCTCAAGGAGCGCTTCGGCGTGACGGACGTGCGCGATGAGTTCATCGGCCCCGTCATCGGCGCGCACACCGGCTGCGGTACGTTGGGCCTGTTCTTTGTGGGGACTGAGCGATGAAGTGGCTGGAATTACACCTTGACACGCAGCCCGCGGGCATCGAACCCGCGACGGAGCTTTTGAGCGAGTACGGCATCGACAGCCTGATGATCGACGAGGAGGGCGACTTCAAGGACTTCCTCGAAAATAACCACCAGTACTGGGACTATGTCGACGACGAGCTGATGGAGCAGATGCACGGCAGGAGCCGCATCACGTTTTATTTGGAGGACAGCGCCGGGGGCTACAACACCCTCGCGCAGTTTCGTATCGGTCTGTCGGCCTTCAAAAAGCAGCATCCCGAGTACGCGCCGCTGATCCTCAGCATGGAAAATGTCGAAGACGCGGACTGGGAGAACAACTGGAAGCAGTTCTACAAGCCCATGGAGATCGGCGAGCGGCTGCTCGTCGTGCCGGAATGGGAGCAGGCGCAGGAGGACGGGCGCGTCAAGCTTGTCTTAAATCCCGGATTGACGTTTGGCACCGGCAGCCACGCCACGACGCGGCTGTGCTTACAGGCGCTTGAGCAGCATATCCACGGCGGGGAAAAGGTTTTAGACCTTGGCTGCGGCAGCGGCATTTTATCCATCGCCGCGCTGCTGCTCGGCGCGAAGGACGCCTTTGCCTGCGATATCGACGACAAGTGCGTCGGCGTCGCGTATGAAAACGCCGCACTCAACGGCGTCGGCAAGGAGCATTACACCGTCCGCGCGGGAGACGTGCTCAGCGACAAAAGGCTCCAGAAGGAGTTCGGCGGCGACTATGACGTGATCGTTGCAAACATCGTCGCGGACGTCATCATTGCGCTCGCCCCGCAGGTGGGGAAGCTCCTCAAAAAGGGCGGCATTTTCCTCTGCTCGGGCATCATCGACGACCGCGCAGAGGAGGTGCGCGAGAAGCTCGTCGAAGCGGGATGGACGATCGAAGAAACTCGCAGCAGCGAGGGGTGGTTTTCTTATCTTTGCAGATAAGAGGAGGCTTTTCACGCTGCGCGTGGATGGGGAATAGCAGTGCCGATGGCACTGCACGGATAAAAGGGGGATACTCTCTTTCAAAAGAGAGTATCCCCCTTTCAATCCCCCGAGAGAAATTTTGCATTGGCAGATTGTAGCTTGAAGAGCTGCGCGGCCTGAGGAAGCAGGTGAGGTGTACATGGCTTCGCCATGAATCCCTGCGAGTCGCGACCGGTCGCAACCGCGCCTTACTTCGTGAGGCGCGAGTGACAGTAGCACGGCGACAGACTGCTTGCGGAATGCGGCATTGCTGGCGCTCGCTGCGGGTTAGTTGGCGGATTCCATGTAGATTTCTTCGGTTTTCTGCTGAGCGGTGGTGAGCAGGTCTTTTGCGCTGCCAAGGTTTTGCTTTTCCATTTGTTCCAGCGCGTCGGTGATGGCGTTGAACAGCAGATGGTACATCTTTTCGTAGTTCATAGTATAGTCCTCCTATCGCAATACAAATGTAATACTTTTATATTACACATATTTGGGCAAAAATGCAATACACTTGTCATATGAAATGTATTGCAGGTGAGACTATGGCTTTTAAAATTCCAAGCGTACCGCCGACGACCAACAAATCGGTGCGTTTTCCAAATGATATGCTCGAAGAGATCGAGAACGCGATCCGCGGCAAGGACTGCACATTCTCGGCATTCGTCGTCGCAGCTGTCCGAGCTGCACTTGACGACTTAAAAGAACAAGAAAACGACCGCTGATGCGGTCATTTCTTTGTATGCGGCGAGCGCAGCAATGCCGCGCTCGCAGGCAGTCTGCCGCCGTGCTGCCGTCACACGCGCCTCACGATAGTAAGGCGCGGTTGCAACCGGTAACAACTCGCAGGGACTCATGGCGAAGCCATGTACACCGCACCTGATTGCGCAGCGCGTGCAGTTCTTCAAGCCCAAAACTGCCAATGTGCGGGGTCGAGGGGGAAGGCCCCTCGTCCTTTCTCTCGGGGGTTGTAAAGGGGGATACTCTCTTTCGAGAAAGAGAGTATCCCCCTTTTACGCACTTCCGCACGGTGAAGAAATATCCCGCGCCTGTGCGGAACAATTTGCAAATGGTTTTGTTAAACCGTTTCCAGAATCTCTCTGGCAACATAAACACCGCTCGCCGATGCGTGCGACAGCGAATGCGTAATACCGCTGCCGTCGCCGATGACATAGAGCCCCTTGTACGGCGTTTCAAGGTGCTCGTCGAGCGCGACCTCCATGTTGTAGAACTTGACCTCCACGCCGTAGAGGAGCGTATCGTCGTTTGCGGTGCCCGGCGCGATCTTGTCGAGCGCGTAGATCATCTCGATGATGCCGTCCAGAATGCGCTTGGGGAGCACGAGGCTCAGATCACCGGGGGTCGCCGCGAGCGTCGGCGTGACGAGGCCTTCTTCGATGCGCTTGACCGTGCTGCGGCGGCCGCGGACGAGATCGCCGAAGCGCTGGACAATGACGCCGCCGCCGAGCATGTTGGACAGGCGCGCGATGGACTCGCCGTAGCCGTTGGAATCCTTGAACGGCTCGGAGAAGTGCTTGGCGACGAGAAGCGCGAAGTTCGTGTTCTCGGTCTGGAGGGATTTATCCTCATAGCTGTGGCCGTTGACCGTGACGATGCCGTTTGTGTTCTCGTTGACGACGATGCCGTTGGGGTTCATGCAGAACGTGCGGACGTTGTCCTCGAACTTTTCCGTGCGATAGACGATCTTGCTCTCGTAGAGCTCGTCAGTCAGGTGGGAGAAGACGACGGCGGGGATCTCGACGCGCACACCGATATCGACGCGGTTCGACTTCGTGGGGATCTTGAGCTCCTGGCACACGCCCTCCATCCACTTGCTGCCGACGCGGCCGACGGAGACGATGCACTTGTCGCAGGTGTAGTCCGTCTCGCCGACGGTGACGCGGTAGCCGTCGCCCTCGCGGGCGATGGTGGTGACGGGAGAATCGAAGTAGAAGTCGACCTTGTCCTTGAGCAGGTCATAGAGGTTCGAGAGCACGACGAGGTTCACGTCCGTGCCGAGATGGCGGACGGAGGCGTCGAGCAGATTCAGCTTATTCTGGATGCAGAGCTTTTTGAACTTCGTGCCGGCGGTGGAGTAGAGCTTCGTGCCCTCGCCGCCGTAGGCCATGTTGATCTCGTCGACATAGTGCATGAGGTCGAGCGCCTGCTTTTTGCCGATGTACTCGTGCAGCGTGCCGCCGAAGTCGTTGGTGATGTTGTATTTGCCGTCGGAAAATGCGCCCGCGCCGCCGAAACCGCTCATGATCGAGCAGCTCTTGCAGCGGATGCAGGATTTGACCTTGTCGCCGTCGATGGGGCAGTGGCGCTTTTCAAGGCTGTGACCGGCCTCGAACACGGCGACGCGCAGGTCGCTGCGATCCTTTGTCAGCTCGTAGGCGGAGAAGATGCCGCCGGGGCCGCCGCCAATGATGATGACGTTGTAATGCATGGAAGGAACCTCCATTTGATCCGGATTTGCCGGAGGAGCATCCCACCGGCGCAAAAATACATACTATATTGTATTAAAATGGCGGATAAAGTCAAGAGAAGAAACGGAAAAAGGAACGGAAACATTTCCGCTCCTTTTTGTCTGAGTCTACATATTCTTCTTGATGCTCTTGATGGCGTTTTTTTCAAGGCGCGAGACCTGCGCCTGCGAGATGCCGATCTCACTCGAGACCTCCATCTGCGTCTTGCCGTCGGAGTAGCGCAGGGCGAGGATCTGGCGCTCGCGCTCGCTCAGGCGCGCCATGGCCTCCTTGAGCGCGATCTGCTCGAGCCAGTCCTCGTCGGTGTTCTTGGTGTCGCGCACCTGATCCATGACGCACACGGCGTCGCCGCCGTCGGAGTAGATGGGCTCAAAGAGCGACACGGGGTCGCATACGGCGTCCATGGCGAAGACGACCTCCTCGCGCCGGATGCCGAGCTCGCGCGCGATCTGCTCGACCGTGGGCTCGCGCTGCTGCTCGCGCTGGAGCTTTTCACGCGCCTGTAAGACGCGGTAGGCCGTGTCGCGCATCGAGCGGCTGACGCGAATGGAGCTGTTGTCGCGCAGATACCGCCGGATCTCGCCGATGATCATCGGCACGCCGTAGGTGGAAAAACGAACATTCTGCGAAGTGTCGAAGTTGTCGATGGCCTTTAGTAGCCCCACGCAGCCGACCTGAAAGAGGTCGTCCGCGTTTTCCCCTCGGCCGGAAAAGCGCTGGATGACCGACAGCACCAGCCGCAGATTGCCCTCGACGAGCTTTTCGCGCGCGGCTGCGTCGCCGTTCTTTGCGCGATGAAGCAGCGCGTCCGTCTCCGCGGCGGTCAGCGTCGGCAGCTTTGTCGTGTTCACGCCGCAGATCTCCACCTTGCCAAGCATAAAAAGAATCCCCGCCTCCCATGCGTAGTGCTTTCAGTATGTCCGCACGCGGCGGAAACATACGGAACGGGAAGCGGGGATATTTTTTATCGTTCGGCGCGCTTCGATGGACTTTGCGCCCTCAAACGGTTCTCACGCAAGAAGACCAATACAGAATGCAATGATCGCAGCGTTGAAGAAGTCGTTGAAGAGGCCGCCGACCATCGGGATGACGAAGTAGGCCGAGGGAGAGGGACCGTAGCGGCGGGAAACGGCCTGCATGTTAGCCATGGCGTTGGACGTGGCGCCCATGCCGAAGCCGATGAAGCCGGCGGTGATCATCGCGGCGTCGTAATCGTGGCCCATGACCGGGAAGACGACCAGCAGCGAGAAGACGACCATCAGCAGCACCTCGGCGGCGAGGGCGACGATCATCGGCAGCGCCAGGTCGACGAGCTGCCAGAGCTTGAGGCCCGAGAGTGCCATCGAGAGGAAAATCGCGAGGAACATGTTGCCCATCGTGCTGATCTCCTGCGCGGGGAATTCCATGATCTTGAAGTGGTCGATCACGTTGCGCACGACGACGGCCACGAGCATCGAACCGATGTAAATGGGGAAGCTGAAGCCGCAGAGGTTCGTGAGCAGAACGCTGACGACGTTGCCGACGCCGGCGCAGAACATCAGCAGCAGGAAACCGTAGACAAAGTTATTGGCGTGGGTGTTGTAATACGTGTCGTCGACATCCTCTTCCACCGTCTGCTCTGCGAGCTCGTCGCGCAGGTGGTTCTTGACGATGAGCTTGCGGGCGATCGGGCCGCCGAGGAGCGAGCCGAAGATGAGGCCGAACGTCGCCGCCGCGACGGCGACCGTCGTGCCGCCGATGGCACCGGCCGCGTCAAGGTCAGGGCCAATACCCGCCGCTGTGCCGGGGCCGCCGATCATCGCGATGGAGCCGCAGGCGAGGCCGTAGAGCGGGTCTTTGCCCATCAGCGCCATCACGCCGCTGCCGACGACATTCTGCAAAATGATCATCACAACGCTCAAAATAAGGAGCATGATGACGGATTTGCCGCTCTTGAGCAGCATCGGAATGCTGACGGTGAAGCCGACGGTCGTAAAGAAGAAGATCATAAAGACCGTTTGCAGCGTGTCGTCAAAGGTGATGACCGCCGTGCCCGTGGCATAGAGGATGGTGTTGAAGATCGCGAAGCACAGACCGCCGACCAGGGGAGCGGGGATGCAGAAGCGGTTGAGCACGGGGATCTTCTTCATCAGCACCAGACCGAGGGCGTACATGGCGGCGCCAAGCGCGAGGGCATGGTACATATTGAGCTGGATCTCTGTCATGTGGGGGAACCTCCGTAGAGAAAATTTTCTCTCCGGCATAGCCCGGAGAGAAGTCGCGGGAAATGCGAGGGATAGGACTTCCTGTTCCGGAAATACAATGAAAGGGAACAGGAGGGGATGCGCATGAACTGCCGCTTTGCCGACTTCCGCTGCAAGGAGGTCATCAACATCTGCGACGGCTGCCGCCTGGGCTATGTGGGCGACGTGGAATGCAGGCTGCCGGACGGGCAGCTCACCGCACTCATCATTCCTGGGCCGTACCGCTTTTTCGGGCTGTTCGGCCGGGGAGAGGAATACTGCATCCCATGGGAGTGTATCAAGCAGATCGGGGACGATATCATTCTCATTGACAAGCCCTTTCCGCGCCAGGAGATCCCGCGCAGAGAGCACCGCACGCGCCGCCGCCGGTACTGAAAAGGGCGGCGGACGAAAAGTCCCCCAATAGCAGACCTACCATATTATAAAGATTTTCGACATTTTTGCAAGCCTAAATTTTAGAAAGACATTATTAAAAAAGGAAAATGACAACTTCTGGGTGCAAAAGCGCGGGAAAACGACGCGGGAAAGGCGGCAAAGGGAAAAGAAAGCGGGAAAAACACAGGATTTTTCAAAAAGTGCTTGCAATTTTCAGATAAAGATGTTAAAATATCATCCTGCGTGGATGTTTCATTCCAACGCAGCTACTTTATCGTCGGGGAGGTGTTTGGTTTGCCGAATATCAAGTCTGCTAAGAAGCGTGTGCTGGTGTCCGAGGCTCGTAATGCCCGCAACAAGGCCAATCGCTCTGCACTGAAGACCGCTATCAAGAAGTTCGAGGCTGCTGCCGTGGAAGGCAATCGCACCGAGGCCGAGGGCGCTTACAAGGTCGCAGTGAAGTCCATTGACAAGGCTGCTGCCAAGGGTCTGCTGCACAAGAACAACGCTGCTCACAAGAAGAGTGCGCTGACGCTGAAACTCAACCAGATTGGCTGATCCAAACCAAAGGACACCTGCCGGGTGTCCTTTTTTTTGCCCGGCCGTCGGAAAGTGCGGCCAACAGGGGAAAAGACAAAACAGAGCGTAATTTTTCAAAGAAAAATTACGCTCTGTTGTTGGTCAAGTGCCGTTTTGCGGCTTATTTGTAGTAGTCCGTGCCGTCCTCGATGACCATGGGCAGGCCGTTGTGGTACACCGGCAGGGTCTGGAACTTGAAGCGACTGGCCCTGTGCATCCGGTCGATCTTCTCCCGGACGGCCTCGTCCGGGCAGACGCCCCGTCGGATATACTCGTTGACGGCGTGATAGGAAAAGCCCAGATTGTCCTCGTCGGTGAGGCCCGTCAGACCGTCGGAGGGGGGCTTGATGAGGAACCGCTCCGGCAGGCCCAGCGCCCGGCCCAGAGCGATGACCTCCTCCGTGGTGTACATCCCCAGAGGGGAGAAGGCACCGGCGCTGTCGCCATAGATGGTGCAGTAGCCCACCCAGTCCTCCGACAGGTTGGAGGTGTTGAGGACGATGCCGCCCTCCACCGACTGGGCCACGGCATAGAGGGTGGCCATGCGGATGCGGGAGGGGAGATTCACCACCGTCTGGCGGCTGGGGGTCAGGCCCGCCTGCTCCAGCTGGGACAGTACCCCCGCCACGGCATCGTGGATGTTGCAGGTGCAGTGGGGGATCTGCAGATGCTCCACCAGCGCTTGAGAGTAGTCGATATCCGGCTGAATGCCGTCGGGCATCAGCACACCATAGACGTGGTCCCGGCCATAGGCCGCCACCGCCATGGCCGCCACGGTGGAGCTGTCCTTGCCGCCGGAGATGCCGATGACGGCGGTCTTGCCGCCGCAGCCGGCCATCTGCTGGCTCATCCACTCCAGTACCCCGGCAAGCTGGAGCTGTACGTTGAATCCGCTCATGTGATCCCTCCTGTGAATGGTTGATGGATGGGGGAGGTGTCCCCGTTGATGGCTTATTGTACTCCCATTTTCCACAAAATGCAACTGCCGCCCGCTGGGGGCTGCGGAGGGATTTTCCGTATTCCATAGAAAACCGGCGGAAAAGGATCAGATTTCCGGCTTTTCCCGCATTTTCTTTTGGAAAACGACGTGGTAGAATATAGAACAGATCAGAAAAAACGAACCCAAGGAGGAATTCTATGAAGGATAACAAGCTGGGTATCATGCCCATCTCCAAGCTCATTTGGAATATGTCCCTGCCCATCATCGTGTCGATGCTGGTGCAGGCCCTATATAATATCGTGGACAGCGTGTTCGTCTCGCAGGTCAGCGAGCAGGCCCTTACCGCCGTGACGCTGGCCTTCCCGGCCCAGAACCTGATGATCGGTCTGGCCACCGGCACCGCCGTGGGCGTCAATGCCCTGCTGGGCCGGGCGCTGGGCGCCGGGGACGGCAAGCGGGCCGATCAGGTGGCCATCAACGGCATTTTCCTGGCGGTGGTGGGCTTTGTACTCTCCGCCGTGCTGGCCCTGTGCTTTGGGGGGACCTTCTTTCGCACCCAGACGGACATCGACTACATTGTGGATAACGGCATCACCTATCTGCGCATTTGCTGCTGTGCCTCGCTGGGAATGTTCTGCCAGATCATGTTCGAGCGCCTGCTGCAGGGTACCGGCCGCTCCATCCTCTCCATGTATACCCAAGGGCTGGGTGCCATCGTCAACATCGTGCTGGATCCCATCTTCATCTTCGTGTTCAAAATGGGCGTGGTGGGCGCCGCTGTGGCCACCGTTATCGGCCAGTTCTGCGGCTGCGGTCTGGCTCTGTATATGAACCTGCGGAAGAACCACGATCTGCACCTTCGGTTCCGGGGCTTCCGGCCGGACTGGAAGATCGTGGGCAATATCTATGCCATCGGCCTGCCCTCCGTGGTGATGGTGGCTATCGGCTCGGTGATGACCTTCTGCATGAACAAGATCCTCATCACTTACCACTCCGCCAAGGAGACGGCGGCTACCGCCTTCGGCATCTACTTCAAGCTCAACAGCTTTGTCTTTATGCCGGTGTTCGGCCTGAACAACGGTGTGGTTCCCATCGTGGCCTATAACTACGGCGCTCAGAATCGCCGCCGCATGATGGAGACCATCAAGCGCAGCGCCATCTATGCCTCCTGCATCATGGTGCTGGGTATGGCCATCTTCTGGGCCATTCCGGGGACGCTGGTCAGTATCTTCAATGCCACGGAGACCATGAAGCAGGTGGCCGTTCCGGCCCTGCGGATCATCTCCCTGAGCTTCTGCACGGCCGGGGCCTGTATCGCTCTGGGCAGCTCCTTCCAGGCGCTGGGGAAGTCGGTGTACTCCATGATCACCTCCATCATCCGCCAGCTGGTGTTTCTGGTACCCATCGCCTATATGCTGGCCCGCTACGGCCAGTCCATCGGAAACGACGATCTGGTGTGGTGGTGCTATCCCATTGCGGAGATCGCCTCGCTGGGCGTGACGATGCTATTCTTCCTGCGGGTGTACCGTACCGTCATCGCCAAGGTGCCGCTGGACGGCGCTCCCTCGCTGGAGGAGCTGGAGGAGGAAGAGGAGGTGCCCACTGAGCCGAAGAGAACGCGGATGGTGGAAGAGCCGGCAATGCCGTCGTCTTTCATGTTGCGCTTCTTCTGGAACTGCTTGACCGCAGACACCGTTCCTTCGCCGTACACACCGTCAATGGCTCCGTCATAATAACCCAGGCATTCCAGTGCCTGCTGGAGCTTGACCACGTTGGACCCGCTGTCACCCTCGCGGCTGGTACCGGGCGCGGAACCGATTTCCGAGATGCTGGAAACGGTGGGATACTTTGAGCTGGACGACGAGGAGGACGACGAAGAGGAGGACGAAGCGCTGCTGCCCGGCTCCGGCTGGGTGGTCATGGAGGTTTTGCTGCAGCTGCCGAAGATGCTGGTCACCGTGGAGGTGCCCGCGTAGCCGTCGGCTTCCAGCCCCTCATCCTTCTGGTACTGGGTGACGGCTTTGGTGGTGCCGTCGCCGTAGATCCCGTCGA
>OGXQ01002742.1_pt1 | contig 11381 bp, 6 predicted proteins | sample 1576291 | NCBI WGS metagenome assembly OGXQ01 (sample SAMEA3541575, study PRJEB24748) | human gut metagenome | biome: human gut; feature: human-associated habitat; material: faeces | place: China | collected 2012 | reverse complement strand
GCGACGATCAAAAACGCCACAAACTGCTTGCTGCTGCGGGCGTTTATCCGATCAATTTCCTGCCACTGCATGCCGCCTTGTACCATTTGGCTGTGGAGGAGGTCCCTGGTGTAACCATCTATATAAAAAGACTGCGTTTTCAAGAGAAGATAATGCTCAATCATCTCTGACGGCTTTTCGGCATCCAGCAAAACATGTTGTGATTCCCGGTAGTAGGACATTGCGTTGCGGATGGCCCGCTTGAGTGCGTATTCTTCCCGCCGGTCTGCTTGCAAGTCGGGGCACAGTTCCTCCAGACAGCGGTTCGTCATCTGGATTGCCGCCAGATAGTCCTCCTTTGCGTCTATGGGTTGTATGGGCCTCATATACGCTTCCAAAGATGCATTTTCGGCAGAAAACGCGTCCATGAAGCCAGTAATATCCATATATTCATCCATAATAACGGAAGATCTTTCGCTGAACGTATGAAGTTGAATCATTACCAACGCCACCAAAACCCAAGTGACCGCAAGCATCATGCCCATCAGCAACCGGCTCCCAAGAAGACCATGGCCATCACAAAGATATACTGCACCACCTGGTCACTGTAACGACGGAAGAACCAGCGTCCGATGCGAGGGAAGGTCAGCATAATCACCACGCTCAGTACCACGACTTTCAGCACCAGCCACACCCAGAACATATCCGAAGTATCACCCTTGTACATACCCGCAATAACGGCCAGAACCAGCAAGGTCAGCGTATCCGTCACCGCCGTACCTCCTACCGCAATGCTGACAGCCCGCTGCCGGTTGATACCGTAACGAATCACAATCGGATAGGCTATCAAAGTGTGCGAGGCATACATACTGGCCAGCAGCACAGAAGTAATCAGTCCGTATCCCAGCAAGTTCAGATTGGTCCACACACCAATACCCAGCGGGAAGATAAAGGCCAGCAAACCTAACACCGTAGCCTTCACACGGATACTCTTGAAATCCTCCATGTTCATTTCCAGTCCGGCCAGGAACATGATATAATACAGTCCCACCTTACCGAAAAGCTCAAAGCTGCTGTCGCGCGCCAGAATATTGAATCCATGTTCCCCGATGACGATACCGGCCAAAATCATTCCGATGATGTGCGGAATGCGCAGACGTTCCAGAACAATCGGGGCAAACAAGATAATTACCAGCACCAAAAAAAAGATCCACGTAGGATCAGTGATGGGAAAATCTATATTGAGATGAACCAAATCTAACAAATCTTTCATATATGAGGGGCTGTTCGGTTTAAATTTATGGACAAAAATACGAAAAAAGTTCCGTATTTCCCCTTTGGTATTCCAAAATGTTTTAATTTTGCGGTTCAAAGGATACAAGTAGAAGAAAAAACTATCTAACTAAAATACAGAAAGCAATACAATCACGGAATTTATTAACTTAAACAAGAAACATAAGAAATGAAAGTAGCAATTGTTGGTGCAAGCGGAGCCGTAGGACAGGAGTTCCTGCGTGTGCTCGATGAAAGAAACTTCCCGGTGGATGAACTGCTGTTGTTCGGATCTTCAAGAAGTGCCGGACGAAAATACACTTTTCGCGGAAAAGAAATCGAAGTAAAACTTCTGCAGCACAACGATGATTTCAAAGGAGTAGACATCGCCTTTACGTCAGCCGGTGCAGGAACTTCTAAGGAGTTTGCAGAAACCATCACTAAATACGGTGCAGTGATGATTGACAACTCCAGCGCTTTCCGTATGGAAAACGATATTCCTCTGGTAGTGCCTGAAGTCAACGCAGAAGACGCGCTGAACCGCCCGCGTGGCATCATTGCCAACCCTAACTGTACGACTATCCAGATGGTTGTAGCCCTGAAAGCTATTGAAAACCTGACTCATATCAAACGTGTACACGTATCTACTTACCAGGCTGCCAGTGGTGCCGGTGCAGCTGCTATGGACGAGCTTTACGAACAGTACCGTCAGGTATTGGCCGGAGAACCTGTCACTGTAGAGAAATTCGCTTATCAGCTGGCATTCAACCTGATTCCTCAGATTGACGTGTTCACAGACAACGGTTATACAAAAGAAGAAATGAAGATGTACAATGAAACACGTAAAATCATGCACTCAGATGTACAGGTTAGTGCAACTTGCGTACGTGTTCCTGCACTTCGTTCACACTCAGAAAGCATCTGGATTGAAACAGAACGTCCGGTATCTCTAGAAGAAGCCCGCGAAGCATTTGCCAACGGCGAAGGTCTGGTACTGATGGACAACCCTGAAAAGAAAGAATATCCGATGCCGTTGTTCCTGGCTGGAAAAGACCCAGTATATGTAGGCCGTATCCGTAAAGACCTGGCTAACGAAAACGGTCTGACTTTCTGGATTGTAGGCGACCAGATTAAGAAAGGTGCCGCTCTGAATGCTGTTCAGATTGCTGAATACCTGATTAAAGTGAAGAATATCGGATAAATAGTTTATCGGTATTGATATAAAGAAAGGCATTGCCTGTGAGTCTTAAGCTCCAAGCAATGCTTTTTTATTTTTTTCCTGCCTCAACTTCTAAATCAGCTTTCTCATCAGTCGTCTTCCTCCATCGTAAAACGTCCTTGTGAATAGTGTATGAAGCAAAAAGGGTTTCTATGTTTCCCTGCCGGGAAACGTACAGTTTCTTGCTGGGAAACATAGGTTTTCGCTACGGAAAACATACGGTTCAGAGAAGGGAAACGTAAAAAATGAAGTAAAATTCAACCCTTAATACCAACTGGCTATGCAAAAAAGTTCTTACCATGCTTACCTTACAAGAAGAACAGCCCCTTAGAATACATTTATGGTCATCAGAATTTCCCATTGCCTATAACACTGAGAAATCCTGATGACCAATAATATTAGATACAGACTTAAAGCCGTCTCACAATTCTACCATTTCAAACGCTTCACGTTACCGTCTTTCAATACCACTTCAAACTGCTTTCTACTTTTATCAAAGCAAATCTTGCTAACCGGATTCCAAGCATCATCATATTTTGATCCACTTTTACTCCATAACTGTAGCGTAATATAGACTTTCTCTCCCTCACATCTGTCACTGGCGTCAATCACCACACTGTTCCGACTATCCGGATGCAGCCCTTCCGCATGAACAAACTCCATCTGCTTCCAACCTTCCCAAGTCGTCATACCCAAACGATAAACACCGTTATCAATTACATAAGTCTCCTTTCCATCCAATCGAATAACACTTTCACGGATTTTTCCCTGTTTTTCCGGTAAAGCATAATGTCCCATCCTCACTTCTACTGGAGAAGGAGACGACACTTTGTCAATCCTTAAAATTCCATCGGGAAGAGGAAGTTCTGCCAACTGGAAATAAACAGCCTCATCGCTCTCCAACCAAGCCTCCCGACAATAGAAACCGTCCTCATATTTCTTAAAACTATAATTACGGAGAGGCTCCCACTTTCCCTCTTTATTCTTCACCACGTAACTCATCGCCACTTCTCCGTTCTTTCCATCTGCCTGCCACGGGAATTCGCTGTTATAAGATAAGCGGTTATAGTTTTCTACACAATGGTAATTCGATGAACTATGAGAAGTCGTGCTACGAAGTTCTGATGCACCAATATTCGGATAATCAGTGACCAATATATGAGCATCCTCCGCATATTTGCAATATACCCTATCTTTCTCAAAATCCGTCCAAGCACCTTCATTTTCCACTGCATTCCAAAAAGGATTATTAGCAGGAAGGTAAAGTGCCAAAAACAGTTTTCCCATCCAGAACACACTTCCACGGCAACTATAGCCTTGTATAGCCGGCTCAAAAGCCCCATAGAAACCCAGTGTAGGTATACGATCCTCCAAAAAATCAGGATGCTGCAAAAATTGCAGAATCGTGGAGGATGCAATACGTCTCATCCAGCCGTAATTGATATCAGGATCTTCCAACAAACCCGTCAAAGCAAGTGGAACAGACGCCCCCATCCGATAAGTAATGCTTCTCCCCCACATAATCATCTTCCCGTCCCTTGCAAACATGTAAGGATAGTTTTCAGGAATTTTACGGAAATGCTCCATAAACTGCCGGGCATAATCAGGATAATATTTTTTTCCGAACTTTTCAGACCACAAAGAACCATACATTTGAAAAGCCCACATACTATAATAATCAAACAACGGATTATCGTGATACCACCCGTCACCACGATAAGCAGCCAACAATATCTGCAACAGTTCTTCCAAATAAGCCTTGTCCGTATGATACCCCTGGCTCAGAAAAAAGCTCATAATATTGACATTAAAAAAACGCCAGTTACACTCATACGTGCCGCCTTCACCATAACTCAGCATACGCACAGCCAGACTATCTTTCACCTCCTGAGACAAGGGATTCCAGAATATCTCCGGAGCCATCATAAACGACAAAGCTAGTCCACCCAATTCCACAAGCCGCTGTCCACCATTCTTTTTAGGAGGATTCATCGGTACATAGACAGGAGTACCGGGCTGAAGCATCAATTCCAACTGTCGGCGATAATAATCCCCCAACAGTATTCCGTTCACCCTCAATTCCGGATCTTCCTTCAATAAAGGCCCCGCAAGAAACATCGTCCGGCATAAAGCCTCCAGACGGGCCACAGGTTCTTGAGAAGGCGTCCGAGGATAACTTTTTCCCGGCTGTTTTGGAAAATTCAAAGGATCTTCCGGTGACTTCACATAACTGAATGCCCCTTCCAACAAATAAAGAGCGGCCTCTTTCCAATGCTCCCGTGTCATACCCGTATAAGGACTCAAGCTCATATTCTTATTTTTCAACACAAAAACCGTCTCTGAGGTTTCGGTTGCACCAAGGCCAAAACATGATAAGCTCATCAGAGCAATTCCTATTATAAAAACATGTATTCTCATTTGATTAAATTTCAGATTACTTTCTTGATTTTATTTTTCTTCTTTCTCACAAGAATCTTTCCGAAAAGTAAAGGTAATATAAAAATTTTCTCCGACTCTATATTCCATTAAAAACAGAAAAATCAGAGAGTCATTTAAAATTTAGGATAGCCCTTCCGATTGTTGTTTTTATGGAATCTGTTTAGAATGAAAAAGTCGAAGTTCCCCTTCCATCCTGAGAAAAAAGAGAAACTTCAACTTTTTTATTTCACGGTCTTATCGAAATATTATAGTCATTATCAATATCCCGTATTCTGCTCAATCTTCGCATCCTTATTCAACTGAATTACACTCAATGGAATAGGAAGCAATACATTAAAATCTTTAAATCCCGTAATAACTTTTGACTCTGGAGCAGCAGGAACCACATCTCCATTTTTAGCTATACGTTCTTTCAAGGTATTTGTACGAACCAAAGTCATACGTCTATTCTCTTCACCAATCAATTCACGAGCACGTTCATCCAGAATAAAGTCAATATCAATTTGGTTTTCAGAAACTTTACCAGCATTAGGATTGCCTGAACTTGCACGATATTCCTTGAATGCACGATCACGCAATTTATTAATATCATCCGCAGCACCAGTTAAATTTCCTTGACGGAAACGTGCTTCAGCTCGTAACAAATAAGTCTCTCCCAAGCGCATTACAGGCCAATCTTTTACTCCTGCATAACCAAAATCATCCGTTTCATCATAACAGCCCCATTTAGTTGTATGCGGGAAGTAAACATTTAAAGAGTCACTTGGACCAGGAATAACTTGATCACCTGTACGAACAACCTTAGTTGATACTATATCAGGATTACTAATTTTCTGACCATCAACTTCTATTTCTTTCGGGATACTATAACCATTCGCATCTAAACACAAAGTTTCTTCATAACCCGGCCTATTATACCATAACACGCGACGAATATTAAAGTTAGAGTTACGAATATCTCCTTTTTCATATAACCCATACTTCATGAAGTTACTTAAACGCAAACGGCCATTTCCACGACCACCAATAGAATCGGCATTCTGCATTCCTGCATATTTATGGAAAGCAGGAGTCCAAACACGACGATGCTGTGGGTTATCAATTGTACCTCCAGTTACATTTCTATTATATTCCATTTCAAAAGTCCAAATTGCTTCTGTATTGCCCTCTGAACGGCGTTGATTATGCCAACGGAACATATCATGATAATAATCTCCTGCCTCACTTAAATACTTACCATATCGTGCTTCGATCAAGCGATAGGATGCATTAGCAATAATTGGGTCCAACGATTTTTCCGCTTTTTCAAAGAAAGAAGCATCTCTCATACCCATACGCAAATAGGCCTCTCCAGCTAACTGACGAGCGAAATCTTTATTAGCACGACTTTCTGTCACAGCTTTACCCATATCAGGTAAATTAGTCATCGCATACTGCAAATCACTATCTATTAACTCATCTACTTTAGCTACCTTTTCACGCGTATAATCAGTCTTTGGTATATTTGTTGTTTCTGTAACCAAAGGCACGTCTCCCCAAAGAGTCACTAATGTATTATAAGCATATGCCCGGAAAAACTTTGCTTCTGCAATTTTTGCCTTATCACCGTTTTCCCCCAGCATCTCAATTATTTGATTTGCTTCATTAATAAATTCATAACATTTCTCCCACAACCATGACACTCCTGCATTTTCATCTGTTAATTGTGCATATTGATAAAATGGCGTTTCTACTCCTTCCACATCACCAGCAGACGCAACATCGGTACCAATTTGAAAACAACTCAAAAAGCCTTGACGTCCAGAATATCCCCACAAGCTAGCATACGTATAATATAATCCTACCAAACGATTATCTACACTAGCTCCTTCAGGAGAATATTTTGAATACATTTCTTCATCCAAAAAACTGTCACTACAAGACATTGTTCCCATCGACAAAACTGACACTGCCAGCGTGCCGAATAATATATTTTTCAATTTCATATTTATTAAGATTAGAAGGTTACATTAATACCAAATACGTAACTCTTTGTCATTGGATAGTTACTAGAATCATAAACAGTCTCACCACGAGTTGCATCCCATGAGCTACTACCACGAGCTATCTGACGAGACTCTGGATCCCAACCAATCCATTTTGTAAAAGTAAACAGATTTCTTCCGCTAGCATACACAGTCAATCCTCCAATTCCCATTTTTTTAATGAGCTGTGCGGGGAAGTTATAACTTAATGTTACATCCTTTATACGTGTATAATTAGCTTTGCAAGGGAAACCATAACCATGAGGATTTGAGTTCTTGCTTAAAGAACGCCATTCATTACTTTTATTTTCAGGTGTCCAATAACCAATCTCAGTTGCAGTATTTCGACGTCCCATTTCATCGCCAGCCATACCAATCAACGTATTATTTTTCATGACTCCCTGAACTGTTTGTATGAATACACTTAAAGTTAAATCCTTCCATGTAAATGTATTAGTCAATCCACCAATCCATTTTGGAGTAGTCTGTCCTAAGACTGAACGGTCATCATCTGTAATCTTACCATCTTTATTTAAATCCAACAGCTTCAAATCTCCAGCTTTAGCCACCGGATCCCACTTCAGGTGTTCTCCTGCAGCAATTTCCTCTTCTTGCCAGATACCAACTTTAGTAAAATCATAAATTACTCCAATAGGTTGTCCAATAAACCAACGGTTAGCGATATCATCTTTTCCGTCACCATACAAATCCTTGATTTCATTCTTATTCCAAGAAAATACTAAATTAGTACTCCAAGTAAAATCTTTTGTAACAATATTACGAGAATTCAATGTCAGCTCAATACCTTTGTTAGCTGTTTCACCCATATTGGCATATACCTTATTAAATCCACTAACCGTAGGGAGGTTACGCTGCATCAACAAATCGGTAGTCCGAGAAAAATAAACATCCAAATTACCAGTCAAGCGATTATTCCAAAGTCCAAAATCCAATCCGACATTAAATGTCTTAGTTGTTTCCCAACTCAAATCTGCGTTTCCCATAAATTCATCAGGATATAATGCAAGATTAGCACTACCTCCCATAGCCAGCATATTATTTACCATCTTCATACGTGAATAATACACGCCAATAGCTTCATTTCCTGATTTACCATACGAAAGACGAAGTTTCAAATTGTTTAACCAATTTTGTGCAGGCTGCATAAACTCTTCGTTTGTTACATTCCATCCCAAAGCCACTGACGGAAATACTCCATATTTATTATTATCTCCAAAAACAGAAGATCCATCACGACGAACTGTGGCTGTAAACAAATAACGACTATCGTAAGAATAATTCAAACGCCCCATCTGAGAAACAGTTGTATACAACTCCGTATAAGAAGCAACCGTAGGAGTTGAAGCACTGCCTATATTATGCCATGTTTGATCATCACTAGGGAAATTCGTTGCTTTAGCCTGAGCCCACTGATACTTTTTACGAGAAGCTGCATACAATCCTGTCAAATCAAAATGATGCTTATTAAAATCACGTGCATATGTCACGATATTTTCAATCGTATAACTTTGAGTTTCTTCATTCTTAATTTCAGCAGAACCAGTATTATTATTTACAGACTTTCCCTCATAATTATTATACCGTTTAGGCATATACGCAAACCCAGCATTCAATTTATACTTCAATCCTTTAAGAGGAGCCCACAGTTTCTCAAAATCTAAATCAGCATATCCATTCAAGTTAATATTCCACTGACGACGTTCTGGAGAAGTTGTAGTCCACATCAACGGGTTTGTAAATAAACTTTCAGAATACATCGGATAAATGCAATATGAGCCATCATCCTCATATACTTTTCCATAAGGGCTCATAGCTTCTGCCATCAACAAGCTGGCACGTCCTCCATCCCGATTATGAGATACAATATAAGAATTAGTTCCTACCTTCAAATAATTAGTAACATTTACATCTATATTTGTACGGATAGAATATCGCTTATAATTAAACCCTTTGATAATACCTTTCTGACTCATATAGTCAGCAGAGATATAATATTGCACATTTTCAGCTCCACCACCTACGCTAATGTTATGATCCTGAATAATACCTGTCTGAGATACGGCATCAATCCAATCTGTCTCATATCCATTCTCATAGTTCTCCACTTCATTCTGATTTTTTACAAAACCATTGAACAGAGTTTCTCCTGGATTTTGTGCAACATAGTCTTTATATCTCTGTAAAATCTGAGCGCCATCACCGAATTTCAACTTATGTGAAAAATCTTCAAAACCGACATAACCACTATAACGAATATTAGGCTTGCCAGATTTACCACGTTTAGTTGTTATCAAAATAACACCATTTGCTCCGTTTGTACCATAAATAGCTGTAGCTGAAGCATCTTTCAGAATTTCCATTGATTCAATATCATTCGGATTAATATCATTCAATGTTCCACCTGACTTACTAATAGGCACACCATCTACCACAATATAAGGACCTGAATTGGCATTAATGGAGTTTTGCCCACGAACCAATGCATCCGGAGCATCACCAGGAATAGAAGATGTCTGTGTAATAGTTACGCCTGCGGTAGCTCCTTGAATAGCCTGCAACACATTTGTAACCGGCAATTTAGATAAACGATCTTTAGGTACAGAAGTTACAGAACCTGTTACATCCGACTTTTTCTGGACACCGTATCCTACCACAACCACTTCATCCAAAGTTTCAGTATCTTCCTGCAAAGTTACTCCCATATTAGGACTAGCTTTCGTTTCCAATGTCTTATAGCCAATATAAGAAATCTGCAACACTGCATTAGAAGATACCGATAATGTAAATTTACCATCCAAATCAGTAATAGTACCATTGGTTGTACCTTTTTCCAATACACTGGCACCAATGATAGGTTCCCCACTTGAATCTTTCACAATACCAGACACTGTTTGTTTCTGCTGTACATTCTGAACGGAATAGCTTTCACTTTCCGCCATCACAGCTAACGGATGGGTTGCGATAAAACCCGAACAAAGCAGTAAGGCAAACAAAGCCTTTCGATTGTTTTTAAACGAATCTACTTTCATGTTTTTCTACTTTTTAAAATTAGACTATTTAAGGATATTCCTCGTTTCTATAATTTAGAAGCCTCAAAATTCTATAACTTTAGTTTCAAATTTCCATTTGCAAATTTATGTAATCATATATAAAATAAAAGATAAAAAACAATCAAGGAAAGAGGATTTTTAAGCGTTTTTTTAATTACTCCATACTTTTTCTCTTCACAAAAAGAAAAGTCTACATGATAAAAATTCGTCACAACACAAAAAATTCGTCTGTTTTCAACCTTTCAATACATTTTCAGCGGTTAAGTAAAACTAAATATGGACTTTATTGTATTTTTGCCTAAAAACCACAACTCAATGAAAAACTGCATTTTTATATTTCTTCTTTTCATAGGATGGTACCAGCTCATCTTTTCACAGCCTCAATACACATTTAAACGATTGACTATGGCTGACGGTATGGTCAGTAACTATATTGTTGACATTATTCAAGACAAACAAGGATATATATGGATGGCTTCTGAAGCCGGACTCTGCAAATTTGATGGAAACAATTTCATCACATACAATATAGGCAATTCAGCCATTGGAAGCAATGCACAGAATGTTTTATACTACAACGAAGAAGATAACACCGTGTGGATAGGTACCCAACGCGACGGAATCAGCATCTTTAATTGCCACACACAAACTTTTACCCCCAACGGAGTTCCCGATATGTTTACTAGGGACATTACCGATCTAAGCCCTGCTGCTAACGGAGGAATCTGGATTACTCACTACCATTTAGGGCTAGATTACTATGATAACAAAACAAAAAAGTTAACCCCTTATTTAGCAAAAGATATAAAAGGATTATCTGGTAATTTTTGGTGCGCTACAGATGACGGAAATGGGCATCTGTACGTAGGCCTCCACAAAGGAGGAATGGCCATCATCGATATTCAAAAGCGGACAGCAAAAATCTACCGACATACTCCTGATGATCCACACAGCTTACCCAACAATACAGTGCGACGAATCTTCATTAGTAAAACAAACGCCATTTGGATTGGCACAGATGGAGGATTAGCACTATTCAACCCATATAAAGAGCAGTTTATTACTTTTAAAAATCAACCAGGAAAGCCAAACTCTCTTTTATCTGATCAAATTAATGATATTGGAGAAAGTCGAGACGGCAAATTGTGGATATGTACCCACATGGGAGGAGTAAGTGTACTCGACTTAAATGAAAATGTATTCACAAGTCCTGAGAACTTGCATTTTCAGAACATACGGGTAACCAATGACCTGCATGGTATCTCATCTCCTAACGCAAAATGCTTCCTACAAGATTCTTTTGGAAATATCTGGTTAGGGAATTACCGTGGCTTGAACATACTTTTTCTCCTTACATCTTGAATGCCGCCCGTGGCG
>OGXQ01002718.1_pt1 | contig 11487 bp, 8 predicted proteins | sample 1576291 | NCBI WGS metagenome assembly OGXQ01 (sample SAMEA3541575, study PRJEB24748) | human gut metagenome | biome: human gut; feature: human-associated habitat; material: faeces | place: China | collected 2012 | reverse complement strand
ACGGTTGCATGGGCATCCTCCCCCTGATATGTTGAAGGACGTGTTTGTATGAGGACTTGGCTTCCGAACGAAACGGAAGCGGCTCCTTTAGCGCTTTCATATCGACACTCTATCCCTGAAAGAGATTTTCATGGCAACGCTTCACGATAATGACAACACGCTCCTGGCTCTCGTAAGAACCACCTTCGACGCGCACAGTGCCGTCCTTTTCCTGCCGGATCAATCCGGCAACTATACGGTCGCGCTTTCCTCCACGGACAATGAGCCCAGCGTGCAGGAAGTCACCATTGCGCCGGGGAAGGGGCTTGTCGGGTGGATTTTACGGCATAAGCAGCCCGTCATCGTGAACAACCTCGATATGCGGCACACCTTCCTCGGTTATTATGATGAAAACGACGAAGGCGCCATTTCCGCATTCATGGGCTGCCACATCCCCGAGGGAGGAGCCCTGTGCGTGGACAGCGTGCGCCCAAGATAATACACCGAAGAAGACCAGCTTCTCCTCCACCGTTTCGCCCGGCACCTCGCCCGGCAAGTCCATTCCGCCGGGCTGGCTTGCGACGCCGAAGACCTGCGCCGCTATTTCACCCGGCTGGAGCAGCTTTCCGAGCTCAGTGCGCAGAACCCGCATTGGCGTGATTACCTCGGGGCCTTCCTCCGCCTGATGGCCGAGAGCACGGAGTTTGAATACGTCGCGTTCGCTACCGCGCAGGAAGGCGGCGCGCCCACCACAAACAAGAGCGGTCCGGCTGTGACAACGGCAAACCGCTTTGCGCGGATTTCGGAAGAATCCGCGCGCGGCTATCGGCGCGGGGCGGATTCCTTTTGCCGTCAAGCGCCGATTGCACGCGTAAAACACACTAAAAGGCGGCGGCGTCCATGCCCGAACCCAACGACACTCACAGCAAGGGCAATATTGTCATGGTCACGGACGGGGCGTCCATCCCGGACCCCCGCGAATGGCGTCTGATCAACGCCTGGTCCATTGCCCTGGTGGGCGCTGTGTGCGCTCTTTTCGCGCTCTGTCTGCTCTGGCCGGACCCCTATCTGCGGATTCTGCTCTATCTGCCGGACGGCGTGGTGGTCACCTTCAAAATTACGGTCATGTCCATCTGCTGTGCCGTGCCCCTGGGCCTGCTGACCGGCCTGGGGCGCATTTCGCGCAATCGCGCAATCAATCTTCTCGCCTCCACCTATGTGGAGGTCATCCGCGGCATCCCGCTCCTGGTCCAGCTCTTCTACATCTACTACGCACTGTCCCGCTTTTTCCAGATCAGCGGCATCACCTCGGCGGTCATTGCCATCAGCGTCTGTTACGGCGCATACATGGGCGAAGTCTTCCGCGCGGGCATCATGGCGATTTCCAAAGGCCAGAGCGAAGCCGCGCGCTCCCTGGGCTTCAACCGCTTTCAGACCATGTTTTACGTGGTGTTGCCCCAGGCCTGGCGCACCATTCTGCCGCCCGTGGGCAACGAGTGCATCGCCATGCTCAAGGACACCTCCCTGGTTTCGATCATGGCCGTGCCCGACATCATGCAGCGCGCCCGCAGCTTTGTGGGCACCACCTATCTGTACTTCGAGACATATACGGTTATTGCCCTGATTTATCTGATCATCACCCTTGCGCTCTCCAAAGCCGTGAGCATCATGGAATCCAGACTGAACTACTATGACGGCAAATAACTACGCCTCGTTACGGATTTAAAGGCAACCTGCTCTCCTCTGCCGGGATCGGCAAAATCCCGGCAGAGTTTTTTTCATGCAAAACCACGCGGACCACCCCGAAAAGGCAGCCCGCGCGGAAAATAATGGCGCACAGGCTTAGTCGTCGTTCATCTTCTTACCGAACAGACCAAGAATAAGGGCGAAGAGAAAAAATCCACCACTGATGAGAAGAACCTTCGTACCGAGATCCATGATGTGCTCCTTGCGTTCCTGAAATGGAGGTTTGTCGTCCACGCTCGTCCGGCACAATATATCCGTACTGGAGAAGCGTACGACGACTTGTGGAGGAAGCGGGTTCAGGAGGCACGAGCGGGAGGTGGAGCAAGGGAAAAAGGCAGCATGCCCCGGATTTCACGGAGACCGGGAATATGGCCCTTGTCATGGGAAAAGAGGAGCCGCGTGAAAAAATGGGGATGAAAAATGATAGGGATGACGCCGGAGACAAGAGGAGAATCAGGCGATCCCGGCTCTGAGCCATCCAGGGAGCGGTGGCACCGTTTGCTCCCCTGCTTCCGAAAGGGAACAGAAAGGGTGGGGAGTGCGGGAAAGGCGCTGGATGCCATGAACGGCTTGAAATTTACAAGCCCCAAGGATCGGGCCGGTGCGTTTCGCCCGCAGGTCAGCAGGAAGATCGTGATGATCCCCATACATATTCCGCAGAAAAGGCAAATCCGGCGAGTGGCGTTCATGGTCTTGCACTCTTTTTTGTCTTTGGGTACACGTTATAAGGAAAAAATCGACTTGTCAAGCAAAGAGGGATGAGAACGGCCTTATCAAGGACAGCCACAGCGTTCGTCTTCTTGCTCCTGACTCTGTGGCGAAGAGTGAAAATCCGTCGCCAACTGCCGGTTTACATACGATTTTGGGCCAATTTCTTGACGAAACACCGACATTCCCATATGCCAATCCCTACGGCCATACAATCGTCGAAGCAGGATCCATACCGCCCCAGGCGGATATCAATAGCCTGCGGCGCGCAGATTGCCATAGTTTGATTTCTGCATGTAACTATTTGATTTTCAAAAAATATCATTATTCTCAACCGGACGGAATCTCCATTCAGAATCCAGGCTGGACTACTATGACGGAAAGTAACGATCACGACCCCATCATCACTATCAGTCACGTCTGGAAATATTTCGGCCATCTGCCCGCCTTGCAGGACGTGAGCCTGGATATCGCCCCCGGCGAGCGGGTGGTGATCATCGGCCCTTCCGGTTCGGGCAAGTCCACCCTGCTGCGTTCCATCAACCGCCTGGAAGAAATCGACAAGGGCGAGATCACGGTGCAGGGCCAGGACATCATGAGCCGTGAGAACAATATCAATCTCATCCGGCGCAACCTGGGCATGGTTTTTCAACAGTTCAACCTGTTTCCGCACAAGACCGTGCTCCATAACCTGACCCTCGCCCCCATCAAACTGCTTCATCTCTCCCGCGAAGAGGCCGAAGCCCGCGCTCTGGGCCTGCTCAAAAAAGTGGGCATCAGCGACAAGGCCAACGTCTACCCGGCCATGCTTTCCGGCGGACAGCAGCAGCGCGTGGCTATCGCCCGGGCCCTGGCCATGCAGCCCGCGATCATGCTCTTTGACGAACCCACATCGGCCCTGGACCCGGAAATGGTGGGCGAAGTGCTGGACGTCATGGTCAACCTGGCCGAGGAAGGCATGACCATGATCTGCGTCACCCATGAAATGGGCTTTGCCCGTGAGGTGGGAAGCCGGGTTCTCTTTATGGCAGATGGAAAGCTTCTGGAGCATGGTACACCGAAGGAGATCTTTGAAAATCCCCAGAACCCCCGATTGAAGGATTTTCTGGCAAAGGTATTGTAAAAGATATAGCAGAAAGAAGTTCAAAGAATCGTCCGGCTTATCATACAGGAACCGGGCGATTTATTTCATATCATGGGAAAATGGACCTATGAAATTTAGGAATGGCAGCAGTTTGCTCTCGTGGATATGACGGGAATATTGACAAAGGCATCAGGAAAATGACAAAAAGATAAATGGAGGTATGACAGAATGACACAGGAAAAGCAAAATGCAGTAAATGCAATCGAAGAAAAGGCCGGACTGATTGGAGATGTGGCAGATCATATCTGGGAATATGCAGAGCTTTCTCTTCAGGAGGTAAAGTCAGCTGCTCTTTATTGTGAGGTGCTGGAAAAGGAAGGATTTCAGGTGGAAAAGGGAATCAGCGGTATTGAGACGGCATTTTCCGCCAGCTATGGACAGGGACGCCCGATGATTGGATTTCTGGCAGAATACGATGCTCTTTCCGGATTATCTCAGGAAGGCGGAAGTCTGGAGAAGAAGGAACTGACGGCAGGCGGCTGTGGTCATGGCTGCGGTCACAATCTTCTGGGAGCAGGCGCTATGGCTGCTGCTTTGGGGGTAAAGGCTTATCTGGAAGCGACAGGAAAGCCTGGTACCGTAGTGCTTTACGGCTGCCCTGGAGAAGAGGGAGGAGCGGCCAAGGCATTTATGGCCAGAGACGGTGTCTGGAAAGCCCTGGATGCAGCGTTGACCTGGCATCCTGAGGATGTGAATGAGGTAGCTACAGGATCTTCTAATTCCTGTATTCAGGTACAGTATAAGTTTACGGGAGTAGCTTCTCATGCGGCAGGAGCCCCGGAAAAGGGTCGAAGCGCCCTGGATGCAGTAGAACTGATGAATATTGGCGTACAGTTTTTAAGAGAGCACATGAGTGATAAGGCTCGTGTCCATTATGCGATTACAGATGCAGGCGGATGCAGTCCCAATGTAGTTCAGCCTACAGCGTCTGTGCTTTATATGGTTCGTTCGAATCATGTAGCGGAGGCAGTGGAGCTTCAGGCGAGAGTAGACAAAATTGCAGAGGGAGCAGCTTTGATGACAGAGACGACCGTTGAACGGAAGTTTATTGACGGACTTTCTGACACAGTGAGCAACTTTGCTCTGGAGCGGGTTCTCTATGAGAATTATCGGGAGCTGGGAGTTCCTTCTTATACAGAGGAGGAGCTGGCCTATGCGGATCAGCTGGCAGCAACCTATCCGGGAAGCGATAAGGTGCCGGGAGTAGCTGCAGCCAATGACAGAGAAGCATTTGAAGCAGTAAAGGATATGCAGAAGGCTTTTGGACATAAAATGAACGGTTTTCTGGCTCCGCTTTATCAAAAAGATGCTTTTCAGCCGGGTTCTACGGATGTGGGAGATGTAAGCTGGCTGACGCCCACGGCTCAGATTCATGTGGCAGCATGGCCGAATGGCTGTCCCGGTCACAGCTGGCAGAATGTATCCTGTGACAGAACGGAGATTGGCCACAAGGCAGCCGTTCATGCGGGAAAGGTGCTGGCAGCAGCGGCAATCGATCTGATGAATCACGAGGAGCTTCTCAAAGAGGCAAGAGAGGAATTTGAAAAACGGACAGCAGATGGATTTGTATCTCCGATTCCGGCAGATGCAGTTCCGGTAATTCCCGACTAAAACACAAGGGACAGCAGCTTTGGACGGTGGAAAAATGCCGTCCGGAGCTGTTACACAATTTTTATGCCAACTTTAGAAAGTTTTTATAAGCGAGGGTTACATTACCCTCGCTTTTGTTGTATACTTAATGTTAGACTATTCAGAAAGTAATTGTATTTATAGAATAGTTATATGGAAAAGGAGATTAACATATGGGTATGAAAAATGATGAGCCTAAACGGCCGCCAAAAAGTATTTTATACTATTATGGTATTGTTTTAATTGTATTACTTTTATTGAATGTGCTGGTATTTCCTTCTCTGACCGAGCGGCAGGTAACAGAGGTTACGTATGACCAGTTTCTGGATATGCTGGATCAGGGCATTGTAAAGGGAGTAAACAGGACGGATGATCAGATTACCTTCTGGACAGAAACAGAGCTTCCCACAGACAGCGCCCAGGGAAGTGGCAGCATGTTTGATTTAATTGAGCAGATGCAGATGCGGGCGGAGAATGTACAGCTGTTTAAGACAGGAGCCTGGCCGGATCCGGATTTGCTGAATCGTCTGCGGGCAGAAAATGTTACATTTACAGAGCCGATTCCTACAAAGGCATCGCCCCTGCAGAATATATTGTTTAACTGGATTCTTCCCTTTGTGATGCTGCTGGTGATGGGTCAGGTATTCAGCCGCATGATGATGAAGAAAATGGGCGGAGGCATGGGCAATGCCATGACCTTTGGAAAGTCCAATGCCAAGATCTATGCGGAAAATGAGACGGGAAAGACCTTTGCGGATGTGGCAGGACAGGAGGAGGCCAAGGAGGCCTTAAAGGAGATTGTGGATTTCCTTCACAATCCGAAAAAATATGCGGATATCGGAGCAACTCTGCCGAAGGGCGCGCTTTTGGTAGGCCCTCCCGGAACTGGTAAAACCTTACTGGCAAGAGCTGTGGCAGGAGAGGCCCATGTGCCGTTTTTCTCCATTTCCGGTTCGGAGTTTGTAGAGATGTTTGTAGGTATGGGTGCGGCAAAGGTTCGCGATCTGTTTAAGCAGGCCAATGAGAAGGCTCCCTGTATTGTGTTTATTGACGAGATTGATACCATCGGAAAGAAGCGTGACAATGGAGGATTTTCCGGCAATGACGAGCGGGAACAGACCTTAAACCAGCTGCTGACAGAGATGGATGGCTTTGACGGCAAGAAGGGCGTTGTGATTCTGGCTGCCACTAACCGTCCGGAGTCTCTGGATAAGGCTTTGCTTCGTCCGGGACGTTTTGACCGGAGAATTCCTGTGGAACTGCCGGATCTGAAGGGCCGTGTGGCGATTCTGAAGGTTCATGCAAAGCAGGTTAAGCTTTCTGATAACGTGGATTTCGATGCCATTGGTCGGGCTACCTCAGGCGCCAGTGGTGCAGAGCTGGCCAATATTATAAACGAAGGTGCGCTTCGGGCGGTTCGTCAGGGACGCAGCGTAGTCAGTCAGGCAGACTTAGAGGAGAGTGTAGAGGTCGTAATTGCCGGTTATCAGAAAAAGGATTCCGGCGTTTCTGTAGATGAGAAGCGGATTGTGTCTTATCATGAGGTAGGTCACGCTCTGGTAGCGGCCTGTCAGAGCCACAGTGCGCCAGTTCACAAAATTACCATTATTCCAAGAACCTCTGGTGCATTGGGATATACCATGCAGGTGGACGAGGGCGAGCGGTTCCTGATGAGCAAGGAGGAGGCTCTCAATAAGATAGCCACCTTCACCGGCGGACGGGCGGCAGAGGAGTTTATGTTTGGCTCTATCACGACAGGTGCGGCCAATGATATTGAGCAGGCGACCAGAATTGCCAGAGCCATGGTAACCAGGTACGGCATGAGTGATCAGTTTGGTATGGTTGCGCTGGAAACGGTGAATAATCCTTATCTGAGTTCGGATACGTCTATGACCTGTTCTCCAGAGACGGCCCGTATGGTAGACGAAGAAGTAATCAGGATTGTGAAGGAGCAGTATGCAAAGGCCATGGATATTTTAAAGGCTAATGCAGGAAAGCTGAATGAAATTGCTGCGTATCTTCTGGAAAAAGAGACCATTACCGGAGAGGAATTTATGGAGATTTTAAACCGTGGAAAGGAACCGGAAATCGTGGAAGAGCCGCAGGTAGCAGAAGAACCGGTGATAACGAAGAAATCTGAGACAATCGAAGAGCCGGAGAAAACAGAAGAATCAGCGTCTCAGGAAGAAAATGAATGATAATATAGTGTTATAGTTTCTCTAAAAGGGTAGAATAGAGAAACTGTTACCATTGGTGGATGATAATACACCTGCAAACGATAGAAATGCAGTTGAACTTATGATGATGTCAGATATAGTGATTGCTTACGAGAAAGAACATTATCCCATAGGTAAGTCGGCTGCGATTAAATAAAAACGTGATCATTTAAAGTGATTGCGCTTTTTCGTTTTATATTTTAGCATAAAACAATTATGCCAAGTATAAACGACATCCTTACAAATGAAGATTTTGGGCAGGTAGTTAGTACGCTATGTGTCGATACGATAGAATACCGAGAACCAAGAGAATATTACAACGAATATAATGGCGAACGTCGGAGACGTAAAACCTCTGTTGGCTGGCGTGAGCCTAAACGTTTAGAAGTCTATTCGGATACTTTGGTGGATAAAAATGGTGAACCAGTACGCCTTCCTGATAAGATCGTAGATGTGGCCCGTATCGTAACCAACTTTCCGAAGAAGGAGGTGCGCACCTCTGTCGCTTTCCTGTTTGGCGGGCAAATGACGATTACCGGAGCTGATCAGAACGATGGTTTCCAAGAGTTCAAACGTGTATGGGAACGCCGATTGAAGATGCAATCCGTTTTGAAGTCATTTGCACGCAAGGTGCTTTCTGAAAGTAAGGCCGCTCTTGTGTTCTATCCGTATATATCCAAAGGATTAGACGGCAAATTGATTACGGAGTTGAAGGTGAAAACGCTCTCTGTTCCCCGTAATGAAAATACTTTATCTGAATTTTATCCCCATTTCGACGATAATGATGATATGGATGCCTTTATCCATCGTTATCAAGTAAATTCTAATGGTATGATCCGGAACAGCTGTACAATCTGGACGGCAGATAAGATTATTACGGCTATCGATGAAATGGGCGGCTGGGTGATAAAAGAGGTTCCCAATCTATTCGGGAAGATTCCGGTTGTGTATGCCGATGTATTCCAACCTGAATGGGATGAAGTAGCGCTTCTGATGGATGCTCGTGAAATGCGTATTTCTCGCATGGTGGATACAAATGATTACTATGGTGATCCGATGTTGAAAACATTCGATGTGGCTGACTTGCCGACTAAAGACACTGTCGGAAAAGAATTGTCTTTTACTTCTAAAGTACATCCGGAAACGCAACAATTGTATCATGGCGATGCGGAATATCTTACTTGGAACGGCTCTCAGCCATCTGTGGATAAAGAGTTGGAAGAAACCAAATGCGAGCTGTTTTCCGGTACATCCACGCCGGATCTTTCCTTTGACAATTTGAAAGGTATTGGCAACCTGTCCGGTGTTGCCCGTAAATTCATGCTGATGGATGCCACTATCAAGGCGAGCGAGAACATGGAAACGTTCGGTCCGGTGGTTCAGCGTTGCGTGTCGGTCGTGTTGGCTGGGATATGCAATATTACCAACATCAAGTACCGTCCTCAATTGGTGAACAACCTGATCGATGTGGAATTTGGTTCCATTTTGCCGGAAGATTTGGCTGAAACCCTGCAAACCTTATCTATTGCCAATGGAGGCAAACCGATTAACGCTCAGCGCACGGTTACGGCTCATTCTCCGCTAACAGAAGACTTGGACGAAGAAATGAAGCTGATGAAGGAAGAGGAGGATACGGCTGCGCAACGTAATAACATGGTTGGTCTGACAATGGGATATGGAGAATGAAAGAACTATCATTTCATGAGCGACAATTCCTGCAACGTCTGTTCCGACAACAAGGCAGCATAAAGTATTCGTTTGACGAGTTTGTTCGTAGGGTAGGATCTCTTCTGGCTAAATGGTCGGATCATGGCGGCGACCGTGTATGGATAGGTAATGCTACTATTGAAAAGCAAATAGAACGTCTGTTGGATGATTTACACACGCAGCTCGTAAGCAATATATCCAATACAGTTACCGATGTATGGAATTTAGGCAATAGGAAAGCGGATGAACTGGTAACGGGCTATATTAAGGATATGGCTATCTCCACTACGCTAAGGGAAAAATTGTTTTCCCGGAATGCCGATGCACTGAATACTTTATTGAAACGTAAAGATGAATTTGGTAAAACCATATCCTCCCGTGTTTGGGATATAACGGACGGGGCTATGGATAATCTGGAATATTATCTTTCTTCGGGTTTATCTTCCGGCCGTCCAGCCGCGTTGATCAGCCAAGATATACGGCAATTGCTAAACGAACCCAACCGTCGTTTCCGCCGTGTAAGGGACGCGAATGGGAAGCTGGTTCTATCCCAGCCAATGAAAGACTATCATCCGGGGCAGGGTGTTTACCGTTCGTCTTACAAAAACGCTCTACGTTTAGCTGCAACGGAGACCAATAAGGCTTTTCGAACTGCCGATTACGAACGTTGGCAGAAAATGGACTTCGTGACTGGTTATGAGGTGGAACGTTCACCATCGAATCACGGTCCGTGTCCTGTATGTGATGCAAAGGCTGGCCAATACTCGAAGGATTTTAAGTTTACGGGCTGGCATCCGTTCTGCATCTGTATAGCTACGCCGGTCATGATGGATCATGAGGAGTTTGCGGAATGGTTGCTGGGGGATGGAAAGATTGAAAGAGATAGTATTTCAATCCAATATTCAAAAGATAGAACGAAAGAGCTGCAAAATTGGGCAAAGCAGTCTTTATTGAATGGCTCATTCTCTCATAAAGATTTTCCGGTACGAGTTAAAATGACAGGAAAGTCTATCAAAGAGTTCTTGAATCAGCCTCATAAGTTCAAGAAAGAGAAGAACGAATTGATAAAAAATATAGGAGCGATATTTGCCGGTTCGGATTACAAGGGGTATACTGAATACCATAAGGATAATCCTATGATTAAATATTCTCATGTTTTTGAAATTGAGTTGAACGGAGAGAAAAGTTGGATTATTGTTAGAGAAGATATAACCGGGAATGCCGTCCTTTATAGTATATCGGATAGTGATAAGGTCTTGACTGGCATAAAAAAGAAGTAGCCCGATAGACCATCACCGTAGAACTACAATCCACGGCTGAATCTGTCAGACTACTCTTTTGCAAAAATATAAATTATCTCCTAATTGTCTAACGATTTTGGAAATTTAATCGTCAAATCAACTATTGTCGTCAGGACAATAGTTGAACTGCGGTGCTGAACACCGTGTTTCAACTGAGGTCGTAATGACCCCAGTTGTTACGATCTGCACAATGGTTGAAATTAATCAAATTACCTCTGCCACCTCCTTTGGCTGCTCTACCACCTTAAATAGATTGGCGAGGAACTCCAATCCTTTCTGGGTGACGAGTACTTTCAAGACCATGAAACCGTCATGGTTGTTGCGGTCAATCCATTTCTCTTTTAGGACGAAATATCCACGTTTCACATATTCCTGTTTCGGTTCGTTCTTGTTCTTGAAGAACACGCCCATATCACGCAGTTTCTGGAACAGGGTGTTTCTTCCGAACGGTAGATTCAGAATTTTAGCAGACTGGCCAATGTCGATACGCTCGTCCGCGTCCATTACTTTATCCATAAATTCAGCCTTGGGGCGTAATTTGTTGTTTTCTTTTATCACGGTTTCAACTTTTCTCTCTAGTTGTTGAATTCGTTCTTCTTTGCGCTTCATGGTATCTTGGGCAACCAACAAGGCACGGGCCATAATCTCCTCCGGAGTCTCATCTGCTTTGGCGACCATGTAGCCTCCTGTTTTGCGGATGGCAGGGAGAATCTCTTCACATACCCAATCCTGGAACTTTTCTGCTTCGGGCAATTTGGAGCGCATGATTAGACGGTAGACATCGGATTCGGGAATAAACGAAATTTCCACTTTCTGTTCCGTACTTTTACCATATTGATTTGTAGTGATTGAGACCCCCTCGTGTTTTACGACCCCCTTGCAATGTCTATTGATAGCATCATATCGGTTACTATATCCTAACATAGCAGCAACATCACTTGCTACAAACATCGGTTTATTCTCTATAACCGTAACTCTGATTTCTCCGAATATCGGACTTTGCGCCTGGTTATCGCTTGCCATAAATACAAAGTCCGGCCCAAAGTACAGCTTGGTG
>OGXQ01002692.1_pt1 | contig 11596 bp, 7 predicted proteins | sample 1576291 | NCBI WGS metagenome assembly OGXQ01 (sample SAMEA3541575, study PRJEB24748) | human gut metagenome | biome: human gut; feature: human-associated habitat; material: faeces | place: China | collected 2012 | reverse complement strand
ACTATGAGGGCAAGTCGCTGCGCCTCAAGCAGCAGTATTTCTTCGTCTCCGCCACGATGCAGTCCATCATGCGCAAGCACATCGAGGTCTACGGCACGGCGGCGAACTTCCACGAGAAGAACGTCATCCAGATCAACGACACGCACCCCGCGCTGGTCATTCCCGAGCTGATGCGCATTCTGATGGACGATGCGGGCTTCGACTGGGATACTGCGTGGAACATCACAAAAAATTCCGTCGCCTACACGAACCACACCGTGCTCGCTGAGGCGCTCGAGCGCTGGCCGCAGCAGCTCATGGAGACGCTGCTCCCGCGCGTGTGGGAGATCATCACCGAGATTGCGCACCGCTATCAAAAGCAGGTCGAGAACTTCTACCACGACCCCGCCAAGACCGCGGAGCTGGCCATCGTCTGGGATGGGCAGGTGCGCATGGCGAACCTGTGCATCGCGGGCGGCATGGCGGTCAACGGCGTTTCCGCGCTGCACTCCGACATCCTGCGCCACGACGTATTCCGCTGGCAGTACCAGATGGAGCCGGAGAAGTTCAAGAACGTCACCAACGGCATCGACCACCGCCGCTGGCTCGCGCAGATCAACCCGCGGCTCGACGGCCTGATTGCCGACGTCTGCGGCGGGCGCGGCTATCTGCTCCATCCCGAGGAGCTCAAGAAGCTCGAGGCCTTCGCCGGCGATGGCGCGGTGCTCGCGCGGCTCGACGAGATCAAGCGCGCCAACAAGCTCGACTTTGCCGCCTACGTCAAAAAGACGCAGGGCGTGGCACTCAACACCGATGCGATCTTCGACGTGCAGGTCAAGCGTCTGCATGAGTACAAGCGTCAGCTGCTCAACGCCATGCACATCATCTATCTGTACCAGAAATTGCAGGACGATCCGAGCATGGAGCTGCAGCCGCGGACCTTCCTCTTCGGCGCGAAGGCCGCACCGGGCTACGCGGTCGCCAAGCGCATCATCCACCTTATCAACTCGCTGGCGAACCAGATCAACAGCGATCCGCTGTGCAGGGGACGCCTGCAGGTTGTCTTTCTGGAGAATTACCGCGTGTCCCTCGCCGAGCATCTGATGCCCGCGAGCGAGGTCAGCCAGCAGATCTCCACCGCCGGCAAGGAGGCCAGCGGCACGGGCAACATGAAGTTCATGATGAACGGTGCGCTGACCGTCGGCACGCTCGACGGCGCGAACGTCGAGATGCACGAGGTGCTTGGCGACGAGAATATGTTCCTCTTCGGCCTGCACGCGGACGAGGTCGCGCGCTTGAAGGCGCAGGGCTACGCGCCCCAGCGGCTCTGCGAGCGCGACGACGCGCTCAAGCGCGTGGTCGATCAGCTCCGCACGGGCTTCTCCGACGGTGTGAGCTACGACGATCTCGCCCAGCGCCTGCTCCAGCGCGACGAATATATGCTCCTGCAGGACTTCGCCTCCTACTGCGCCGCCGAGCAGCGCATGGCGAAGACCTACGCCGACCGCGCGGCGTGGGACCGTATGTCGCTTCTCAACATCGCGCGCAGCGGTATCTTCGCCGCCGACCGCGCGGTCGCGCAGTACGCGGACAACATCTGGCACGTCCCGCACAAGTAAGCAAAGCGGAGGAAAGAGACGGCGGCGCCGTCTCTTTTCCGCGCTATTGACAGGCATGATATAATTTCTCTGACTGAAAATCACGAGAACAGAGGAAAACGCTATGGAATTCACACAGGGCGTGCGCTTCGACAGCCTTGGCCTGCTGCCGGAAATGACGCGCGCATTGGAAAAGAAAAACATCGAATGGTCCACCCCCGTGCAGGCGGGCTGCATCCCGCCGATGCGCGAGTGGAAGGACGTGATCGCCAAGGCCCCCACCGGCACGGGCAAGACCTTTGCCTTCGGCATTCCCATCATCGAGCACATTGACCCCGAAAGCGAGGAGGTGCAGGCGGTCATCATGGCGCCTACGCGCGAGCTTGCCATGCAGATCACGGCGGAGCTGCGCGACCTGGCCGTTTTTATGAGCGGCATCCGCGTGGTGTGCCTCTACGGCGGCGCGCCCATTGGCAAGCAGATCGACGCGCTGAAGAAAAAGCCGCAGATCGTTGTGGCGACCCCGGGCCGCCTGTCTGACCACATGAAGCGCCGCACCGTGCGGCTCGACCGGGTGCAGACCGTTGTGCTCGACGAGGCCGACCGAATGCTCGACATGGGCTTCATCCACGACGTGACCCGTATTTTGGACAAGATCCCATCCCGCCGCAACCTCGGTATGTTCTCCGCGACCATCTCGCGCGAGGTCATGGACATCAGCTGGGTCTACCAGCGCGACCCCGAGGAGATCACTGTCCGCGCGGACGAGCAGAATAAGCCCGACATCCTCCAGTACGCCGTCACGGTCGAGCAGACCGACAAGGTCGCGGCGATGGCGCGCATCATCCGGCAGGAGAAGCTGGAGCGCGTGATGGTGTTCTGCAACACCAAGGGCATGGTCGAGCGCCTGACGAAGTACCTTGAGATGGAGGGACTGGACGCCGCCTGCATCCATGGCGACATCCCGCAGAAAAAGCGTGAGCAGGTCATGGCGCGCTTCCGCCGCGGCGAGCTGCCTGTGTTCGTCGCCACCGACGTCGCCGCCCGCGGCATCGACGTGGACGACGTGGACGCGGTGTTCAACTACGACGTGCCGCAGGAGAACGAATATTACGTCCACCGTATCGGACGCACGGGCCGCGCGAAGCGTCACGGCGTCGCTTACACGCTCGTGGCGGACTACCCGAGCAAGATGCGGCTCGACGCCATCGCCAAGTTCACCGGAAACGACGTCAAGCCCGCCCACTTCGAGGGTGATACGCTGGTCGTGGACGCCAAATAATAACAATTTGTAACTTTTTGCTCCGCTCGTCTTTACAAGCGGGGCAAATTTTTATATAATCATTTAGATGTTTGCCTGTGCGGCGCGCTCCGCGCCGCGTTTTACGATAGAGAAAGAGGAGACGCTCCCGATGAAAATGCTGCGAAGATCCGTCTGTCTGCTGCTCTGTGCGGCGCTGTTTTTGACCCTGCTCGCCGGCTGCGGCAAGCAGGAGGAGCCCGCGGAGGACTTTGTGGTGAGCGCCGCGGTCTGCGGTCCGCTGGAGACGCTTGACCCGACCATGAACACCGACGTGGGGACGGAGAGCCTGCTCTCCACGCTCTTTGAGGGCCTGATGCGGATGCGCGACGACGGCGCCGGCAAGGCGGTCGCCGTGGCGGGCATCGCCAAGGAATACATCGAGGAAAAGAATTACGACGACACCGTGACCTATACGTTCACGCTGCGCTCCGCGGCCCGCTGGTCGGACGGCGAGCGCGTGACGGCGGAGGACTTCGTTTACGCCTGGCAGCGCCTGGTCGATCCCGCGACGGTGTCACCCAACGCCTCGCTTCTGAGCATGGTCGCGGGCTATGACGAGGTGCGCGAGAGCGGCGACGTGTCGCTGCTCGGCGTGAAGGCCAAGGGAGAGAGCACCTTCCTCGTGACGCTCAGCAGGCCCTGCGCCTACTTCATCACCAGCGTCTGCACGTCGCCGGCGACGGCCCCGCTGCGCCGTGATCTGGTGGAGGGGAATGCGAGTTGGGCGGCGACCGCCGACATCGTGACGAACGGCCCCTATACCGTGGGCACATGGGTAAAGGCCGCGCAGCTTCAGACGAAGAGAAACGGCGAATACTACGAGAGCAAGCTCGTCGTGCCGGACAGCATTTGCTTCCGCTTCGAGACGGACGCGCAGACGAACTACGATCAGCTTCTTGCCGGCGAGCTGGACTACACCGCGAAGCTGCCCTACGCGGCCATCGAGCAGCTGGCGGAGGATGAGACGTGGCAGCCCGCTCCGCTGGCGGAGACGGTCTGTGTGCTCTACAACCATCTGACCGACACCTTCTCCGACGCGCAGCTGCGCCGTGCCTTTGACCTTGCCATCGACCGCGCGGCGCTCGCCGAACAGCTCGGCGTGACGGCGACGGCGGCGACCGGCTGTGTGCCCGACGGCATCAGCGACGCGCCCGAGAGCGGGGAGGACTTCCGCACGGCGGGCGGCGCGCTCTGCGCGGCGAACGCCGAGGGCTATGCCGAGCGCAGCGCCGAGGCGGCGCGGCTGATGACCTCTGCCGGACACTATCAGGGCGCGGGCCTGCCGACGCTCCGCTTCCTCTTTGTGGAGGGGGAGCAGACGCGCGCGGCGGCGCTGAGTCTGTTCAATATGTGGAGGACCGCCACGGGCGTGGCGGTCGAGCTGGTGGGCGTGAGCGCCGAGGAGCTTGACGCGGCGCTCGCCGCCGGTGATTTTGACCTCGCGCTCACCACGCTCACGGCTCGCTGCGACGATCCGATGGAGTACCTGCTGCCGTTCCGCGGCACGTCGGAGAGCAACGTCTGCGGCTACCGCAACGACACCTTTGACCTGCTCGTCGGCGTGGCGGAATCGACCGGCGACCTGACCGCCCGCGCGGCCTTCCTGCACGACGCGGAGGCGATGCTGCTTGAGGACAGCGCTGTTTCGCCGCTTTGCTTCTCCGGTACAGCCTACCTCCTGCGCGAGGGGCTCGCCGGCGTGAGCCACGACTGCTTCGGTCACAGCTACTTCACCGCAGTCTCCCGCGCGGAGACGGGACCGGCTGCGTAATAGACACAACAAAAAACCGGCGTCCGCTTGAAACGGACGCCGGTTTTCTGCACTGTTTAGAGACCTTGCAGCAGGATGATGACGATCAGGATCGGCAGCACCCACTGAAAGTAGGGCTTGAGCCAGCGGGCGAACCTGAGACCCGAGCCCTTGTTGGCCTCGGCAAGATACCTGTCGAAGCCCCAGCCCCACTTCGTCACGCAGAAGAGGAGGTAGACGAGCGAGCCGATGGGCAGCAGGAGATTGCTCACGAGGAAGTCCTCGCTGTCGAGCACGTCCTTGCCGAGGATGGGACGGAAGTCGCTCCAGATGTTGTAGCCGAACACGCAGGGCAGACTGAGAGCGGCGATCAGGATGCCGTTGATGAGCACGGCCTTCCTGCGGCTGATCCCGAAGGTGTCCATGCAGATGGCGAGGATGTTTTCAAACACCGCCAGCACGGTGGAGAAGCTCGCGAAGATCATGAACAGGAAGAACAGCGCGCCCCAGAAGCGCCCACCCGCCATGTTGATGAAGACCGGCGGCAGCGTCTGGAAAATCAGGGAGGGGCCGTTGTCCGGCGTCACGCCGAAGGTGAAGCAGGCTGGGAAGATGATGGTGCCCGCCATCAGCGCCACGAAGGTGTCGAGCGCGCAGATGCGCACGGCTTCGCCGGGCAGGGTGTGCGCGTCGCTCATGTAGCTGCCGAAGATCTCCATGGCGGCGATGCCGAGCGAGAGCGTGAAGAACGCCTGATTCATCGCGTCGGTGACAAGGCTGCCGAAGCCGTTTTCGCGGATGGAATCCATCGAGGGGACCAGATAGAACTTCATGCCCTCTGCCGCGCCGGAGAGCGTCAGGCTGTGAACGGCGAGCACGAGAATGAGCGCCAGCAAGCAGAGCATCATGACCTTCGTCACGCGCTCAAGGCCCTTTTGCAGGCCGAAGGAGCAGACCAGAAAGCCCGCGACGACCACGACCTCGGCCCAGAGCGCCATTTCGCCGGGGGAGGAGAGCATCGCGCCGAAGGCGCTCGCGACCTCATCCGTGCTCATGCCGGAATGGAACGCGCCGGTGAGGAACTTGCCGAAGTAGCTGACCATCCAGCCGGAGACGGTGGTGTAGTACATCATCAGCAGGTAGCAGCCGAGCAGGCAGAACCAGCCGTGGATGTGCCATTTCTGACCGGGCTTTTCCAGCGTCTTATAGGAGAGCACGGCGCTCCTGCGGCTCGCGCGGCCGACCGCCAGTTCCATCGTCAGCACGGGCACGCCCATCACGAGCAGGCAGAGCAGGTAGAAGAGAACGAAGTAGCCGCCGCCGTTCTTGCCGGCGATGTAAGGGAAGCGCCACACGTTGCCGATGCCGATGGCGCAGCCCGCGCTCACCAGCAGGAAGCCCAGACGGGAGCGGAAGGATTCGCGTTTCATGCTTTCTGAACACCTCATTTGTTGATAAACTTGACCGCCGCCAAGGCGGCAGTTTGATTATTCTACCGCAAAGAGCCGCCCTTTGCAAGGGCGGCTCTCGAAAAAAATGCACAAAATTGCCGTTTGGCCGTTTATCCGAATTTCGCGCGGAAGCGCTCCTGCGCGGCGCGGCCCGCGTCGGTCAGGCCGTCACGGTCGCCGAGCAGATAGGCGACGATGCGGGAGAACATATCGAGGTCGTAGCTGTCGGTGAGCGAGGCGCGGTAGGCGCTCAGCCTTTCGAGCGCGCGGTCCTGCTCGGCAGCGTCGTATTGACCCAGCCAGTTGAGGAAGCTAATGCCGCTGCTCATCGCCTCTTTCAGCCTGCCGCCGTCCAGAGCGTCGGGGCGGAGGACATTGTTTTTCGCCAGCAGCGCGGTCAGATCGGAATAATAAGCGGGGCTGCCCGTGCTGCAATCGCCGCTCATGCTGCCCTCTAACATGCGCCGCGTGCCGCCGTCCATGAGGCAGACGATATAGGGACCGTCCAGGACCGTGTCGCCGTCCAGAATGGCCCAGCCGTCCTCGTCCACCTCAGTGCCGCCCGCGAGCAGGATTTTTTCCGGCTTTTGCGCGTGGTAATGCTGGCTGAAGCTGTAAACCTCCAGCGTCAGACCCTCATAGCGGGTCTCCGCACCGAGGAAGGAGACGTCTGTGTACCAGTCGTCGTACTGCGCGGCGCTGCCCGCAAGGGTGTCGTACCGCTGCCGAACAAGCTGCTTTGCCCGCGCGGCGACCTCAGCGGGAACACTCGGGTCAGCAAGCGTCGCGTCGGCGACGTGGTCGGTGTGGCTGCGGTCTGGCTTGTAGAGCAGCAGACTTTCACCGTCGAAATAGAGATAGCGCGTGAAGTTGACCCCATCGCCGGGAGCGTCGCCCGCAGACAAGCCGCCGAGGAGGATCGAGCGGCTGGCGGGAAATGTGTAATCCCAGTAGCTCATCTCCGGCCACGCGGCGGTGATGACGCTCTTGAGGTCGACGCCGTAGAGCTGACCGCCGCGCTTGTAGTAGATCGCGGGGAAATCGGAGCTGTTGACGATCTCACACACGCCGTCGCCGTCCATGTCCATCTGCGTGAGCCAGTCAAGGGCATCGGAGGGGATGCGGCGGTCGGCAATGCGCTGTGCCTTCCCGGCAAGGGGAATGGTCAGCCACGGCTCCCGCGCGGGCAGGATGTCCGCGAGCGGCGTCGGTGCGGCGGTCTCAAAGTCCGGCAAAGGCGCGGGCGAGGCTTCCAGACTGTCGAGGCACGCCATCAGCGCGGGACTGTCGATCCAGAGCGTCGGGCGGTCGCTGGGATAGCTTGAGGAGAGCCCCGGCTCAAAGGTGGGATGCAGGAGCCGCACGCGGTCGAAGCCGCAGAAGAAGGTGTACCGTTCGCCGTCCTGCGTGATGACGGAGAGCGTGTAGTACGCGCTGTCGCCGTAGCCCTGCTGCGTGTAGAGGTCCGCCTCAGTGAGGGCGTTGAGGGCTGGCACGAGCTGCGCCGTGAACGAGGTCAGCTCCTCGTCAAGAAGAAAGCGCGAGCCGCTGCCGTCGCGGAAATGCAGGTTGAGGATGTCCTCTGCGCGCAGAGCTTGCGCCCAGTGCAGAAATTCGTCGACGACGCTGCGCTCGGCCTCCGTCAGATTGTCAAGAAGTGCGGGGCGGAGCAATCGGTACAGAGCTTGTGTCAGTTCCGCGTTGTCCACGACGGCGACGGATGTTTTGTAGAGGAGCGTCTCACCTTTGTCTTCAACCTCTTTTGGGGCGATCAGCGTAATTCGCCCGCCCTCGTGCATCCCAAAGCCATAGCTTGCGCGTCCGTCGTTGAAACCGAGCGTATAGAGCGTTTTCTCGTCGGAGTCCGTGAATGGAGAAAGCTCCTCCATGCGGATATTCCGCACCACACGAGCAAACTCCGCACGCGGCTCAAGCGTGTTCAGGCTTGCTTCCCCGTCGGCCATCCATGAAGCGCCGGCTACGTTGTCACCGTCGAAGCCCTCTGCCCAGTCGAGAAATTCGAGACAGGCCTGCGCGTCCTCGGTCGTGAAGCCCGCGTCGTACCATTCCTGCGTGACCTCGGGCGTCGTATCCGGCGCGCCGGTGAAGCTCACCGCGCACACGAGCGCCGCGAGCGCGACGACGGCGAACACCGCCGCGGCCTTGGCCTGCCGGTTCTCCGCGATGCGTGTGATGCGCTCCTTGAGGCTCCTTTTGCCGCTGGTCATGGTCGTCGCGCCGAGCAGCGGGTTCTGCGGCTTATCGCACACAGGCACGAGCGCGAGCAGGGCTTTTCCGTAGGCGGTGCGCTCGTCCGCGCCGAGCGCGCGGAGCGTCCCCTCGTCGCAGGCCAGCTCGCCGTCCTCGCGCGAGAGCACCGCCGCGAGCCACACGAGCGGATCGAACCAGTAGACGGTCAGGCACACGCCGCGCAGCAGCGACCACAGCGGGTCAAGGTGCCGCGCGTGCGTCTGCTCGTGCGCGAGCACGAAGCGCAGGGCGTCGGGGCTTTGCAGCGCCTTTTCGTTCAGGTAAACGGCGGGGCGCAGCACACCGAACAGGCACGGCGAGGGCAGCGCGGATACGAGATAGACCGGATAGCGGCAGCCCTCGACGCGGTAAGGTGTGCGCGCCTTGCGCAGCGCGCGGGCGAAGCGCAGGTTGGTGAAAAGGAACCACGCGCCCACGCCGGCCATTCCGGCGTACCAAGCATAGGTGAGCGCCTCGGCGAGCGTGACGGTTCGGTAGGTCGGTGTCACGATAGAATATTCGTCGGCGGGGGCGCTCTGCGCTGCGTCGGACGGCGGAGACTGCGGGTCACCCTGCGACTCCTTGCCGGGCAAAAGCTGTGCGGGGCGCCGCTCCGTGCCGTCCTGAACGTACAGCACGGGGGTATCCAGCCGCTCCTCCACAACGGTCTGCACCGGCGCGGCAGCCGAGAGAACGTTGTGCGCCAGTGTGCCGACGTTCACCGGCACGAGCAGGCGCACGAGCACCAGAAGCCAGAGCGCGTACTGCATCCGGCGCGAGACGGTGCGGCGGAACAGCTGCCGCAGCGCCAGCAGCGCAAGGATTAAAACAGAGGAAGTGAGCAGAATTTCTTTCATTTGGCGTTCCCTCCCGCTTGCTCCAAAATGGCGGACAGCTCGTCGATGTCCTCGCGCGTGAGCGCACGGCCCTCGACCATGGCGCTCATCATCAGCCCGAGGCTTCCGCCGTAGACCTTGCCGAGAAAGCTCTCGGTCTCTGCGCGGGCGGCGTCGCTCTGCGCGACGGCGGGATAGAACTGCTTGGCGCGCCCGCCGGCCTCGTGGCGCACCGCGCCCTTGGCCTCCAGCCGTGTGAGCATGGTGATGACGGTGTGCTTCTCCCAGCCGGTTTCCTCTCGCAGGGTGGTGGTGAGCTGCGTGATGGTCTGCGGGGACTGCTCCCAGAGACGGTGCATCAGCTTCCACTCCGCGTCGGTCAGATTGCAGGACACGGGACATTCCTCCTTTCGGTATACAGCTGTATACCTGTCTGAGTCCAGCATAGCAGAAAGGTATACGGTTGTCAACCAAAATTTGCGGAGAAAAGCCGCACCCGTGGGAGCGGCTTTGACACAGATTTATTTTTTCCGCCACACGGACGGCAGGAACAGCACGAGCAGGGGCATGATCTCCAGTCGCCCGAGGAGCATCGTAAACGAGAGCACGAGCTTTGAGAGCGGTGAGAGAAAGCCGAAGTTGCACGTCGGGCCGACAAGGCCGAGGCCGGGGCCAACATTGCTGATGCAGGTCAGGGATGCCGTGAAGGCGGAGGTGAAATCCAGCTCGTCGAGCGAGACGATCAGCGCGGAGAAAAAGAGGATGATCATATAGGCAAAGAAGAAGAGGGAAACGGAGGAGATGGTATCCTCCTCCACGCGCTGCCCGTCGAGCGTGATGGGGCGCACCTCGCGCGTGTGCAGGATGCGGCGCAGGTCGCGCTTGAGTCCCTTGAAGAGCAGCACGATGCGCGAGACCTTGATGCCGCCGGCGGTCGAGCCGGCGCAGCCGCCGGCGAACATCACAACGAGCAGCACAAGACGGCTGAACTGCGGCCAGAGGTCGAAATCCTCTGTGCAGTAGCCGGTGGTGGAAATGAGCGTTGTGACCTGAAAGGCCGCGTGCTCGATGGCGGAGCCGACGGAACGGCCCGTTTTGAGAACAAGATCGAGCGCGATGAGCGCGGACGAGCCGAACACGATGCCGGAGTAGACGCGCAGCTCGTCGCTGCGCAGGACCTCCCGCCAGCGCCGTGTACCGGCCAGAAACAGAAGCGTGAAATTGACCGACGAGACGAACATGAAGACCACGATGATCCAGTTGACCGCCGAGGACTGGTAGTAGGCGATGCTTTCGTTGCGGACGGAGAAGCCGCCGGTCGAGATGGTCGTGAGCGCGGTGGTCACCGCGTCGAACCACGGCATCCGCGCCGCGCGGAGCGCGAGCGTTTCCGCCGCCGTGAGGAGAATGTAGATGCTGTAAAGCATTTTGGCCGTGTCGTTCGTGCGCGGCAGCAGCTTGGAGGAGATGGGGCCGGGGCTTTCGGCCTTCATCAGGTTGACGCTGCCCTCGCCGAGCTTCGGCATCAGCGCGAGCAGCAGGACGAGAACGCCCATGCCGCCGAGCCATTGCGTCAGCGCGCGCCAGAGCTGGATGCCGCGCGGCAGCGAGGCCGGCGCGCCGAAGATGGAGGCGCCCGTCGTCGTGAAGCCGGAAACGGTCTCAAACAGCGCGTCCACATAGCCGCAGCAGCCGCTGAGCGCATAGGGCAGCGCGCCGAAGGCGGACAGCACGATCCAGCCGAGCGCCACGGCGACATAGCCGTCGCGGTTCTGCAGGCGTGATTTGGCCGTATGCAGCCGGCTCAGCGGCAGGCCGACCGCGAGGCAGAGCAGCGCCGTGACGCCGAAGACGGCGGTATTTTCCCGGCAGACGAGCGCGATGACGAAGGGAATGAGCAGGGACACGCCCTCGATGCCCAGGATGATGCCGAGAATTTTGAAAATGAGCTTTTTGTTCATGTCGCGCCTTCCTCCGTGCAGCGGCTCAACGGACCAGAATGTCGTTGAGGTCCTTGAGGAACAGAGATTTTGCCACCACGATCACGCGGTCGCCCTCCGAGATGATGGAGTGGCCGCCGGGAATGAGGAGCTTGCCGCCGTGGACGATGGCGGCGACCAGCAGCCCCGGCTTGAAGTTCAGGTCCTTGAGGGGCGTATTGAGAAAGTGCGTCGCGCCGGTCGCGGTGAATTCCACCGCCTCCATCGCGCCGCCGAGGATTTTATGCAGGCTCTCCACGGCGCTGCCCTGCGAGTTGGCGAGGCCGCGGACGTAGCTGGAGATCTGGCTGGCCGTCACGTCCTTGGGGGAGATGACGGTGTCGATGCCGAGGTCGTGCACCAGCGCGGTGTAGTTCGGGCGCGACATCTTCGGCAGGACCTTGGCAACGCCGGAGTCCTTCGCGGTGAGCGCCATGAGCAGATTCTCCT
>OGXQ01002672.1_pt1 | contig 11679 bp, 11 predicted proteins | sample 1576291 | NCBI WGS metagenome assembly OGXQ01 (sample SAMEA3541575, study PRJEB24748) | human gut metagenome | biome: human gut; feature: human-associated habitat; material: faeces | place: China | collected 2012 | reverse complement strand
TGGCTTTGCGCCACGGAATTAACACTTCAATATCTGCAACTGCCCATGGCGCTCACTGAGCGCCATGCAGGCTGACGTTGTTTGCGGTACAAATTCAGTGGCGCAAGGCTTCCAAGTTTGTCATTGCGAGGCCCCAAAGGGGCCGTGGCAATCTCGCAGTACCCGGCCAGATAACAAGATGGCCCCGGCGAAAACGCAGCTGCCTGCACGAGATTCCCACGTCGCTTCGCTCCTCGGAATGACAAATCTGGTGGCTTTGCGCCACGGAATTAACACTTCAATATCTGCAACTGCCCATGGCGCTCAGTGAGCGCCGCTACAGACGCAATTGGTGCATGCCATTTTATCGATACCCGGTACGAATCGTCAGTGCGTCGCCGGGAGCGACGTGCCGCTCCCCTACGATGGTGCGCCTCATGATTTGCCCGATTGCGGTTTTTCCGGCGGTGTGCTATACTATACCAATAAACCAATGATAGGGGAGGCGCTGCCATGTCCTTTTTATACTGGCTCGAATCCATCCGCTGCCCGTTTCTCGACGCCGTCATGCAGGCGTTCACCTGCTTCGGCGAGGAACTGGCGTTCCTGCTGCTGGCCCTGACGATCTTCTGGTGCGTCAGCAAGGAGGAGGGCTATTATCTGCTGTTTGTCGGCTTCTTCGGCACGGTGCTCAATCAGTTCCTCAAGCTGCTGTGCCGCATCCCGCGGCCATGGGTGCGCGACCCGAGCTTCACGATCGTGGAAAGCGCGCGCAGCGGGGCGGGCGGCTATTCCTTCCCGTCCGGCCACACGCAGAACGCCGTCGGCACGCTCGGCGGCATTGCCCGCTGGCACAAAAATCGCGCGCTGCGCATTGTGTGCATCGTGCTCGCGGCGCTGACGGCATTTTCCCGCATGTATCTCGGCGTGCACACGCCGCTGGACGTCAGCGTGGCGGCTGTGACGGCTGTTGTGCTGATCTTCGTGATCTATCCTATCGTGCGCAGCGCGGCGGAGGATCCGAAGAAAATGGCCGTTCTGCTCGGCGTGATGACCGTCGTGGCGCTGGCCTATGTGATCTATGCGAATTTTGCCCGCTTCCCGTCGGATATCGATCCCGACAATCTCTTCGAGGGCCGCAAGAACTCCTGCTCGCTGCTGGGTGCGCTGCTCGGCTTCTGCGTGGGCTACACGCTGGAGCGGAAGTATATCCGCTTTGAGACGAAGGCCGTCTGGTGGGCGCAGGTGCTCAAGGTGCTCGGCGGAGCGGCGCTGCTGCTGGCTGTCAAGCAGGGCCTGAAGCTCCTGTTCGCCGCCGTGGGCTTTACCTGGATCGGCACGCATGCCATCCGCTATTTCTTCGTGGTGCTGCTGGCGGCGACGGTCTGGCCGCTGACGTTCCGGTGGTTCGCACGACTGGGGAGGAAACAAGCATGAATTATGCAGCTATCAAGACCTGTGATATCGCAAACGGCCCCGGCGTGCGGACAAGTCTGTTCGTCTCGGGCTGCACGCACCACTGCAAGGGCTGCTTCCAGCCCGAAACCTGGGACTTTTCCTATGGCGAGCCGTTTACGCAGAACGTCATCGACACGATCCTGCATTCTCTGGAGCCTGCCTATGTGGCCGGGCTGACCCTGCTTGGCGGCGAGCCGTTCGAGTCTGCCAACCAGCCCGCCGTGGCAGAGCTGCTGCGGCAGCTGCGGGCGCGCTGCCCCGGCAAAAATGTGTGGGCCTTTACGGGCTTCCTGCTCGACCGGGACCTGCTGCCCGGCCGGGTCGGCGATGCGGCTCTTGTGCGGCAGATGCTCGGCTGCATCGACGTGCTGGTGGACGGCCCGTTCGTGCTGGAGAAAAAGGACCTTGCGCTGCGGTTCCGCGGCTCGTCGAATCAGCGCCTGATCGACGTTCCGGCAACGTTAAGCTCCGGAGAGATCGTCCTGTGGGACGACGGCTATCAGCGTGGAGGGCATTATGATGCAAAAGGTACCCGTTAAAATTTTGCGCGAGGGCGCGGCGCTCCCCACCTACGGCACGGCCAGCTCGGCCGGGGCCGATCTGCGCGCCTGTCTGGACGCTCCCGTCGTGCTTGCGCCCGGCGAGACGCGCCTGATCCCCATCGGCATCGCCATGGAGATCCCGGAGGGCTATGTTGGCCTGGTGTTTGCCCGCAGCGGGCTTGCCAGTCGCCGCGATCTGGCCCCGGCCAACAAGGTCGGCGTTGTCGACTCCGACTATCGCGGGGAATTCTTCGTCCCCATGCACAACCACGGCGCACAGCCGCAGACCATCGAGCCGGGCGAGCGCATTGCCCAGTTCATCCTCACACCCTATCTCACGGCGCAGTTCTTTGAGACGGAGACACTGACGGACACTGCGCGCGGCGAGGGCGGCTTCGGCTCCACGGGGGCGAAATAATGGCGGGCTTTCTTCCGATCAACGCGCGCGAGATGCGCGCCCTCGGCTGGGAGCGGCCGGACTTTGTCTATGTCCTTGGCGACGCCTATGTCGACCACCCGTCGTTCGGCCATGCCATCATCAGCCGCGTGCTCGAGCGCGCGGGCTACCGTGTGGCCATGCTGCCGCAGCCGGACTGGCGCGATCCGTCGTCTGTGCTGGAATTCGGCGAGCCGCGCCTCGGCTTCCTTGTGACGGGCGGCAATATGGACTCCATGGTCAATCACTATTCCGTCGGCCGCCACCGCCGCCGCACGGATGCCTATACGCCCGGCGGCGCGACGGGCAAGCGGCCGGACTATGCGACGGTCGTCTACTGCAACCTCATCCGCCGCAGCTTCCCGAAAATCCCGATCCTCATCGGCGGCATCGAGGCCAGCCTGCGCCGCCTGGCACACTATGACTACTGGTCTGACAGCCTGAAGCGCTCCATCCTGCTCGATTCGCAGGCCGACCTCCTGCTCTACGGCATGGGCGAGCGCGCTATCGTCGAGGTTGCGGACGCCATGAACAGCGGGCTGGATATTCACGATATCACCTTCGTGAACGGCACGGTCTACCGCACGCGCGACTGCTCCGGCGTGGTGGACGCCATCACGCTGCCGTCCTATGACGAGCTGCGCGCCGACCGCCGCCGCTACGCCGAGAGCTTCGCCGTTCAGTACCGCAACACCGATCCGTTTTCCGCCAGGTGCCTCATCGAGCCGTACGGCCGCGAGTTCGTGGTGCAGAACCCGCCGCAGCCGCCGCTTTCCACGCAGGAGATGGACGACGTCTACGCTCTGCCGTATCAGGACACCTATCACCCGTCCTACCGCAAGGCGGGCGGCGTGCCCGCCATCGCCGAGGTGCAGTTCAGCCTCGTCTCGAACCGCGGCTGCTTCGGCGGCTGCTCGTTCTGCGCGCTGACGTTCCATCAGGGGCGCATCATTCAGACGCGCAGCCACGATTCTCTGCTGGCCGAGGCGGCGCGCATGACGCAGCATCCCGACTTCAAGGGCTACATCCATGACGTCGGCGGCCCGACGGCCAATTTCCGCCAGCCCGCCTGCGAAAAGCAGCTGACGCATGGGGCCTGCCAGAACCGGCAGTGCCTGTTCCCGACGCCGTGCCGCAATCTGCGGGCGGACCATACGGATTATGTAAACCTGCTGCGCGAGCTGCGCGCCATCCCCGGTGTGAAGAAGGTCTTCATCCGCAGCGGCATCCGCTTTGACTATCTGCTGGCCGACGAGGATCCGACCTTCCTGCGCGAACTGGTGGAGTACCACGTCTCCGGCCAGCTCAAGGTCGCGCCGGAGCACGTTTCGGATCAGGTCCTGCGCTATATGGGAAAGCCTCGCCACGCGGTCTATGAAAAATTCTGCCGCAAATATGCCGCGCTGAACGAAAAGCTCGGCAAAAAGCAGTATCTCGTGCCCTATCTTATGAGCTCCCACCCCGGCTGTGGCCTGCGCGAGGCCGTGGAGCTGGCGGAATATGTCCGCGACCTCGGCTATATGCCGGAACAGGTGCAGGATTTCTATCCTACGCCCTCGACGCTCTCGACCGTCATGTACTATACGGGCCTCGATCCCCGGACGATGGAGCCGGTCTATGTGCCGACCGACCCGCACGAAAAAGAAATGCAGCGCGCGCTCATCCAGTACCGCGACCCGAAGAACTATGCCCTCATCCACGAGGCCCTTGTCAAGGCCGGGCGCACGGACCTGATCGGCTATGGCCCGAAGTGCCTCATCCGGCCGCGCCGCGGCGAGGCAGAAAAGGCGCCGCACCCGGCGCAGAAGCAGCCCGCACAAAAGCGCCCCGCGCAGAAGCGGGAGAGGCCCGCAGAAAAGAAACCTGCGGCAAAGCCGCGCAAGGCGCAGCCTGCCGCAAAGGACCCGCGCAGAGCAGAGCGCGGGGAGGCGTTCGGCAAGCCGACGGCCGCCCAGCTCCGGCAGGCGGAGCGCTATCTGAAGACCCGAAAGAAAAAGCAGACTGTCAAAAAACCAACCAAGCCAAAAGCTTCAGGGGGAAGAAACGTGTGAAAGGAAACCGTCAGGGTGCCCTTTCGCGTTTGATCGCCAGCCGCGGCGGGACTTTTTGACAAGCAGAAAGGACGGAACCGATATGAGACCTTCCAACTATGATCTGCAGGCGCAGGCGGCGGGGCGCAGCTTCGCTGCGCAGGACCTCGATGCCATCGCGGCTCGATTCGCCCTGCGGCGCGATGAGACCTATCTCTATCTGGAGCTTCTGCATGAGCCGCTGCGCCTTTCCCGCGCGGACGGCGCGGCAGAGCGGCAGCACGGCGGCGTGTGGATGCCCGCAGGCTTCGGCGCGGCCATGACGGCCTACGACCTGCTGAGCAATCCGAACGGCTTCCCCGTTCTGGCCGGACAGTGGTGCTCGCACGACAGCTTCAACGCCGTGCAGGCCGGAACGCTGCAGGGGCAGCTGAAGGCCTCCGTCACGCCGCCTGCCGCGCAGCATTTCTCCGGCCGGATCGACCGGCTGCGGCAGGCCGTGGCACGGCTCGGCGGCACACCAACGGACGGCTCCGGCGATTTTTCCGCTGTGCTGCCGGTGCTGCCGTTCTTCCCGGTGCTGCTGCGCTTCTGGGAGGCGGACGACGAATTCCCGGCCCAGCTGCAGTTCCTGTGGGACCGGAACTCTATGCGCTACCTGACGTATGAAACGTCGTTCTATACCCACCGCGCGATCCTAGACCGTCTGCTCGAGGCGGACATGTAATACTGATTCCTGATTAAAACATTTCATCAGGAATCCCGTGTGCTACGCACACTCGCATCGTGCTGACGCACGCTGCGCCGTCTCATGCAGAATCTGACGCGCCCTCGGCGCTATAAAAAGCTTTTAAAGCTTTTTATCAGATTCTAGTATAACACTTTTGTGAATGACCTTGCAAACCATTGAATCACCGTGCTATAATAGTGACAACACCGCACAAATGCATCTTCGGCCTTCGGCGGATATATTCATCGGTTTTGAAAGCTTGAAGAATGCACAAAATGAGATAAAATAAGGGCAGTACCGCACAGCTTGTCGAGTGCATTCGGCGGAGATTTTTCGTCGAGTCGAGCTTTGAAAAGTGCGGGCATACTTTGTGTATGTCCCACTTTTCGAAGTGATGGATCGGCGGAAAAGGTCCGCCGAAGGCCGAAGACAGGCCGTGCGGTGCTGCCCCATACAAAAAGGAGTCCTGACTATGTTTTCTGCATCGGAGCGTGTTCTCTATGGCAAGCGCCAGCTGATCGAGGTGATCTGTCAGCTCCGTTTTCCGACGATCCTTTCCATCAGCGCGAAGGAGCCTGCCGAATTTCAGGAGGCCATCCGCGCCGAGTTCCCGCGCTATGCGCGCAATCTGGAAAAGCTCCCGCCCAAGGTGATCGGCCAGCCGGGCGCCATGAAGCTCGAGGAGCAGCCGACGGTCGTGAACTATCAGTTCCTGACGGCCGCAGGCGACTGGAAGGTCAACCTGACAAACACCTTCCTTGCGCTGGCCACACCGGTCTATACGACGTGGGAGGATTTTGCCCGGAAGCTCGACGAGGTGCTGGCACAGTTCGTCGCCATCTATCACCCGGCGTATTTTGAGCGCATCGGCCTGCGCTACATCAACGGCTTTTCCCGCCGCGCCCTCGGTCTGGAGGGCGTGCCGTTCCGCGACCTTATTCAGCCCGCCTATCTTGGCCTGATGGCGGAGGACGACGTGCAGGAGCAGAGCGTCCAGCGCGTCACGCAGGATGTGGAGATGGCGCTGGCTGGCGGCTGCCGCCTGAAGCTGCACTGCGGCCCCGGTATGGTCAAGCGCGGCAATGTCGAGGACAAGGAGGTCCGCTTTATTCTGGACAACGACGTCTTCATGAACGGCAAGATCGAGCTGAAGCACTCCGCCGGAGCGCTCAACACCGTCCATACCCATGCGGACCGCATTTTCCGCGGCGCGATCACGGATCAGCTCCACGACGCCATGGAGCCGCAGCCGCTGTAATACTGTTTTCTGATTAAAATCTTTCATCAGAAAGGTTCCGCCTTTGGCGTAACCAATTTCGCGATTTTGGAAAAATCACGAAATCTCGTCTCATAATGATCTTCATATTAAAACCTTCCATTTTATGAATGAAAGGTTTTAATTGAATATCAGTATAATTTCCATGCGAGGTGAGGCGCAATGCCGTTTTTCTATGTAGACTGGTACTATATCGTTCTGGTGCTCCCGGCGGTGATCCTGTCGCTCTGGGCCAGCGCCCATGTCAAGAGCACGTTCCGCCGCTACAGTCAGGTGCGCAATGCGCGCGGCATGACCGGCGCGGAGGCCGCCATGGCGGTGCTGCGCGCGCATGGCGTGACCGATGTGCGCGTGGAGCATGTGTCCGGCGAGCTGACGGATCATTTTGACCCGAAGGACCACGTCATTCGCCTGTCGGACGCCGTGTACAATGTCGCAACGCCCGCCGCAGTCGGCGTGGCGGCGCATGAGGCTGGCCATGCCGTGCAGTATGCGCAGCACTATGCGCCGATCTATATCCGCGCGGCCATCGTCCCCGTGACGAACATCGGCTCGCGGCTCTCCATGCCGCTCATTGTGCTCGGCCTTGCGCTCAGCGGCCTCGGACAGGTGTTTTACTATGTGGCGCTGGCGGGCGTGGCCTGCTATGGCCTCTGCGTCGTGTTCCAGCTCGTCACCCTGCCGACGGAGTTCAACGCCAGCCACCGCGCCCTGCGCGCCATCGAGGAGAGCGCCCTGCTGCTGCCGGAGGAGCAGACCGCGGCAAAGCGTGTGCTCACAGCTGCGGCCCTGACCTATGTGGCCGCGCTGAGCGTGACCATTATGCAGTTTCTGCGTCTGCTGCTCATCGTGGCGGGCGGGAACCGGAGGAGAGACTGACCATGGACGAACGCACCGAACAGGGAAGACGCTTCCTCATGGGCTATCGCGACGACGATACCACGGAATTTGTCTCCGATCAGGAGAAAAAGCTGCCGCAGCCTCCGCTGTGCAAGGCCCCGATGGGCGGTGAGCGGACGGTGCTGCCGCGCGATTTTTCCGCGCTGCCGGAAGGCGGCGGCCTGTATGACCTGCTGACGCGGCGGCGCAGCGCCAGAATTTATACGGAGGGGGAGCTCAGCCTGCTGCAGCTTTCGTTCCTGCTCTGGGCCACGCAGGGCGTGCGCGCCATGCGCGGCCGGGCCTATGCCACGCTGCGCACCGTTCCGAGCGGCGGTGCGCGCCATGCCTTTGAGACGTACCTCGTCGTCCGTTATGTCGAGGGCCTGCGCCCCGGCGCGTATCACTACCTGCCGCTGGAGCATGCGCTCGAGTTTCTGCATCCCGTCGAGCAGCTCGAGGATGTTGTTTCCGACACGCTCTGCGGCCAGAGCTGGGCGGCAAAGGCCAGCGTGATCTTCTACTGGTCCGTTGTGCCCTATCGCGCGGAGTGGCGCTACGGTCCCTATGCCTATGCGCCGCTGCTCGTCGATGCCGGGCATGTGGGCGAAAATCTCTATCTCGCCTGCGCGTCGCAGGGCCTCGGCACCTGCGGCCTGCGCGCCTTCCGCCATGAGCTGTGCTGCGAGCTGTTCGGGCTGGACGGCGGGGAGGAATTCGTCATTTATGCCGCCCCGGTCGGCACGGTCCGCCCGGAGGATACCGCGCAGGAGATGGCGTTCTATCAATTTGTCGAAGATGAGAATTTATAAGGCTGAAAATGATCACCGGCTGCCGGAAAAGCAGCCGGTGATTTTTTGAATGACAGGGCCGGGTATGCCCCTGCAATGGCGTACCGTTATCGCCGTTTCAGCATCCTCCGGTCGCACAGGTCGATGCCGAACGACACGGCGGCGCTCAGGACAGCGAGAACGAGGATCATGGCGTCCGTGCTGAGGTAAGAGCCGGTCGCGTCATACAGTGCGCCCGCGATCGTGCTGCCGAACGAGGCGAACAGCAGGTTCGTCACCACGACGGAAAGATTCACGGCGTAGTGCCGCATACCGTAATACGAGCTGACAAAGGCCGCGTTGGCGGGCGTGACGCCGCCGTAGGCCATGCCGCCCAGCAGGAAGCCGGCGATGAGCAGCGGGAAGCTGCCGAGCTTCAGCGCGCCGATGAGCACAAGGCCGGTGAGCAGGAAAATGCCGCCCACGAGCTGCATGGTCCGGCTGCGCCCCAGTCGGTCGAACAACCCGCCCAGCACGACGCGCCCTGCCGCGTTCGCCAGCGAGATCATGCCGACGGCCGTGGTGATACCGCCCGGCGAGACCGTTCTGCCGATCTCCCGCGCGATGGAGGTGGACTGCGACACGAGGGCCAGCCCTGCCGCGCTTAGGAGTACCGCCCAGAGATAGTACAGCCAGAACGCGGGCCGCCGCAGCATGGCCGCCGTGCCGAGCTCTTCTGCCACGGGGTTAGCATAGCGTTTCTTTTTCGCGGCGGGCGGCGGCGTGAAGTCCGTGCCGGGCCGCCGGAGCAGGAAGCCGCAGGCCGCCACGAGCACGGCCGTGATAATACCAAGCACGACAAAGCTGCGCCGCCAGCTGCCGACCGTCACCGGCGTGAAGCGCTGATAGAGCTTGCCGATGAGGAAGCTGCTCAGGCCGAAGCCCATGAGCAGGATACCGGAGACGAGGCCCTGCTTGTCGGGGAACCATGCGCCGACTGTCCCGAGCACGGCGTTATACGAGAAGCCGGAGGCCAGCCCGCAGACCACGCCGAAGCCGACATACAGCATAGGCAGCGACCGCATACTCGCCGTCAGCAGGAAGCCCACCAGAAACAGCAGGGCGGATATCCAGAGGAAAATTCGCGGGGAAATGCGCGCGGAAAGCGCGCCGCAGGTCAGGCCGCCAAGGCAGAAAAAGCTCATCACGATCGTAAAGGTCAGGGAAAGCTGTGCGGTGCTCCAGTGGGGGAACTCTGCGGCGATCGGCCCGGACAGTACGCTCCACGCGTACACCAGGCCCGAGAACAGAAGTACCACGCACCCGACTGCGACGTAGATCCATCTGCTTGCACTTCTCATAGGCTGCATCCTCCGTTTTGGGCCATTGCCGTGCTTCCGCGCGGAGATGGCCCATATTTTGTTGTATCTTGGGGTTCTGCCTCCATCATATCACAGAAACGCCCGCTTGCCCATACCCAAATCAAAATTCTGCCTGCTGCGGTGCGGTGTCCGTGAGGGACGGACAGAAAGGAAGGCAGGAATATTTTTGAAAAAACCTCTTGACAAATCTGTACTAGTGTATTAGTATATTAGTACAATAACACATTGGAGGTGAGCCAATGGCATGGAAACTGAATCCGGAGCGGCAGATCTGGCTGCAGCTCGTGGATGTGCTGAAGTTCCGCATCGTCTCCGGACAGTATCCGGCAGGCGTGAAGCTGCCGTCGGTGCGGGAGCTGGCCGCAGAGGCCGGTGTCAATCCGAACACCATGCAGCGCGCGCTTGCGGCGCTGGAGGAGAGTGGGCTCGTCAGCGCCCAGCGGAACACCGGGCGCTATGTCACACAGGATGAGGCGTGCATCCGCGAGACACGCCGCTCGCTGGCGCAGGCCGAGATCAATGCGTTCTGCGCGCGGATGCGGCAGCTCGGCTACACGCAGGAGGAAATTGCAACATTGTTTGGAGGGAATGAAAATGAATGACATGCTGGTCTGCTGCAGCGGTCTGACGAAGAGCTACGGGGCAAAGCCCGCGCTCGACCACGTCGACCTGCAGCTTGCGCCGGGCAAGATCATCGGCCTGCTCGGGCCGAATGGCTCCGGCAAAACGACGCTCATCAAGATCCTGACGGGCCTGCTGCGCCAGACGGGGGGCTCCGTCGCGATCGACGGCAAGCCGATCGGCCCGGAGACGAAGGCGCTCGTGAGCTACCTGCCCGACCGAATGTATTATGCCGGTTGGATGAAAACGAAGGATATGGTCAACTTCTTTGCGGATTTCTATCCCGATTTCCGCCGCGAGCGCGCCGAGGCCATGTGCCGTGCGCTGGGCATCGGGCTGGATATGCGCGTGAAGACCATGTCGAAGGGCACGAAGGAGAAGCTCCAGCTGCTGCTCGTCATGAGCCGCGCCGCAAAGCTCTACCTGCTCGACGAGCCGATCGCGGGCGTCGATCCGGCCGCGCGCGACTTCATCCTGCAGACGATCCTGACGAATTATTCGCCCGAGAGCACCGTCCTGATCTCGACGCACCTGATCGCGGACATCGAGCCGGTGCTTGACGAGGTGATCTTCCTGAAAGAGGGCCGTGTCGTCCGCCACGATTCGACCGATAACATCCGCGGCGCCGAGGGCAAGTCCGTCGACGAGGTCTTCCGCGAAGTCTTCCGCACGATCCCGATGGGAGGTGAATGGCCGTGCTGAGCAAGCTGTTAAAATACGATCTCCGCGCAAATCTGAAGATTTTTCTGTTTATCTGGCCCGCCATTCTGGTCTTCGGCCTGCTCGAGCGCGTTGCCCTCATGGCGGAGCTGCCGGTCAAGATCTCTGCCATTTTTGTGAATCTGACGACAGTGCTGTTCGTGCTCGCGGTCATTGCCGCCTGCGTGTTTGCGCTCGTCATCTCCGTCATCCGCTTCTATTCCGGCCTGCTGCGTGATGAAGGCTACCTGATGTTCACGCTGCCGGTGCGGCCGTGGCAGCTTGTGCTGTCGAAGCTCCTCACGGCCCTCCTGACGCTGGTCGTGACGGGCCTGGTCAGCTTCGTTTCCGTCGGCATCCTGTTCGGCGGTATCCGTGGCTTGCTGCCTTCCATCCGCACCTCGCTGGAGCAGAGCTTCGGCGAGATAATCAACGGCTGGGGCATCGCCCTGCTCGTCCTGCTGGTCGTGGTGCAGGTCGCGGTGTCCGTGCTGCAGATCTATCTGTCCTGCTCCATCGGCCACCTGTTCCGCCGCAAGCGCATCCTGTTCGCTGTGCTGTTCTACTATGCCATCAACGTCGTGCTCGAGACGGTTGCAGTCACGTCCATCATCGTGCTGAGCAACTTTGAGCCGTTCTGCCGCTTCCTTGTTCAGCTCTCTGCCGGCATGAGCGCGCCAGGCATGTTCAACCTGTTTATCGGCGTGATGCTTGCCCTGCTGGCCGTGCTCGGGATCGTGTACTTCTTTGTCACGGAGCGCATCCTGCGCCGCCATCTGAATCTGGAATAAGGCTTTCTGCCGCGCCGTACAATGCCTCGGGCTTGTCATTGCCACGGCCCCTTCGGGGCCTCGCAATGACAAATCCGATGGCCGCT
>OGXQ01002647.1_pt1 | contig 11773 bp, 7 predicted proteins | sample 1576291 | NCBI WGS metagenome assembly OGXQ01 (sample SAMEA3541575, study PRJEB24748) | human gut metagenome | biome: human gut; feature: human-associated habitat; material: faeces | place: China | collected 2012 | reverse complement strand
CGTGCAGCCTCGCCGCATTGGCCTTTCTGCCACCATCGGCGACCCCGAGCGCACGGGTGCCTTTCTCTCACAGGGAACGGGCCGCGACTGCGTTATCCCCCGTTTTGAGGAACCGCGCCGCGTGTGGCGCATCTCCATGGAGCACTTCTATAACTCGGGTCCCCAGGCGCAGCAGCGAGGATTCGAGAGCGCAGGCCCGCAGGAAGCTGAGGTGCTCGCATGCGAGCGCATTGAGGCGGCACCACCCGCGGCACTGCCCGTCAGCACCCAAGACATGCGCCATAGCGGACAGCTCACACAAGAGGAGCGCCGTCAACGTCGTGAGCGGGCACGGGGCAAGGCTGCCCCCAAGGACAGTCGCGCTTCCTCGGCCCCCGAGGGCGAAGTCGACATCCCACGGGCAACCGAACAGGCACTTCTCAACCCCACCGACACCGCGCCCGAAAACGCCGACCCCGGCATGGGCTACATCTTTGAACATACGCGCGGCCGCAAGTGCCTGGTCTTTGCCAACTCGCGCGAGGAGGCAGAGGCCGTATGCTCCATGCTGCGCAGCTACTGCGAGAGCCGACACGAGCCCGACCGCTTTCTCATCCACCACGGCAATCTTTCGGCGTCGCTACGCGAGACGGCAGAAGAGCTCATGCGCGACGAGGAACAGGCGCAGACAACCGTCACCACCTCCACGCTGGAGCTCGGCATTGATATCGGTCGCCTGGAGCGCGCGTTCCAGATCGATGCACCGTTTACCGTCAGCTCCTTTTTGCAGCGCATGGGACGCACGGGACGCCGCGATCTTCCGCCCGAGATGTGGTTTGTCATGCGCGAGGAGGAACCCGAGCCGCGCACGATGATGCCCGAGACCATTCCGTGGAAGCTCCTCCAGGGCATCGCGCTCGTACAACTCTATCGCGAGGAAAAGTGGGTCGAGCCGCCCGAGCTCGATCGACTCCCCTACAGCCTGCTCTACCACCAGACTATGTCGACGCTTGCCAGTACCGGCGAACTCACGCCGGCAGAGCTTGCCCAGCGCGTGCTCACGCTCAGCTATTTCCATCGCATCTCGGCCGATGACTATCGCGTACTGCTGCGTCACCTCATTACCATCGACCATATCCAAGTCACCGAGGGCGGTGGGCTCATCGTGGGTCTCGCGGGTGAGCGCATCATTAACAACTTTAAGTTCTACGCCGTATTCCAGGAAAACGAGGAGTTTACCGTCCGGAGCGAATCGGCTGAGCTGGGCACGATCGTCAATCCGCCACCGCCCGGTGAGCGCATCGCCATCGCCGGACACTGCTGGATTGTCGAGGAAGTGGACTGGAGGCGCCACACCGTCTTTGCCACGCAGGTCAAGGGCCGGGTGCCGGCCTACTTTGGCGACTGCCCCGGCGACATCAATACACACGTACTCGAGCGCATGCGCAAGGCGCTCAACGAGCACGCGGCATATCCGTACCTTATGGGTAACGCACGGGCCCGCTTAGCACAGGCTCGTCATACGGCCGAGATTTCGGGTGCGGGAACCAAGCCGCTCATCAACCTGGGCGGCGATACCTGGGTGCTCTTCCCCTGGCTGGGCAGCTACGCCTTTTTGGCGCTCGAGCGCATGCTCAAGATTAAATGTGCCGCGGAGCTGGGCCTTCGCGGACTCGACTCGTCACGCCCGTACTTTATGCAGTTTAAGATGAAGGCCGACGAGGAGACGTTCTTTGAGGTGCTCGCCGCCGAGGCCGAGAAGGACTTCGATCCCATCGAGCTCGTCTATCCTGGCGAGGTGCCTTATTTTGATCGCTACGACGAGTACGTTCCCGAGGAGCTTGTGCGCAAAGGCTTCGCCGAAGGCGTGCTCGACATCGAGGGTATGAAGCAGCGCGTCCTCAGCTGGCGCGACCACGCATAAGACCAGTCTTTTTGGGACGGGGCTTGTTGAGCTACTTTGGCATAACCAAGAAGTAGCTAAAGAAGCCCCTTCATAGACAGATTGGTCGCAGGGAGACGCGCTAGTCGTGGAGAGCGGTGCCGAGGAAGTCGGCATTGAAAGGCACGGCTTCGGCAAAGGCGTAGTCGCCGTCGCTGGCGATGAGCAGGTAATTCTCTTCGCCGCCAAACTCCGCATCGCCACATGGGACCACCCAGGCGTGGGCGAATACCTCGAGTGCCGTGGCAGCGCAATCGCGCAGGAACGTCACATCGCTCCCCTCGTTTGCGCTCACGATATTGGCCACGTAGATACCCCCGGGGTTCAGGCTGCCCCGCACTAAACGCAATGCCTCAACCGTCGCCAGCTCGCGTACGGGCTCGGCACCGCCAAAGCAATCGCTCACGACCACATCGTAGCGACGATGACCCACGCTCGTCACGCCCAGATACGAGCGAGCCTCAGCGGTAATCACCCGCAGGCGATCGCCCACCGTGCGCTCCAGCTCGTCCAGGTAGAACCAACGGCGCGCCAGGCGCGTAATCTCGGCATCGTACTCAATGACGTCCATGCGCAAGCTCTCGTGCGACATCAGCGCAAACTTGGGATAGGCAAACCCGCCGCCGCCCAGCATGAGCATGCGGTCGATACCGTGACCATAGGCGTCATGCATTGCGCGCTCGGCCTCAAACACGTCGTCAAACGCACGATAGTACGCAAAGACGGGCTCTGCCCAACGCTCGCCAACGCAGCTTGCGCTTTGGTAGACTCCGCCTTGCACCAACACGCGAATCTCATCGCCGCCCTCATCGTGCACGCGTTTCACACGCGCCAACCCATTGCGGGTTCGCGCAACCTGCAGACAGGCAGCACGAACAGCGACAGCGGCCGCACCAAGCGCCGCGGCTCCCAGAGCAACGCCGGCAACGACGCCGGCAGAAACACTCGGCTTGTTCATTTAGAGCTCCTTTTGCAGATAGAGTCCGTGGTCGTAGAAACCCAAATGGCGATAGTACTCGCGCGTACCGATCGCGCTAATCACGTTGATACGCGCATAACCCGCATCCCGGGCAATCTCGCATGCACGCTCTACGAGCAAACGCCCCAACCCGTGATGCTGCGCCGCCTGTCCCTGGTCGCCCACGCGTGCCGCCATGCCATACACGTGCACCTCGCGAATCATCGCCTCGTCCGGCGTCGTCGGCAACTCGTCCGCATGCGCGGCAACAAATGCGCGATCGGGCAGCGACAGCCGCAAAAAGCCCGCAATCTTGCCCTGCGGCGTCACCCACTGCAAAAAGCGCTCGTGCGTCACCGGCGTCTCGTACGTCACTTCTTCGTCAAGGGTCAACTCGCCCAGGTCGGCACCCGCCGTGCTGATCTCGCGATAGCGAATCTCACGCACCGTCGCACCGTCACCCCGAGCAGCCAGGCGGTTCTCAACGAGCTGGCGCAGGTTGGGCTTCTTGTTGCCCACCATGATGTCGTCGGAGCTAAAGTCGCGGATCATGCGACTGATGCGGCAGAACGCCGGCGTCACCACGATATCGTCGGCCAACACATCGAGCAGCTCTTCCTCGGTATAGGGGCGCCACTCGCCACGCTCGTAACAGCCCACCAGACGCGAGCCCTCGATGAGCGCACACGGGTAAACCTTGACCTCGTCGGGCATAAAGGCCCCCTCGGTCATAAAGCGCTCGTAGTCACGCTTGTCCCCCTCGGGTGTGGCGCCCAGCAAGTTGAGCATAAAATGCGCATGAATCTTAAAGCCAAACAGGCGCGCAAGCGAAAACGCCCGCTCAATCTGCGCCACCGAAATGCGACGCTCGTTGATATCGAGCAAATGTTGGTCGAGACTCTGAATACCCATCTGGATCTTGGTGCAGCCCAGGCGGCGGATGAGCGTGAGGGCCTGCGGCGTTACGGCATCGGGGCGCGTCTCGATAACGAGTCCCACCACGCGATGCTTCGCCGTCTCGTTGATTCGCTGCTGCCGCTCGAGCTCTTCCATCGTTGCCGTCTGCCACTCGGCGACCTCGCCCCACGGCGTACCGGGGCCGTACAGACGACGCACTGCGCGGTTATAGCCGCCCACGGCAGCATCCACACGCTCCTGCTCGTCGGCAACGCCGGCAGCAAGCTCAGCCTCGTCTGTCGCAATGCCGGCAGCCCGATAGTGCTCGCGGCGCCCTGTTACCACCGGCGGCAGGGCATCGGCGGGAGCGTCATCGAGCAGGCGCCCCGCCTCGGCACGACTGATGCCCGGACGCGCCAACATGGGGTTTGCCACAACGCCGGCGACGGCATCGTCATTGAGCGCACGGAAAAGCTCCGACATAAACCATGCCTGATACCCTTGTGGATAGTCGCTCCAGGTGCCACCGAGCACGATGAGCTCGATCTTGTCGGTCGCATGCCCCATCTGCGAAAGCGCCGTCAAACGAGCACTCACCTGCAGATACGGATCGAAGCAGTTTTGCTCCGCACGGGCGCACGCCGGCTCGGCATGAAGGTAGCTTTTGGGCATGCGCAGATCGTTGGGGCAAAACAGGCAATCGCCCGAGCATGGCCAGGGCTTGGTGATGACGGTAATGGTCGCCACGCCCGAGGCCGTTCGGCGCGGCTTCATACGCAGCACCTGCAGCAGTTGGCGTTCCAGATCGGCATCGACATTCCATCCAGCCCAACGAGCCGGCTCCTCACGTTTAACCCGCTGGTAAAACGGCAGCAGGCGGCGCTTGGCCAAATCGCGTTTGTCGGCGCCCTCACGGCGCGCCTCGGCATGTATCAGCTTGACGAGTGCCTTGTCGTCCACGGTCTCGCCGCGACGCAGAGCCTCGAGTATGTTCAAAATAATCTGTTCCATGCCCCCATTGTAAAGGCAAAGGCGCCGGAGCCGACCACGGCCCCGGCGCCTTCATCAAACAGCGCGTCTAAGCATCTATGCTTGCGGACCAGCCCGCAGCCATCACTCCGGATCAAACGACATGTCGCCCGAACCGACCTCAAAACGATACGTGGCAGACTTGTCACCGTTATCGAATTCAAGATTCAAAATGGTCTCGCCGTCATAGCCAAGCGGAAGGAAATCGCTCTCGAAGTCGCCGCTGCCCAAGGTGAGGCTCGCCTTAAAGCCCGTCGAGTTCGGAACCGTCATCTCCACATCGCCCGAGCCCACACTCACGTCCATCGACTTCGCGGGGGCCTGGTAAAGCTCGAACGTCACATCACCCGAACCGACCTCAGCGCTGAGCGCATCAGTCACGCTGCCCGTAAACTCTACATCTCCCGCACCCAGGAAAAGATCGAAACCATCACAGATGACACCGGCAATCTGCAGATCGCCCGAGCCCACGTGCGCGTTGACTCCCTTCAGATGTTCGGCAACACGGCGCGGCAGCTCGACCGTAACTGAGCGATCGATTGCCTTACCGTCATCACTTCCAAACTGGGAAACCTTGAGCGTCGAGTCCTCGACGGATGCGATGTTTTGCGTCGCGGCCTTGGAGGCATCCATACCCTCGGCAACGCGCCCCCGCTCGATAACGCGAGTCTTGTTGCCATCAACAACCTTGACGTCCACCGAAGCCGCATTGATATCGAAATCGAGGTAGCGGAACTCATCGGCATCAAAAGTCGTGCTCGAAAGCTGCTGAGGCCGAGCGGAATAGTTGCCGCCATCCAAAAGATCGTCGTCGTCAAGCGCATCGTCCATACCAGACAAGCCGGATACAACATCGTCGAGATTCCACGGACCATCAAAATGAATCAATGTCCGCGAAATGCCAAAGACAAGCCCAATGATGAGCACAAACGCTCCGATGCCAACGCCCAAGCGTACCTTGGATTCATGTGAAAGCTTCATCATTCATCACCCTCTTTGGCAATCGGCTCAGCGGTAGTCGCGGTAGCCACGTCAGCATCAACCGAAGCGGAAACATTCTGAGCCCTAGCTGTCACCGGCGCCGGACCAACCTGGATATCCCCACGCGCCCAATCGCCATCGAGCGCACGTGCCACCCAGTGATAGATGGGGATCGTAAAGAAAATCAGCGCGGCAAAGGGGCCGGCACCAAACGGGAACATCAGCAAAAAGAACAGCAGCCAACACACAGCCCAATACGGGAACGACTGGAACGGGCCCTTCACCGGAGTCGAGCCAACCGCACCGCCACTCGTCGCCTGCGCCGTAGCGGCATTGGCGGCCTGTGCACTCCAGCTTGCCGCTTGCGCCGCCTTGGCCGCAGCGTCACTTGCCTGCGTTGCCGCCTCGGTAGCGCGTGCCGCCGCCTCGTGGGTACGGGCACGTTCTGCCGCCTCGGCCTCGCGCTGACGGGCGCGGTCCTCGTTCTCAAACTCGATATCGTCCTCGATCTCATCGCTCGGATTGAGCAGCTCATCCAGACTCACACCATAGAGCTTGGCGAGCGAAATCAGGTTCTCGGTATCAGGCGAGCTCTCCGCACGCTCCCATTTACTGACCGCTTGGCGTGACAGTCCCAGCTTTCGCGCCAATCCTTCTTGGCTAAAGCCCTTGCTGCGGCGAAGGTCGGCGAGCCGCTGCGCAGTTTCTACATTCATGGTTCCTCCTATGCGATGCCAGCCGTGCCGCCGGACCGTTTTTGTTCTTAAGGCGCCTTGCACAGTTAAAAATCTATCCGCCACCGTCAAAATCATGCCACCTATTCTAGTGAGATTTTTGACAACTGGCGGTTGCGGGCACATATGAGCTGCGGAAATGTGTCCAAACAAAGCAATGACCCACAGCTCGGTTGTCCCCGTTGCGGCGTTAACGGTAGTATGGTCGTACTGTTTATTCCGCACCGCCATCGGAGGGAGTTCCGCGCCGTGAACCGCGATTTCGCATCATCGCTCATCCAGCTCAACAATACGTTCTATCGCGAGCACTCCGCTTCCTTTTCCGATACGCGCCAAGCCCCGTGGCCCGGCTGGGTGCGCACCATGGACATCGCGCTCGAGCAGCTCGACGTCGCCACGATCGAGCATCCCGTCCGCGTCTTCGATCTTGCCTGCGGCAACATGCGATTCGAGAACTTTGCCGCCGGCGGCGCACTTGCCGCCAAGGGCGTCGACGGCGCAAACCCCTCGGCAGATGCCAGCTGCCCGTTTGAGTTCTATGGTGTCGACTCGTGCCAAGACCTGGCCATCGATGCCCATGGCCACGCCCTGCGCATTCCCAACCTGCACTTCCAGGAACTCGACGTGCTCGATGCCCTCATGAAGCTCAACCCCGCCGAGACACCTGACGTGCTTTTCGACGCCCCGCTCGCTGACATCTCGGTCTGCTTTGGCTTTATGCACCACGTGCCGTCGTGCGAGTATCGCGTGCGCGTGCTCGACGCCCTGGTGCGCCAGACGCGCCCGGGCGGCATCATCGCCATCAGCTTTTGGGAGTTTATGAACGACGAGCGTATGGCACGCAAGGCCGTTCGAGCCGAAGCCCGCGCCGAGCTCACCCCACCGTTTGAGGGTTACGATTCCGCGCAGTTCGAAGCCGGCGACCACCTCATTGGCTGGCAAAACGACCGCCACGCCTACCGCTATTGCCATCACTTTGACGATCAGCAGATCACCGACCTGGTGCGCGGCGTTCGTACGTTCTACAAGAGCGGCGAGGTTCCCGTACGCGAGCTCGAGCGTTTCCACGCCGACGGTCGCAGCGGCGAGCTCAACCGCTATGTGATCCTTAAGCGCCTGTAGGCATCGACGACGCGCCGCCGAGCCGCGCCGCATCTTTCGGGCAAACTATGCCCACCCCCACCCTCTTCCAACGCATTGCCGAAACGCGCAGCCATGCGTTTCGCATTTATGACCAAGGAGCCTCATGGGAGCCGTCCACGTTCGCACGCCTAAGAACTTTGTGCTCGAGGAGCGCCTGGAGCGCTACGCCGATGCGATTGAGACGAACCCCGAGGCCTATGCCGGAGATTGGCGCGAGGCTTGCGCGCCAGTTGGCAGCAAGCCCTTCGAACACCTTCACCTGGATCTTGGCTGTGGCAAGGGAACGTACCTTGTAGAGCGCGCGGCCCACGAGCCAAACACCCTCTTTATCGGTATGGACCAGGAGCCCATCTGCATCGCCTATGCCGCACAGAAAATCTGCGAGCAGGAGCTGTCCAACGCACTCGTCCTGCCCCGAGGCGCCGCATCGCTGCCGCAGCTGTTTGCCGCAGGCGAGCTCGATGCCATTACCATTAACTTTCCCACGCCGCAGCCCAAGGCCAAGTACGCCAAAAAACGACTCGTCCATGTCGACCATTTGATGCTCTACCGCCCGCTCTTTGCAGCCGGCGCCACCGTCACGCTGCGCACCGACAGCAAGCCACTACGCGACTACGCCCTGGGGCAGTTTGCCGCGGCCGGCTACGACACGCTGTGGGCAAGTGACGACGTCCGTCGCGACCATCCCGAGCACCCCGAGACCGAATACGAGCAGCGCACCCGCGATATGGGCGCCGTCGTCTACGGCATTTGCGCCGCACCCAGCGCGGAGCCCACCGAAGAACAGCTCGCAACAGGCCGAGCACAGGAGCAAAGCCTTGCCTGTTACCTACCCGACGACTTCGATGAGCTCACCTATGTACCTCTGGGCATGGAAGAGGCCGTCGAGAACTTTAGGAACCGCGCCCGCAAAGGCAAAAAGCGCCTTCCGCAGGAGCCATAGGGGCTTTTGGCGGTCGCTACGCCAGCGAGCAAGCACAAATAGGCACCGATGAACGACCCTCAAACCTAAGTGAGTAGACTTTTTTGCAATAGCCAAGCACAACCCGCATAGGAAGAAATAAAACAGCAGGTAGAGCCCTTGCGCAAAAGTCATGTGCTCGCGATATTGCAAAAAGTCTACTCACTTAGCTGACAACTGCACCAAACGGCTGAGCAGAACGCCCATTTCCTGCATTTTCTTTCGCGCTGGCGCCCCGCACCGCCGCTACGCCATAATGGATGGCGGACAAACGGCGAGAGAAAGTACCCCCACATGGCACAGACCACGATAGTTACCGCCGCCAGCACCGTCTCTGGCGCCGGCGCCGCCAGCTCATTCTCGGGCGGCACGGGAACCGAAGCCGAATTCGGCTCACTCGGTGCGCTCTCCCCCACCTGGTGGGAGCCCGAGGACGGCAGCGAGCCCGAACCGTGGCTCACGCCCGACCAGGCCTTCGAGCGCTTCTTTGAATGGACGAGCAATCGCGGTATTGAGCTGTGGGACCACCAAGAAGAGGCCCTCATGGATCTAGCCGCCGGCGATCACGTCATTCTGGGCACGCCGACCGGCTCGGGCAAGTCGCTTGTCGCGCTAGGTATGCTCTTTATGGGCATGGCGCAGGGCAAGCGCTGCTACTACACGGCTCCTATCAAGGCTCTGGTCAGCGAGAAGTTTTTCGACTTGGTGCAGGTGCTCGGCCGCGATAACGTCGGTATGATCACCGGCGACACGCATATCAACACCAAGGCGCCCGTCATCTGCTGCACGGCAGAGATCCTTGCCAACGACGCACTGCGCGAGGGCGAAGATGCCGATGTTGGCTGCGTCGCCATGGACGAGTTCCACTACTTTGCCGACCCTGATCGCGGTTGGGCCTGGCAGGTGCCGCTGCTCACCCTGCCTCACACGCAATTCATGCTCATGAGCGCCACGCTCGGCGATGTCACCGCGATTGCCGCCTCACTCGAGGAGCACACCGGCGCTACCTGCGACTTGGTCGTCGATGCCCCACGCCCTGTGCCGCTGAGCTACGACTATGTGACGACCTCCCTCGAGGGCACCGTCGAGCTCGCGATGCGCCGCGGCGAGGCCCCGCTCTATATCGTGCACTTTAGCCAGGATGCCGCCCTTGCGACGGCACAGTCGCTCGCCAATTTTGGCATCGCCAGCAAGGAGCAGCGCGAGGCTATTAAAGAAGCCGCCAAAGGCACCAGCTTCTCCACAGCCTTTGGCAAGATCCTCAAGCGCCTGCTCGGATGCGGCGTCGGCGTGCACCATGCCGGCATGCTGCCGCGCTATCGTCTGCTGGTCGAGCGCTTAGCGCAGCAGGGCCTGCTGCCTGTCATCTGCGGCACCGATACACTCGGCGTCGGCATCAACGTGCCCATCCACACCGTGGTGCTCACCGCGCTCACAAAGTTCGACGGCTACAAGATGCGTCGCCTACGCGCCCGCGAGTTCCACCAGATTGCCGGCCGCGCCGGCCGCTCGGGCTTCGATACCGAGGGCATGGTGATTGCCGAAGCACCCGAGCACGAGATCGAGAATGCCAAGCTTATGGCCAAGGCGGGCGACGACCCCAAAAAGCTCCGTAAGATTAAAAAGAAAAAGGCCCCCGAGGGCTTTGTCTCCTGGAACAAGCAAACCTTTGAACGCCTGATCGAGACGCAGCCCGAGACGCTCAAGCCGCGCCTGCGCATCACGCACTCTATGGTAATTAGCGTGGTCGAGCAGGGCGGTAACGCCCGCGCCCGCGTGCACGACCTTATCGAGACAAGCCTGCAGACCCCCGAGGAAAAGGCCAAGCTTGAGGTTCGCGCCGACGAAATCTTCGCCACGCTTATCGATTCCGGCGTCGTCGTGCGCACCGAAGTGCCGCCCGCGCCGGATGCCCCGGCCGACGCCGCACCGGACATCGACTATGCGCTGACGGTCGATCTGCCCGAGGACTTCGCACTCGACCAGCCGCTCTCGCCGTTTTTGCTTGCCGCGCTGGAGTTGCTCGATCCCGAGAGCGAGACCTATACCATGGACCTCATCTCGATGGTCGAGGCAACGCTCGAGGATCCCAAGCAGGTGCTGCGCGCACAGGAGCGCGCCGCACGCGATCGCGCTATGGCCGAGATGAAGGCCGACGACATCGAGTATGAGGAGCGCTTGGAGCGCATTCAAGACGTCACGTACGAAAAGCCGCTCGAGGATTTGCTCGACGCCGCCTTTGACAAGTACTGCCAGGAAGTACCCTGGGCAAACGACTACCAGCTCTCTCCCAAGAGCGTCCTGCGCGATATGCTGGAAAGCGCAAGCGATTTTAAGGGCTACATTCAAAAGCTGGGCATTGCCCGCTCCGAAGGCATTTTGCTGCGCTACCTGGCAGAGGCTTACCGTTCGCTCGATCGCACCGTGCCCATCGAGAAGCGCGACGAGCGTCTGCGCGACATTATCTCGTGGCTGGGCTTTGTGGTGCGCTCGGTGGACTCGAGCCTAGTGGACGAGTGGGAGAACGCCGGCAACCCGGCCGCACTCGACGCCGCGCCGCCGCAGGGCATCGACGAGGTCGTGGCGGACCGCCGTGGCTGCACGCTGCTGGTGCGCAACGCACTCTTCCGCCGCGTGACCCTTGCCGCCCGCGGGCACGTGCGCGACCTAGGTGACCTCGACGACGACTGGGGCATGAGCGAAATCCGTTGGCAAAAAGCGCTCGATGCCTATCATGAGCAGCACGAGGAGATCCTCACCGACGGAGATGCCCGCAGCGCCGCGATGTTTTCCATCGACGAGTCCGACGAGAAGACCGCGCACGTATGGCACGTGCACCAGATCTTTGCCGACGAGGATGGCGACCACGACTTTGGCATCATGGGCGATGTCGATCTGGACGCCACGCAGGACGGCGGCGAGGTCATCTTCAAGATCTACCGTGTCGGCTTTATCGAGGACCTGCTCGAGGACTAGCCGAACATACTGGAACGTATGGACAAAGAGGGTGAAATTCCCGTAGGCGAAAGGGGACGAGAGCGAGCGCGGCACCAGAGTAGTACCGGACACGTGAAACCCGGTATGAAGCCGGAGGGCCCACCCTCCAAGCCTAAATACTACCCAGTGACCGATAGCGAATAGTACCGTGA
>OGXQ01002645.1_pt1 | contig 11783 bp, 9 predicted proteins | sample 1576291 | NCBI WGS metagenome assembly OGXQ01 (sample SAMEA3541575, study PRJEB24748) | human gut metagenome | biome: human gut; feature: human-associated habitat; material: faeces | place: China | collected 2012 | reverse complement strand
TTAAATGCCGTTCCAACAATTTGCACGTCTCTGGGATGTTTTGGGAGGGGATAAGTGCTTTCAGCCCTTTCAGTTTTGGGATTACAAGTTATAGTTACTCACCACGTGGGCTGAATTCCGTAAGCTCGAGGCTGAATTTCATTCGCCACCGAGGTGAATGTCACTCAGCCCCGAGATGAAGGTTGGTGGAATATCGGCTTATTTAAATTAGTAAACAGACTAATAGTCCAGAAACAAACAGAGGGTCTGTTTGCGTCGGACAGACCCTCTGTTTGTACTGAATAGAGCCTCTGTTATACGAAAATACAGCCTCTGTTTTGTGAGAAACTACTGGCGTTCGAACGAATTATTTTTCAGGCTGAAAGGGCTGAAAGCACCTACCCTCTCCTGGAACATCTTAGTAGTGGGGCACAGAAGAGTGCCTTCAGCCGATATCCATTTCTGGCAAGGCGTTTGCGAGCGAAGCTGAAAAGGCTGAATGCAAGGTGTTCACCTTTTCTTGGAAAGGTAGAGCTTTTGTGCCTTTTTCGAACAGGGTCTGAGCTATTCGCATCAGATATGAATTGATCTTGTCAACAGATTATTATCTGTCTATATAGTACGGTTTACTCGAGAAGAAAAAAAATAAGAGTAAAGAATTTTGCTTTAAAACGATTCTTCTTAATAATGATGATAGAAAGATGGGATATTTTCAGAATTTATGGTAATTAGAGAATTTCCCATCTTTCAAAAATAAAGCAGAGTTAATATGTGTGTATTTTTATATATGTATACGCATGAATGTAAAAATATTTTCAATAAACTCTAATGCTTGTTGTTATTTGACAATTGCCATATATTCAGAAAGAGAATATAGAGGAGTATTTCCAGAAAAAGAGAATGTTGTTCTTAAATAATTGGTACAGTTTCCGCTGTTGTTAAAGCTTGTATCTGAATCAGGAATCCTTTTGTCACAAGATAAACTATATATTCGAAGTTCACATTCTACATTGGACATATAATAATAACTATGAATATAGGGACCATCATTCCAATTTGTATTCACGATGCCATTGACTATATCTTGACAGCAATATCCACGGATTGTTTTCTTGTGCATTAAATCATAATAGCTGTAAACCATTATAAGTCTACATCGTTTAGTATAACCAATAGACCCTTCGATTTTGCCAGTACTTAGATCTAATCCTACTGTGATGCTTGTGTCTCTAAAATCAAAATTGTGATCACATTTAGGTTCGCTACTACTTTGACCGCTATATTCATCTATGTCAATAGATGTCAATTGTAAAGTAACGGGCAATCCTCCCCCATCCTTTATTTCTAGCCAAAGTGTATCACCTTGAATGAATGTGAAGGAAGTAGGGAGTTCAAAGCTTCTTGTTCCGACCATTTCTTCTTCGAAAGTTTCAAATGAATCTATATACCCATAGAAGTTTGAGCGTAACGTGAACAACATACCAACTGGTTTTTCTGATGCAGTTGGGAAATTCCACTCTATAAAAACTGTTCTTCCTTTTATTGTACATCTAGCAATGCCCCATCCGACAGATGAATATCGAGTTGTCACATTACATTGTTGAGTGTAATGAGAATCATTTATACTGTCTTCACTACTGCAACTAATGAATAACAGAAATGAGCATACTGAAATGAAAACGAAATTCAAAATCTGTTTTTCCATAATTTTCTAATTTAAAGTTGAATATATGATTAATAATTCGCTTATAAAATGCCTCTATATCACCTGTCAAAGTTGAAAGACATGATTTCCAAAAATAGTACTTTATTTAATGCGACGGATCATTTATTGAAAATTATAGGATGAGATATAATTCAATTTGGTGTAAAAATGAGCCAGACCGTTCATATATAAATTCAAATCATATAAATCTAAAAGTCGTTTATTGGATAAAGAATTTCAATGCTAAATTTAGCTCCGGTTTGTGCTATAAATAATCCCTTTCAGTACATAAATTAATTCGTCTGCCTATAGTCGGACGCAAGTTTGCCTATAGACGACATTGCGTTTGCCTATAGCCGGACGAAACGTTGCCCATAGGCGGACGAATTAATTCATGCATTCGCAGGTCTTATTTTTTATAGAGAAAGGGATTATTGTATTTGACTGCAATGATTGTAATAATTGGGTCGCAGATTCATAACCACATAGAAAAGAGTTAAATACAGCATTTTATAGGGAGAATTATCATTCATAAAGGAGGAAAATAAGTTAATCACTATAATTCTCCCTATAAAGATGATTATTACTCTTTGTTGACATTAGAATGGTCTATGTTTGCATTCGTTGACATCTAGGCTGATAAGTCGGTGAAACAATTGACAATTCTAAATATATACTAATATGATGAAAAATGAAACATTAACAAAGAAAACAACTAGCTCAAAGTATGGAGTCTTAAATGTCATACTGTTCGGACGTAATCTTGAGACTAATCATTATTTATTAATTCATTAATATTTTTGCTATGAAAAATTGCATTTTCTATTCTTTAGTGCTAACACTTCTCTTTTTGATAGGAAGCTGTAAAGATAGCGATGACAACAAAACCACTGGGGCGACTTATGATCCGAATCAGCCCGTTACAGTGGAGAGCTTTATGCCGGTAGAGGGCAAGCTACGGGAAAAGGTTATCGTTAAAGGTTCTAACTTTGGTACAGACAAATCAAAGGTGAAAGTTTATTTTGTGGACGAGGCAGCAGAACGCTTATCTACAGTAATAGGTATCGATAACAATACCCTTTATTGTCTTGCACCCAGACAATTGCCGGGTGGAAACCGTATCAAGGTAATTGTTGATGGGAAGGAAGTGACTACAGATGGCACATTTAAGTATGAACAGGCCCAGAATGTTTCTACCATCTCTGGTTCGGCTTCAAAAGATGGGAATGATGATGGTGACCTTGCATCTGCAAAGTTCAAGTACATGTGGGGAATTGCAGCCGTAGGAAATAATACGGTACTTGCTTATCAAAGAGATGATCCTCGTGTCCGTTTGATTTCGGTGGATGATAACAAGGTGACTACCGTTCATCCGGGTTTTAAAGGTGGAAAGCCTGCTGTTACCAAAGACAAACAAAGAGTGTATAGTATTGGTTGGGAAGGGACTCATACAGTATATGTCTATATGAAAGCAAGTGGTTGGGCACCTACACGTATCGGACAGCTTGGTTCTACTTTTAGTGGTAAAATTGGTGCTGTTGCATTGGATGAGACAGAAGAATGGCTCTATTTTGTTGATTCTAACAAGAATTTCGGTCGCTTCAATGTGAAGACACAAGAGGTAACATTAATAAAGCAACTGGAACTCTCAGGATCTCTTGGCACAAATCCTGGCCCTTATCTTATTTATTATTTTGTAGATAGCAATTTCTACATGTCTGACCAGAATCTGTCTTCAGTTTACAAGATTACTCCTGATGGAGAATGTGAATGGTTCTGTGGGTCGGCTACCCAAAAGACAGTGCAAGATGGTCTTCGGGAAGAAGCTTTGTTTGCCCAACCCAACGGAATGACAGTGGACGAAGATGGAAACTTTTATATTGTTGATGGATTTAAGGGGTACTGCTTGCGCAAGTTGGATATTCTTGATGGCTATGTATCTACTGTAGCTGGTCAGGTAGATGTAGCAAGTCAGATAGATGGCACACCGCTGGAAGCTACCTTTAACTATCCTTATGATATTTGTTACGATGGTGAAGGTGGCTATTGGATAGCTGAAGCCTGGGGAAAAGCTATTAGGAAGTATGCAGTAGAATAATCACTAAGAAAAACATAAATATGAAACGAAGTATTTTAGTACTATTTTGGGTATTCATGTCAGCAACTATGTTCGCCCAAGGCGGAATAGATGTTGCGGGTATCGTCTTGGACGAGCAAGGACAGGAACTCATCGGAGTGTCTGTTCAGATAAAAGGAAAACAGGGTGTAGGAGTTGTTACCGATTTTGACGGACGGTTTAAGATGACAGGTGTTCCTGCCGGAAGTACACTCGTATTTTCTTATATAGGTTATGAAACTCGGGAAATTAAATATACTGCTACGAAACTGAAAGAGAAGATTGCTTTGAAGGAGGCGGTCAATGAGTTTGATGAGGTTGTGGTAGTGGGGCGTGATACTCAGAGAAAGGTTTCTGTAGTAGGCGCTATCACCAATGTAGACCCGGCAGGGATTCAAGCTCCTGCGGTATCGGTGAGTAACATGTTGGGTGGACGCGTGCCGGGCATTATTGCCGTGACCCGAAGTGGCGAACCTGGTAACAACTTCTCGGAGTTCTGGATTCGTGGTATGAGTACGTTTGGCGCCAGTTCTAGTGCATTGGTGTTGATAGACGGAATCGAAGGAAATATCAACGATCTTGATCCTGCTGATATCGAAAGTTTTAGTATTCTGAAAGATGCATCGGCAACAGCCGTTTATGGAACTCGCGGTGCCAATGGTGTAGTTGTAGTTACTACGAAGCGAGGAAAAGCCGGAAAGTTGCATGTCAATTTCAAAACTAATGCTACTTATTCTTATTCACCCCGTATGCCGGAATATGCCGATGCTTATCAATATGCAACATTGGCGAATGAAGCGCGCTCTGTTCGTGGAGACGACCCGGTATATTCTGCTACTGAACTAGAATTATTCAAAACAGGTCTTGACCCGGATTTATATCCGAATGTGAATTGGCGTGATGTGATTTTGAAAGATCATGTAATTAACAATCAACACCATTTAAGTATTTCCGGTGGTGGACAAAGTGCTCGCTACTATATGAGTTTGGGTATCCTTAACTCTGAAGCTCTATTTAAACAGGATAAGTCTGCAAGCAAACATGACGTTAATGTAAACTATCATAAATATAATTTCCGTACGAATATTGATGCTGACCTTACAAAAACAACTTTGTTGAGTTTGAATTTGGAAGCAGTAATCAAGACACAAAACGCACCAGGAACAGGCTCAAGCAATAAATACCTGTGGGAATCGCAAGCGAACTTACCTCCTACTGTGGTTCCAGTGAGGTACTCTAATGGTCAGTTGCCTGCTTATGGCACTAATCTGGAGGATAAATCACCGTATGTACGCCTGAATTACATGGGATATACTACCAATGAGACGTATTCTACCAAAATAAATGTAGGCTTGTCGCAGGATTTGGGTATAATCACAGAGGGATTGTCAGTACGTGGCTTGTTCTCATTCTCCATGAATGGTGCACACATAGTCGACAGACACATGAACCCCGAACAATATTATGCCGATCCCAAAGATGGACGTTATTTGGATGGTAGCTTGAAAACTGTGCGTACTGTAAATAAGGAGGATATGACAGCAATACAAGCATCAGCATCCAATCGGGAATTATATTTCGAAGCTGCCGCCAACTATAAACGTTTGTTTAATCAAGATCACCGTGTGACGGGGTTGGCGCATTTTTACCGCCAGGAACTGACCAATGTGGATTGGGGAAACGGTGTGCTGGTCAGCATTCCCAAACGTTATCAGGCACTTTCCTTCCGCGCTACCTATTCTTATAAAGATACCTATCTCGTAGAAGGTAATCTTGGCTATACCGGTTCGGAAAATTTCAATAAAGAACGTCGCTACGGTTGGTTCCCCTCTATCTCCGGGGTGTGGGTGCCTACGCAATATGATTGGTATAGAAACCTGCTCCCATTCAATAACTTCCTGAAGTTCCGTGCTTCTTGGGGACGGGTAGGAAATGATCGTCTGAAAGATGAGAATGGTAATGATATTCGATTCCCTTATTTAACTACTTTAGGTAACGTTTCCAGTACATGGGGAACCGGACTTGCCGAAAATCGTACCGGATCAATGAATTTAAAATGGGAAGTCAGTACAAAAACGAACTTTGGTATCGATGCCCGTTTCTTTGATGATAAGGTAGACATGACAGTGGATTTCTTTCATACGAAGACAACCGATATTTTCCAGAGGCGTGCCAATATACCGGACGAGGGTGGTTTAAGCAATGTACTTCCTTATGCTAATATCGGAAGCATGAAGTCGTGGGGTATGGATGGTACACTAGCTTATACTCATACATTTAATAAGGATATGGCTCTTACTGTACGTGGTAACTTTACTCACGCTGAAAACGAAGTGATCTACTGGGAACAGAGTGGGGTGAATTATCCATATCAGTCTAATTCCGGAGTCCCTTACAAAGTACAGCGCGGATTAATTGCTTTGGGATTATTTAAAGATGAGGATGACATTAAAAGTAGTCCCAAACAGACCTTTATGGATAATTATCGTCCGGGCGATATCAAGTATAAGGATGTGAACGGTGACGGTAAGATTGATAAAGATGACGTCGTACCTCTCAACTACTCTGCTGTACCGTTTATACAATACGGTTTTGCACTTGATTGGAACTACAAGGCATTCCGTGTTAGTATTTTGTTTGAAGGAGTCTCTAAAGTACAATATTTTCAAGGTGGTCGGGGATTCTATCCTTTCTTAAATGAATCAAGAGGCAACTTACTCGAAATGGTTGCTGATCCAAGAAATCGTTGGATTCCAAGAGAATATGCTGAGGCTAATGGCATTGATCCTGCATTGGCAGAGAATCCGAATGCTAAGTTTCCGCGACTAACGTATGGAGAAAATAAAAATAATAATCAGGAGTCTACCTTCTGGTTAGCTGACGGTAAATATCTACGTCTCAAAAATGTAGATATCTCTTACCGCTTTACGAATAATTGGTTGAAGAGTCGTGTCGGTGTGGAATCTGCTACTCTCAGTCTGATAGGCGAGAATCTACATGTGTGGGATAAAGTGAAGCTTTTTGATCCATCGCAAGCCTCTGGTAATGGAGCGGAATATCCTTTGCAAAGGATGTACACCTTACAGTTGAACTTAACTTTCTAAAGGACGATTATTATGAAAAAGAAAACAAATATTATAAAGACTTTATTTCTGTCGATGGTTTGTAGTATAACCATCGGGCTGCAATCTTGCGGTGATTATCTGGATGTCGAAGAATATATTGACCAGATGACTTTTCTTGACTCTGTATTCTCTCGCAAAGAACTCCTGGATCAGTATATTAACGGTGCAGCGCAATATATACCCAATGAAGGCAAACTTTGGTCAAATTCTTCTACACCGTTCCAAATTGCTTCTGATGAGAATTTCATGTCCTGGAATGATAGCCAGCACTACGGCATGAAGTTTTTGCTGGACGAGATTACTCCTTATGACGGATATTACAATAACTATCCCAAATATTACCAGGGTATTCGTATGGCACTCACTGCCTTGTCGAGAATCAATGAAGTACCCGATGTGACAGACGTTGAACGTCGTGAGTTGATGGGACGATGCTACTTTTTGGTAGGATATTATTATTATCTGCTGATGTTGCAGTACGGACCTGTGCCCATTGTTCCGGAAACGCCCTTTAATGTGGATGTGCCGGTAGCCGAAATGTCACTGGAACGAGGAACATACGATGAATGCGTATTGGAAATCCGTAAATGGATGTCTCTGGCCATTCAGTTCTTGCCACTGGAAGTAGAAAGTTCAACGGTTGTGACGCTTCCTACTCAATGGGCCGCTTACGCTACTTTGTCGAGAATTACATTGTATGCAGCCAGTCCGTGGTATAACGGCAATAAGTTTTATGCTGACTGGCAGCGGACAAGTGACGGCGCAAACTTTATTTCGCAGGAAAATGATAATTCGAAATGGGGAGTGTCTGCCGCTTATTCAAAATACATTATTGATTCAAATAAATTTGAGTTGTATTGGACTCCCAAAGAAATAGATAGCAAGGATCTGCCCACTAATGAAGAATTTATCAAAGAGATAGATCCGGATTATTATGAGCCTTATCCAAAGGGAGCAGCCGGTATCGACCATTACCGTTCGTTGACTTATACATTCAGTGGTGAAATTCCTGTGATGATTAATCCTGAATTTATCTATTCCTGTCAAATGCCGACAGGTGATGCCCCATTGGTGGCTGCTGCACCTTTCAAATTAGGTGGATGGGGTGGCTTGAATCTCGTACAAGACTTGATTGATGCTTACCAAATGGTGGACGGACAAGATATCAATGAATCCAGTCAGGACTATCCTTATCCGGATGCCAGCGTTAATTTTGAAAGAATTGGCGGCGCCAACCAAACTTTCTCTGGCTTTACACTTCTAGCGAGCACTGCTAGAATGTATAACAATCGCGAACCTCGTTTTTATGCAACGATAGGCTTTTGCCATTCATTCTGGCCAGGCACTTCTTCTTCGGAGAATCAGTACAAGAATATTGAGGTTACTTATTATTCCGACGGATATGCTTCCGCTAATCCGGATCATCCTGAAGATTATAATCGTACAGGCTATACTTGTGTCAAATATAGACATTTGGAAGATGAGATGAAAAAGGGTACGGTCAAAGCTAAATATTTCCCGGTTTTCCGGTATGCGGAAACATTGCTGAATTATGTGGAGGCTATTAATGAGTTGAAAGAACCTTATACGATGGAGATGCCTAACGGCAGTCAAGTGACGGTGGAACATAATACAGCTGATATTGTGAAGTATTTCAATCTGATTCGTCATCGTGCCGGTCTGCCCGGAATTACTGAGGCTGTTGCTGCCGACAGGAATAAGGTCCGTGAACTGATTAAGCATGAACGCAGAATAGAGTTTGCTTGCGAAGGACGTCGTTATCACGACTTGCGCCGTTGGGGAGATGCTATGGAGGCATACAATCGTCCTATCTCCGGTTGCAACGTCAAAGCAAGAAGCAATGAACGTCAGAAATTCTACACAACAACTATTTTGAACGATAAATTGACACGGCGTTCATTCTCGTACAAACACTATTTCTATCCTATACCTAAGAGTGTGTTGGATAAAAACAAGAACCTCGTGCAAAATCCGGAATGGAGATAAACCTATATAATCAAAAGAAATATGAAACTAATTAGAACTATTTATACGTTGGGGCTACTTGCAGGATTATTTGCATCCTGTAGTAAAGAGAGCCCTTTGGATGGTGAACAATACTACAAACAAGTTTATATTGTAGGTGCCTATGAAGTGGTACAGCAATTTGATGTGGCGTATGGCGATGGTCCGCAAAATGCGTATGTTGCCATTGCTACGGGAGGTAGCCAGAATATCGACCGGAATGTGGAAGTCGTCTTGACTCACAATGACGCTACCATCGAATGGTACAATAATAAGTATATGTTGGATGCCCCATTAAAATATCAGAAGTTGGGTGATCAATTTTGCAGTTTTCCGTCAATGAGCACGACCATTAAAGCGGGCGATGTATATAGTCGGTTGCCATTTACTGTCGAAACTTCCGGATTGGATTGTGATAAACTTTATGCGTTGACTTTCAAAATTGAGTCAGTATCCGATTACGTGAAACAGCCTAAGGATACAGTTCTCATAATGAATCTCAATTTAACGAATGACTTTTCAGGGACTTATCAGATGGTAGCCATCAGATATACGTTGACTGACAATGATGAAGAACTGACTCCTTCTTCCGTTAATATGCAGCGTACGTTGAAGGCAGTGAATAAAGATCAGGCTCGTTTCTTTAATGTTACGCAGAATTCAGATCTTTCACCAACGGGAAACATAACAACTGAAGACTATTTCAACTCAATTGATAACAACGGTGTGACGTTTACACGCCAACCGGACGGTACTTTTACAGTGGCTGGCTGGAAGAATCTTCCGGTTTCTAACGGAACCGTTAGTTTTGAGGATGGCACATTTACATTTTGTTACGATTACGAGTCCGGTGGAAAGAGGTATCGCTTGAGGGGTACAATGACGAAGTAATCGATAGGTATTTTTTATATAGGTAGTAAATGCAGGGGATGAGATGATTGAACTTGTCTCCTGCGTTTGATTATATGACTTCAGATGTGTTCTATTCGGTATAAAATCGTGCAAAGATGCTCATTATTGAGTCATTTCAATGAATATGATCTAAAGTTCGACCTAATTGCACGATTTCTAGTCCTTTATTTTTTATTGAAGTCTTATTTTTGCTGATGTAAATATGAATCATTTTATTTATTAGGGATAAATAGTTCAATAGGTTTGGATATACCAAAGAAAAACAAATTAGTATGAAGATAAAGAAGATTGTAAATTTAATGATGGGCTTGTCATTTTCACTATGCATATTTGCCCAGGACGACTGGCAACTTGTTTGGAGTGATGAATTTAATGCAGATGGTCCTTTGAACTCTTCTGTATGGAACTTTGAGCAAGGATATGCGCGTAATGAAGAAGCTCAATGGTACCAATCCGACAATGCAGTTTGCAAGAATGGGCTGTTGATAATAGAAGCCCGGAAAGAGCAGAACCGTAAAAATCCTCTTTATGTATCCGGAAGTAATGATTGGCGGAAGAAGAGAGAATTTATTGACTATACCTCTTCTTCAGTAACTACTGCCGGAAAGAAAGAGTTTCTGTATGGGCGTTTTGAGATAAAGGCTCGTATTCCTGTGGCAAAAGGAGCATGGCCTGCTATCTGGACATTGGGAAGTAATATGGAATGGCCTTCATGTGGTGAGATAGATATCATGGAATATTATCAGATTAAAGGAACACCACATATCTTAGCCAATGCTGCTTGGGGAACAGACCGTCAATGGCATGCAAAATGGGACAGTCAGGCTACTCCTTATTCGCATTTCACTGACAAAGATCCCGATTGGGCATCTAAGTTCCATATCTGGCGCATGGACTGGGATGAAGAGGCTATCAAACTATATTTGGACGATGAACTGCTGAATGAAATTCCTCTGAGCAGCACAAGGAATGGAAGTATCGGTAAAGGTACCAATCCTTTTACAAAACCACAATACCTGTTACTAAATCTCGCCATTGGCGGAATTAACGGTGGCCCGATTGATGAGGCCGCCCTGCCGATGAAGTATGAAATAGATTATGTAAGAGTCTATCAGAAAGAAAAGGGAATCGCTTCCGGAAAGGTCTGGCCGGCCACGAAACCCAGAGCTACGCTCTCGCAGCCCAGCTCGTGCAGCACACCGGACACATTGATGCCCTTGCCGCCCAGCACACAGTCCTCCCCGGCGGCGCGGTTCACCTCGCCGACTTCCAGAGCCTTGTCCAGGCGGACGACATAGTCGATGGCAGGATTGAACGTTACGGTATAGATCATGATTCCGTCTCCTTTATCAAAGTGAATTGCCGGTATTTGGGGTTGGGGCAGCGGTTGGTCAGAATGGCACCGCTGTGCAGGTCGGTGATGACGGCGGGGGAGACTTTGGCGAACTTCGAGTCATCCACGAGGAACCAGGCCTCCCGCGCCTGGTGGACAGCAGCCGCCTTCACAGCGGCTTCCTCCGGGTCCGGTGTGGTGAACCCGGCCTCCAGCGCCACGCCGTTGGCCCCCATGAACGCTTTGGTGAAGTTGTACTGCTGGATGGCGCTGAGCGCCGTCGCCCCGATGATGGCTTCGGTCTGGGGCCGCAGCATCCCGCCGGGCAGGAACACCCGGCAGCCCTTCTGGGCCAGCAGCCGGGCGTGGGCCACGCCGTTGGTCACATAGCAGGCATGCAGGGCCGGGCCGGTCAGCGCCCGCGCCACCGCCAGTGTGGTGGAACCGGCATCCAGAAAGATGAAATCATCAGGCTCGATCAGGGCCGCAGCGGCCCGCGCGATGCTGTGTTTCTGATCCACAGCCAGCTCTTCTTTGGCGGCCATGGGCATCGACTATGCCATGAGCGTTATCATTGCCAGAGCCCTG
>OGXQ01002638.1_pt1 | contig 11808 bp, 7 predicted proteins | sample 1576291 | NCBI WGS metagenome assembly OGXQ01 (sample SAMEA3541575, study PRJEB24748) | human gut metagenome | biome: human gut; feature: human-associated habitat; material: faeces | place: China | collected 2012 | reverse complement strand
CTCGATATGTTCGTTGGCCTCGTCGCGCACGGCCAGACCGGCCGAGTCATAGCCGCGGTATTCGAGCTTTGACAGCCCGGAAAGCAAAATCGGGGCAGCCTGCTTGACGCCGACATAGCCGACAATTCCGCACATGGTTTTTCCTCCTTACACAGGGCGTTTCCCCCGTCGCCCTTCGAAAACCTCGGGCGAAAAACAGATTTGGGTGGGAAGTCCGGAAACCTCAGGTTTCTGGCGGGGTTTGGGGCAGCGCCCCAACGTTCCCTTACACGTTAAACAGCAAATCCCCATAGGTCGGCATCGGCCAGAGCCTGCCGTCCACGATCATTTCCAGATGATCGACCGGGGCGCGGAGCACCTCCATCGCCGGGCAGATCACGTCGTGCGCATAGCGCGCCTGTTCCGCCCCGGTGAGCGCGGCGGCCTTCTCCTGCTTGACGCGAAGATCGGCGAGCGCGTCGCCGGCCTGACGCAGAAGCACGTTGACGCGGGTGAGCAGCTCCTTCTGCACGGAAGCGTCCACGCCGAGCGATTCCACCTCGCGCGCGGCGCGCGCCAGCTCGCCGGTATAGCGCACGACGGCGGGCACGATATCCTTCCCCGCCATGTCGATCATCGTCAGCGCCTCGATGTTGAGCACCTTGCTGTAGTTTTCAAGGTGGATCTCGTAGCGGGCCTCCATCTCGGTGCGGGTATAGACGCGGTGCTTGGTGAACAGCGCCACGTTCTTGTCGGCGAGGTAATACGGCAGCGCTTCCGGCGTCGTGCGCAGGTTCAGCAGACCGCGGCGTTCGGCCTCCGCCAGCCAGGCGTCGTCATAGCCGTTGCCGTTGAAGAGGATGCGCTTGTGCTTGATGAGCACGCTGCGGATGAGCGCCTGCAGGTCGGCCTCGAAGTCCTTGCTGCCCTCGAGCGCGTCAGCAAACTGCTCGAGGCTCTCGGCGACCGCCGTGTTGAGCACGACGTTGATGCCGGAAATGGAGGCCGAGGAGCCGGGCATACGGAACTCGAACTTGTTGCCGGTGAACGCAAACGGAGAGGTGCGGTTGCGGTCGGTCGTGTCCTTGGGGAAACGCGGCAGCGCATGCACGCCGATCTTCAGCAGCTCCTTTTCCTGTCCGGCATAGGGCGTCTCGTTGACGATGGCGTCGAGAATGCTCTCGATCTCATCGCCGACATACATCGACACGACGGCCGGGGGCGCTTCGTTCGCGCCGAGACGGTGGTCGTTCGCGGCCGACGCCACGCTGATGCGCAGCATATCCTGATAATCATCCACCGCCTGGATCACCGCGCACAGGAAGAGCAGAAACTGTGCGTTCTCGGCCGGCGTCTCGCCGGGCTCGAGCAGGTTCATGCCGGTGTCGGTGGTCAGGGACCAGTTGTTGTGCTTGCCGGAACCGTTGACGCCGGCAAACGGCTTTTCGTGCAGCAGGCAGACCATGCCGTGGCGCGCGGCCACCTTCTGCATGATCTCCATCGTCAGCTGGTTCTGGTCGGCAGCGATGTTGCCGGTCGTGAACACCGGCGCAAGCTCGTGCTGCGCGGGCGCCACTTCGTTGTGCTCCGTCTTGGCGTAAACGCCGAGCTTCCAGAGCTCCTCGTCCAGATCCTTCATGAACGCCGCAACGCGCGGCTTGATGCTGCCGAAGTAATGATCGTCCAGCTCCTGGCCTTTCGGCGGCTTGGCGCCGAAGAGCGTGCGGCCGGTATAGATCAGATCCTTGCGCTTGTCATACACGGATTTGTCGACCAGGAAGTACTCCTGCTCGGGGCCGACGGTCGTGCGCACGGCGGTCACGTCCTCGTTGCCGAACAGGTGAATCACACGCAGGGCCTGACGGTTGAGCGCCTCGGCGCTGCGCAGCAGCGGCGTCTTTTTATCGAGCGCCTCGCCGCCGTAAGAGCAGAACGCCGTCGGAATGCACAGCACATTATCTTTAATGAATGCATAGGACGTCGGGTCCCATGCGGTGTAGCCGCGCGCCTCAAACGTTGCGCGCAGGCCGCCGGACGGGAAGCTGGACGCATCCGGCTCGCCGCGGACGAGCTCCTTGCCGGAAAACTCCATAATGACCTGACCGCCGCCGCAGGGCGAAATGAAGCTGTCGTGCTTCTCGGCGGTGATGCCGGTCATCGGCTGGAACCAGTGCGTGAAGTGCGTGGCGCCCTTTTCGATCGCCCAGTCCTTCATGGCATTGGCCACGATGCGCGCGGCGTCGTCATCAAGGCGCTTGCCATTTTCCATCGTCGCCTGCACCTGCCGGTAAGTCTCCTTCGGCAGCCGCTCGCGCATGACGGCATCGTTAAATACCATGGATCCAAAAATGTCAGAGATCTTTTCCATCTCGCATGGTCCCCTTTCCGTATTTCAAATCAGTATCAACAACAAAAAACGGCACTGGTGCCCGGAGATCTTGTGCTCTCCACGACGCCATTGCCGTTTCAATGTAGCAAAATATACGCCTGTTGCGGAAAAATGTCAAGCGGGAAAAACGCAATTTCTTTCGGCGGATTCCACAGATTTTTCGGCAAAATTGCCCGTTTTTTTATCCTTGACACGTGCAAATGCCGTGGTGTATTATATACATGGATTTTGATTGGCAAAATTCTGCGTGCTGTTTTTGCGGCCGCAGGCATAAGTTCATATGGTAACTTTTCGAGAACGCTGACGTTTCACGATGACCTGGGGGAAAGTGCCCCTTATCGGCATCGGAAGCGTCTTTTTTGTTTTTCCGCACCAACTTCTGATTCGAGGTGACTGCTATGAACACGTCGCTGCATACCGTGCGTGCGCTCCTGGTCTCCAGTTCCGAGGCGCAGACCCAGCGCATCAGCGCCCTGCTCACACGGGCGCGCATCGTCCCGTTCGATCACGCAGGCAGCGCGCGGCAGGCGCTCGAACAGTTTGACGCAGGCGGCATCGACGGTGTGCTCATCGCAGAGCCCATCGCCGGCAGTTCCGGCCGGGAGCTGGCGCTGCAGCTCAAAAAGCGGCACTGCATGGCCGTGCTGCTGCTGGCCGCACCGGAACACGCGGACACGGACGCCGCCCTGCTCGAACAGTCCGGCGTGCTGGTGCTGCCGAATGACGCGCCGGAGTCGCTCATCGTGCAGACCATCCGGCTGCTGACCGCCGTGCGCATCCAGCTCGAGCAGATGCAGCACAAGACGGAAAAGCTCGAGGCGAAGGTCGCCGATATCCGCATCATCAACCGCGCGAAGCTCCTGCTCGTGCAGCACCTGCAGATGACGGAGACGGAGGCGCACAAATACATTGAGAAACAGGCAATGGACACCAGTATGCGCCGGCGGACCATTGCGGAAAATATCATTCGTACCTATGAAGATTGAGGAGTGTGGACCATGACCAAGTACATTTTTGTGACCGGCGGCGTTGTCTCCGGACTCGGCAAAGGCATCACGGCGGCTTCGCTCGGCCGTCTGCTCAAGGCACGCGGCCTGAAGGTCGCCGCGCAGAAGCTTGACCCCTATATCAATGTCGACCCCGGCACCATGAGCCCGTATCAGCACGGCGAGGTGTACGTTACCGAGGACGGCGCGGAGACCGATCTCGACCTCGGCCACTATGAGCGCTTCATCGACGAGGATCTGAACAAATACTCCAACCTCACGACCGGCAAGGTGTACTGGAACGTGCTCAACAAGGAGCGCCGCGGCGAGTACCTCGGCGAGACGGTGCAGGTCATTCCGCACATCACGAATGAGATCAAGGACTTTATCTATAGTGTCGGCAGCAAGACGAACGCCGACGTCGTTATCACGGAGGTCGGCGGCACGACCGGCGACATTGAGAGCCAGCCGTTTCTCGAGGCCATCCGTCAGGTCGGCCTGGAGGTCGGGCGCGAAAACGCACTCTACATCCACGTGACGCTCGTGCCGTATCTGCACGGCAGCGAGGAGCACAAGACCAAGCCCACGCAGCACTCGGTCAAGGAGCTGCAGGGCATGGGCATTTCCCCGGACATCATCGTGCTGCGCTGCGATGAGCCGCTCGAGGAGTCCATCTTCCGCAAAATCTCCCTGTTCTGCAACGTCAAGCCCGACTGCGTGATCGAAAACATGACCATCCCCGTGCTGTATGAGGCACCGGTCATGCTCGAAAAGAACCGCTTTTCCGAGATCGTCTGCCGTGAGCTGCACATCGACGCGCCCGCGCCGGATATGACCGAGTGGGATGCCATGCTCGAGAGCATCCGCAGCCGCTCGCACCGCGTGACGATCGGCCTCGTGGGCAAATACGTGCAGCTGCACGACGCGTATCTGTCCGTCGCAGAGGCGCTGCGCCACGCCGGCTATGTCTACGGCACGCGCGTGGACATTCAATGGATTGACAGCGAGACGATCACGCGCGATAATGTAGAGGAAGTGCTCGGCAGCTGCGACGGCATTCTCGTGCCCGGCGGCTTCGGCAACCGCGGCATTGAGGGCAAGATTGCGGCCGCGCACTATGCCCGCACGCACAATGTCCCCTATCTCGGCATCTGCCTGGGCATGCAGATCGCGGTCATCGAGTTTGCGCGCTCCGTCTGCGGCCTCGCCGACGCCAACTCCGGCGAGTTCGACGAGGGCAGCACGCACAAGGTCATCGACTTCATGCCCGACCAGAGCGACGAGATCAACAAGGGCGGCACGCTGCGCCTCGGCGCATATCCGTGCCATATCGTGCCCGGCACGAAAATGGCGGAGTGCTACGGCACGCTGGACATCTCCGAGCGCCACCGCCACCGGTACGAGTTCAACAACGACTACCGCGCGCTCATGCAGGAAAAGGGGCTCGTGCTCTCCGGCCTGTCGCCGGACGGCCACATCGTGGAGACCGTCGAGATCCCCGAAAACGACTTTTATATCGGCGTTCAGTACCACCCCGAGTTCAAGAGCCGCCCGAACAAGGCGCACCCCCTGTTCAAGGGCCTGATCTCGGCGGCGCTGCGCCACGCAGAGAGAGGATAAGCATGCACGACCGCTACGTCAACCCCCTGTGCACCCGCTACGCCGGGCGCACGATGCAGCACATTTACTCCGACGACAACAAATTTTCCACCTGGCGCAGGCTCTGGGTCGCGCTGGCCGAGAGCGAGCAGGAGCTCGGTCTGCCGATCACGGATGAGCAGATCCGCGAGCTGCGCGCGCACATCACGGACATCGACTATGACTACGCCGCGGCGCGCGAGCACGAGGTGCGGCACGACGTCATGGCCCACGTGCTGACCTACGGCGCGTGCTGCCCGGAGGCAAAGCCCATTCTGCACCTCGGTGCCACGTCCTGCTACGTCGGCGACAATACGGATATCATCCTCATGCGCGAAGCGCTCGAGCAGATCCGCAGCCTGCTGGTGAACGTCATCCAGGCGCTCGCGGACTTTGCCGAGGCGCACAAGGCAGAGCCGACGCTCGCCTACACGCATTTTCAGGCCGCGCAGCCGACGACCGTCGGCAAGCGCGCCACGCTCTGGACGCAGGATCTGCTGATGGATCTCGAGCAGCTGGAGTTTCAGCTCGGCAATCTCAAGCTCCTCGGCTGCAAGGGCACGACCGGCACGGGCGCGAGCTTCCTCGCCCTGTTTGACGGCGACGAGCAGAAGGTCGTCGCGCTCGAGCAGAAGATCTGCGAAAAGATGGGCTTTCCCGGCGCGTACCCCGTCAGCGGCCAGACCTATTCGCGCAAGGTGGACTTTCAGGTGCTGCAGGTGCTGTCCGGCATCGCGCAGAGCGCCTCGAAGTTTTCCAGCGACATCCGCCTGCTGTCCCACCTCAAAGAGGTGGACGAGCCGTTCGAGAGCGGCCAGATCGGCTCCTCGGCCATGGCCTATAAGCGCAACCCCATGCGCAGCGAGCGCATCGCCTCCCTGTCGCGCTACGTCATCTGCGACCTGCAGAATGCCGCCGTCACGGCCAGCGCCCAGTGGTTTGAGCGCACGCTCGACGACTCGGCCAACCGCCGCATCAGCATCCCGGAAGCATTCCTCGCCACCGACGGCATCCTCACGCTGTACCTCAACGTCATCCGCGGCCTGACCGTGTACCCGAAAATGGCCGAAAAGCATCTGGCCGACGAGCTGCCGTTTCTCGCTACGGAGAACATCCTCATGTACTGCGTCAAGGAAAAGGGCGGCGACCGGCAGGCCCTGCACGAGGCCATCCGGCAGCACAGCGTCGCCGCCGGCAAAGAGATCAAACTCAACGGCGGCCGCAACGACCTGCTCGAGCGCATACTCGCAGACCCGATCTTTGGGCTCACGCGCGCCGAGCTCAACAAACTTGTTGACCCCCATGCCTTCACCGGCATGGCCGTACACCAGACCGAGACGTTCCTGCGCGAGCAGGTCGCGCCGGTCCTGAACAAATATACAGCACTGCTCGGATGCGACGCATCCGTAAACGTGTAAAAGAAACAGGAGGTTTCTCAACAATGCTGACATCCATCGTAGGCATCAACTGGGGCGATGAGGGCAAGGGCCGCATGGTCGACCTGCTCAGCCAGAAGTATGACGTCGTCGTACGCTATCAGGGCGGCAACAACGCCGGCCACACTGTCATCAACGACAAGGGCAAGTTCGTGCTCAATCTCATGCCGTCCGGCATCCTGCGCGACGAGACCGTGAACGTGCTCGGCCCCGGCATGGTCATTGATACGGAGCACATGTTCCACGAGGTCGCGCGCCTGAGAGAGGGCGGCATCACCATCACACCGGAGCACCTGAAGATCAGCGACAAGGCCGTCATCTGCATGCCGTACCACAAGCTGCTTGACTGCCTGGAAGAGGACCGTCTGGCGGACAAGAAGTTCGGCTCCACCCGCCGCGGCATCTCCCCCGCCTACTCGGACAAATACATGAAAAAGGCGCTGCGCATGGGCGAGCTGGCCGACCGCGACGCGCTCAAGGCCCGCCTGGCCGACATTCTCGAGTGGAAGAATCTCTTCATCGTCAACGGCTATCACCATGACCCCATCGATCTCGACGAGATGATGGACTGGCTCGACACCTATGCCATGCCGTTCAAGGACTACGTCTGCGACACGACGGATTATCTCACCGATGCCATTGAGGACAACAAGTCCCTGCTCTTTGAGGCCCAGCTCGGCGCGCTGCGTGACATTGACTACGGCATCTATCCGTACACCTCCGGCTCTTCTACGATCGCGGCCTACGCGCCCATCGGCGCGGGCATCCCGGAGGCCCGGCTCGACACGATCATCGGCATTATGAAGGCCTATTCCACCTGCGTGGGCGAGGGCCCGTTCACCTGCGAGATGTTCGGCGACGAGGCCGCTGCGCTGCGCGACGCCGGCGGCGAATACGGCGCTGCGACCGGCCGTCCGCGCCGCGTGGGCGGGTTCGACGTGGTCGCCTCCCGCTACGGCGTGAAGATGCAGGGCTGCACGAGCATCGCGCTGACAAAGCTCGACGTGCTGTCCTATCTGGACAAGATCCCCGTGTGCGTCGCCTACGACATCGACGGTGAGCGCGTGGACCGCTTCCCCATCGGCGTGAAGCTGGCCAAGGCAAAGCCCATTTATGAGTATCTGCCCGGCTTCCACTGCGACATCTCCGGCTGCCGCACGATCAGCGACCTGCCGAAGGAGGCGCTCGACTACGTGCACTATCTGGAGGCTGCCGTCGGCTGCCGCATCAAGTACGTCTCCGTCGGCCCGGACCGCGATGCGTACATCAAAATGTTCTAAACCGCGCAAAGCACAGCGGCCCTTCGCAAATGCGAAGGGCCGCTCATTTTTATTCAATATTCGCTTCAGCCGATGCCGCCGAGCGCCGCGCCGGCGACGAGCGCCACGAGCACGCTCGCGCAGTAGACATACTTGCACAGCGGATAGTACCAGCCGCCGATGGGCTTGCGCGCGCCGAGGTTGACGCTCTCGAGCACGAGTTTCTTGCCGCCGATCCAGAAGAACATGACCGCCGCAAGCAGTGCGCCCAGCGGGCAGATGTAAATGGACACGACGTCCATCCACTGCGACACGATGGCCTGAATGCACAGCGCAACGGCGAGGCCAATCACATGGATCACCGCCGTGGCCGGCACGCGCTTGAGGCCGAACCGCTCCTGCAGGGACGCGACCGGCGCCTCGTAGAGATTGATGATCGACGTGACGCCCGCGAAGGCCACGCAGACGAAAAACACCATCGCCACGATGCGTCCGCCCGCCATGCCGTTCATGACGTGGACGAGGTAAATAAACATCAGGCCCGGGCCGCCGGCGTCGAGCTGCGCGCCGCCCGCCGCCATGGCGGGAATGATGACGAACGCCGCCAGCAGCGCCGCGATCGTATCAAAGAGCGCCACGTTGCGCGCCGAGCTCGGGATGCACTCGCTCTTGCTGAGGTAAGAGCCATAGATAACGCTGCCGTTGCCCGCAACGGACAGCGAGAAAAACGCCTGACCGAAGGCATAGATCCAGACATAAGGGTCGAGCAGGCCCGCGGGCTTGATCGTGAAGATATACCGATAGCCGTCCGACGCACCGGGCAGCGTAGCCACATAGATACCGAGGCCCACAAACAGCAAAAACAGGATCGGCATCATGATCTTATTTGCCTTTTCAATGCCGCCGGCGATGCCGAAGGACATGATGACAAAGCTCACCGCGACTGCGACGACGACCCAGACATTCGCGCCCCACGCGCTGGCCGTGGCATTGAAGGTGGCGACGATCCCATCCATGTCCTGCCCCATGGCGGACAGGCCGCCGTCAAACGCCAGGAACGTATACTTAAAGATCCAGCCCATGACGCAGGTGTAGCCGATGGCCAGCGCCAGAGAGCCGAGCACCGGGATATAGCCGACCAGTTCGCCGGGCCGGCGCTTACCCCAGCGCGCCTCGGTGCACATGCCGAAAGCGTCGACCGGCCCCGCACCGGCTGCGCGGCCGAGCGCAAACTCCCCGATGACGCCGGTGGAGCCAATGAGAATGACAAACAGGAAATACGGCAGCAGGAAAGTCATGCCGCCCCATTTGGACACCAGCGTCGGAAAGCGCCAGATGTTGCCCATGCCGACGGCCGAGCCGATGCAGGCGATGATGAAGCCGCCGCGGCTGCGAAAGCCGTCGCGTTTGCTGACGTTGGCGTCGTTACTCATAACATTGTTTCCTTTCACGCACTCAGGCACAAATTGGTTTGATTATACCGCAAAACCCGCCCCGCCGCAACCGTTGTTTGCGGAATCTGCCGGATAACACTATGCAGAGGCGTCTTACTCCCCCGGCAGGCCCAGCACAAGCGCTTTCTCGCGGCGGCTGTCCGCGCCCGCATGCTACACACGCCCCCCCTCCTCTCTGCGACACATTTTTGCAATATTTTTGCAATCGTATACCACAGCATTTGCGCATTTTCTACCGCCGCGCACCGGAACAAGCGCCCGGAATGCGATTTCCCGTTCCCAACACGCGGGTTTTGTGCTATACTGGCGGCACACGACCGCCGCACGGTATGCTCGTGCGGCAGAGGAATGATGAGGAGAATACTTTATGAAGGCCACCAAACACCGCTTCTGGCTCTGCGCGTTGCTCGTCTGCATGGTGCTTTCCGTCTTTGCCGGGATCACCGCGCCGCCGGCCATGGCAGCGAACATCTCCAGTACCGACTGGATGGAAACCGTGCCGGACGAGACAAAGCTCAGCAATATGTCGATCCCTGGTACGCACGACAGCTGCACGCAGTATGTGGATATGCGCTACATTTTTCAATGTCAGGACGCGAGCGTTGCCACGCAGCTGATCTACGGCTACCGCTATCTGGATATGCGTCTGGTGCTCGAACAGAAGCACGACCAGCAGACGCTGGTGCTCAAGCACAGCATCGCGCGCTGCAAGACCTCCAACTCCCCGTTTGCCGGAACGCTCACACTCGATGACGTGCTGCGCGACGTTTCCGCGTTTCTGGACGCCCACCCCACCGAGACGGTCATCCTGTGCATGAAGGCGGAAAACAGCAAGGACGATGTCGCGGAGATTCAGAAGGTCCTGTATGAGACGATCGACAAGGATCCGGAGCGCTGGTATCTGAAAAACGAGATCCCGACGCTGGGCGAAGTGCGCGGGAAGATCGTCCTCGCCACGCGGTTTGACGACAAGCTTCCGGTCGGCTTCGAGCGCTGCGGCCTGTACTTTGGCTGGGCGGATCAGGGCGACCGCACCGTTTTGTCTGACCCCACCGCGAACTCCGTGATCAACGGCCGCGAGACGCTGTGCGTGCAGGATCGCTACAACTATGACACCGATGACAAAATCGACGCCATCCACACCTGTCTGGACAACAGTCAGGCGGCGGAGGACACGTTTTTCCTGAACTTCACGTCCACGAGCGGCAGTGGAAAAGTGGGCCACCCGAAGGAATACGCCAAGCGCATCAACCTCGATCTCTATGACTACGACTGGCAGGCCGGAACGGCCTACGGCGTTGTCATCGTTGACTTCGCACCGAAAAAGATCGCCGAGAAGATCTATCAGACAAATTTCCAGCCCGCGCAGTAACGCGCGCAGCCCCGAAATCGAAAAAGCCCTTTGCGTGCGCATGATCTGCACGCAAAGGGCTTTTGCATATGGATTTTAGTACAGCTTTGCGCCGGCCGGGATGTGCGGATCGACCATGAGCAGGTGCAGCCTTTCTTCCCCGTTTTCGTGGTGCACGGCGGAGATGAGCATACCGCAGGAGTCGATGCCCATCATGGGCCGCGGCGGGAGGTTCGTGATGGCGATGCAGGTCTTGCCCACGAGCGCTTCCGGCTCGTAATAGGCATGGATGCCGGAGAGAATCACGCGATCCGTACCCGTGCCGTCATCGAGCGTGAACTTGAGCAGCTTCTTCGACTTCTTCACGGCCTCGCACGCCTTGACCTTCACGGCACGGAAATCGGACTTGCTAAACGTGTCAAAGTCCACGAAATCCGCAAACAGCGGCTCGATCTGCACGTTGGAGAAGTCGATCTTCTCCTCCGCTGCTGGCGCTGCGGGCACGTTCTCGGCGGGCTTGGCCTCGGCCGTTTCCGGCTTCTTGTCCGCGTCCAGCGGCTTCATGGTCGGGAACAGGATCACATCGCGGATGGAGCTTGCGCCGCACAGCAGCATGGCGCAGCGGTCAATGCCGAAGCCCAAGCCGCCGGTGGGCGGCATGCCGTATTCGAGCGCCATGACGAAGTCCTCGTCCATCATGTTGGCCTCTTCATCGCCGTGGGCGCGCTTTTCGGCCTGTGCTTTGAAGCGCTGATACTGGTCGATGGGGTCGTTGAGCTCAGAGAAGGCGTTGCCCATCTCGCAGCCGCAGATGAACATCTCATAGCGCTCGGTGAGCGCGGGCTGCTCGGGGCTGCGCTTGGCCAGCGGGCTGACCTCCACGGGGTACATGGTGATGAATGTCGGCTGGATGAGCGTGGACTCGACCTTCTGGTCGAACGTCTCATAGAGCGCGTTGCCCCACGTGTGGGCAACGTTTTCCATGTCCACGCCCACGCTCTTGGCGAGGGCGACTGCCGCGTCCGCGTCGCCGAGGATGGCCATGAAGTCCGCCCCCGTGACGTCCTTGACAGCGTCGGCCATGGTCACGCGGCGCCAGCTCGGCGTGAGGTCCACATCGTGGCCCAGCCACTGGAGCTGATACGTCCCGAGAATCTCCTTGGCCGCGCCGGAGAGGATGCCCTCGAGGATGTCCATCATGCCGTCGAGGTTGGTATAGGCCTGATAGAGCTCACAGGTCGTGAACTCCGGATTGTGCTTGGTGTCCATGCCCTCGTTGCGGAAGATGCGGCCGACCTCATACACGCGCTCAATGC
>OGXQ01002635.1_pt1 | contig 11821 bp, 9 predicted proteins | sample 1576291 | NCBI WGS metagenome assembly OGXQ01 (sample SAMEA3541575, study PRJEB24748) | human gut metagenome | biome: human gut; feature: human-associated habitat; material: faeces | place: China | collected 2012 | reverse complement strand
CGCCTGTGGCGCGACGGCCGGGTTTCGATCCCCACTTCGGACAAGACGCTCCGGCAGGACGACGTGATCCTCGTCATCACCACCCCCGGCGAATCCGACGCCCTGCGCCTGATCTTCGGCGAGCAGGAGACAAAAGACTGGAATACGGAAAATATCGACTGGAATGCCGTCGACAGCCAGCTCATTTCGCAGCGCATCCTCGTGACGCGCCCCGAAATCAACGGCAAGAAACTCTCGCAACTGCGCCTGCGAAACACCTACGGCATCAATATCAGCCGCGTATACCGTTCGGGCGTCCAACTGCTGGCCACCCCCGACCTGCGGCTGCAACTGGGCGACCGTCTGACGGTGGTCGGCGAAGCCCAGGCCATCCGCAACGTCGAGAAAATCCTCGGCAATGCCGTCAAGAGCCTCAACGAACCCAATCTCGCAGCGGTGTTCATCGGACTGATCCTCGGCCTTACGCTGGGGAGCATCCCCATTGCAATTCCCGGCATCTCGATTCCCGTGAAACTGGGTCTTGCAGGCGGTCCGATCATCATCGGCATCCTGATCGGCACGTTCGGTCCCCGGCTCCACATGATCACCTACACCACGCAGAGCGCCAATCTCATGTTGCGCGGACTGGGCCTGTCGATGTACCTCGCATGCCTGGGACTGGACGCCGGAACGCACTTCTTCGCGACGGTCATGCGCCCCGAAGGAGCGCTGTGGCTCGGAATGGGCTTCGCACTGACCTTCGTCCCGGTGGTATTGGTGGGGCTGTTCGCCCTGCGGATACTGAAGGTCGACTTCGGTTCGGTCTCGGGACTGCTGTGCGGCAGCATGGCCAACCCGATGGCGCTCAATTACGCCAACGACACCATCGAAGGCGACAATCCGTCGGTATCCTACGCCACGGTCTATCCCGTCTGCATGTTCCTGCGTGTGATTATCATTCAGGTGATGCTGATGCTGGTGCTTTAGCCTCCGCGGGAGCCGGCTGCACCTGCTGTGGGGCCTGCACGTCCTGCGGAACCGGATTGCGCAGCGACGAAATATCCGCCCCCGAAGGATTCTGAAACACCCGCAGCCCGAATTCGGGAATCACAGCCAGCACATGGTCGAAGACATCGGACTGAATCCCTTCGTAAACAATCCAATCCACCGTATCGGTAAAGAAATAGAGTTGCATCGGCAGTCCGGTCTCCGTGGGCTGCAACTGCCGCACCATCAGCGTCATATCCTTGTTTACAGGAACCTCGTTCTGGAGGTAGCGGACCAGGTAGGCCCGGAAAACCCCGAGGTTGGTCTGGTGCAGGCCGTTGATCCGCCGTTCGCCCGACTGGAAGCCGTGCGCGGCGTTGTACTCCTCGACCCGGCGCTCGGTCTGGTCGATATAGTCGCGGAGCAGGTCGATCGTACGGTAACGGGCCAGCATCTCGGGCGTACAAAAACGCACGCTAGTCATGTCGATCGCCACGGAGCGCATCACGCGGCGCCCGCCCGACAACTGCATGGCGTGCCAGTTGGTAAACGAATCGGTCGTCAGCAGGTAGGGCGGCAGCATGACGATCGTGTTATCCCAGTTGCGTATCTTCACCGTCGTAAGCGACACCTCCTCGACATTGCCGTCGGCCCCGTACTTCGGGACCGAAATCCAATCCCCGACCTTGAGCATGTCGTTGGCCGAGAGCTGGATGCCCGACACGAAGCCGAGGATGCTGTCGCGGAAAATCAGCATCAGCACAGCCGCCGAAGCGCCCAGCCCGGTCAGCAGGATGGTGGGCGACTTGTCGAGCAGGACCGAAACGATCAGGATGGTGCAGATCAGCAGGACGATGCCCTGCGCCGTCTGCCGCAGGCCTTTGATCGGCTTGTTCTGCCACACGGGCCGCGATGCGGCGATGCGGAACGCGGCATAAAGCAGGGCATTGACAAAACGGAGAACCGTAATGATGATATAGACCTGCATGAACCGCATGACGATGACCCGTTCGGAGGAATCGGTCTCGAAAACCACCGGGAGCACGACAGCGAGCAGGATGGCACTCAGGACATGGCATACACGCTTGAGTACCGGGACACTGAAAAGCGTATCGTCCCACTTGACGCGCGTGCGCTCGACGAGTTTGCGCACCCCGTGCACGACTCCCATCTGCAACAGCACGTCGAAGAGCACCGCGGCCAATACCACGAGTGCGAAAGCGACCCAGCGGTCGAGGTTGTCGCTGGGGTCCGAGGTGACGCCCAGCCATTCGAGCAGGGCGTGCGTCCAACGTTTCAGAAGCGTTTGCATGCCCGTACCCGTATCAACTTCCGGGCCTCAGCGGAAGCCGGGGCCAAAAAACCGAAAATGACGACGGTACGGAAAACGGAATTACCCGAAAAGTAATTTCACTTCGCCTTCGAAATTGGGCGTAAAAATGCCTTTGCCGAGGTTTTCGAAAATCTCGTCCCGAGACCAGAAACGTCCGCCGTCGAGCTCTTCGCTCGGGCGGACCGTCCCGTCGTAGACCGTGCGGTAGACATGGACCAGTTCGTATTCGCGCTCCGAGCGAAACGGGTAGACGGCAACCTGCCCGGGCGTGAACTCCGTGATGCCGAGTTCCTCGCACACTTCGCGCCGCAGGGCCTCACGAATGGTTTCGCCGCAATCCACATGACCGCCCACGGCCGTGTCCCAGCGTCCTGGCTGGATGTCCTTCCAGGCAGGTCGCTTCTGCAGGTAGAGTTCGCCGCGCGAATTGAAGACGTGGAGGTGCACCACCGGATGCAGAAGCATCGACCCGCCGTGGCATTCGCCGCGCGAGGCTTTGCCGACGACGTTTCCCGCCGTATCGACCACGGGAAAGAGTTCTTCGTTGTTATCGCAATTCATGTCTGGGATATTTGCGGATGTAAACGACGACGGCCAACAAGCCCAGCAGTACGAAAACCGCCCCCGGCAGGGCCGTGTATTCATATCCGAGTTTGTGGTCGATCGGCAGGCCGCCGCAGAAGGCCCCGACTGCATTGCCGAGGTTGAAGGCTACCTGTACGAGCGCCGCACCGAGCATCTCGCCGCCGCGCGAGTTTTCGAGAATCAGTAATTGCTGGGGCGACGACACGCAGAACAGGCACGCCGTCGTGAGGCACATCAGCGCCACCGAAAGGTAAGGGACATGCGCCCCGAAAAAGATGCCCGTCAGCGCAAGGAACGCCACGCAGAGCGTGAACCGCACGACCTTTTCAGGTGTGAAGCGGTCGGAAAAGTGACCGCCGATAATATTCCCGGCGAACATACCGAACCCGGCCAGCATGATGATCAGCGTCAGGTCCCCGGAACGAAATCCCGAGGTATGGACCATCAGCGGACTGACATAGCTGTACCAGCAGAAAATACCGCCGTTGCCGAGCATCACCGAGAGGAGCACCAGCCACGGGGCGAAACTCTTCAGGAAACGGAACTGCCCCTTGAGTCCCGTATCGGGAAGGGCCGGGAGGGCCGGAACCCAGAGTTTCACGAGCAGCAGGGCCACAGCGCCCCACACGGCAACGATGCCGAACGTAGCGCGCCACGTCACGGCAGCGCTGATATAGGTTCCCAGCGGCACACCGAACAGGTTGGCAACGGTCATCCCGACAACCATGATCGACACGGCCTCGGCGCGTTTCCCCTTGTCGGCGATGCGCTCGGCGACGATCGACCCCACGCCGAAGAATGCACCGTGGGGAAGTCCCGAGACGAAACGCATGACCATCAGCGTCCAGTAGTTCGGCGAGAGGGCCGCACAGGTATTACCGATGATAATCAGGCCCACGAGGGCCAGCAGGATGTGTTTCAGCGGTCGCGTGCGGGCCACGACGACCGTAAGCGGCGCACCGAAGCAGACCCCCAGCGCATAGGCGGAAATAAGGTGTCCGGCTTCGGGAATCGTAACCCCGAGACTGCGGGCGATGTCGGGCAGAATCCCCATCATCACGAACTCCGCCATTCCGAGCGCAAGCGTTCCGAATGCCAGGGCTATCAGACTTTTCTTCATCGGACAGGAATCATTGATTTTTCGAACCGGCTGCAAAAATAACACAAAAAAAGGCGAAATGCTTTTTACATTTCGCCTTTTTTATGACGGAATCCGAAAACATCCGGTCAGAGTTTCGGTCCCGACTCGCGGGGTTGCCCCACCTCAAATCCCAACGCCCGCATCCACTCCACGGTAGCGGGATCGACCTGATCGATACGGTCGGCCCAGCGGCGCTCCCCGATCAGCTTTTTCTTATGCTCTTCGAGGGCCTTCATCAGGGGGAAAGCGGGATGTTCGAGCTGCGATTTTTCCTCGCGCAGCGAGGGCCGTATCCTGCGGTCGAAGACGGCGCGCTGCGTCGTCGGACGCCGCGCCCCCTCCCACTTGAAACCTTTGAGGTAGAGTTCCTGATCCGCGGGAATCTTGTCCATCGGATAGATGTTCCAGTCGGGATCCTTGCGGTAGACGATCGTCACGACCTGCTTGTCCTCGATGTAGAACGAACAGTCGCCGCTCTCGATGACGCCCATGCCCGTAATCTCGGGCGGTTCGCCGTCCTGCATGTAGTAAATCGTCTGGGCATTGCCGTTCACGTCGTTGCGGTAGATTTCATTGTCGTGGAACCATGCCGTCATCTGCTTGCCCGCCACCTGGTTGTAATGGACCGTATCGAGTTGGGAAACCATCATCGGGCTGCCGATAAACTCGGCATGCGTAACCTGCTGGTTCTCGGTGAATATATCCATCACGTCGGAGGTAATCTGGTTGCCCTGGTTCCACAGCACGGGATCGATGTAGAGGTGGATCGTCGAGTCGGTGCTGATGGCCGTCATCGAATCGCAGACCGCCTGGAAATCCGAACGGAAGATGCGCACATCGCGGAAACCCTTCATCAGGCGGTAAATCGAGTCGGCAGATTCGGTGAGCGAATCGACCGAGTCGGCCGGAATCAGCATCGCCAACGAGTCTGCGGCCAACGAATCGGACATCTGCATCAGCAGCGAATCCTGCTCCATAGCGTTGCGCCCGATCAGCGAATCAATCTCACGCAATGCCGTAGAATCTGCCGGAATCGGCTTCCCCTTGCGGGCTGCACGGGCCTGGCGGGCACGGAGCTTCGACTCGGCCTTAAGCTTTCGCGCCGCGAGGCGTTTCTCCTCGCGCTCTTTCTGCGCAAGCAGTTTGGCCGTGGTTTTTTCCTGGCGTTTCTGGGCGATTTGCTCCAGCTTTTCTTTCTTGGCCTTGGCAGCGGCAGCCTTCTGGGCCGCTTTCAGTTTATCGGCCTGCTCCTTCAGGTAGGCTTTCCGGGCGTCGCCGACCAGCGTATCGAGCGGATTGATGGCCGGAGCGGCCAGCGAATCGGCGACAGCGGCATTCTGCAACGAGTCGGGAACCTCCGGACGGCCCAGCGAATCGGCTCCCTCGACCGAACCGGAACCCGGCTCCGGCAAAACCGGCCTTCCGAGCGAATCCACCGCAGGATGGCTGCCCGGGAGCGAATCGGCCCGGTGCTGCAAGATTCCGACGGCGGCGGAATCGGTTTTCAGGCGCGCCAGCGAGTCGGCTTTGGCGGCCGCAGCGGCCCGGCGCAGGGCATTTTCATTGATCGTGAAGAGGAACATCGAGTCGGCACGCATGAAGAGCGAATCGCCCTGCGAGAGGTCGTAACTCACCACCGAAGGACGGCGCGTGAGGACGGCATTGCCCGGTTCCTTCCAGTATTCGCCATAGTCGCCGAAGGCGATCACCTTGTGCTCGGTATCGTCCAACTGCAAATCGTGACGCAGGATCACGTGGTCCTTGGCACGGTAAAAATCGAGGCTGTCGCTCCAGATTTCCTGCTTCTCGGTCAGGATATAGCCGTTGCGCGTAACGATGTAAAGCGTATCGGCCTTGTCGTAGGAACCACGATCGGCATAGAGGTAATCGCCGTCCTTGTTCCAGATGTTGGTCCGTTCAAAGAAAAAGGCGTTGTCGGTAGCCATATTGTAGACCACCGAGTCGCCTTTAAGTTCATATTCGTCGTTGCGCATTTCGACACGGTCGACGGCAATCAGCTCCTTCGTATCGGCATAGTAAAAGCCGCGGACGGATTCGAGCAGGTTCTCGCGGTTGATCATCACCCCGCCGTTGTCGAATTCGCCGACGTTCTCCTTGGTATTGAACAGGAATTTATAGGTGTAGAGCGTAGCGTCGCCGTCGACGACCTTAACGATATCGGAGTAGACCCGGGCCTCGTTCAGGTTACCGTCGTATTCGGCTCGGTCACCGTAAATATACGTGGTATTCTTGTTGATCAGCACATGACCGAAAAACTCGATGCGCATGTCCGAATAACGCACGGCGGAATCGCACGTTATGACTGCGCCGTTATGCTGTGCGGCGAAGTTTCCAACCAGGAAAACCACCGAATCGCCCGGCGCGATGGGACCCATCAGGTCCGATTTGAGGTCGATGAGTTTTTTCTCGCCCTCCTGCTCCGGAGCCTGCTGCATGCTGCCGCGCGCCGCAACCGCAGCGACGGCCAGCACCACAACGGCTATGGACAAGAGCCTGCGCACAGCCTACTTCACCCAATGTTTGTTCTCGAAGTCCCCTTCGCGGAATTCGGGCGTAATGTAGACATACATGCCGTCGATCTTCTTCGAAAGCCACTCCTTGAAGACGCGTTCCTGCTTGTCCTGCAAAGCCATCTCTTCGAGCCGCAGGTAGTCTTCGTTGAGCGAAGCCGTATGCGTCGGGATTATCTCGACCAGTTTGACAATCTTGGCCATCTGGTTGCCGAGCATGTCTTCGGTAAGATAGGCCTCCGAAATCTCGCCGGGCTTCAGCCGGTTCAGGGCATTATAGTCGTCGAGGCTCTTGAAGCGGCCGAAGTCCTCCTTGAGGAATTTCGTGACGGTCAGTTTGGCGTCGAAGGCGTTGAAACGCTCCAGGATGTCGTGGTTCGAGACGATACCGCCGTTCATCTTCGACTGGGCATCGTCCGAATAGAGCAGGGCGGCCTTCTCGAAGGTGATCGAATCCTTGCGGATCAGTTTGACGAGACTGTCGAGCGTATTGAGCGAACCGCCCAGTTCCTCGGTCGTGTAGACCGGGCGGAGCAGGATGTGGCGGAAATGATAGAGCCGCCCGCGCTTGTCGAGCAACTGAATGATGTGGAAACCGAACTGCGACTCGACCACTTCGGAAATCTGTCCGGGACGCATCTTTTCCAGCGCCGCACCGAATGCGGGATCGAGCTGTTCGATCGTCGAGGGGTCCATCTCGCCGCCGCGCATCATCGTACCCGGGTCCTGCGAATACATGCGGGCGAGGTTTTCGAATTTGGCCTTGCCCGTGATGACACGCTCGCGCATGTCGATCAGCCGTTCGCGGGTGCGCTGCTTGGCAGCGGTCATCGACTTGGGAAACTTGGTAATCTGCGCATAAACGTATTGGTCGGCGACCAGCGGAAGGCTGTCCTTCGAAATCGACTTGTAAAAGCGTTCCACCTCGCCCGGGATTACCGACACCTTGTCCACCACTTCGGTCTGCATCGCATTGGCGTAGGCCTGCTCTTCGTAGCGCTGGCGCATGATCTCGCGGATGTTGAAGATCGGCATGTGGTGCTTGGACTCCAGCAGGGTGATCGACCCTTCGGTCTCGACCATCTGCTGCACCTGCTCCTCGACACGCGACATAATGTCGGCATCGTTGACCTTCACCGAGTCGATCTGGGCCTGGTTGTAGAGCAGTTTCTGGGTCATGAGCGCCTCGAGCGCCTCGTTCATCGGGTCGCGGTCGGAGGTGTAACCCTCCTGGCGGCGCTGTTCGGTCAGTTGGCGTGCATAGTCGTCCACCTCGGAGTAGAGGATCGACGACCCGCCCACTACGGCTACCACCTTGTCGAGCATCACCTGCCGTTTCTGTGCAAGGGCGCCTGCGAACAGCAGGGCGAGCGCCACGGCCATTATACCTTTTTTCAACATCTTGATTTCGTTTATCGTTTTATTTGTCTTTTTCTTTCTTTGCTTTTTCATCGGCGAAAACCTTCACTTCGCCAGCCTCCGCAGCCCGGTTGTAAAGCTCCTCCTCGTGACCGCGGATAATCTCGCCCTTGCGCTGGTTGAACAGGATGCGGCGGATCGTCGCGCGCAACCGTTCGATGCCCTGTGTACCTTTTTGAAGTGCCTCTTGTAGCATTGTTTTATAGTCGGCATATCCGTGACCTGTCACAACTTCGTTAATCGAATCACGCATAAGGTCGATTACCCATTTTCTTGCCGTTTCCATACCGCCATCAAGATAAATTGCCGCCAAAACTGCCTCAAATGCGTCTGAAACGATAGACGCTCTCTGACGTCCGCCTGTCATTTCTTCACCCTTACCAAGCAATATAAATTTGCTAAGCGAAATTTTCTTAGATATTTCGTTAAGCGACTGTTCGCAGACAAGCGTTGCACGATATTTTGAAAGCCAGCCCTCGTCAACATTCGGCAAACGTCTGAATATATAGTCACTGATTATAACACTCAAAACAGAATCGCCCAAAAATTCAAGACGTTCGTTATTTTCTTTTTTACACTCATTCGCATATGAGCTGTGTGTAAGTGCCGTTTCTAAAAGATTAACATTTTTAAATGTGTAACCGATTTTCTCTTGTACGTTTTTCATAACAGCTTTCCTTTCTCTGTACATACACTGCTCTAAAGAGTGAACCGTTCACCGCTTAGAGCAATCCACATAACAGTAGAGGGTGCCTTAAAAAGACATCCTCTATTGTTTAAGTTTATTTAATTAATCTTCGTACTTTTTCATTACGATAGTTGCGTTATGACCGCCAAATCCAAGTGAATTTGACATTGCAACTTTAACTTCCTGTTCTCTGCCCTTATTCGGAACTATATCCAAATCACAAGCAGGATCAGGTGTATTGTAATTGATTGTTGCAGGAATGTAACTGTCCTTGATAGCCAATGCACAAACGATTGCCTCGACACCGCCTGCCGCACCCAAAAGGTGACCTGTCATTGACTTTGTTGAGCTTACTGCAACGTTCTTAGCCGCGTCGCCAAGAGCCTCTTTTATGGCTTGTGTTTCATACTCGTCATTGTACTTTGTTGATGTACCGTGAGCGTTGATGTATGTTACATCTTCAGGCTTTAAACCTGCGTCTTCGATTGCAAGTGACATAGCCTTTGCACCGCCGACACCGCCCGGAATAGGGCTTGTGATGTGGTAAGCATCATCAGTTGCACCGTAGCCGACAAGTTCACAATAAATGTGAGCTCCTCTCTTCTTTGCGTGTTCAAGTTCTTCTATAACTATAAAGCCTGCACCTTCACTTAGAACAAATCCGTCACGTTCTGCGTCAAACGGTCTTGACGCTGTTTTAGGATCGTCATTTCTTGTTGACATAGCTTTCATATTACAGAAGCCTGCAAATGCAAGCGGACTTACAGCCGCCTCTGCACCGCCTGCGATGATAACATCATTAGCACCGTGCTGAATGTGTCTTAAAGCGTCACCGATAGCGTTTGTACCCGAAGCACAAGCTGTAACGATATTTTCATTTACACCTCTTGCTCCGTACTTAATAGCAATTTGTGCGGCGCCCATATTACCTATCATCATAGGAATAAAGAACGGACTTACACGTCCCGGACCTCTGTCAAGAAGTGACTTATGCTGTTCCTCAAGAGTATGGATACCGCCGATACCCGAACCTGTTATAACTCCGACTTTCCAAGGGTCTTCGTCTTCCATATTAAGACCGGAATCCTTAACAGCCTCGTCAGCCGCTACCATTGCAAGCTGAGTATATCTGTCCATTTTACGAGCGTCTTTCTTCTCGATAAAATCAGTCGGCTCAAAATTCTTAACTTCACCGGCAATCTGTGTCTTAAAATCAGTTGCGTCAAAAAGTGTTACTTTATCAATACCGCATTTACCTGCTTTGATACCGTTCCAAAATTCTTCAACGTTATTTCCTATAGGGGTTACAGCACCTAAGCCTGTTACAACAACTCTTCTCATTTAGTTACCTCCTATTGTTTATCCTTATCTATATAATAAAATTAATTTCTTTTTTCAAAAAAATTTCATGCCTTGCACCAAGAGTATTGATACAAGGCACGACTTCGTATCTTACGCATGACTCTTAATATATTCAACTGCGTCGCCTACTGTGCTGATCTTTTCAGCATCTTCATCAGGGATTTCGATATCAAATTCTGTTTCAAGACCCATGATAAGTTCAACAACGTCCAATGAGTCTGCACCCAAATCGTCAACGAATGATGCTTCCAAAGTCACTTCATCTGCATCAACACTTAGTTGGTCAACGATAACGTTCTTTACTCTTTCAAATTCCATTATTCACTTGCACCCCCTTTCAGTAATGTTTATATAAATTCTAAACGAATTATATACATATTATATTACATAACAAGTCCGCCGTCAACATTTATTACTTGACCTGTAACGTATTTTGACATATCAGATGCCAAAAATGCAACAACATCTGCAATATTTTCAGTTTCTCCGAATTCCCCAAGCGGAATTGAGTCAAGATATTTCTTCTTTACATCGTCAGACAATACGTCTGTCATAGCAGAACGGATAAAGCCAGGTGCTACTGCGTTACATCTGATACCTCTTGATGCAAATTCCTTTGCTGTTGTCTTTGTAAGACCGATAAGACCTGCTTTTGAGGCAACATAGTTCGCCTGACCCGGATTACCCATAACACCTACGATTGACGCCATATTAATTATAGCACCGCTTCTTTGTTTCATCATAGGTCTTGCAACTGCCTTGATACAATTAAATGCACCCTTTAGATTTATATCCATAACAAGATCCCAATCATCTTCTGACATTCTAATCATAAGACCGTCTCTTGTAATACCTGCGTTATTAACAAATATGTCGATATGACCGAATTTATCCATAGTTTCCGATACAAGTTTCTGAACATCTTCGGTATTTCTTACATCGCCTTTAACAACTATACATTCTACACCAAGCTTTTTAACTTCTTCACAAGTTTCGTCTGCATAATCCGATGAAGGAATATCGTTTATAACGATATTTGCACCGTGTGACGCAAGTTTTAGGGCGATTGATTTACCTATACCTCTGCCTGAGCCTGTAATTACCGCTGTTTTACCTTTTAACATTTCTTTATCTCCTCTCTGTTATGCATTAAGACCTTCTAGAGTCTTTTCAAGTGACGCCATATCCTCTACGTTAAACACCTTTACATCTCTTGAAACTTTCTTTATAAATCCGCTAAGTGCCTTACCCGGTCCGACTTCAACGAATGTATCAACTCCGTCTGCTATCATTCTTCTGATAGTTTCTTCCCATTTAACAGATGAAGATACTTGCTTGATTAAAAGCGGTTTAATATCTTCCTTTGAAGAAACGTAATCAGCAGTTACGTTTGTGATTACAGGAATTTGCATATCCTTAACTTCTACATTTTCAAGTTCTTTTGCAAGTTTTTCGCCTGCGCCTATAAGCATGGCACAATGGAACGGAGCTGAAACAGGAAGTTTTAAAGCACGTTTTGCGCCCTTTTCCTTTGCTAATTCACAACACTTATCCACTGCCGCAACTTCACCTGATACAACGATTTGACCAGGACAGTTAAAGTTTGCAGGTGAACAAACACCAACTTTTGACGCCTCTTCGCAGCAAGCGATAACGTCCTCTGCGGAAAGTGCGATAATAGCCGCCATAGCGCCTTTTCCTACAGGCACTTCCTCCTGCATATACTTACCGCGTTTTTTTACAAGTCTTACACCGTCGGAAAATTCCATTGAACCCGACGCAATGTGTGCAGTATA
>OGXQ01002609.1_pt1 | contig 11909 bp, 6 predicted proteins | sample 1576291 | NCBI WGS metagenome assembly OGXQ01 (sample SAMEA3541575, study PRJEB24748) | human gut metagenome | biome: human gut; feature: human-associated habitat; material: faeces | place: China | collected 2012 | reverse complement strand
AGATACTGAGAGATCGTCATGCCGGTGACCTGCCGGAAATATTTGGACAGATAAGAGGGGGATACATGGACAATCTGTGAAAGCTCTTGCAGACGGATCTCCTCACCGAGATGCAGATAAAGATATTCCATGGTGTCGGAGATAAGCTTCGGGTAATTCTGCCCCTGCAGTTTATGTTCATGAACGGCCTTCGTCAGTTCCAGTACCATTTCGTGGATGTAATGGGCAGAGTCGTTCTGCGTGGTGGCAGCATCCATCATCTGGACATAGCGCTGGGTGATCTCATTGATAGTGATGATCGACAGACCTCCTTCCTCTGCTGCTTTTCTGGCAAGTACACGCAGAATGGTAAAACCGACCAGAGGGTTGATATAAGAAGCCGACTGGTAAAAACCGGAGGACAGCGCACTTTGCTCCATTTCATTGTGGGCAGATGCGATATTCTCAATGTCACCGGAAGCAATCATATGAAGAAAGCGGTGCTCCGCATCATACCGTTTATAGATTTCACTGTAATCACAGGGATCCCGCGGAGTGTCTGTCCTGTCAGTGTTCTCCATAGACTGTATGAAGCCGTTCAATCTGCGGAAGGTATAGGAAGAAATGGAAGGATCAAAGGATCTGGTCAGGGCAGTGATCACATTCTGGATCTGATTGGTATACACAAGCGGAAGAGAGGTGTAGTATAATTTTATGGACAGCACAAGCGAAGCAGGCAGCTGGTTCTCGACTAACAGCTGCTCGATCTGCTTATCCTGGTATTCATATTGGACATAGGGACCGATGAGATAAGTGTTCTCCTGAAATTGAAAAAACGTAATGCAGATACCCAGCTTATCCTGAATCTCATAAACAGTCGCAGGGGCGATGACAGGCAGCAGAAATCCGATGGCTTCTGCGGTGAACATAGGCTGCAGAGAGGGAACCAGGCAATTTTTTTCTTCAAATGCCTTTAACTCACGGTTCGGATCAGTCAGACACATATAGGAAACCGATAGCAGATTAGAAAGCAGACGGATGAATAGTGAAGTATCCATAAAAACCTCCTGAAAATCAGATGATAGTAAAAATATATCATAAAGACAAAATAATTACTATATACAAATAATAAAATTGCTTTTTTACTGAAAATAAAGGGAATATGAGATAAAATAATGCTATTAGAAAAAATATATTTCTATCACATAGTTATTCTTCCTGCTATGATAAATATAAGAGATGTGCAATGGCGCGCATTGTAAGAGACTCAGGAGGGTATGAGAATGGAAGAAAAACTACAGTACAAGAAAGCGAAAACATGGCAGATCGCACTGGCTACCATGACCGGAGCCGGACAGATGGTCTTCTATATGCTGATGACGAGTGCAACCTATATCGGAAATGCCAACTTTGGAATTCTGGTAGCAGTCACAGGTGTAATTATTACAGCATCAAGAATTCTGGATGGAGTAACAGATCCGCTGATCGCGTATTTTCTGGAACGTTTTGACAGCAAGAGATTTGGCAAGGTACGGTTCTCCATCATGGTAGGCTGGGCACTGATGGCGCTGGCGACGACACTGATGTGTAACCTGGGACCGGCACTTCATCTGACAGGAATCGCCGGAATCATTTATTTTATTGTATGTTATGCAATCTATATTATTGGATATACATTTGTGTCTATTGCGGGAGCAATCAATGCAAATATCCTGACCAACGATCCGAAACAGAGACCGACTCTGGCAGTATGGAATACTACTTATTCTTATCTGACACCGATGATCATGTCCATGGTATCCATGGCAGTGATCCTTCCGAAATTTGATAATATTCAGGGAACCCCGTATTTTGGTACTTTAAATATTGTTGTAATTGTGATCTCACTGGTATTTTATATTCTGGCATGCATCGGCATCGCACCCTATGATGTACCGGAGAGCTTTGAGAGTATCGGAAGCGTAGAGCAGGAGGATGCAAAGCCAAGTCTCCAGGATATGAAAGCTCTGATCAAAGAGAACAAGGAACTTCAGAGATACATTGTATCGGCTTCTTCTGATAAGCTGGCGCAGACCATCGGATCTGCAGCTGTTGTATCCACAATGCTCTATGGCATTATGCTGGGAAGTATGGCAATGGCAACGATCCTGTCCGCAGTATCCATGCTGCCGTCTATCCTGTTTGCCGTTATTGGAGCAAAAATAGCGGGAAAACGCGGTAGCCGTCATGTCATGATCCAGTGGACATGGGCATGTATCGTGATCAATCTGCTCTATGCAGTGTTCCTGCTCTTCGCTCCGACGAGTCAGGTCGGCGGACTGATGAACGGAGAAGTGACAGGAATGGCAATTGCTCTTGCAGCAGTGTTCATGGGACTGAACTTCGCCAACAGCTCTGTGAAAATGGTAGTATCCGTGGCAACGAACTCCCTGCGTATGGATATTGTGGACTATGAACTGGATCGTTCCGGCAGATACCTGCCTGCGACCGTATCTGCTACCTACAGCTTCATCGACAAAGTGATCTCTGCATTCGGAGCGACGATCGCAACTGCCTTTATCGGCATCATCGGTTATACGACCACGACACCCCAGCAGGGAGATCCACTGACCACCGGTGTCAAGCTGATCACGATCCTTTTGATGATCGGATTCCCCATCATCGGCTGGGTATGCACGCTTTGTGCAATGGATAACAGTGAACTGACCAGAGAGAAAATGGTAGAGGTACAGAAGAGTATTGCAGAGAAAAAAGCAGCGATTATTGAAAGCGGAGAGGCAAAATAATGAGAGTGACAACATCTTTTAATGATAACTGGACATTTGAAAAAGAAGGAAACAAAACGCAGGTGGCACTTCCACACACCTGGAATGCCATAGACGGGCAGACGGGACCTGCGATGTATTATCGTGGGGTGTGCAGCTACGAAAAAAAATTTAAAACGCCAAAGCTACAGGCAGGACAGCAGTGCTATCTGGAGTTTAGGGGCGTGAATTCCTCCTGTGAAGTGATGCTGAACGGAGAAAAGGCTGCAGCACATGATGGCGGCTATTCTACCTTCCGCGTTAACATCACTGAGCTGTTAAAAGAGGAGAATGAACTTAAGGTTCTGGTGGATAACGGAGAAAATGACAGAGTATATCCCCAAAAAGCAGACTTTACCTTTTACGGTGGAATTTACCGTAACGTAAATCTGATCGTGACGGAGGGGAGCCATTTTGATCTGGACTATTACGGAGGATGCGGAGTATATGTAACTCCCGAAATACAGGGCGAAGATGCTGTGATCGAAGTGGTGACCTATTCTGTGGGAAATGCGGACGAGGTACAGATTGTGATCGACGGTGTGGGGGAGACATTCCTTACTGTGACAGAGGAAGACGGACGCAGAGTCGGAAGAGGCAGGATACAGATTGTAAAAGCCCACCGCTGGCAGGGACGAAAGGATCCTTATCTATATCATCTGACAGCAAATCTGCTTCAGAATGATACTGTTTTGGACAGTGTGGATACGAAATTCGGCGTGCGGGAATATGCATTTGATCCGGAAAAGGGATTTTTCTTAAACGGAGTAAGCTATCCGTTACACGGAGTGTCCAGACACCAGGACCGCGCAGGAGTTGGCAATGCGCTGACGAAGGAGATGCACGAGGGGGATGTGGAGCTGATCCTGTCCATGGGAGCCAATTCCATCCGCTGTGCACATTATCAGCACGATCAGTATTTTTATGATCTGTGCGATGAAAAAGGAATCGTTGTATGGGCGGAGATTCCCTATATTACCGTGCATATGCCGGGCGGCAGAGCAAATACTTTAAGTCAGATGAGAGAGCTGATCGTCCAGAACTACAATCATGCTTCGATTATCTGTTGGGCATTGTCCAATGAGATTACCCTGCAAGGTGTGACGGAGGATCTGCTGGAGAACCATAAATTATTGAATGACCTCGTACACCGCATGGATCCTCACAGAGTGTCTGCCATGGCAAATCTCTTCCTGCTGGAGACAGATTCTGCGATGGTATCGCTTCCCGATATCTGTGGATACAATCTGTACTATGGATGGTACGTGGGTGAAATGGAAGACAATGACCAGTGGTTTGATACCTTCCATAAGGAGCACCCCGGGATCCGGATCGGTCTGACCGAATATGGAGCGGATTCTGTGATAAGTTTACAGTCGCCGAAGCCGGAAAAGGGAGATTACACCGAAGAATATCAGGCGCTTTATCACGAACACATGCTGGAGATGTTCAGTACACGCCCATATATCTGGGGAACCTACTGCTGGAATATGTTTGAATTCGCAGCAGCTGGCAGAGATGAGGCAGGAGATCCCGGCAAAAACCACAAGGGACTGATTACCTTTGACCGTCGTCAGAAAAAGGATGCCTACTATATTTACAAGGCATGGTGGTCGGAAGACCCTTTCGTACATCTGTGCGGCAGCCGCTATCATGACCGTGTGGAAGAAGAGACAGAAATCAAGGTCTATTCCAACCAGCCTTCCGTGACACTCTGGATGGATGGAGAAATGGTGGGAACAAAAGAAGGTTCTCATATTTTCACCTGGAAAGTAAAAATCACAGGAACGCACAACATTAAGGTGACGAGCGGTGAACTTTCCGATGAGATGGAAATTGCAAAGTGCGACACCCCGAATCCGGCATATTTTGTCTCTGCGGAAAAGGTACGCAACTGGTTCGACGAACCGCAGGAAGAGGAGAAAGCGGGCGATGAGTTTTTCTCACTGGACGATACCTTAGGAGCAATCTCGGCAAATCCGGAAGGAAAGGCACTTATGGATCATATGATGGCAGCCATGACGGCAAAGACTGCCGGTGGTATGGGAAAAGGTGTAAAAATACCGAAGGCTATGATGACAATTGTCGCCAGACAACCGATGCGGAAACTGTTAAAGCAGGCAGGTATCGCCGAGGACAGTGAGCAGGCAGTGCAGCTTGCCGCAGCTCTTGGCAGAATCAGAAAGAAGAGGTAATATTACAAATGGCTAAGTTTGAAAAAGATTTTCTGCTGGGAGCGTCCACCGCTGCCCATCAGGTAGAAGGCAATAATATACATTCCGATTACTGGCTCATGGAACATATGGAGTATTCCCAGTTCGTAGAGCCCTCAGGGGATGCTGTGGATCATTACCACCGCTATGAGGAGGATATCCGCATGCTGGCAGAAGCGGGACTGAATGCCTACCGGTTCTCCATAGAATGGGCGAGAATAGAACCGGAGCAGGGGAAGGTTGATGCCAACGAGATCGAACATTATCGTAAGGTGATCGCATGCTGCAGAAAGTACGGCGTGGAACCCATCGTAACGCTGCATCATTTCACCTCCCCGGCATGGCTGATCCGGATGGGCGGCTGGGATAATGAAGAAGTAATTCCTCTTTTTGCCGCATATGCAAAGTATGTGACAGAGCAGTTAGGCGGAGAACTTAACTATATCTGTACGATCAATGAAGCCAATATGCGCCTGCAGATCCATGCACTGATGGAACGGTTCAAAAAGCAGATGATGGCGAAGATGGCTGCAGCGAAGAGCCTGGAAGCAGAGAAGAAACCTGAAGGTATGGAAGGGCAGGTACAGGTGGGACTGAATCTGAATGATCCCATGGAACGCATGAAATTAAATGCCATGGAAAATGTCAAAGTATTCGGAGACCCCCAGCCTCATACTTTTGTATCCGCAGCAGGTGAGAATGGTGATGAAATCGTCTGCAGGGCGCACAAGGCCGCAAAAGCTGCGATCAAGGCAGTAAGACCAGAGATCAAAGTCGGTATTACTCTGTCTCTGCACGATATGCAGTGGATCGAAGGCGGCGAAGAAAAGGCGCAGAAGGAGTGGGAAGAAGAATTCACCCATTATATTCCTTATATTTTGGATGATGATTTCTTCGGACTGCAGAACTATACCAGAACTACTTACGGACCGGACGGCATTGTTCCGGTTCCAGCGGGAACCTCTATGACCCAGATGGATTATGAGAACTATCCGGAAGCACTGGAGCACTGCATCCGCAGAGTTCATGAAGAACTGCCAGAGGTTCCGATCCTGGTTACCGAGAACGGTATTGCCACAGGCGATGATGCACAGCGGTGTATATTTATCGAGCAGGCGCTGGCAGGAATCGAGAGATGCATCGCAGATAGCATTCCCGTGATCGGATATTGCCACTGGTCACTGATCGATAACTTTGAGTGGCAGAAGGGATATGCCCTGACCTTTGGATTATGTGCGGTGGACCGCACGACACAGGAGCGCTTCCCGAAAAAGAGTCTGAAGCTTTTGGGTAGCTACAGATAGGACAGAGAGCAGCCGGATCTCATAGGTAAGGCAGTTACCACAGAATGGAGAAGAACATGAAGACAGCAGTACAACAGATTATGCTAGGATCCGTTACAGGAACTAAAAAGGAGGCGCAAGCCACCCTGCAGGCGATCAAAGAGGCAGGATATGACGGAATTGAACTGAACGGATTTATGATCCGCCCGACACCGTTTCTGGTCCGGATGCTGACCAAAGCGGCCGGGATGCCCACCGGAAAAGGTGGTAAACTGGACTGGAAAAACCTGGTGGAAGAGGCCGGGCTGTCCGTAGTCTCCGTACACGAGGATCTGGGTACCATAGAGAGGAATATCGATGCGGTCATTGCCGAAGCAAGGAATTTCGGTACAGATAAGATCGTGATCACCGGAATGTACCGTTTTGATTATTCCGATACAGAAGCGGTAAGCGGACTGTGCAGGAGACTGAACAGTGCCGGAGAAAAGCTGGCGGATGCCGGAATCTCGTTGCTTTATCACAACCATAACGTAGAGTTTCAAAACTATTATACGAAAAATATTTATGGGCATATTGTGGAAGAGACGAAAGCGGATTTTGTTGGATTTGAACTGGATTCCTATTGGATCGCAGATGCGGGGGTGGATCCGCTGACTGTGATGCAGATGCTGGGAGACAGAATGAAATTATATCATATAACGGACAGAGGCAGCAGGCAGCAGGGAGCATCCATGACTCCGATCCTGAAACAGGACTGTGTGGAACTGGGATATGGAAATATGAACCTTGGGGCATACATAGAGCAGGCAAAGTCAGCAGCTGTGGATGCCATTGTTTTGGAAAGTCATAAGAACTGGATTGACAAGGATCCGGTCAGATCCTTGACCGTGTCATCGGAATTCCTTAATAAAAATGTGAGGTGAGCAATCAAATGAGAGCCATTCGTATCAAAACGGAACATTTATATAATCCCCTGGGAATCGATATAACGCATCCTCGGATCGAGTGGAATTGTGAAGGCGGCAGCAGACAGACGGCTTATGAGATCACTGCCAGAACAGACGGGAAAATTGTCTGGGAGACCGGAAAGGTAAGCTCCGGTGAGATGAGCGTGAGATATGGTGCAAAACTGCACAGCCGCCAGTGTGTGGAGCTTACCATTACACTTTATGACGAGAACGGAATTGGCAAAGAACCGGCAACAGCCTGGTTTGAAATGGGATTTCTCGAAAAAGAATGCTGGCAGGCGAAATGGATCAATGTGGAAGAACAGAATCTGACACAGGTCAACACCAGACCGGTATCTTATGCGCGCCGGAGATTTAACGTAGATGGAACCGGGCAAGGCAGACTCTACATCACAGCACATGGCATCTATGTGGCATATCTGAACGGCAGGAGAGTCGGAGATGCAGTTCTGGCACCGGGTACCTCGGAATATACGAAGCGCCTGGAATATCAGACTTTAGATGTGACAGAATACCTGCAGGAGGGTGAGAATGAACTCCTGGTATGTCTGGGAGACGGCTGGTATCGCGGTAAGAGCGGAATGAACAATACCGGAGGAAATCTTTTTGGCGATGATCTGTCACTCCTGGCGCAGCTGGAGGTGGACGGCAGGGTTGTCTGTCTTACGGATGAGAACTGGGAAGCTTCTAATGAAGGGGCAATCCGTGCCAACGGACTGGACTTCGGCGAACGCGTGGATGCCACGGTGGGAGACGGACGGTTTCCAACAGAAGGATATCACAAAATCAGAACGGAAGACTTCGGATATGACACGCTGGTGTGCAGTAATAATGTTCCCATTAGAGCACATGAGAGTTTTCAGGGAAAATTGTTTATAACTCCGGCGGGAGAAAAAGTCATCGACTTCGGACAGAATATGGCAGGATATGTATCCTTTGAAACAGATGCGAAAGCGGGACAGAAGATCCGGCTGGTGCATGGAGAGACACTGGATGAGAAGGGAAATTTCACGATCGCCAATTTCCAACATGAAAGTATGGCGTCGGAGAAAATGATCTATCAGGAGATCGACTATGTATGCCATGAGGGACATAATATTTATTGTCCGCAGTTTGCCATCTTCGGATTCCAGTACATGCTGGTGGAGAGCGATATTCCCGTAGAGCAGATTCACTTTACCGCACATGCCGTATATTCGGATATGGAGCAGACCGGATTCTTCACCTGTGGTAATGCGGATGTGAATCAGCTGGTGAGCAACTCCATCTGGTCCATGAAAGGAAATTTTGCGGATATTCCCACAGACTGCCCTACCAGAGAAAGACAGGGCTGGACCGGGGATGCGGGAGCGTTCGTGGAAACGGGAGTCTATCTGATGGACTGCTATCCGGTATTGCGCAAATGGCTGAACGAGGTGCGGCTGGAACAGCTTCCGAATGGAAAAGTCCCCGGTGTGGCACCGAAGAACGAAGTGCCGGGAGCCTTTAAAAAGATGTCGGACGGATCTGCCGGATGGGCGGATGCCATCGGCATTGTACCGAATGCACTGGCGAAGACATACAACTGCACGGATATTCTGGAAGAGAATTACGATGCCCTGAAACGCTGGGTGGATTTTTCCGCAAAACGGGCGAAGAAGAGTCGGCTGAAAGCCAAGTTCAAATGGGACAAAAATAAAAAATATATTGTAGATACCGGATTCCACTGGGGAGAATGGCTGGAGCCGGGCGTTGATACGAAGACCGTACTGACGGAGACCATCATGAAAGGTGCACCGGAGGTACCGACGGCATATTTTGCCTACAGTGCGGAAAGCCTGGCGGAAGATGCCAGACTTCTCGGAAGAACAGAAGATGCCGGGAAATATCAGAGTCTGTCCGAGAAAATTAAGACTGCCTACCGGGCAAAATTCCTGCCGGAGGGAAGGATCACTTCAGATCGTCAGGCAGCCTATGTGCGGCCCATTGCCCTGGATGTTATCACGGAAGAGGAAAAGAAAACGGCAGCGCAGACACTGAATGAAATGGTCATTGCCAATGGGTATCATCTGAATACCGGATTCCTCTCTACCCCGTATCTGTGCCATGTGCTGACAGAATACGGCTATACAGATACAGCTTACCGGCTGCTATTGCAGGATACGGCACCGGGCTGGCTATATGCGGTGAAAAAGGGAGCAACAACGATCTGGGAGACCTGGGACGGTAAACAGGAAGACGGAACCGTGCACGATTCCCTGAATCATTATTCCTATGGAGCAATTACCGGATGGCTGTTCCGGGATGTGGCAGGTATCCGGCTGAACTTTGGCAGGATCGAGATTGCACCGCATCCTTCGGAGAAAATCGGACATGCGGAAGCAACGTATCTGTCACCACTTGGTGAGATCCGTTCCAACTGGTATTACCGGGATCATAAAATCTGCTATGATATTACAATTCCGGACAACTGTACCGCAACTATACGGCTTCCCGGCTGCAAAGCAGAAGAATGCCGCGGCACGATCCACAGAGAGGTGCTTGACGGGGCGGAAAGTACCACGTAAAATAAAACAAATGGTATGAAACAGAGGCCATTGCTGCAAAAACAGCAATGGCTTTTTTAAGAGCTGGGAGACGAATGGGATGAAAAAGCTGGTGCTATTCTGGATTTGTATTGTAGGACTGAGCATGACAGGATGCCGGGCAGGACAACAGGAAATAGAAAGAAACAATGCTGCAGAGAGTACGGTAGGGCAGCAGCCGGAAGAGCCGGTGCCGGAAGAGCTGATGACGGAAGAGCCAGTGACGGAAGAGCCGGTGCCGGAAGAAGCAACGGAGGCAGAACTACAGTCACGGGAACAGATTATGGAAGAATCCGTTGGATATACCAACTTACAGCAGATCACCCTGGATTCCACATGGGAATATGCAGATCATTCTAAGATCAATACCGGAGCAGCAGTGCTGTATCTGGCGTCGGAGGAATCCGGACGCAAAGGCATCGTCATCGGCACCGGAGATCGAGGAGCAGCTTTCCTATGCAGCTGGCTACCCGATCACCCTGAACTTCACCCCGCATCTTGTTCCGATGAACCGCGGCATTCTCGTAACGGCATATGCATCCCTGAAAAAAGATGTGACTTACGAAGAGGTTAAAGCCGTTTATGATAAGTATTATGCCAACGAGCAGTTTGTACGTGTTCTCGATAAGGATGTCTGCCCGCAGACGAAATGGGTCGAGGGAAGCAACTATGTGGATGTCAACTTCAAGATTGATCCGAGAACGAAACGAATCATCATGATGGGTGCGATGGACAACCTGGTCAAAGGCGCAGCAGGACAGGCGGTACAGAATATGAACCTGATGTTCGGCCTGCCGGAAAATGAAGGCCTGTGCATGCCGCCGATGTTCCCGTAAAAAAGACAGAAGCAGACAACAGACGGAATTTACGAAAAGTGAGGATAAAAGAATGAAAAAGATTGAAGGAGGCATCACTGCTGCAAAAGGTTTTCAGGCAGCAGGCGGCGCAGCAGGAATTAAAAAACAGGGCGTAAAGGATATGGCACTTGTCTACAGCGAGGTACCGTGCGTAGCAGCAGGAACCTTTACTACAAACATCGTAAAAGCAGCTCCGGTCAAATGGGACCAGGAGATTGTATACAACCATCCAACCGCACAGGCAATCGTCTGCAACAGCGGAATCGCCAATGCATGCACCGGCGAGGAGGGCCATGGCTACTGCAGAAAAACCGCAGAGGCAGCATCGGCTGCACTTTCCATTCCAGAGGACTCCGTTCTCGTTGCATCGACCGGTGTTATCGGAAAACAGATTCCGATCGATAAGATCGCAGCCGGCGTGGAAATGCTGAAACCGCAGCTTGCAGCTACAAGAGAAGCCGCAGCTACAGCAGCACAGGCGATCATGACAACCGACACCGAGCCGAAGGAAGTTGCTGTTCAGATCGAAATCGGCGGAAAAACCGTAACGATCGGCAGCATGTGCAAGGGCTCCGGCATGATCCATCCGAATATGTGCACCATGCTGAGCTTTGTGGCAACCGATGCCAATATTTCGAAAGAGATGCTGCAGAAAGCACTGAGCGAAGTCGTACCGGACACCTACAACATGGTTTCCGTAGACGGTGATACTTCCACAAACGATACCGTTCTCCTTCTGGCAAACGGTCTTGCCGGAAACCCGGAAATTACGGAAGAAAACGAGGATTACAAGATTTTCAAAGAAGCACTCTTTGAAGTCAATAAAACACAGGCGATGCACATCGCAGGCGACGGCGAGGGCGCAACCGCACTGTTCGAAGTGACGATTCAGGGAGCCGAGAGCAAAGAGCAGGCCGTGACACTGGCAAAATCCGTCATCACATCGAGTCTGACGAAAGCGGCAATCTTCGGCCATGACGCCAACTGGGGAAGAATCCTCTGCGCCCTCGGCTACTCCGGCGTCCAGTTCGATCCGGAAAAGGTAGATCTCTACTTTGAGAGCGCAGCCGGAAAACTGCAGATTATCACGAAAGGTGTTGCCGTTGACTACAGCGAGGAGGAGGCAACGAAGATCCTCTCCGAGCCGAAAGTAACTGCGATCGCCGACATCCACATGGGAGAGGCGGCAGCAGGTGTTCCGCAGCAGCATTGTATGGATGTGCTGTTTGCCCGTAAATTGG
>OGXQ01002608.1_pt1 | contig 11918 bp, 6 predicted proteins | sample 1576291 | NCBI WGS metagenome assembly OGXQ01 (sample SAMEA3541575, study PRJEB24748) | human gut metagenome | biome: human gut; feature: human-associated habitat; material: faeces | place: China | collected 2012 | reverse complement strand
CTTAGGCAATCCTTTAATATGAACAAACTCAATGGACATATCAGAATATATCTTACCTGGGAATAAACTACGACATCGGCTGCCGGGACCAGTTCCGGGGCGGGGATTTCTTCTACTACACGCTCCGGCCCGAAAGCGCCGAAATCCGCAACAACAGCCTCACGGTAAGCATCGGTTACAATTTCTGACCGGCAAGTTGCCACCACACAGCGGGACGCACCCTTCGGGGTTGCGTCCCGTCTCGTTTCGGCGATGTATTCCGCCGGATTCGTTTCACAAATAGCACATTTCGTTGAAAACCCGCTCGGTTCAGACGTATATTCAAAAAACTTTTTTTATCTTTAGCGTACCGTTTTGGACAAGAAACGGCTAAAATTAACCTCACTTTTTTATAAACGTATGAAAAAAACACTCCTTCTTCTGACGGCAGTTCTGCTGGCAAGCGCGGTCTCGGCGCAAAATTACGAAAAAAACATCCTCGGCGTCCGCGCCGGCCTCAACCTGTCGAGCTACTCGATTTCGGCCGGAGGTGCGTCCATCAGCACCGACTCGCGGGCCTCGTTCCATGTTGCCGTGACTGATCAGATCCTGCTTTGCAACAAACTGCCCTTCTACCTCGAAACCGGACTCGCCTTCTCGAGCCGCGGCGGCAAGGTCGACGGCGTGAGCTTCCGTCCCTCCTACCTGCAAATCCCCGTGCTGGTAAACTATCACTTCAACATCAAGGACATCGTTACGATCCAGCCGTTCGCAGGTCTTTACTACGGGTTCGGCATCGGCGGCAAGATGAAAGCAGGCGGCGAGAAGGCTGACATCTTCGGCGACGAAGGCGGGCTGAAACGTTCCGACCTGGGGGTACGTCTGGGCGCAGGCGTCGTCTGGAAACGCATCTACTTCGGGCTGGGTTACGACATCGGCTGTCTGAATCTGGTCAAGGAGAGCGACGGCGAGGGCACGCTGCGCAACAACTGCTTCACGATCAGCGTCGGATACAATTTCTAATCCGGCCCTGCGCCAATAAAAAAGGGACGCCCGTGAGGCGTCCCTTTTCCGTTCCGCATAAACGGTTATTCACGCAGCAGCACCGACGAATCGCCGTAGCTCAGGAAACGGAAACCGTGCCCGAGGGCATAGTCGTAAATCCGCTGCCAGTCGTCGCCCACAAAAGCCGAAACCAGCAGCAGCAGGGTCGATTTGGGCTGGTGGAAATTGGTAACGATATTGCGCACGATGCGAAACTCGTAGCCCAGCGGCGTGATCATGATCTGCGTCGAGGCTTTCAGGCGGTCGAGGCCCTGCTCATCCATATACCGCAGCAACTCCTCCAACGCCTCGCGGCCCGAAAACTCCGCAGGAATGTCGTACAGCTCCCACTGCCCCACGACCCGCCCGGCGTCGGGCGTCCCGGCCGTGCGGATGCGCCACGCAAGGGCTGCAAGCGATTCGAGCGTACGTACCGAAGTCGTGCCCACGGCCGTGATGTGTCCCCAGCGTTCCAGCAGACGGGCCGCCGTCGCGCGGCGCACCTCGAAATGCTCGGTGTGCATCGGGTGTTTCGCGGCGTCCTCGTCCTTCACGGGCAGGAACGTTCCCGCTCCGACATGGAGCGTCACCTCCTCGAACCCGAATCCGCGGGCTTCCATCCCTTCGATCAGTTCCGGGGTGAAATGCAGCCCGGCGGTCGGCGCTGCCACCGAACCTTCGAACTTCGAATAGACGGTCTGGTAGCGCGTGTTGTCGATCTCTTCGCTCTCGCGGTTCAGGTAGGGCGGAATCGGAATGCGCCCGAGATATTCCAGCAACTGCCCGAAAGTCATCGGGGCCGTCCACTCGAAACGCACGACGCACTCGCGTCCGTGGTCCTCGACGAGCCACGCGCGGAGCGATTCGGCGCGGCCTTCGCAGTCGAAATTGATCTCGACGTGCCCTTCCTTCCACTTCTTGCGGTTGCCCACGATGCACGACCATGCGCACTGCCCCGTGACGGCGAACGCCCGCTCATAATCGGCCGGGTCGTGCGGTTCGAGGCAGAACACCTCGATACGCGCCCCGGAGGGTTTGTGCATGATGATCCGGGCCCGGATCACCTTCGTGTTATTGAAAACCAGCAGTTCACCCGCCGGCAACACGTCGCCGATGTCGGCGAACTGCTTTTCCCCGATTTCACCACCCCGCCAGACGAGCAGCTTCGAGGCGCTGCGCTCCGCAAGCGGGAATTTGGCGATCCGCTCGTCGGGAAGGTCGTAATCGAAGCGGTTGATGTCGATATGTCGTTCCATATTTTGCCCGAAATTATGCGGCAAAGTTACTATTTTTTGTAACTTTGCGGCGCTTCTTCCTGCAAAGAAAAGCAAAATCTCCCCTTTTAAACGGGGAGATTCAGCGGGATTCCCGACACGAAACCGGGGGCACGGCCCCTTTTAACGAAAGCAGAGACGGGTTTCACATCGGGAACACCATTGGCCCACAAAGCCGTGAAAGCCGTCTCTGCCCTTGTTAAAACTATGAAAACCGACTTTCTGGTTATCGGTTCCGGCGCTGCGGGCCTTTCGTTCGCGCTGAAAGCCGCAGCCCACGGCCACGTGACGATCGTGACCAAAGGCAAGATCGAGGAGTGCAACACCAATTACGCACAAGGCGGCATCTGCTCGGTAACGTATGCTCCCGACACGTTCGAAAAACACATCCACGACACGTTGGTCTGCGGCGCAGGCAAATGTGACGAGAAAGCCGTGGAACTGGTCGTCCGGCAGGCCCCGAAACTCATCGCCGACCTGATCGCCTGGGGGACGCGCTTCGACAAGACTCCCGACGGGCGGTTCGAACTCAACCGCGAAGGCGGGCACTCGGAACACCGCATCCTCCATCACGAAGACCTTACCGGAGCCGAAATCGAGCGGGCGCTCGTACAGTCGGTAAAGAGCCATCCGAACATCACCGTACGGGAACACCACTTCGCCATCGACCTGCTGACGCAGCACCATCTGGGCGAATTCGTCACCCGCCACACACGCGGACTGGCCTGCTTCGGGGCCTACGTCCTGAACCTCGACACCAACGAAATCGAGACCATGCTCTCGAAATTCACCGTCGTTGCCACGGGCGGCTGCGGCAACGTCTATTCCACGACTTCGAATCCCAACGTCGCCACGGGCGACGGTATCGCCATGTGCCACCGCGCCAAGGCAATCACCGAGAACATGGAGTTCATCCAGTTCCACCCCACGACGCTCTACAACCCCGGCGAGAAACCCAATTTCCTGATAACCGAGGCCATGCGCGGCTTCGGGGCCATCCTGCGGCTGCCCGACGGCCAGGAATTCATGGACAAATACCATCCGATGAAGTCGCTCGCCCCGCGCGACGTAGTGGCCCGCGCCATCTACCGCGAGATGACCAAACGGGGTTCCGACTTCGTCTACCTCGATGTGACGCACAAGGACCCCGAGGCCGTGAAGAGCCATTTCCCGAACATCTACGAAAAGTGCCTCTCGATCGGCATCGACATCACGAAGGACTGGATTCCCGTCACCCCTGCGGCGCACTATTGCTGCGGCGGCGTGAAGGTCGACACCAACGGCGAGACCTCCGTGAAGCGGCTCTACGCCCTGGGCGAAACTGCCTGCACGGGCCTGCACGGCGCCAACCGGCTGGCCTCGAACTCGCTGATCGAAGCGGTGGTCTACGCCGACCAAGCCGCACGCCACACGGCGTCGCTGCTGGCGAAGGCCGATTTCCAGGAAGGCATTCCCGACTGGGACTTCGAAGGCACGCAGCACACCGAGGAGATGCTGATGATCATCCAGTCGAAACGCGAGATGCAGACGATCATGTCCAACTACGTGGGCATCGTCCGCTCGAACCTCTCGCTCAAGCGCGCCATGCACCGCCTGGAGATACTCTGGCAGGAGACCGAGGAGCTTTACAACAAAACCAAGCCCAACCGCGAACTGTGCGAACTGAGGAACATGATCGCCATCGCCTACCTGGTAATCAAACAGGGGCGCGAGATCAAAGAGTCCGTGGGCTGCCACTATAACGCCGATTACCCGAAAGAATAACACATGACATTACAGGAAGAGATAACACGCCGCCGCACATTTGCGGTCATCGCCCACCCCGACGCGGGTAAAACCACCCTTACGGAAAAACTGCTGCTGTTCGGCGGCGCCATCCATGTGGCCGGAGCCGTCAAGAGCAACAAGATCAAGAAGGGCGCCACGTCCGACTTCATGGAGATCGAACGCCAGCGAGGCATTTCGGTCGCCACCGCCGTGATGGGATTCGAATACCAGGGCTGCAAGATCAACATCCTCGACACCCCGGGCCACGAGGATTTCGCCGAGGACACCTACCGGACGCTGACAGCCGTCGATTCGGTGATCATCGTCATCGACGGCGCCAAGGGCGTCGAGGCCCAGACGCGCAAACTGATGGAGGTCTGCCGCATGCGCAAAACCCCGGTGATCGTCTTCATCAACAAGCTGGACCGCCCCTCGAAGGAGCCGTTCGACCTGCTGGACGAAGTGGAGAAGGAGCTCCGAATCCGTGTGCGGCCGCTGGCTTTCCCCATCTCGAACGGCCCCACGTTCAAGGGTGTCTACAACCTTTACGAGAAAAACCTCTCGCTCTTCACGTCGGACGAAAAACTGACCGCCGACGCGTCGACGGCCGAAATTTCGGACCTTGCGTCGCAGGAGCTCGAAGGCTACATCGGTGCAAAATTCGCCGAACAACTGCGCTCCGATGTCGAACTGGTCGAGGGCATCTACGACGAATTCGACCGCGAGGCTTACCTTAACGGCGAACTGGCCCCGGTCTTCTTCGGCTCGGCGGTGAACAATTTCGGCGTGCGCGAACTTTTGGATTGCTTCGTGCGCATCGCCCCTTCGCCGCGCCCGGCTCCGACCGAAACCCGGCTCGTGGAGGCTGCGGAACCGAAAATGTCCGGCTTCATCTTCAAGATACACGCCAACATGGACCCTAACCACCGCGACCGCATCGCGTTCCTGAAAATCTGCTCCGGCACGTTCGAACGCAACAAGAACTACCTGCATGTGCGCAGCGGCAAGCAGTTGAAATTCTCGTCGCCGACGGCTTTCATGGCCGAGAAGAAATCGGTCATCGACTTCGCCTACCCGGGCGACATCGTGGGCCTGCACGACACGGGCAACTTCAAGATCGGCGACACCTTCACCGAAGGTGAGAAACTCCGTTTCACCGGAATTCCCTCCTTCGCTCCCGAGCAGTTTCGCTACATCGAAAACGCCGACCCGCTGAAATTCAAGCAACTGGCCAAAGGCGTCGACCAGTTGATGGACGAAGGCGTGGCGCAGTTGTTCACAAGCTCGCTCAACGGCCGCAAGATCATCGGCACGGTGGGCGCGCTCCAGTTCGAGGTCATCCAGTACCGCCTGGAGCACGAGTACAACGCCGCGTGCCGCTGGGAACCGATCTCGATCTACAAAGCCTGCTGGATCGAAAGCGACAACGCGGCGCAACTGGCCGACTTCAAACGCCGCAAACACACCAATATGGCCGTCGACAAGCACGGCCGCGACGTTTTCCTTGCCGACACGAGCTATGGCCTCGCCCTCGCACAAGACAACTTCAAGGAGATTCGGTTCCACTTCACCTCGGAGTTTTAGCACACGCCAGAACACAAAAAACCGCCGGAGTCTGCACTCCGGCGGTTTTCGTATCAAGCCGTTACGCCTCAGATCATCGGGACTTCGATAACCAGCAGCTTTGCGTCCTCGGAAGCCCGGATCAGGAACTCGTCGGCATCCGATACGCCCATTCCGTCGCGGGGACCGAGCTTCTCCCCGGCAACCTCGGCCGAGCCTTCGATCACAAAGATATAAGCCCCGTTTCCGTGAAGGTTCATGCGGTACTGTACCTCCCGCCCGGCATCGAGGTCGAGCGTATGGAACCACGCCGTCTGGTGAATCCAGCCCACGTTTTCGCCGCCGCAGCCTTCCGGAGCAACGATCAGCCGGAACTGGTTACGCTTTGCGGGCGCGAGTTCGATCTGGTTGTAGCGGGGCGTGTGGCCCTCGGCATCGGTGATAACCCAAATCTGCAGGAACTTCACCGGTTCTTCGCGGCTGGCGTTCATCTCGCTGTGGGTAATGCCCGTACCGGCGCTCATCACCTGCAGCTCGCCCGGCTTGAGCACCTGCATGTTGCCCATGCTGTCGCCGTGCTTCAGGGCTCCCGAAAGAACGAGCGAAACGATCTCCATATTGTCGTGGGGATGCGTCCCGAAGCCCTCGCCCGGGGCCACCGTATCGTCGTTGAGCACCCTGAGGGCCCCGAAGTGAATCCGCTCGGGATCGTAATATCCGGCGAAGCTGAAGGTATGGTGTGTCCGGAGCCAGCCGTGATCGGCGTACCCGCGGGTCGCGGCTCTGTGAATCGTCTTTTTCATAATTGCATTTATTTAATAATCACTATATAATAAACGCAAAATCAGTGCCGATATTGTGTCTATGCCAACTCCAGGTTGCTCACGCGGTCGGTCGTCGCAAACCCGAAATCGGGGTAGACATAAAGCCCGAAACGCGGCTCGGTTTCACCGTGCGTATAGGCCCAGATCGAGGCGTAATCCTCCGGGTCCTCGCCCATGCGGTCCAACTGGCGCAGGTAGGCGGCCAGCGATTTGTTCTCGACGATGAATATCTCGCCCATACTGTCGATGATCGGGCTGTGGTGACGCGTCCGGTCGTGGTCGAAACGCAGCAGTCGCCTGCCCCCGGCCGTAATGCCCACCAGCCGGAACGACATGCTCTTGCCGATGGCCGGAAGGTTCAGCACGCTGCGGTCCGTGGCGAGGAACGGAAGGTGGTGCTTGCGCATGAAGCGGCGGATTTTCCCGGCCGTATCCTGTCCGTCGGCAAGCAGATCGTCGAGTTCAGCCGCCTGCTCCGGGGTAAGCCGCCCGTAAATTTTCTCCTCGACCTGCTCCTGCATCGAACGGCTGTTGGGGGTGAAGACGGCGTAATTCTCCTGAAATCCCTTGACCGAAAAGGTATAATAACAAACAACGCCGAGCGAATTGAGCACCTGCCTCAGGCGCGTAGTGTGCCCGCGGCGCGACGCAGCCACGGTGTAAACCAACTGATTGGTGATAAGCCACCCCGCCGAAAGGATTTTCCGGATGGCCTCCTCCGCTTCGGGGGTCACCTCGAGCGGCGTCTGGAAATGGGTCTGGATGATAAACTGCTGCACCCCGACCGCCGAAGCTTTTTCGCGGAACTCGCGCAGGATTTCGACCAGTTCGTCGTTCACGCGCATCGGCAGGTAGGCCGGCAGGCGCGAACCGAGTCTCACGCGCTGCAACTCGGCATATTTCTCGCCGTCGGGACGTTCGGCGTTGGCCCGGCGCTTGCGGCAGGCCATGCGGTAAACCGCTTCGAGGATGTTGCGAAGCGTTTTGTTCTGGCTCATCAGAGCGTCGCCTCCCGTGATGAGGATATCGCGCAGCTGGGTGTCCTCCTCGAAATAGTTCATCAGGCGGCGCAGTTTGTGGTCCCAACTCTCCTTCGGGCGCAGGGCCTCGAATTCGAAATTGAGGCGCTCGCTCTGGAAATCGTACATCCGCTGACACGAAGCGCACAGTCCGCCGCAGGCGCGGCCCATCGTATCGGGAATCAGGATCGCCACCTCCGGATACCGGCGGTGGATATTGTGCCCGTCGGGCAGCAGCCACCCGGCGGCATTGGGTTTTCCGGCCTCGACGACATCCTCGCGTTCCCAGGCGCGGATCTGTCCATAGGTCTCGACCAACTGCGGCGAATAGAGGATGTAGCTGCGGATGGCGGCATCGTCGTAGCCGTCGCCCGTCACATCGAGCAGCGAAAGGTAGTAGGGTGTGGCAAAGAAGGGCATTCCCTTCTTGCGGGCTTTCGAGAGCAGGTACATCGTCTCCGACGAGAGCGAATTACCCAGGAAGCGGTTCAGCTCCGAGGGGCTTTTCACGGCCATTGCCAGTTGGAAGCGGAAATCGCCCCACCAGTCCCCGTACCGACTGAGCCAGCGTCTTTTCTCTTCGTAGGTCATGCCGCCGGCAAACAGGAAGCGCGACGGAGTTTTCGACTTGCGGTTCTCGATCTTCTGGATCAGCAGGTGGAGCATCCGCTCGCGGTTGTCGGCGCGGATGGCCTGCACCGCTTCGTCCTGTCCCGAGGGCCAGCGTTCGGTGCGGCTGCGCACGCGCTGCGGCGAAGGGAGCGGAATCCCGGGAGTTTCCAGCAGGCGGAAAAGGTGATACAGGTCGACGAACAGATCAGTGGGCATCTCGGGATCTTCGAGTTTCCCTGTAAGGAACTGCCACAACAGCGTAAGCGTTTGCACTTCCATCTGCCGGTCGGTGGATAATTCGTGGACCTCACGTCCATCGTAATCGATCAACAGTCGAATCTGCTCCGCCGCTTCGCCATCCGCCGCCCGATGTCCTTCAAGAAACTCCCGGAGCCGCGTGCGAAACTGCCCGCCGTCGCTGCTGGCGTCGGCGAGAGCCGCAAGGCCGGGAAGCTCCTGGCGATAGAGCTGTCCGAGCTGGGAAAGGGTCAGTGCAAGCATTTTCTTTTGTTTCATAAGCATAATCGTATAAGAGTTGTAACCATTCAAAACAGGCCGGCAAATTTCGGAACGTTCCGGCCCTCGAATTATATTCGGGGCGATAATATAGTAAAAATTTTTAAGATTTTCAAGACCCGCCCTGCAAATTCCTCCGCTTTTAACCAAAATTCTGTAAAAATTTCACAAAACACCTCCGGAGCCTCTTTTTGCAGGTAAAATAAGGCGGTTTCGTTCTGCAACTTGCGAAAGTTTCGATTTTTTATTATTTTTGCTCCGATACCGATACATTATTCGCCCAACCCCAAACAACCGAAAAATGAAAAGACTGCTGTTGCTCGCACTCTTCGCCGCCACGGCGGCCTCGGCAAAAGCTCCCGCCGAACGCTGGCTCGACCCCGAATGCTTCGATGTCGGCCGCGCCCCGATGCGCACGAGTTTCATCGCCTTTCCCACGGCCGCCGATGCTATTCCCGAAAACGATTACACCCGTTCGCCTTTCTACCGCACGCTCAACGGCGAATGGACCTTCCTGCGCGTAGACCGCCCGGGAGCCGAACCCGAAGGATTCTTCCGCACCGGGCACGACGATTCGGCATGGGGCGTAATGCCCGTACCGGGGATTTGGGAAGTGAACGGCTACGGCGATCCGGTCTACACCAACAAACCCTATCCGTGGCACAAGTTCTTCGAAATGCGCGCCCCGCTGGTTCCCTACGAACAGAACTACACGGGACTCTACCGCCGCACGGTGGCTGTTCCCGCCGACTGGAAGGGCCGCGACGTATTCGTCCACATCGGCTCGGCCACTTCGAACGTAACCCTCTGGGTCAACGGCCGCGAGGTGGGTTACAGCGAAGACAGCAAACTCGAAGCCGAATTCGACATCACCCGCTTCCTGACGCCGGGCAGCGACAACCTGATCGTGATGCGCGTCAACCGCTGGTGCGACGGCTCGTTCCTCGAAGACCAGGATTTCTGGCGTCTTTCGGGCATCGGCCGCGACTGCTACCTCTACGCCCGCGACAAACGCCGGCTGGCCGATGTACGGCTTACGCCCGACCTTAGGAACGACTACCGCGACGGCACGCTGCACGCCGAAATCGCCACGACGCCGGGCGTCGGCAGTGTACGGCTGACGCTGCGCGACGATGCGGGCAAGGCGCTCGACACCCGCACGCTCAAACCCCGCCGGAACAGCGCCGAAACGCTGTTCGAAGTTGCCGCCCCGAAGCAATGGAGCGCCGAAGCCCCGAACCTCTATACGCTCACGGCCGAAGCCCTCGCCGCCGACGGCTCCGTGACCGAAGCCGCGGCTTTCCGCGTCGGATTCCGCAAAGTCGAAATCCGCGACGGACAACTGCTCGTCAACGGCAAACCGATCCTGATCAAAGGCGTCAACCGCCACGAAATGGAGCCCAACACGGGTTACTACACGACGCGCGAAGAGATGATCCGCGACATCCGCGAGATGAAACGCCTCAACATGAATGCCGTGCGCACGTGCCACTACCCCGACACACCGCTGTGGTACGACCTCTGCGACGAGTACGGACTCTACGTCGTGGACGAGGCCAACATCGAGTCGCACGGCTATTACTACCGCGACAAGGCAAAAAACCTCGCCGGAAATCCCGCCTTCGCCGCCGCACACCTCGACCGCAACCGGCGTATGGTGTTCCGCGATTTCAACCACCCGTCGATTATCGTCTGGAGCACGGGCAACGAGGCCGGAAACGGCCCCAACTTCGAACGCTGCTACGACTGGATCAAGGCTTTCGACCCGTCGCGCCCCGTGCAATACGAACAGGCCTCCTACCACAAGGACTACAACACCGACATCGTCTGCCCGATGTACTGGAGTTACGAGCAGTGTGAGAAATACCTCGCCGAGAATCCCCAGAAACCGCTGATTCAGTGCGAATACGCCCACGCCATGGGCAACTCGATGGGCGGATTCAAGGAGTACTGGGACATGACCCGCCGCGAACCCAAATACCAGGGCGGATTTATCTGGGACTTCGCCGACCAGGCCCTCGCCTGGCGCAGCCCCGAAGGCAAACTTACCTACCGTTACGGCGGCGACTACAATGCCGTCGACGCTTCGGACAGCACCTTCTGCTGCAACGGCGTGCTGGCCGCCGACCGTTCGTGGCATCCCCACGCCTACGAAGTGAAGCAGCAGCACCAGTCGATCCACACCACGCCCCGCGACCTGAAGAAGGGCATCGTAAACGTTTATAACGAAAACTTCTTTACGGACCTTTCGCCCTACCGCCTCCTTTGGGAGATCACATCGGACGGACGCCCCGTGCTGAGCGGCATCGTCGAGCACCTCGACGTAGCTCCGCAAGCTACCGCCTCCGTAACGCTGGGTTACAAACCCGAACAGGTCTACGCCCTGGGCGGCGAGCTGCTGCTCACGGTCCGCTACCAGCTTCGCGAACAACAGGGCCTGCTCGACGCGCTCTACGAAGTGGCTGCCGACCAGTTGACGCTGCGCGAGGACGACCCGGCGGCCCGCTTCGCCGCAACGCCTCCCGCCGGAACGCTCCGCGTCGCGGACAAAACCGTTTCGGGCGAAGGATTCTCGGTCTCGTTCGATCCGGCAAGCGGATTCATCAACTCCTACAAACTCCGCAACGTGGAACTGCTGGCAGGCCCTATCCGCCCCAACTTCTACCGCGCGGCCACGGATAACGACCTCGGCGTACGCCAGACCGGGAAATACCCCGACAGCCACATGTGGGCCAAAGCCGAGCCGGAACTCGTCAACTTCACCCTCACGCCCCGCGACAACGAAGTGAAGATCGTCGCCGACTACACGCTCCCGAACGTCGGTGCGAAACTGAATCTGACGTATTCGATCGCTGCCGACGGTTCGGTCCGCGTCAGTGAAACGATGACCGCCGATCCCGCCCGCAAGGATGTTGCCGACCTGATGCGCTTCGGCATGGCCTTCGAAACCCCGGGCATGTTCGACGCCGTGGAATACTACGGCCGCGGTCCGATGGAAAACTACGCCGACCGCGCCAGCGCAGCCTTCGTAGGACACTATGCACAGCGCGTTGCCGACCAGTTCCACATGAAATACGTCAGCCCGCAGGAGTCGGGAACGCGCAGCGACCTGCGCTGGTGGCGACTGACCGACGCCTCGGGCCTTGGCGTCGAAATCTGCTCCGACGGCCACTTCTCGGCTTCGGCCATCCCCTACTCCATCCCTCAGCTCGACAACGGCTCGCCGGAGTATGTCCGCCATCCGAGCGACCTTGTCCCCGACGGCCGTACGCTACCGACCCTTATAAACCGGATGTGCGTATCCGTGAGTTCAAACAAAT
>OGXQ01002605.1_pt1 | contig 11925 bp, 5 predicted proteins | sample 1576291 | NCBI WGS metagenome assembly OGXQ01 (sample SAMEA3541575, study PRJEB24748) | human gut metagenome | biome: human gut; feature: human-associated habitat; material: faeces | place: China | collected 2012 | reverse complement strand
ATGGCTATCGCATACCCGATTATTCCTAAGGTGTTGGCAGCCTTTTCCGTGAAATCTCTGTTATTGATTGATTTAGTACTGCAATTCTTCTTGAGTTGGGTTTGTGCACGTACGCAAAACGCAGATATTTTGATTGTCTGTAGTTTTGCTGTCGGTTTCTTGAAAGGGTTTCTTATGTTGTGGTTTATTCGTTATGCCCAGAAGATTTTCAGTCCGAAGAATGTGCGTAGCGAGTTCTATTCTTATTTTTATCCGTTGGTTTACGGTGGGGGACAAGCTTCGATGCTGGTAACGGCTTTACTGGCGTATCATTATAACTGGAAGTATATGTATTTGCGTCACCGACAGCTCTGAGTTCCTGCATAAGTGCAAATACTGTTTCTCTGTAGTACTTAGCATACTTGAGGTTGTCATCGCTGTAGTCGCTTGCCTTGATAACAGCCTCTTCAAGCTCTGCAGTTTTCTTTGAGAAACATACAAGTTTGTTTGAAAGGCTTGTAATAAGGTCTTCCTCAACACTTGTAGGAATAGCGTCTGAAAGTGCCTTCTTGGCAAGTGCTGTATCCGTAAGATCTCTTACATATGATGTAACGGCAGGAAGAATGTTCTTCTTAGCCATATCAATCATTGTGAGAGCCTCAATGTTAATCTGCTTAGAATAGCTTTCAAGCTCAATTTCATATCTTGCACGGATTTCGTCTGCCGAACAAATCTTATTCTTAACAAAGAGGTCAATATTCTTCTTGTCAAGGAAGTGTTCCATTGCGTCAGGAAGTGACTTGAGGTTAAGAAGTCCTCTTCTTTCAGCCTCTTCAACCCACTCGGGAGCGTAGTTGTTGCCGTTGAAGATAATGTTCTGATGCTCTGTGAATACTTTCTTAACAAGAGCCTTGATAGCTGCGTCCATATCATCCGCATCTTTAAGCTCATCATAGAACTCTGAAAGTTCTTCGGCTACCATAGTGTTGAGCATATAGTTAGGACAGGCAATGTTAAGTGAAGAACCAAGTGCTCTGAATTCAAACTTGTTACCTGTGAATGCAAAAGGTGATGTACGGTTACGATCCGATGTGTCCTTCATAAAGTCAGGAAGAACATCAACGCCTGTCTTCATCTTCTGCTTACCCTTGCTTACATATTCTCTGCCATTGATGATTGAATCAACAAGCTCGCCGAGGTCATCACCGAGATACATTGAAATGATTGCAGGCGGTGCTTCGTTAGCGCCGAGACGGTGGTCGTTACCTGCCGATGCAACCGTGATTCTGAGAAGATCCTGATACTCGTGAACAGCCTTTACAACTGCTGCAAGGAAAAGCTGGAACTGAAGGTTGTTTTCAGGAGTCTTGCCGGGTTCAAGAAGGTTTTCGCCTGTGTTGGTTGAAATTGACCAGTTGTTGTGCTTACCTGAACCGTTAACACCTGCGAACGGCTTTTCGTGAAGAAGACAAACAAGACCGTGTCTTTCGGCAACCTTCTTCATAACTTCCATTGTAAGCTCGTTGTGGTCGGTTGCAATGTTTGTTGTTGTGAAGATAGGAGCAAGCTCGTGCTGTGAAGGAGCAACTTCGTTATGCTTTGTCTTTGCAAGGATGCCGAGTTTCCAGAGTTCCTCGTCAAGGTCTTTCATATAAGCAGCAACTCTTGTCTTGATTGCACCAAAGTAATGGTCGTCAAGTTCCTGTCCTTTAGGAGCTTTTGCACCGAAAAGTGTTCTGCCTGTATAAATAAGATCCTCTCTCTGGTCGTAAGCGTCCTTATCAATAAGGAAGTATTCCTGCTCCGGACCTACTGTTGTTGTAACTCTTGTAACATTTTCTTTGCCGAGAAGATGAAGAATCTTTACAGCCTCTGTATTCATTCTCTCCATTGAACGAAGAAGAGGAGTTTTCTTATCGAGAACCTCGCCTGTATAAGAACAGAATGCTGTAGGAATGTAAAGTGTTCCGTCCTTAACAAATGCATATGATGTCGGATCCCATGTTGTATAGCCTCTTGCCTCGAATGTGGCACGGATACCGCCGCTTGGGAAAGAAGAAGCATCAGGCTCGCCCTTTACAAGCTCTTTACCTGAAAACTCCATGATAACCTGACCCTCACCGTTCGGTGTGATAAAGCTGTCATGCTTTTCGGCTGTGATACCTGTCATCGGCTGGAACCAGTGTGTGTAGTGGGTACAGCCCATTTCTACTGCCCAGTCCTTCATAGCAGCCGCAACAACATTTGCAACGCCGAGGTCAAGCGGTTCACCGTTCTGGATTGTCTTTTTCAAAGCCTTGTAAGTTGACTTTGGAAGTCTTTCCTGCATCTTCTGGTCATTAAATACCATGCTGCCAAAAATTTCGGGAACTTTTGCCATTTTAATTCTCTCCTATCCATTTTGAAAATAAATTTTAATGGTCTGATTTTTGCTTTATAAAAACAGAAAAGGACACTGTAAGCCTCAGCTCACAGCGCCCTTGCTGTCTTTGATGTTGTTAGTATATTCCACTTTTGCGAATTTGTCAATACATTTTTCGAAAAAAGTTTTGAAATTGCAAGTTTTATTAAATTTCCTGCAAAATTAAGCTGAAACGCCAATAATAGTTGCATAATTTCTACAACAATCACAGTAAAATGAAAGTTTTATCCTTAAAAGTTGCATTTTTCCTCTATTTTCCCTTGACAAAGCACAATGTATAGTTATATAATCTAAGTGCTGATTTTTCTTGATCAACGATGACAGGGCATTTCAGAACATCAGCCAACCTGCACATTCACCTTTGCAGGATATAGCACAGGCTGAGCATAGCGGTTTTACCGCTGAGAAGAGATTGGGCATTTTACAATTACATATATATGATTGATTATTAACCGGCAGAACATTAATTGCCACTTTGAACCGATAAGTTTACGAAAGCAAACTTCCTTTTACATATATATGTATATAAAAAGTCCGCTGAATAATTTTTGTGATTAACAGGAAAGGGTGATCATTAATGGAACAGACAGTCAGAGAGAACAACAAGACTCTGTATTCTCCGAAGTTTGAACATGATAACTGCGGTATCGGAGCTGTTGTTAATATTAAGGGTATCAAGTCACACGACACCGTGGCAAACGCTCTGACAATTGTTGAAACTCTCGAACACAGAGCAGGTAAGGATGCCGAAGGCAAAACAGGTGACGGCGTAGGTATTCTTCTCCAGATTTCACACAAATTTTTTAAGAAGGCAGCTGCTGAAATCGGCATTAAGCTCGGTTCCGAAAGAGATTACGCTGTAGGTATGTTCTTCTTCCCTCAGAATGAGCTTGCAAGAAATCAGGCAAAGAAGATGTTTGAAATCATTGCAGAAAAAGAAGGTCTTACAGTTCTCGGTTGGAGAAATGTTCCTTCAAAGCCCGAGGTCCTCGGTCACAGAGCTGTTGAATGTATGCCTGCAATTATGCAGTGCTTTATCAAAAGACCTCACGGTGTAAAAAGAGGTCTTCCGTTCGACAGAAAGCTCTATGTTGCAAGAAGAGTTTTTGAACAGAGTAATGAAGACACATATGTAGTTTCGCTTTCAAGCAGAACTATTGTATATAAAGGTATGTTCCTTGTCGGCGATCTCCGTAACTTCTTCCTTGATCTTCAGGACGAGGATTACGAGTCTGCAATCGCTATGGTTCACTCCCGTTTTTCAACCAACACAAATCCAAGCTGGCAGAGAGCTCATCCTAACAGAATGATTGTTCACAACGGTGAAATCAACACAATCAGAGGCAACGCTGACAAGATGCTTGCCCGTGAGGAAACAATGCGTTCGGAGCATCTCAAGGGAGACCTTGACAAGGTTATCCCTGTTGTAAACACAGAGGGTTCAGACTCTGCAATGCTTGATAACACACTTGAATTTCTCGTAATGAGCGGCATGGAGCTTCCTCTTGCCGTTATGATTACAATTCCGGAGCCGTGGGATAATAACGGCACAATGAGCCAGAAGAAAAAGGACTTCTATCAGTATTATGCAACAATGATGGAGCCGTGGGACGGTCCTGCATCAATCCTTTTCTCTGACGGTGACATTATGGGTGCGGTTCTTGACCGTAACGGTCTGCGTCCGTCAAGATATTACATCACGGATGACGGCAACCTCATTCTTTCATCGGAGGTCGGCGCACTTCCTATTGATCCCGCAAAGATTGTTACAAAAGAAAGACTTCGCCCGGGCAAAATGCTCCTTGTCGATACGGTTCAGGGCAGACTCATTGATGACGATGAACTCAAAGAGTATTATGCGTCAAAACAACCTTACGGTGAATGGCTCGACAGTAATCTTGTTTGTCTTAAAGACCTCAAAATTCCTAATATGAAGGTTGAGGAGCATTCATATAAAGAAAGACAAAAACTCCAGAAGGCTTTCGGATATACCTACGAAGATGTTATGACATCAATCCTTCCTATGGCAAAGAACGGCACAGAGTCAATTGCCGCAATGGGTACAGACAGTCCGCTTGCAGTTCTTTCAAAAGAACCGCAGCCGCTTTTCAACTACTTCAAACAGCTCTTGTCACAGGTTTCAAACCCGCCGATTGACGCAATCCGTGAGGAAGTTGTAACATCAACAACAATTTATATCGGCGAGGACGGCAACATCCTTGAGGAGCGTCCCGAAAACTGCAAGGTTATGAAGATTCACAACCCGATTCTTACATCAACCGATATTCTCAAAATCAAGAATATGCACATTCCGGGCTTTAAGGTTGCGGTTATCCCGATTCTCTACTACAAGAACACAAGACTTTCAAAGGCTGTTAAGCGACTTTTCATTGAAGCTGACAAGGCTTACAATGACGGTGCAAATATTCTTATCCTCTCCGACAGAGGAGTTGACGAAAACCATCTTGCAATTCCGTCACTTCTTGCAGTATCCGCTCTTCATCAGCACCTTGTTGCAACAAAGAAGAGAACCTCACTTGCAATGATACTTGAAAGCGGTGAGCCGAGAGAAGTTCATCATTTTGCAACACTTCTCGGCTACGGTGCAAGTGCAATCAACCCGTATCTTGCTCAGGAAACAATCCACGAGCTTATCGGCGATGACCTTCTTGACAAGGACTACTACGCAGCAGTTGACGATTACAACAGCGCAGTTCTCCACGGCATCGTAAAGATTGCGTCAAAAATGGGTATTTCAACAATCCAGTCATATCAGGGCTCACAGATTTTTGAGGCTATCGGTATCGGCAAGGATGTTATTGACGAATACTTCACAGGCACAGTCAGCAGAATCGGCGGTATCACAATCAAGGATATCGAAAAGAATGTTGACAAGCTTCACACAGCGGCATTTGATCCGCTTGACCTCGGTGTAAGCGATGAGCTTGAATCCCGTGGTTCACACAAGTTCAGAAGCGGCAAAGAGGAACACCTCTACAATCCGCAGACTATATATATGCTCCAGCAGGCAACAAGAACAGGCGACTATGAGCTTTACAAAAAGTATTCTCATATGATTTCCGAAGAAATGGATCCTGTAAATATCAGAGGTCTTTTCGACTTCAACTTTGCGGAAACTCCTGTTCCGCTTGATGAGGTTGAAAGCGTTGATTCAATCGTAAAGCGTTTCAAGACAGGCGCTATGTCCTACGGTTCAATCTCACAGGAAGCTCACGAAACACTTGCGATTGCAATGAATCAGCTTCACGGCAAGTCAAACTCCGGTGAGGGCGGTGAAAGCCTTGAAAGACTTCTCACAAAAGGACAGAAGGTTGACAGATGTTCTGCAATCAAGCAGGTTGCGTCAGGTCGTTTCGGTGTTACATCAAGATACCTCACATCTGCAAACGAAATTCAGATTAAAATGGCTCAGGGTGCAAAGCCGGGCGAAGGCGGACATCTTCCGGGCAAAAAGGTTTATCCCTGGATTGCAAAAACCCGTCATTCAACACCGGGTGTATCGCTCATCTCTCCCCCACCGCACCACGACATTTACTCAATCGAGGACCTTGCACAGCTTATCTACGACCTCAAGAATTCTAACAAAGACGCAAGAATCTCTGTTAAGCTCGTTTCGGAATGCGGTGTAGGTACGGTTGCCGCAGGCGTTGCAAAAGCAGGTGCAGGTGTAATCCTTATTTCAGGTTATGACGGCGGTACAGGCGCTGCTCCGAGAAACTCAATCTACAATGCAGGTCTGCCGTGGGAACTCGGTCTTGCCGAGGCTCATCAGACGCTCATTATGAACGACCTTCGTAACAAGGTTGTTATTGAAACCGACGGTAAGCTTATGAACGGCCGTGATGTTGCAATTGCAGCAATGCTCGGTGCAGAGGAATTCGGTTTTGCAACTGCTCCGCTTGTAACTCTCGGTTGTGCAATGATGAGAGTATGTAACCTTGATACCTGTCCGTTCGGTGTTGCCACACAGAACCCCGAGCTCAGAAAAAGATTCTGCGGCAAGCCCGAATATGTAATAAACTTTATGAAGTTTGTAGCAAGCGAACTTCGTGAATATATGTCAAAGCTCGGTGTAAAAACCGTTGATGAGCTTGTCGGAAGAATTGACCTCATCAAGAGAAAAGAAGGCATCACAGGACAGGCTGCCGAGGTTGACCTTTCTAACATTCTTGATACAAACTTTGTTTCGGAAAAGGTTGAATACAACAAAAAGAGCCTTTATGATTTCAAGCTTGAATCAACACTTGACGAGAGAATCCTCTGCAAAGAATTTGCAAAGGTTCTTGCAAAAGGCACAAAGAAAAAGGTTGAAGTCAATGTTAAGAACACAGACCGTTCATTCGGTACAATCTTCGGTTCCGAGGTTACAAGAAAGCATTACAACAACCTTGATGACGATACATTTACAGTAGTCTGCAACGGTTCGGGCGGTCAGAGCTTTGGCGCATTCATTCCAAAGGGACTTACACTTGAGCTTGTGGGCGACTCAAACGACTACTTCGGCAAGGGACTTTCAGGCGGTAAGCTGGTAGTTTATCCTCCGAAGAACTCAACATTTGACGCAGGTAACAACATCATCATCGGTAATGTTGCACTTTACGGCGCAACAAGCGGCAAGGCATTTATCAACGGCGTTGCAGGCGAGCGTTTCTGCGTAAGAAACTCAGGTGCAACGGCAGTTGTTGAGGGTGTCGGCGACCACGGTTGTGAATATATGACAGGCGGTCGAGTTGTTGTTATCGGCAAAACAGGCAAAAACTTTGCCGCAGGTATGTCCGGCGGTGTTGCCTATGTTCTTGATGAAGAAAGAGATCTTTACACAAAGCTTAACAAGGAAATGGTTCACTTCTCGGAAGTATCCGAAAAGTACGATATAATCGAACTCAAGACGCTTATTGAAGAACATGTTGCAGCAACAGGTTCACAGAGAGGCAAGAAAATCCTTGATAACTTTGACGAGTATCTTCCGAAATTCAAGAAGATTATTCCGCACGACTACAAGAGAATGATGGCTGCAATTGCCGCTTATGAAGAAAAAGGTCTTACAAACGATCAGGCACAGATTGAAGCTTTCTACGAAATTGTGAATAATAAATAAGGAGGGGATATTTATGGGAAAGCCAACAGGATTTATGGAATATAAGCGTGAGGATGCCCCGGCATACTCCGTAAAAGAAAGAATCAAAAATTTTGACGAATTTCACGATCCCCTCAGCAAAGAGGATCAGCAAAAACAGGGTGCAAGATGCATGGACTGCGGCGTGCCTTTCTGTCAGGCAGGAATGCAGATTGGTTCTGCATTCTCAGGCTGTCCGCTTAACAACCTCATTCCCGAATGGAATGACCTCATCTACAAGGGCAACTGGGAACAGGCTTACAACCGTCTTAAAGTTACAAACAACTTCCCCGAATTCACATCCCGTGTATGTCCTGCTCTCTGTGAAAAGGCATGCACCTGCGGTGCAAACGGTGACGCTGTCAGCGTAAGAGCCAACGAATACGGAATCATTGAAAATGCCTATGAAGAAGGTCTTGCAGACGCAAGAATTCCAAAGGTAAGAACAGGCAAGAAAATTGCAATCATCGGTTCAGGTCCATCGGGACTTGCCGCTGCCGACCAGCTCAATCAGCGCGGTCACTCTGTAACGGTATTTGAACGCAATGACAGAGTAGGCGGTCTGCTTATGTACGGCATTCCGAATATGAAGCTTGAAAAAGATGTTATCGAACGCAAGATTAACATTATGGAAGAAGAAGGCGTAACCTTTGAAACCTGCTCAAATGTCGGCAAAGACATCAAAGCAAGCGAAATTCTCAAGGACTTTGACCGTGTAATCCTTGCTTGCGGTGCATCAAATCCGAGAGATATCAAAGTTCCCGGCAGAGAGGCTAACGGCATTCACTTTGCCGTTGACTTCCTCAAATCAACAACAAAGTCACTTCTCGACTGCAACCTCAGAGAGGGTACATTCATCAGCGCAAAAGGCAAGAATGTAATGGTAATCGGCGGCGGCGACACAGGTAACGACTGCGTCGGCACAAGCATCAGACACGGTGCAAAATCCGTTCTTCAGCTTGAAATGATGCCTAAACTTCCCGACACAAGAAGTGCCGATAACCCATGGCCGCAATGGCCGAGAGTCTGCAAAACAGACTACGGTCAGGAAGAGGCTATTGAAGTTTACGGTCACGATCCACGGGTTTATCAGACAACCGTTAAGCAGTTCATTGCTGACAAAAACGGTAATCTTGTAGGTGCAGAGCTTGTTAAGCTTAAACCCGAAAAGGATGCTAAAACAGGCAGACTTATGATGAAAGAGGTTGAAGGCTCAGAGTACAAGGTTGATGTTGAACTCGTACTCATTGCGGCAGGATTCCTCGGCAGTGAAAACTATGTAACCAAGGCATTCGGTGTTGAAACAAACGCAAGAACCAATGTTGCAACGGCAGAAGGCTCACACAAGACAAATGTTGAAAATGTATTTGTTACAGGCGATATGCACAGAGGACAGTCACTTGTTGTCTGGGCGATTCGTGAGGGCAGAGATGTTGCCAAAGAGGTTGACGAAAGCCTTATGGGATACACAAATCTTTAATTGATTACAAATAACCTGATAATCCTCAATTTTTCGATATACCGGTTAATAATCAGAAAGCGCAGGAGCGGATTTTTCCCCCCCTGCGTTTTTCTTTGTCATTTAGGGTTTGTTTCTGTTGCATATCAATATGATTGATGATAAAATAAAGGATATATACAATGCAATAAAATGTGAGGAAATATTATGAGTAACAGACCTGAAACCAATAAACAAAGCTGTCCCGTTTACAAAAAATGCGGCGGTTGTCAACTGCAAAATCTGTCATATCCCGAACAGCTTGAATTCAAGCAGAGGAAAGTAGAAAAACTTCTCAAACGCTTTTGCACCGTTGAAAAAATTATCGGAATGAAAACTCCCTACCACTACCGCAACAAGGTTCAGGCGGCTTTTTATACGGACAAAAAGGGCAAAATCATTTCGGGTGTGTATCAGTCGGGCAGTCATCATGTTGTCGGAATTGACAGCTGTCAGACAGAGGATGTTATTGCCGACAAAATCATCGTTGCAGTACGCAAGCTCCTCCCCTCTTTCAGAATGACAACCTATAATGAGGACACAGGCAAAGGTTTTCTCCGTCACATTCTTGTGAAAAGAGGCTTTGCGACAAATCAGATTATGCTTGTGCTTGTGACAGGTACACCTGTTTTTCCGTCAAAAAACAATTTTGTAAAAGCGATTCTGAAACAGTTTCCCGAAATCACAACCATTGTGCAAAATATAAACCCCTACCGCACCAACCTTGTACTCGGTGACAATCAGAAAGTGCTGTACGGCAAGGGTTATATTGAGGATATTCTCTGCGGTTGCAGGTTCAGAATTTCGCCGAAAAGCTTTTACCAAATTAACCCCGTTCAAACCGAAGTTTTGTACGGCAAAGCAATTGAATTTGCAAATCTCAAAGGCAGCGAAACCGTGCTTGACACCTACTGCGGAATCGGCACAATCGGCATAATTGCCGCCAAAAACGGTGCAGGCAATGTTATCGGTGCAGAACTTAACGGCGATGCCGTAAGGGATGCAATCGTAAATGCAAGAGCAAATAATCTGAAAAATATCCGTTTCTACAAAGCCGATGCGGGCGAGTTCATGAGAGAAGCTGCAGACGAGGACGAAAAGCCCGATGTTGTGTTCATGGATCCGCCAAGAGCCGGAAGTGACCGAAAATTTCTCGACTCACTAATCAAAATGTCTCCTAAAAAGGTTGTCTATGTTTCCTGCAACCCCGAAACATTGGCAAGAGATTTAGCCTTCCTAACCCAAAACAGCCCCTACAAAGCCCAAAAAATCCAACCCGTAGATATGTTCCCCCACACAGCACATATCGAGACCGTAGTCTTGATGTTAAGAAAATAATTAAGCAATATAAAATTCGGCTTGTTTGCTGACTTTTTCTAAATCTAAAATTATATATTTAACCATCAAAAGCACTCGGGTATATCTTACGGAAACATATCCAACGCAAAATTTTGTTCAGGTTGTAACCTCGGATTAGATAATGCAAATTGAGTGAGTGGATTAGATGTCAGGGTGTTTGGAGAGAATTTTATAGGACAAAAATCTGACGGTCAATCCTGCAATTCGACCGTTTTGAGGGGTTCATGAACAGTGAAATAGATGTTAATAGAAATTAGATAAATCGGAATTTTGGAGGTTATTATGGCTTTTGATTTTAAGAAAGAATACAAAGAATTTTATATGCCTAAGAATAAACCAGAGATTGTAAATGTACCTAAGGCAAATTATATTGCAGTTAGAGGAAAAGGCAATCCAAATGAAGAAGGCGGAGCATATCAACAAGCAATCAGTGTTCTATATGCTGTTGCATACACATTAAAAATGAGTTACAAGACTGATTATAAAATTGAAGGATTTTTTGAATATGTTGTTCCGCCATTGGAAGGTTTTTGGTGGCAGGATGATGTCGAGAGTGTAGATTATACAAATAAGTCTGCTTTCAGCTGGATTTCTGTTATCCGTTTGCCTGATTTCATTTCTAAAGCTGATTTTGACTGGGCGGTAGAAACAGCAACGAAAAAGAAGAAACTTGATTGTTCGTCAGCAGAGTATCTTACGATTGATGAGGGATTATGCGTTCAAATTATGCATATAGGTTCTTTTGATAATGAGCCAGCAACTGTTGCTCTTATGGATACTTATTTAGAACAAAATGGATATGTTAATGATATTAACAAAGATAGGTTGCACCACGAGATTTATATGTCTGATGCAAGAAAGGTTGCCCCAGAAAAATGGAAAACTGTAATTAGACATCCAATTAAGAAAGCGTAAAATTCCAGTTTGTGGGGATGACATGAAAAATGAAGTTTAAGGAACAGAGCTTTACCCTGTTTGTCTATACAAATTATAGGACAATTCAAGGTTGTCACAGGCTCGAACCACTAGATTTTAAGGGAAAAGGTGCGTTCCACCATTCCCTTGTACAATAGGGGTTGAGTATGTTTTTCGTTGAACAACCGTGCCACATCGAGGCCGTAGTATTGGTGTCAAGAAAATAATTAAGCAATATATAATTTGGCTTGTTTGCTGACTTTTGCAGCAGTTTAAATTATACGCACAACTGCTGCAAATGCTTGGCTGTATCTTGCGGAAACATATCCGCTAATGTTAGGTATCTAAACAGCACAAAACAATTCGAATTAGATGCAGTGGTTCTGTTTTTATCGGGGTACCCCTATTTATTGACATTGAGCCTGCTTAGTTAGCGTTATGTTAGACAACTGTTAGACAAGCAGATTTTCAGAGGGGTTTTATCTCTGCTGAACGCAAAAGAAAAACGCCCTAAACTTCAATGTTTAAGGCGTTTTTTAAGCTTGGTGGGAGAAGATGGATTCGAACCATCGAAGCGAAACGCAACAGATTTACAGTCTGCCCCCTTTGGCCACT